>Ga0073900_10000801_pt1 | contig 18771 bp, 14 predicted proteins | sample KloWWTmetKNB5Kit_FD_66666 | JGI IMG/M metagenome (GOLD analysis project Ga0073900, IMG submission 66666) | Active sludge microbial communities from Klosterneuburg, Austria, studying microevolution and ecology of nitrifiers - Klosterneuburg... | ecosystem: Engineered > WWTP > Aerobic digester >...
TTCCAGATTTCAAGGGATTACAACACTACTGTAGTAATGGCTACACATGATTATATTGTGGTACAAAAATTCCCTGCCCGTATGATTCGGACTGAGCGGGGAAGAGTGGCAGACAATGCTACCATAAGTATTGAATAAGCTGTTTTGTATTCAACGCATTGTTATAAGTATTGCCCAGCAAATTTTCTCTCAACCTGATTTCTTCTGTTGTAAAAGGCTGATGATGTAGTTGCATGATAATAGCTGCAATGGCATTGGCATTGGTACCGATGTGGCAAGCCGCTTCAAGATCAGTGCCATTAACCATTGCTTCATTGGTAACACAGTGCCGGCCTTCAAACAGGGCATGCAGCAGTTTTATCTTGATGCCCGTATTGCTGAAAGAGGGTAGAATATTAATGTGGGCTTTTTTTACGAGGTCATTTATTTCGGTATCTGTCGGGTTTGCCACCAGGCAGGTATGCTGGTACAGATGAGACAGTTTATCTACCCGTTTTGAAGGATTTTTTCCTGCAATGACAAAGGGCACTTTTATTTTAGAAAAAACCTTGGTCAGTAACCAGGTGGCTGCTTTTTCATTTTCAGGTACTGAAAGATTGCCATGATAAAGGCAAAAATTACCAATACCTTCTGAAGAGTTTATCTTTTCATACGGAGTATAGGCGGGAAGAAAGAAACTATTTTTCAATCCATGCTGTTCCCTGAAATGAGCTTCATCTTTTGTTGTAATACAGGCATAGAGGTACTGCGGTGGCAGTGAATGTTCATACTTACTCAGCAAGTGGCTCTCGTAACGGAAATATATTTTTTTAAATATATTTTTTTCAACGGATGATAATTGTTTGTAATAATCGGCTTCATCATTATGTAAACGTACTATCACTTTTCTATTACCGGTATTGAGCTGCGGTAGTATACCTGTACAATGCACCCCTTCCAATAAGATGGGGTGATTGTCTTTATTCAGTTTTGTGATCAATTCTTGATTTATCCTGGAAGAAACGATATAGGGTTTTGAGAATGAAAAGCCTTTATGTCCTGTTTTTCTTTCGTACACATGTATTGACTCACAATACTGGTTAAGCTCATTGGGATTGCCACGGTGATTATAAGAGAAATAATGGAGATGAATCTTAATTCCGGCATTATACAGCGACTCGATTCTGTAAAGCATATCAATGGCACCGCCGTAATCGGCAGGTGAGGGTACATCAAGGCATACTATATGTAAATGTCTGTTCAATATGTTAAAACTGATTGATAAAAGGAGAGCAGTTTTCTTTCTTCCTGCTGCCAGTTTAATTCCTGTCTTGCTATCAGGCAGTTTTCTTTCAGTCTCCTATGTAAAACATCGTCGACCAGTAAATTGTTGATAGCAGCAGCAATTCTTTTAGGGGCAAGGTTATCAATTAAAACGGCAACTTCAAATTGTTTGTTCATTTTCCGGTATTCAGGGTAGTCCACTGTTACCTGTGGCAATCCAGCATGTATGTAATCAAAAAATTTATTGGGCAAGGCAAGGTATTGGTTCAGGCCTTCTTTTTCGGGTACAGCCACTCCTATATACGCCAGTTGAGCTATTTTTCCTAAAGCGGACGGTGCTAACATACCTTTCAGTTCAATTTTATCTTGCAGCTGATAGTCACTGATCAGTTTCTTTAACTGGGGCATAAAATTACCATCGCCACAGATTACCAGCCTGGCATTGATCCATTGCATGGCCGGAATAAGGTATTCAAATCCCCGGGCCTGGTTCACTGCTCCCTGGTAAAGGATGAATTTTTCTGTAGTTACCATGTTATCCAGTTCCTGCAATAAAGGCACATTACGGATAGTCTTGTAGTTTACTCCATATCTTCGGTGAAATTCTTCTGCAATACTTTCACTTACGGTATATCCCCATTTGAATTTTGGCACTGCTTTCTTTTCTATACGCTGCCATATTTTTTGTATGCCCGGCCGGCTGATCACTTCCTTTAATTCAGAAAAAAATTCGTGGGCATCATAGATACGGGTAATTTTCTTACACCTGGAAATATACAGGCAGGGAATTATCGTGTCAAGGTCTATAGCACAAATGGCATCCATCTTCTTCAATAGCAAAAAGAAGAACAAGCGGATATTATATTCAGCATAAAAAAATTTCCCTTTTATCCAAAAGCAGCGGATACGTTCCTGTTTAAATTTTTTTTCTGCCAGTGGGAGTGAGGAAGGCAGTTTTCTTCCAACCAGGGTTATGTCATAGCCGTTTTCTGCCAGCGTCGTGCAGATACGGTGCATTCGCTGGTCATAAATAAGGTCGTTGGTAACAGTAAAATAGATCCGTTTCAAATAAAGACTTAATAATGGTTGCCAGAAAAGAAAAGGTTTTGCAAATATGCAAAACCTTACACTCTTAATCTATAAATTTTCTATTGTGGTCTCATGTTCATGCCATCCATCCCGTTTTGATCTTCCTGGCCTTTATTACTCTTTCTTTTGAAGAGAGATGCATCAAACTTTCCAAAGCGCCAATTGAAATTTATACGCAATATCTGCGGGTCACGGCGACGGAACACATCCTGTATGAAAAAAGGAGATTCAGAGTGAATATCCGATACCCTAGTCCTGAAGATATCACTCATGTTGACAGATAAGGAGGCCCTGTTATCTTTTAAGAAATTATAACGGATGGCGGCATCAACGTAATAAACTGGTTTAACATACCCCTGTGCGGAAGTACTTTGTCCAAACATTCCACCACCACGTCCACCGCCTCCACCACTTCCACCGGGAGGCAGAATAGATTTTGACTGGTAGCTTCCAGATAACTGAAAGCTCAGGTTCTTGGATGCCTTAAAATTATTATTGATCTTAACAAACCAGCTGGCAAACTGGTCCTGTTCTGGTATGGAAGGGATATCGATGTCGATCTTTGATGTAAACAGGTTAAAATTGCTGGTAAGCTCCCACCATTTGGTGATATTATTTTTTAAGGTCATTTCCAAGCCTGTTACGTAACTGGAATTGGCGTTGATAAACGTATTAATGATCACGTCTTTTCCTGTTCCTGGCTCTGTTTGAATTTCCTGGTAACGGGTAATCAGGTCATTGGTATTTTTATAATACACAGAAAGCAATAAATTATCCCTGTTCTTAAAAATTTTCTGGTAGGATAATTCCAGTGAATTGGTGAATTCAGGATTCAACCCGGGATTTCCTTTACTCAGGTTCAAGAAATCGGTTGAATCAGTAAATGGAGACAACTGCCAGAAATTAGGACGGTTAATTCTCCTGGAATAATTCAACTGCAACTCCTGTTCATTTTTTAATTTCTGGCTGAGGAAAGCACTGGGGAATAAACTTACCGGGAAATCTATATCGAATTTTTCACTGGTGTTGGTAAGTTCACCCTGGTAGTTAGAACTTTCAACACGAAGTCCCAACTGGTATCCAAAATTATTGATCCGGTTACTAAAAGTAGTATATGCTGCCAGCACCCTGTCATTACTGACATAGTCCACCTGTGAAGCTGGCTGAAGGGTTAATGTACCTGTCACCGGATCAACAGTATAGAAAGCATTGGTACTTGTGTTTTCATTAAAAGCAGCCCTTACACCCAATTCAAGTTTTGACTTATCACTGAGGGGGTTTACAAAATCACCTTGCAAAATGATACTAGTGTTATCCCCGTCACCTATTTGTCTTTGTCGTTGAATATTTTTTATGGTAGTCAGATCGGGATTGTAAAATTCAGTAGTGATTAAATTATCATTTGGTCCGGTTCTGCCCCTGTAATTAATGTCAGCAGTTAGTTCCCGGCCTGCTTTTGGAAAATTATGTTTGAAATTCAATGAAGCGCCAAGATTATTGAACTCCCTGCTCATATCTGAATAACGTTTGGTAAGTGAGGTTACAACAGGGGAGCTTAATGTATCAGTCAGCAGGTTACTAATATTTATCGGATTAAACTTTCCACTTCCCAGGTTTACACTTGCAGAAAGGGTTGAACGGTTGGTCATGAAGTAATCAATACCTGCACGACCAAACAAAAAGTTGCCGTCAAATTCTGACCTGTCATCCTGGAATAAAAAATTATTCGGGTTTTCAATCAGGGATAACCTTTCCGTAGTTCCGGTGCTTATTGATCTGCGCTGATTAAAATTTCCACTCATGAAAACATTGATCTTATTCTGTCTTACATTGATATCGCCACCTAAACCAATCCTTGCCCGGCTATCAATATTTGTTCTGAGGCTTCCATTGTATCCCACTTTTCTGTTTTTCTTCAATACAATATTCAGTATACCGGCTGTACCACCGGAGGCGTCAAATTTAGCGGAGGGGTTTGTGATGATCTCAACACTTTCAATAGCATCCGCAGGGATTTGATCTAGTTCCATGGTGGTTGGACGGCCATCTACAAATATTTGCGGTGCATTATTACGAAGGGAAACATTTCCATCGATATCCACATTAAGAGAGGGGACATTTCTCATGATATCAACAGCAGTACCACCAGCGGAAACAATATTCTTATCTACATTAAATACTTTTCTGTCAATACCCAGTTGGAGGCTTGGCTTTTCAGAAGTCACGGTTACATTTTCAAGTACTTTATCTTCAATATCTATTTTAATATTACCAAGGTCTTTATCCAATGTACTCATCATGGCAGTCATATCACCGTTATTGGTACCACTGGGTTTCATATCGAATGAAACAGTCTGTTCATAAGGTTTAAAACCAACTATACTTACTTGTAATTTGAACTGGCCAAAAACAGGAATATTTTCAAGACGGAACTCACCATTATGCTTTGTTAGCATACCAGCTACTACAACTTCTTTTCGTTTTTTTGAGACCGAATCAAACCTGTTTTGCAATAACTGTACGGAGGCGTATTCGATAGGCTTTAAAGATTTGGCTTCAATTAGCTTTCCGTAAAAGGAACCTGTCATTTGGGTCCGGCCCGCACCCGGCCTGTTGCCAGCACCCAAAGGCGCCTGGGCGGAAGATATATAAGTGATTAATAATGAGGACAATGCAATAATAATATTTCTCATTTCTCTGATTTGTTTATTAGACGTGTAAAGGTGTCCGAACTTGCTGACGTTCTTATGACAACTTGATGAATGGCAGTATGACAACCATGAAGGGGAAAAGTTCGGTTTCCAACCCTTTTGAGATAATTACATAGTAAGCTGGGTGATTAATATTTGTACCAGGCCAATGATGAAACCAATGACAGCGCCAATGATCTCAACAAACCTGAATTCTTTTGACATGATCTGGTAAAGGACTTCTTCCAGTTTGTCGGATGAAAAACCGGCCACTTTCTGGATAACAATATGTTCAAGATCCAATTCAGTTTTTAGATTAGCAGCATATTGTTTCATAACAATTGGGAACAGCAATTCAATCTCGGTCATGAACGCACTTTTCAGTTTGGTGATTGTTTTATCGCCAATGAACATACTGATAACAGGCATTTCAACGCTTAACCTGTTGCGGAGAAAATCATCAATATGATTTTCTATCATCGGCATAATTTTTTTCAGGTTATCCGGGCTGCTGATCTTTTGTTCAATGTCTTCAAAGGAAAGGAACTCGTCGCTGACAAGTTTCCCTAATTTTTCAGCAAATTGTTGTTGCCTTTTTGGGAAAATGCCCTGTATCGTGATGCCCAATATCTTTTTGGGTTCCCTTGGGTGAAAGAGCATTTTAATGGCTACCCAGTTTGTAACCCAGCCAATAAAGGCAGAAATAACAGGAATAATAAATATCCAATAGTTCATACAAAAATTATAAAATGAAACCCCGTTTCGTTTGAAACGGGGTTTTTGGGGGTGGCTAACCGGGCTCGAACCGGCGACCCTCAGAACCACAATCTGATGCTCTAACCAACTGAGCTATAACCACCATTTTATTCGCCTTTCCGGCAGATACCGGGATAAACAACAGCGAATTATGCGGCTGCAAAAATAAGAAAAATGAATGCTCTCAAAAAATAAAAGAACGTATTCTTTCGATAATCCCAATCCTGGTAGCGAAAGATTACTATTAATCTTATTAAACCACTTATCAAAAACCATTGTTAAAAGGCTGTAAAAGCAAGAAAAACAGGCTTTTTGCGTTATTTTTGATAACATGTCCAATATATTTAAATACCTGATGAATATGAAAAGACTCCCTATTGTGATTTTGATGGTGGTGGCAGCTTCTTTCCTGGCTTTTAATTCCATGGGAAAAAGTACCCGTTCCCTTCCTCCCGGTAACTATGAGAAAATAATGAAACTGGTAGGGGAAATGCTTTCCCAGGGTCACTACAGTCCGCAATCAATTAATGATGCCTTTTCCAAAAAAGTGTTCAAAAAATTTGTCACTGACCTGGATCCGGATAAAAATATTTTCCTCCAAAGCGATATAGATGCACTGAAAAAATTTGAAACCAAAGTGGATGATGAAGTAAAAGGGGCTATTGTTGAATTCCCTTTGGCTGCCGGAAAGATTTTCAACAAAAGAGTAGAAGAGTCTTCCGTTCTGTACAATGAAATATTATCATCGGCATTTGATTTTACGGTGAATGAAGAGGTGTTGCTTGACGCCGACCAGGTCGGATTTACAGTCAATGCAACTGAACAAAAGGAAAGATGGAGAAAGAAGCTGAAGTTTATGACATTGGAACGTTATGCTGACCTGCTGGAAAGCCGGGAAAAGAATAAAGGGAAAGAAGGGTTTGTGGTAAAAACCGATGAGGAACTGGAAAAAGATGCCCGTGAAAGAGTGAAAAAAATCATGGACAGAACTTTTGAACGTTACCGTTTCAAATTCAATGATGATGATAAATTCAATATGTATGTAAATGCCATTACTACGACGATGGATCCGCATACTGAATTCTTTCCCCCGGTTGATAAAAGATATTTTGATGAGGAAATGAGTGGCCGTTTCTTTGGTATCGGCGCTTCCCTCCAGTATGAAGATGGTAATATTAAGATTGCCAGCGTACTTACAGGAAGTCCTGCCTATAAATCAGGAGAATTGCAGGCAGGCGATATTATTCAGAAAGTGGCACAGGGTAAGGAAGAACCGGTTGACCTGACCGGTTATCTTGTTACAGATGCGGTAAAAGTGATCCGTGGTAAGAAAGGAACAGAAGTACGGTTAACAGTTAAGAAATTAGATGGTACTGTTAAAATAGTGTCGCTTGTCCGTGATGAGATCGTACAGGACGAATCATTTGCACGCAGTGCGATTGTAAATGAAGGCGGTTCAAAAGTGGGTTATATATTCCTGCCTGAATTTTATGCAGACTTTGACCGTCCTAATGGTAACCGCAGCTACATTGATGTGGCCAAAGAAGTAACTAAACTAAAAGAAGAAAAAGTAGATGGTATTGTTATCGACCTGCGCAATAATGGGGGAGGTTCTTTATATGATGTGGTGCAGATGGCCGGCTTATTTATAGAAGATGGCCCTATCGTGCAGGTAAAGGACCGGGACAATAAACCAAGTGTATTAAAAGATAAGGACAGAAATGTATTGTATTCAGGTCCGCTGGCAGTAATGGTAAATGAATTCAGCGCTTCGGCGTCTGAAATATTTGCGGCGGCAATACAGGATTATGGCCGCGGTATTGTTATCGGAAGTACGTCTACTTATGGAAAAGGTACCGTGCAAAGAAATATCGGGCTGGATCCGGAAAATGGTTTTTCCATGTCTAACTCAGAACTGGGAACTATAAAACTTACCCTGCAGAAATTTTACCGTATCAATGGAGGTTCCACCCAATTGAAAGGAGTTACTTCAGATATTATATTACCGGATAATCTTGAATACCTTAAAGTGAGAGAAAAAGACAGCGAGGATGCGTTGCCATGGGATGAGATTTCCAAAGCGACTTACAATACATGGAATGCCGGGTATAGTCTTGAAACCATCAAGCAATTAAGCAATATGCGTTTGGAGAATGATCCCACTTTCCGGTTAATTGGTGAAACAACAGAATGGTTATCCAGGCAAAGTGAAAAGAAATATTCCCTGCAACTGGAAAAATACCGTAAGGACCAGGAAAAGATCAGGTCCAGTGTTAAACAACTGGAGTCATTATTGAAACTGAAAGGACAACTTGATGTTACTGCATTACCTGCAGAACAAAACCGATGGGCAGAAGATAAACCAAAGCAGGAACGTTTTCAGCAATGGCTAAAGAGCCTGCAAAAAGATATTTATCTTGACCAGGCCCTAAAAGTGATGAATGATATGATTGGTCAGCAAAACCTGGTGAAAAGTAAAACAACTGAAGAACCTGTGAAGAAAGCATTTTAAAAATATTTAGTAATAAAAAAGGCGATGCAGCAAGGCATCGCCTTTTTTATTACATGTTGTTTACAGGTATCGCTCTTTAATAATATGCAGGTGATGATTTAAATGACCAATTATGATAAATCCTATGCCCCGTACATAGACAGTCCATCCGCTGGCGGTTCCGGTGGCTTCCAGTTGTTCCTCATCAAATGAGGCAAACAGCATGGTAGTAGAATAGCGAACTGCTTTAAATTCTTCCAGCATATCCTTCCACTCTCTTTTATCAGCTTTTGAATGTGTAACATAGTTGTTCTCATCAAAACCCGGAAGAGGCTGTTTCTCTCCTCGGGCAATACAAAGGGCCCGGTAGGCAAATACCCTTTCCGCATCAAGAATATGCTGCAGTACTTCTTTTATAGTCCACTTGTCCGGACCATAACGATACTCTCTCTTTTCCGCATCAAGATTTTCAAGGAAAAATAAGAAAGAGGTCAATTGCTCATTCAAAAGCAAGATCAGATCATCACCTTCAACCTGGGCAATATAACGATGGTACCATTCCGGAACCCTGGTCAGATCGGGGCGGGACATATAATTATTATTGAGTCGGTTTACTATTAAGCGGGGCGCCAACTGCAATATCACATCGGTGACCAGGCTGACCATGTGCCGGGTTTAGCCCTGCCGCTGTTGCTCCGGGAGTAGTATTTGTATTCAGAACAGGTGCGGCCGGTGAAGGAGTAGATGTTATCGTTGCCGGCTGAGGATTCGTATTAACTGTGGCTTGTGTTGGTTTGCTGTCTAATGGGGCACCCACTTGTATATCACAACGATGACCAGGCTGTCCGTGTGCAGGATTGAGGCCAGCTTTGCTGATAACAGGTGCAGGAGGTTGGTTCGTGCTATTCACTTGTGTTGACAGATCTGCTGCCGGCTGAACCTGCACTGTCTGTGTCCTTGCTGTATCTCCACCGGTAGAAATTGTCGCCGGTTGCATTGTTGAAGTGTTAGCCGGAGTAGTTGTGCTCTCTTCATCTGATGCGTTGCCGCAGCCTGTTGTGGCGGCCAGTAATAACAAAGCAGGCAAATAAATGAAATATTTCATGTGTTGTATTTTATAATAAATGACATGCAAAATAGGTAAGTTTTGTGAAAGCAGGGTTGTAATATTCCTGCTATTGAAGATACAGTCAGCAAAGTGCAGTACAGGATGAGTCTCAAGGATTTTCCATTAAAATGTATCCCGGTTGGTAATGGTATCAATACTAACCTGGACTCAGCTGTTCAATAATTTATTTCTACTATTTTCTTTTGCTGCAATTTTTGCATTTGTACGGGTACTATATTTATAATTTCTTCCCGAAGCGTTTTTATAAGCTTGGTTTTAATATGATCACGATGGGTAACCAGGCTTACTTCCCGGGCGGGACTTGGCTGTTTTAATCGCTTTACGAGTTTAAGCCTGGCTTTGCTGAACTCCATTACGGCCAACTCAGGCAGAATGGTAATGCCGTTGCTTTTATCCACCATTCTTTTAAGGGTTTCAATATTACCTGTTTCATATTTAAAATGAAAGTCACTGCTTTTTTTTAACTCGCAAATATTTAATACCTGCGACCGGAAGCAATGCCCTTCTTCCAGCAGCCAAAGTTCATTGGGATTAATTTCACTGGCCAGCACATACTTTTTGCCAGACAATGCATTCTTTTTAGAGACATAAACAAAAAGTTCTTCATAAAAAAGTATATCTTCTTTTATGGATGGGTCTTTTAAGGGAGTGACAACAATGCCGCAGTCCAACCGGTTGTTTTTGAGTTCATAGATCACATCTTCTGTAATGGACTCCTTAATGATAAGATTTAACTGAGGGTATTTATCCTGCATAGATTTATAAAGTGAGGGCAATAAATAGGGCGCCAGTGTAGGAATGATACCCATGCGTAAATCCCCTGAAAGGGTATCCTTCTGGTCGTTGATCATCTGTTTGATCAGGTGGGCTTCCCGCAGGGTTATGCGTGCCTGCCTTATAATGTTTGTGCCGATCTCTGTAGGGATGACCGGCTGTTTGGTACGGTCAAAAATTTTTACGCCCAGTTCCTCTTCCAGTTTTTGAATCTGCATACTGAGGGTGGGTTGCGTGATAAAACATTTTTCTGCAGCCAATGCAAAATGCCGGTGGGTATCCAATGCAACAATATATTCAAGTTGGGTTAGTGTCATAGACAGTGACTATAAGATCATAAAAATAATCAATTTGATTTATTGTTGACGCTGCTGTAGTTTTGAAATCTTAGCAAATTGCACACGATTAAACAATCATTACAAGTAAATTAATTCAATCTTCAGAGTATGGAAAATAACACAGCACAGGGCAAATGCCCGTTTACAGGAGGAGCGCTGAAACAAAGCGCAGGCGGTGGTACTAGAAACCGTGACTGGTGGCCCAACCAGTTAAAACTAAATATACTTCGTCAAAATTCTTCACTGTCTAACCCGATGGGAGAATCATTTAATTACGCGGAGGAATTCAAAAGTCTGGACCTGGCTGCCGTAAAAAAAGACATTTTTGATCTGATGACTACCTCCCAGGACTGGTGGCCGGCTGATTTTGGCCATTACGGTCCTTTCTTTATTCGAATGGCCTGGCATAGTGCAGGGACATACCGTATCCAGGACGGTCGTGGTGGTGCGGGCAACGGTACACAAAGGTTTGCACCGCTCAACAGCTGGCCCGATAATGTGAACCTTGATAAGGCCCGATTACTGCTGTGGCCCATTAAAAAGAAATATGGTAAAAAGATATCCTGGGCCGACCTGATGATCCTCACCGGCAACTGTGCCCTCGAATCTATGGGATTAAAGACATTCGGATTCGCCGGTGGCCGTGAGGATGTGTGGGAACCAGAAGAAGATATTTATTGGGGTTCCGAAAAAGAATGGCTTGATGACAAACGTTATTCCGGCGACCGGGAGCTCGAGAATCCTTTGGCCGCAGTTCAGATGGGGCTTATCTATGTTAACCCCGAAGGTCCTAATGGAAATCCCGATCCACTAGCTGCAGCCCGTGATATCCGTGAAACTTTTGGTCGTATGGCGATGAATGATTACGAAACGGTAGCATTGATTGCAGGGGGGCATACTTTTGGTAAAACTCACGGTGCGGCTGACCCTTCCAAATACGTAGGCCCCGTACCTGCGGCAGCAGGTATTGAAGAACAAGGGCTCGGCTGGAAAAACACCTACGGCACTGGTAATGCCGGCGATACTATTAGCAGCGGACTGGAAGTTACATGGACCACCACACCTACAAAATGGAGCAACAACTTTTTCTGGAACCTGTTTGGTTACGAATGGGAACTTACCAAGAGCCCGGCCGGTGCACATCAATGGCAGCCTAAGCATGGTATGGGAGCCGGAACAGTGCCGGATGCACATGATCCATCAAAACGTCATGCACCCATGATGCTTACTACTGATCTTTCCCTGCGTTTTGATCCGGTCTATGAAAAGATCTCACGCCATTTCTTAGAAAACCCGGATGAATTTGCAGATGCTTTTGCCAAAGCATGGTTCAAACTCACTCACCGTGATATGGGACCCCGTTCCCGTTACCTCGGACCAGAAGTACCGGCTGAAGACCTGATCTGGCAGGATCCTGTTCCCGCTGTTACACACAAACTGGTTGACGAAAATGACATCGCTGCACTGAAAAGTAAGATCCTTGCAACCGGACTCACCATATCTCAACTGGTGTCAACAGCATGGGCTTCTGCTTCCACATTCCGCGGATCAGATAAAAGGGGTGGAGCCAATGGTGCCCGTATTCGTTTGGCTCCGCAAAAAAACTGGGAAGCGAACAATCCTGCACAACTTGTCAAAGTATTGGGAATACTCGAAGGGATTCAAAAAGAATTCAACAGCCAGTCAGGGGATAAGAAAATTTCTTTGGCCGACCTTATTGTACTTGCAGGATGTGCAGCTGTTGAACAAGCCGCCAAAAATGCAGGGTACAAAGTAAATGTACCGTTCACACCGGGACGCACCGATGCCACACAGGAGCAAACTGATGTGGAATCATTTGCTGTACTGGAGCCGGTGGCTGATGGTTTCCGCAACTATTTAAGCAAACGTGCCGGAGCCTGTTCTGAAGAATTACTGGTGGATAAGGCGCAATTGTTGACACTGACCGCACCTGAAATGACGGTACTTGTTGGAGGTATGCGGGTGCTGCATGCAAACTTTGATGGATCACCCCATGGAGTGTTTACCAAAACACCGGAAGTTCTCACGAACGATTTCTTTGTGAACCTTCTTGATTTCGGTATTACCTGGAAAGCAGCCGATCCTGTACAACAGGGCTTTATTGGCAGTGACCGTGCCACAGGTGCTGTGAAGTGGACAGCCACCCGAGCTGATCTGATCTTCGGTTCTAACTCTGAGTTAAGGGCTATTGCTGAAGTATATGGAAGTGAAGATGCTAAAGAAAAGTTTGTAAAGGACTTTGTGGCTGCATGGAATAAGGTGATGAACCTTGATCGTTTTGAACTGGCCTGATAAATGCCGAATATTATAGATTTAAAAAGTGACCTGTTAACAGGTCACTTTTTTTATATCTCGAAAAAAGTAGTTTGAATTTATCTTGAACGAGTTAAGAGCAAATCCGGTGTGACAGTTCTTTTTTAATTGTTATTTTTTACGCTATCGTAATATCCTTATCGAGATATACATCCTGTATCGCATTTAATATTTCAACACCTTCTTTCATGGGTCGTTGAAAAGCTTTTCGTCCGCTGATCAATCCCATACCACCGGCTCTTTTATTTATTATGGCTGTGGTTACTGCTTCGGCCATATCACTGGCACCAGCGGAGGCGCCACCTGAGTTAATTAATCCGGCACGGCCCATATAGCAGTTGGCTACCTGGTAACGGCAAAGATCAATCGGGTGGTCAGTGGTCAGTTCCTCGTATATGCGTTTATCATTTTTGCCATACGCCGATTCTTTGGTGTTCAATGCCAGGTAACCACCATTGTTTTCCGGTAGTTTTTGTTTGATGATATCTGCTTCAATTGTCACACCGAGGTGATTCGCTTGTCCCGTAAGGTCTGCCGATACATGGTAATCTTTTTCTTTTGTTTTAAAAGCCGGGTTGCGGAGATAACACCAGAGAATGGTAGCCATCCCCAGTTCATGTGCCATTTCAAATACCTTGCTTACTTCCTGTATCTGTCTTGTGGATTCATCACTGCCGAAATAGATGGTGGCGCCAACAGCTGCCGCACCCAAATTCCAGCTTTGCCGGATGGAAGCAAACATGATCTGGTCAAACTTATTCGGGTAAGTGAGGAACTCATTATGGTTCACTTTTACAATAAATGGAATTTTATGCGCATACTTTCTTGACATAAATCCTAAGCCACCCAGGGTTGTGGCCACAGCATTGCATCCACCTTCAATAGCCAGTTTAATAATATTCTCCGTGTCGAAATAAATGGGGTTTTTGGCAAAAGAAGCTCCGCCACTGTGTTCAATGCCCTGGTCAACAGGCAGGATGGAGAGGTAACCGGTATTGGCTAATCTTCCGTGGCCATACATATTTTGCAGGTTGCGCAGCACTTGAGGGTTACGGTCACTGTTGATCCAGATTCGGTCGACAAAATCAGGACCGGGCAGGTGCAGTTGTTCTTTTGAAATAGTTTTTGACTGGTGGTTCAGTAAAAACTCAGCTTTATCGCCAAGTAATTCAGCAATTTTTTTAGCAGGCATAGCAATTGTTGGTTTATTAGATTATGGTCAATTAATCGAATGATTTCAGCTAACGACCGTTAGGCAAAGATAATGGTTGAATTAAATTGGAAAAAATACAGGCTGAAAGGAAATTTTTCATTTTGTATACTACTAATGAAAGGTTAGTGTTTTATCGGTGTTCTCATCGTACCTGTTATATGTAATATTTGAATTGAAACCTTATCCAAACAGGTTACTGCTAAGATAACGGTCTCCACGATCGCAGGCAATAAAGACAATAACCCCTTTGTCAATCTCCCTGGCTAATTGAATAGCGGCAGAAGCAGCACCACCGCTGCTCATTCCGGCAAATATCCCTTCTGACCTGGCCAGTTGTCTTGCCACCAGTGTAGCTTCCTGTTGAGACACATCAATTATCCGGTCTACTCTCTCCGGTTCAAATATTTTGGGCAGGTATTCTTTGGGCCACCTCCGTATACCGGGAATAGAGGATTCTTCGGTAGGCTGGCATCCTACGATCTGGATGGAAGGGTTCTTTTCTTTTAAATACCGTGAACATCCCATGATGGTACCCGTTGTACCCATTGAACTCACGAAATGAGTTATGGATTGATTACTGTCTTTCCATATTTCCGGCCCAGTGGTTTTATAGTGGGCGATATAATTATCCGGGTTGGCAAACTGGTTCAGGATAAAGGCTTCTCCGCAGGCTGCTTTTTCATCGGCATAATCACGGCATACTTCAATACTTTCCAGCAATGTTACTGTAGCGCCGAAAGCTTCCATCGTCAACGTTCTTTCTCTTGTTGAGGAAGAGGGCATAACTAATTCAATGTCCAGGTCATACAATCTTGCGATCATTGCCAGTGCAATCCCTGTGTTGCCACTGGTAGCTTCAATTAACCGGTTACCGGGTTTTATATCACCTCTTTCCAATGCCGAGCGGATCATATTCAATGCCGGCCGATCCTTGACACTGCCACCCGGATTATTACCTTCCAGTTTGGCATAGATGGTTACGTTGGGATTAGGATTTAATTTTCTTAATTCAACCAAAGGAGTATTTCCGATAAGGTCTGCAATACCAGCCATGATGATTATTTTATTTTTTCCACAACTTCAATATCGGGTCGATGGTAAACAACAGAGTGGGGTGGTACCGTTTTCGTAAGCCATACATTTCCGCCGATAATGCTATGATGACCTATGACAGTTTCACCACCCAAAATAGTGGCGCCGGAATAAATGATGGCATGGTCTTCCACGGTAGGATGCCGTTTGGTAAAAGCCATCGACTTGTCAACACTTAGTGCGCCAAGGGTAACGCCCTGGTACAATTTTACATGGTTGCCGATGATACAAGTTTCCCCGATCACTATACCAGTGCCATGATCAATGAAAAAGTGATTACCAATTTTTGCACCGGGATGAATATCGATACCTGTTTTTGAATGGGCCCATTCTGTCATGATGCGGGGCAGTAAGGGAATATCAAGCAAATACAACTGGTGGGCCACCCGGTAGAAAAAGATAGCATAAAAGCCGGGGTAGGCACGGATGATCTCAAATCTTGTGTGGGCAGCAGGATCGCCTTCAAGGATCGCTGTGATATCAGTATTTAGAACAGCGTACAGATCCGGGATAACATTGAAAAATGCGTTTGCCTTCTCCACATTATTGCACTGGTCGCAGGCTTTGGTGGCGTTGAATATCCTTATCAGTTCTGCCTTCATCTTTACAAAGGCGGCTTCCACTTCTTCGGCAGAATCCATGTTGCATTCTGCTCTCTCCGGGAATAAAAGACAAAATAATTTCAATACACATCCTGCAATCTCTTCATTTGGAGGAACAGCTTCTATGGCCTGTTGCTGTGAATAGATATGATCATAAAATGCCTGGTTCATAATAGTTGCCTTTACCGGCTTTGTGAAATTAGCATAATTTATAACAGCGGATCATGAGCGGGGTTGTGTATGCTGTTAAAAATAAAAGCCCTGCAGATGCAGGGCTTTGTTATTATGATGCAGTTAGTATTATGCATTCCGGTTAATACAATTCAGGTCTTCAAACGCCAGTTCAAGACGTTTGCTGAACGATTCTTCTCCTTTGCGCAGCCAAACCCTTGGGTCGTAATATTTTTTATTGGGTTTGTCATCCCCTTCTGGATTGCCCAATTGTCCCTGTAAATAGGCTTCATTCTTTTTATAATTTTCCAGTATACCTTCCCAGAAAGCCCATTGCAGGTCAGTGTCAATATTCATTTTGATAGCGCCATAGCCAATCGCTTCTCTTATCTGGTGCTGTGGTGAACCACTGCCACCATGGAATACGAAGTAAACAGGTTTTGGGGCGGTCTTAAATTCTTTTTCAATATGCACCTGGCTGTTGTTAAGAATCACCGGACGTAATTCTACATTGCCCGGTTTGTAAACGCCATGTACATTGCCAAAAGCAGCGGCCACTGTAAAAAGTTTTCCTACTTTGCTTAATTCCCGGTAAGCATAGGCCACGTCTTCCGGTTGTGTATAGAGTTTAGAATTTTCTACATCGCTATTGTCCACACCATCTTCTTCACCACCGGTAACACCAAGTTCTATTTCAATGCTCATACCCAGCGGCTGCATTCTTTTAAAGAATTCAACTGAAGTATGAATATTTTCTTCAATAGGTTCTTCACTCAGGTCAAGCATATGTGAGCTGAACAGGGGTTGACCTTTTTCTTTATGGAATTGTTCGCCGGCATCGATCAGGCCACTTATCCAGGGCAACCATTTTTTGGCAGCATGGTCTGTATGCAGCACAACTGGAACGCCATAGTACCTGGCGACGTTGTGAATATGCAGGGCACCGGATATACCACCGGAAATATTTCCCTGCAGGTTATCATTTGGCATTCCTTTCCCGGCGATGAACTGGGCTCCTCCGTTGGAGAACTGTACAATAACAGGAGAGTTGACTTTTGCAGCAGTTTCTAAGGTAGCATTGATAGTGTTAGTACCAATCGTGTTGACAGCAGGTAAAGCAAATTGATTATCCCTGGCATCATTGTAGAGTGCTTCCAGTTCGTCACCGAACAGCACACCGGCTCTGTACTTTTTCATTAAGTTTTAATTTTTTTAAAAGTGGCAAAAACTTTCAGCAGGCAGGCAATCGTTAAAGGCCTGCTAATATAGAATATTTATTGAATTGAAAATGCGAACAGGTGTTAGAGTGGTTTGCGTTTGGTCTTACCCAGGTTTTTCTGTACCAGTAATAAATTTTTACGGAGGGTTTGCTTCAAATGTATTTTTACAATTTCCCCCATCGATTTGCATTTCTCATACACATTGGTATGCAGGTATTCTCCCAATTCTTTTTTTAATTGTTCCACTTTTTCGGGGGGCGATATCTGGTCTGCGGTCATTATATCGAGCAGGTCTTTGATACGATAACGGGAGGTGGCCAACCGGAAAGTGATCATTGTTCTTTCTTCTGCCTGGTATTGTTCAATGGATTCTTTATTAAGAACAGCGAGGGCCATTTCCACGAACGCAAAATTCTCTTTGAAAAATTGCGGCAGGTAAAGATTCTTTCTGCCTTCATAGGATTGCTGGTCGAAATCTATACAGCGGATCCGGTACTGGTAATCCTCAATATCAGGAGTAATTCCTATTACAAAGTTGTAGCTCCGCATATCACCCAGCAGCCGCACGAAGCATCTTTCGTTGAATTTCACAAATTCTTTCGCTAATCGTATTTTATTGGTTTCCGGGCTATCCATCATTTGTTTGATAAATACATCCCCCGGAATGCCGGGAATATGTTCTTCTACCAATGTATTATCACAGGTAAAAAAAGTGATACGGTTTGGAGAAAGGATATGTTCCAGTTCCAGGCCGTATATCCTGGAGGCATCTGCGATCTTGATATAATAGTGATCGTAATTATCGTTGAACTTATTGACAATCCGGATACGGAAGGGGTTTGAATTTCCGAATGCACAGTAATCAATTCTGGCCACATCCAGGTGACTTATAAAACTGAAATCACCTTCTGTTTTCAGTATGGCGTATATTTTAACCAGTCCCTGGCGGATATAATCCCAGTCACGACTGTCGTACGAAGTTTTTTCCCAATAAGTATCATTCCCGTGTTTGTCTTTAATAGGAGTGGACCAGGTAAAATTCAACAGGTTATTATAGGTAACAGGAAGTTTAACTTCCCGGCCACGGTTTTTCAGGTAGTTACGCAGCTTGTCATTAACAGGATACATTGGTTTCTTACGGGAAGGCTTATCACCTTCCTTTGTTTCCCGGCCATTCTGGTTATCAATAAATCTCATGGGGTGAATAATCAATTGTGAATAGTCAATAACGCATTTCTATAAAGGTTCTAAGGTCGTATTAATTTAATTGATTACGAAGTTTGCTGAAATACGCAGGGGCCTTTTCTAACCGGCTTCCATACCAACTGAACATTTCTCCGTCTGCCAGTATGATTTTTGTTTGGGGTAATGCTGACTGCAACTCATCAATATGTTTTTGTTGAAAAGGGTAGGGTTCAGAAGAAAGTAAAACCAGTTCCGGGTGTATTGCTTTTAGTTCTTCAACATTTATTTCCGGATACCGGATTCTATTTGCAAAAATATTCTCCAAACCTGCTGCTGCCAGCATGGAATGAATGAAAGTGTCGCCACCAACTGTCATGTAAGGTTCCTTCCAGATCAGGTAAGCAGTTCTTATTTTATTATCAAT
>Ga0073900_10000802_pt1 | contig 18743 bp, 36 predicted proteins | sample KloWWTmetKNB5Kit_FD_66666 | JGI IMG/M metagenome (GOLD analysis project Ga0073900, IMG submission 66666) | Active sludge microbial communities from Klosterneuburg, Austria, studying microevolution and ecology of nitrifiers - Klosterneuburg... | ecosystem: Engineered > WWTP > Aerobic digester >...
AAAAAAAAAAAAAAAAAAAAAACAGGTATCACCATCATACTACCACCAACCCATAAGGGCTAGCAGTAGTATGATGGTGGTATTATTTAGCAGGTCTTACCCACAAGGTACTTTTGAGTCTCCTTGAGACTGGTGAAGTTATACCCCATAAGGGCAAGTGCGTCAACCAACTCTTTGATCACAGTTGCATATTGTTTGTTTGATTCATGCAATTGAACATCAGCTATTATATTGGCATGCAATATACACTGCCATACCATCTTCCTAGTGTCAGACGGAAATAAATCTAGAATCTTACCCAAACCAGAAATTTTCAGAGCCTCCTGAGCTCTTAGTTTACGATCAAGCCATTCCTTTGAGTGAAGCAGTTGTACATTAATTACCTTGACTACTTTAGTCTTAGTGTTGTTATCATATGAGATGCAGTCCTCGAGTTTATACACCGAATTAACACTACTATTATCGTAGTGATTATTATCATCGTAGTGATTACTAGCTACGAAGCCAAGAGACTGCAGTAGATCAATTACTCCTGGACTATTAACCACCATAAAGTCCATGTCGCTATCGCATGTATTGGTTGCAAAGAAGTAAGACCCTGTCAAGTAGAACTCGTGTGCACTGAATGTGATTTCGTTAATTGCACGCAGAGTACGAGATTGATTAATATTGCTAAGCATTTGTGCATCCTTTTAGGTTGTACTACATGAAGGGTTCTTGCATTACTGCTGTATTCATATAAGATACTTTATTTTACGCAGTATCCTCATTCGAAGGTTGTATAGTGCCTGTGATACTTGAGTTGTACCATCTAAGTGCCACTTCTAGCGCTTCAATCATAAGCTCAGGCTTATCAGGGTAGCTTAGCATATATGCACTTTTAGTATTAAAGCAGTAGAGTTGACCTGATTTTACAATAGGGCATTTTGCACAGGGGATATCACTAGGAAGTGGTCTAAAAAACATCTCACAAAGTGCACAAGAACTTCCACTATCTAAATTCAGAGGAGTGATAGCATAGTCCCACGCACCCTTAGAATTTTCGTCAATAAGTGTACCTTCAACCTGATCCAAAGTATCAATTTTTACCCCATGCTTAGCAAGATTTTCTGGCAGGAAACCTTTCCATTTACGTATAGAGTGTTCAATAGCTTCTCCCTCATCAGATACTAGTTCTGCATCTATGGGGTAATTTTCATTGTACCAAGATTGAATACTCATATCTATCCTTGTCGAATGACCCTGAATGTAGCAAATGGCTCGATCACAAATACTTTTTGTATAAAATCAATCAGATCAACTTGCAGCGTATGCTCTTCATTGTTCAGTACAATTAGCTCAGCTTTAGAATCTGTCCCATAGATATTAATCCAAAAAGCATTAGGATCATTAGTCTTTTTGTAGATCTTCACAGAGCCTAATATAACAGGATACTCTAAGACCCCATCAATCTTGTCAAATAGCCCGTTAGTATCAGTAAAAATATCAGCTAGCATAGAATCATCTACCATTAGCTGAATGTACGGATACACTTTTCTTTCCTTGTAGTTTTGAAGAGCCATTTATACACCTATTGCTTATCACTAAAGAATTGGTTGAAATCACCTGTTATGAAATAATTAGCTCTTTTTAAAGCCTCACGTGTTACTACAACTTCATTATTGACTCCATCATCTTGAACAATCCTCAGAGAAGCTATAAGATGAGGTCTTATAGGCACTTTGTATATTACTCGTTTCGGTTCAATCTTCATATCTTCTTTAGAATATTCTCCATATAAGCTTTTGCATCCTCGATAGGTATCTCTGAGTGATAGTAGGTAAGGGCAATATCTAAGATACCTCCTTTAGGCTCTCGCCCAATTATGAGTGTTTTGATATACTCAGACTTGGTTAACCCACTAACTGTAGCAACCTTCTTTGGAGCAGGCCTGATACTGCTCGTGCTAAATGCTCTATGACGTGTATGCATTATAACAGATATACTCTGAGTTTGATTTGTCAAATACTACCCTATTGTATCCCTTCTTGACACAATTTACAAAGGCCGCCTGTTGTCTGTTCTCATAAATTATAGTAATAATGAATGGCGCCAGTACTACGATAACTACAAACATTGTTGCTAATATAATAATATTTACATCTCTTTTCATAAATTATCACGGTAGACATAGTTAATATTCTACAACACTATTAGATTCCCAAAACATACCTGCCATTCTGTAAGAGTCATCATACCATGTATTTATTAAGTTTCCAAAACCATCATCTTGCCAGCAATTTAAAATAGACTTCTCATAAGGAGAAATATTTCTATAATTGTAGTGATCTATAATACCCTCTATAAATGCCATTTATGTACGCCAATACTTGGTGGGCCGTACAGGACTCGAACCTGCAACCAATCGATTATGAGTCGACTGCTCTAACCATTAAGCTAACGGCCCTACTATTAATAACCTATGACGTCCCAGCCACCCTCATCAGATGTCCAGAACAGAGAACCTTGATGATATGTAGTTAAATCATCTGAGGTGTCAATTACATTTCCAAAACCATCATCTTGCAGTTTCTCATATATCGAGATCCTATATGTTGATATCTGAATAGCTACGCCAGCTACATAGCAGGGAGTCCCTAAATATGCCATAATTATAAACTAATAAAATTAGTAAGACCTTAATATGAGCTGTTCAGAAAGCCTGAATATACAAGCTCTGTCGTGAGAACCATCATACCATGTATTTATTAAGTTTCCAAAACCATCGTCTTGCCAGAAGGACTCAATAGAATACTCGTAAGGTGATATATCTTCGTAGTAGGAGTCTACGATACCCTCTATAAATGCCATTTATGAGTCTCCCTTATGTTTCCTTCTATTACGCATGTTATTTACACGGTCGCTAATAGCTGTATAAATTCAATAGTAATATAATTTCCTATTTTAAAGATGGCCTCCCGTAAAGGATTTGAACCTTTAACCCTCGGATTAGAAGTCCGATGCTCTATCCATTGAGCTAACGGGAGTTAATGGGTGAGGTGCTAGCTAGCACCTCGAAGAGACTATCGCTAAGTACTCTGTTTCATGTCTTTAATAGACTTACAGGCCACAAAAGCAATAAGACAAATCAGTTGCAGTTTCTTGCCACATTTCTATATCACTTAGATACATGTGCCGTATTTTAGCACTGCACTTGACTTCAGCGTTGTCAAAGTGTTCATTTACAATACATTTATCTTTATACTTAGTCACAAAGAATGCATCTTTCGTACCAAATGCCTGATCTCTAATGAATTCAATAGTCAGACTACTGACATCCTTTCGTAATAGAATGTGACAGAAAGACCATAGAATTCATCCATCCTACGGCAACAGTCAATTGCCTCTCTTTCAAGCTTAAAGCCTATGACAGGTTCTTGAATTAGTCCTTTAAAAATAATGAATGCGTAAATCATACACTCGACCCCAGTATAGCGTAACACTGGATGTTAAAGCGCTTTGCAGTGCTATCAGCCTCTTCAAATGAACTAAAAGTCTTAGCATTACGTACATCACGGGTGACTGAGTAAAGCTCTTGGTCAGCATTGGTAGCAAAGAATCCAGGGGTGTTTATAGGTTCTCTGCGTTTGTTTCTTTCAGTACTAATTGCAATAAAGAAAGTCATTTTGTTACCTCATAAGGGATAAGTTTATCTTCAGGGACTAAAGCAATATCTCTCGTATTGCCGTGATAAGGACTCTCGGTGCTAAATTCTACTTTTACGTAGGGTTTATCTCCGTGAAAATTAGGGTAGTCTTTTGCAATGACTTTACAACGACGCATTACTCTATTGTTACAGTATTCGTTATCTCTCGAGATATCTTGAGATACATTAAAAAGATATGGATAAACAACCAGATCTACAAAGACAACATCATCTCCAATATAAAATTGCATTAGTTTCCTTTTCTCGAATGACATTATAAACTAGGCGCATACAAGTCTGCTCTATTTCTGCAGCAATTTTAATATCAATACTATCACCCTCTGGCCTATGTCTGTCTGCAATTCTAGAGGCTGCATATACAACTTCCCTGAAAGTTTTGTTATGAAATACACGCATATATTCATATACTTGGTTGATAGTCATATCATTCTTCGGTAATGCGTCTCTCATCGTAGATACTCCATATGATTTCTACAAGCTCACTCTCTATATCATAAATATTACCTTTATATACAGTGTTTCTCAGATTGTTGAGTTTTTCAAGAATATGGCCGTAATATTCATGATGAAGTCTCTGGATAGAAATATTCTTAACTTTCTTTACAATATCTTCTTTGACATTAAGAGTACTGACTTTACTGACAATTGTCTGTCGATACTCATAACTGTAACTAGCATCTTGTCGATATATTTCAGCAGTACAAGACATATCTAATGAGCTACAGTTAACTTTAGTCAAACTAAAATTGTTACAAGAAAGGATTCCTTTAGACACTTCTTTAAAATTGCTCATATGAGTCCTATTGTAGAGTAATACTAGACTACCCACTACTAGAATGGGTAGTTAACTATTACTTACATCTTTTTAAGGATGAAGTATTGTTTGTAATTGAGCAACTCCATATGATTCTGGACATCATCAATAGAGTCATACTCACATGCATTATGAGCATTTTGCTCAAGTTTATTGTCATCTTCTGTGGCAAACCCAAAACGAGGATACTCGTTCACATATACTAGGAAGATCTCTTTCATTTTAAATAATAACCTCGTATGAATGAGCTTAGTCTTTGACTGACATTAGCTTGAAAGGGACACCTTAGGGAGAGGATAAGGTACTTTGTTGCGAGGTTGGCATTTACCGTCATCAGCTGCAAAAGGCTTTTCCTTAAATACATCAGAGGTGTAGCAGCCTAGCTCTAAGCTTACAGTAGAGCACTTAATTTCCCACTTAACAGGAGTTGTTCCCTTGTCTTCCATGACACTAAGAGTTGCCCAACCGTCTCCTTGAGGGCAATTATTGTTGATACTGCTATCAGTATGTGCTACTAGTCGCATACCCTTGAAACGAGGGTTTTCTTTGACATATTGAATTGCAATTGTCTTTGCGTTTTCACGAGCAATAGAGCGACTATCTTCAATATCCTGGAAGGTAAGCGCCTTATCTGTCTTAACGATCTGGCCTTCATTTACTTTTTGTTCGCAGCCAGAAGCGGCAAGGAATGCTACAGCAGTAGCACCGATAACAAAGGCATAAGCATTAGAGGAAATTTTGTTCATTTAAGACTCCTATTGTTTAGAGAAAGGGATCAACTACTTCTTTTTCAGTTAAACATAAGCTACAGCGGTAAATCATCTTGTTACCATTATGTGTTACATATGTCCAGTGATGTCTACCTCCTAAAGAATATTTACAACCTTCTAAAGACTTCTTGTCTACTTGGTTGGATTTATCCGGAGATTTTTTATTTTGCATGAGTACCTTTAATATACTTAATTAATCTCTTTATAATGTGCTGTATTAGTTCTCCTCTAAGCACACCCGACTGGCCCTCCCATTTCTCATTTACATTAATATCACCTACAGGGTAATTATCGATACCTGAATGGTGTTCCCAACCAACAGAGAAATAGTTTACTAGTTGATATGGACTGATGTAATAACTCGCATTATTTTTAGCCCACAACATCTTAAGATTAAAACAAATGCCTAATTCTTCTTCACAAATAAAACCTCTTTCTAGTTTTTTTAGATATTCAATTATTTCCTTGAATTCAACAGAAGACATTTGTCTCAACATATCTTTAATGATCATTTGATCATCTTCTGCCAATTTAAAATTAGCACCTTTTATCATTTGCAAACTCCAGTTAGTGTTTCTTAAAATGGTCCCCGGAACGAGAATCGAACTCGTAAGGCTGACGCCGGCAGATTTTAAGTCTGCTGTGTTTACCTGTTTCACCATCCGGGAATATTAATTATTAGTACTCGTATTTACATCCAATGTAATAGCAATCACTATTGGTATTAGCAACTTTGATCACAAGGAGCACTGCCACAAGTCTCGCATTGTACAGGGGAGTAATTACAGCCATTGACTGCATCTCCATACTTATTTACTTCAATACCACAATCAGGGCATTCACCAACCGCAGGCCCATCATCCCATTCATCTGCACACATTTATTAATCCCATTGAATATTTATGCCAGAAACACCAACATGATTGCGGATCTCAGAAACTCTATATCCTAAGTCTCTAAGGCTGTTTACAACACATGCCATATGTCTTCTGGGGCGATTAATTAAGTTTTCATACAAAATTACTACATAAGTGTCCTTTTTGCTAGCTGCACACTCTATGCAATAAAAAATATCTTGTGTAACCTTAGACAGAGCAGAGTCTTTTTCATAATTATTAATACGCTGCTTCGCGGCATTCACATGATCGATCTGTTCAATACCATACTTATTTCTGATTTCTTTTGCAGATAACATTGAATACTCCTTAAGTGGTGCTCTCTGTAGGAATCGAACCTACGATTGATGATTACAAGTCAAGTGTTATACCATTTAACTAAGAGAGCAGGAGCTAGGAGTGGTTGCCTCCTAGCGTTTACACTCATACAGTGCAATATGAGCGCCTAGAAACTTGTTACTTTACGCCTTGAATGTAGGCCTCCTGCTGGAACTTATCTTGGGCAATGATCGTAAGCTCACCAGTTCCAAGATTGACTGCGAAGAAATCTCCGCGAGTAATCACTTCATGAATTGTGGTGCTACGACACAGGGCCTTAGCAGGCGTAACTTTCATGAAAGCAACCGAGTTGAGGACAAAAGTGCCACCATTCTTAATACGCTTGAAACTCATTTCTACTCTCCAATATTAGGAAGATCTGTAACCCACTAGCCATCTAGATGGTAAAGGTGGAGATTCAGATGGAATGTCTAGAGTATACTCAGCATATCTAATAGACTTACCTTTACCAACAAGGCGTCCCACGCTATGTACTGAGTACTCATTAGTAGGGTTGTCGTGCTTACAATTATTAGCAAACGATTGAGCCGAGCCCTTATCCTCAGATATGTAACCTCTACCTCCAAAAGAAGCTAGAAATGTCACATTCTCAGGTGTCTTACCAACAACAATGTATAATGCCATACAACATTTACTGTTAGTATTTCAATTAATAACCCCAAAGACGAATCCTCAGGGTTATCAGTTATGACACACTTCGCTAATAGATCCCGTATAACGGATATCCGTCACAGATGTAATCAGCAGGTATAGTCATCTCACCTTTTATTACTGAGCTGTAGTAGCCTTGACTTGCTTCTCAGCTTCCTTCTCTTGAGCGATTTGATCGTAAGTATAGGTACGACCGTCAGCATGCTTCACAAGATTGTCCTCAGCCACGAGGGTTTCCACCGGCACGTTCCACTTGGCGGCAACGTACTTAATATTGGCTTCAGCCTTCTTCTTAGCCTGATAGGCAGCCAGACCAGCAGCAGCCTTCTCATTAACTTCGCGCTTCTGAATGCCAGTAGCAAAAGCAGCACCCAGTTGCTCTTTTTGAGCCTCCAGCCAGCCGACCAGATCGTGATTCACTTCTTCGCCATTCGTAGCAATCTTTTCCAGGCGACCGCGAATTTGCTTAGCGGCGTCTTCAGTGCTAAGACGAGCAACCTTCGGCCAACGGAAGGAATCTTTGATGTGCTCAACGTTTTGGACAACAAACGCAGCTTCCTTGTCATCTGCCAGCGCGACCTTAATACGCGTTAGGGCAGCCTCAAGCTTCTTAGCTTCTTGCTTGGTGACTCGGCGAATCTTGTCAGATTCAAAGGAATCCTCAATTTCTTCACGAGTAGCGTACAGCCAATCAGCCAGCTCTTGATTGCCAGAAGTGAGCGTCATCAGAGCAGCAATAACAAGGGGCTTCCGCAGAAAATCTTCGGCTTCCTTCTTGGTATCAAAGACATGGGTGGAGCCATCTTGACCACGGACAACGAAACCATTTTCGATTTGATTCTGGGACATTTGTGTATTTCCTTGATTTGAATGAAACAATTAAAGTAAGAAACCGAACGAGGGTGTAGTTTTTATTCACCCTGTATAGGGTTAATTTAACGGGCTTTTTGCAGCATATCACTGCCCGGAGCCCGAATTTCCGGCACTGCACAGGCTAGCCCCCAGGTTGCCCCGGCAGCATAGCAGGTTGGCCCGCCACGGCCCGTTTTGGGGTACCCCGACCCGGTCCCCATGGCGGCACTACGAGACCCGCAGGCGGCCGTCTGGCGCGAACCTGCAAGGCCCCTGAATTTGCACAAACATAGAAGTTAAAGAGTAAGCAATTTAGCTACTCGCGTTACATCAGCCTTGATTAGAAGGAATGCGTGTGACATTTAGTTTGATGTAACAATTACGGAACGGATACTCAATGCTTGCCTTTTCTTTCAAAATAAGAGCTTCCTCCAAAGTCTCAACCCAACGATTGTTATAAATCTTTCCGGGTTCTTCATCATAGCAAACTGCAAAATCAATGTCATACTTAAGCTCTACAGTGACTTTCATTTTATATCAACCTTTCTAACGTATTCCATTGTACAACGAAGTTTTTGTTTCGAATTATCAAACTTAACCTCTGGAACATGCTCAATGTGCTTATCCAATGCATGTTTGACTATGTGTACAGTACATGCAAAATAACGCTTGAGCCTATTACTTGCTACTACATAGTATCCCTTCCTGCGTTCTCTGCAATAAGAACAGACTGCATAAGAAGGCTTCTGGCATACACCATCAGGTAACTTAACTTCAACTTCTACACCTGAATTCATTACGTGATAATGACTTGTATTACAGTAGCGAGTCAACATTATTTTTATTTATTCCATTCAGTAACCATTTTAAATTTAGCCGCACCCAGTGCAAGTTTTACTCGGATCATGGCCTCGTTTTTACCCCATGAGTTTTTCATTTCAAGATACTTTTTCATCTCCTCTTCAACTACTTTATTATACTCCTCAATGAGTCTGATTTGATCTGTGTCCATTTCGTATTCCTTATAAGATACCGTTATTTGCGATTACTTCAATGCGTTCTCATGCAGCATGCTTTGTTTCCAGGATAGGCCTAATGCTATAGGAGGGGGAGGCAATAGAATTGATACCCTCAGGACACCAGCCTCAAAATTAGAGTGTACAGTGTAGCCTAGTCTGGTATAATACTCTCTGATGAATTGACATTTCAGCAGTGACATAGGACTCGTAGCATTACTCTTGATGATAATAGCACTTTTTCCAACAAATGCTGCCATCTTGATCTGGGCATCTACAGCAGTAAGGATATTAAGAATCTCAGGGTTCTTAGTAATTGAGTGTGGTTGGATGTTCTTATATACATCCTTCTTTCGACTAATCACTTATTATCCAATCCTATTAATGATACAATAAAACGAGCACTGTAACCAGAGTATACACAACACGAACTACTATATTTTGCTCCAAACCCTAAGACTCTCAAATTCCTTTCTATAAGATTGAGAGTCTTGTTAGCTGAATTTATATTTTCTATCTTTTCTAGAAAATCCTCTTGATTGATATTAACTGTTATAACTCTCTTGCGATATCTAAGGTCCCTCTCTAATTTACGCATAATCTTTCGACTAATATTACCGTAATCATCTTCAAGAGTCTGCATATTAGATTTTATAGTAAGCTTGTATAAGTTGACGACCTCATTATATAATACAAGTGCTTCATCGTTATCTAATATGTCTATCATTATGCGGGATTTCTCCAATTAATATTAATGTGAAAACTTTCGATACACTCAGTCACCTCAATCTCATAACCAAGTTTTTGGAAGTTGTTTATGAGATTAATACGTGCATTCTTATGAATTCTTTTAAGGGCTTTAGAGTCTATCTCTGCCTTGCTTAGAATACTTCATCAGATCCTCTACGATCTGAAGATTGGTAAGATGCTCTTTTAACTCTTCTATTTTAGCGCGAGGAATGCTATTGTTCATTAGATATCTCCTTGATAATCGTATACGCCATTTGCAATTATTAACTTATATGATTTTAAATCTATCTCATAGATGTTCTTTTTATATGCCATATAAAGCCCCGAAGGGCTCCTCTTTATGCTCTAAGAGCCTAGCTTTTCCTTCAATTTATCACTGATCTCATTAGCAATGGCCCACCAATGACGAGGGTTGATAGGGTCTGTAGTGTTGTCTGGGATAGGCCTCAAAGCCTCTCGCTCAGCATAAAATCGGATTGCCTCAATTACAAAGATCTGGACGAGGCTGCCATGCTTAGAATACGTCATCAGATTTTCTACAATCTGAAGATTAGTAAGTTTCTTATCAAGAGCTTGACACTGCTCTTTAGCCAGCACCAATTGATCAAGCCAAGTAATCAGCTCATCAACATTAATTGTTTGAAATACTGCTGCGTTACCAAGGATATTTGCAGCTTTCTCAGGCATCTCCAAATTAGTAAAATGCTTTTTCAACTCTTCTACTTTAGTACGAGGAATGTTATTGTTCATTAGATATCTCCTTGGTAATCGTCTACACCGTCTTCAGGGCTAATACTCGTTTGAATAAGATTAATTGCATTCAAGGCCTCTTCAATAAACTCCCCATAATTTACAGGCACATCAGGATCCTTACTCTCAAGCAAATTAGTAAGATAACTTGTATCAATACCCATCAGCTGCTCTTTAAGCTGCCGGTAGTTAGTAATATCAAGCTGTACAATACTCAATGCAATGTGCATGAGCGTGCTTCCGGGTGCTCGAAAGCCTTTCTCAATGTACTTGTTAATTCGGTGTAGGGCACAAATTGGGTAGTAGCTCTTACCTGCATAGACAAGTACTCTCTTCCCCAAGTCTGCGAAAAAGCGTGGACCGAATACGAAATCTTGTTTTTCAAAATCGTATGCGCAATTGGTAATAGTGAAATCAAAATATTCAAAGATATCTGCGGGTTCGCCAGTGAACTTTGTAATGAGTTGTACAGTATATACTCGATTCTTTGAACGACGCTTGTAAGTGATTGCGTTGATGCTTTGGAATGGCGGTTTTTCATAATCATGGAATCGGCTGTGAAGAAACTCTTGCAGAATTGGCAGGTTGTCAGGATTCTTAACATAAAGATCCAAATCACTAACTTTACTCTCTGTGAATAAGGATAGCACTGCACCGCCGCAAAGCATAACTTCCAGCTCTTTGAACAACTGAAATACATTCAAGGAGTACGGAGGGATTGTGATATAGTCTTTGTTACGATTATCTTTCACATTTTTCAATTCGATATACTCAACACCAAGTACTGTATCAAAGAAAGAGTCCAAGATACGACACATTCGGGAGTATTCTCTTTCGTATGCAGTCTCTACTTCTGGCTTTCTACAAAAATAAAGAGTATTAGGCTTGTGCAAAGTAGTAGTAACTTTAGACTGACCAGAGTACACTCCCTCAGGAAACAACGCACTCTTATTGAAGTACTCCCCTATATACTTGAACAATTCTACTTGAGTAAAATTAAGCAACTTAGTACCGACTCTTGCTTGCCTGCTAAGATCCTCGTAATCATACGCGATATGTCTATCTCCTGAATCTACCATAGCTCGGCTTCTGAGCTCAGAGACCTCAGCATAATGTTGAAGTTCTTCAGGAGTCTCAGGGTTCTTTACGGGGCGATTGTACCGAATGCTCATTATTTGTTTCCAACCATTTTAAAGATATCTGCGATGTTCATAGAAGAAATGCTCTCTTCTGGTAGGTCTGCTTCATGCCTAAAGCAAAGTGCTTTATTGAATCTCTCTGTATTCTTACTCCCGTATTTAAAGTATTGGAATTTCAAGTACTGCTTATTGATGTACTCTTCTTTATGCTCCCAGATATGCTTCAATTGCTCATGAGTAAACTTACCAGGACCAATCTTTGTCTCTTTACCTTTCCAGAGTACAATGAAAGTGCCAACCATGCTCGAGTTTACAAGCCCGGCTTTTGCTTTACTTCTTTTAGCAAACCCTAGATTATCTTTTACAAGTTTGTTTGTATTAATTGTACCTTCTTCCAGGCCTACAAGTAAAGCTTCGTCATCTTCAAAGCGCTTGCACTTAATTAGTAACTGTTCTTTGAATGTGGACCTACCCCATTTGTAAATACCATACGGACTCCTGCCCATCATACCTTCCCAACCATCTTCTAGATATTTTAACTCCATCTCTAGAAACTCGTCTACATTGTTGACAATTTCATGAGGGAATAAATTAACCTTAGATGTAATGGGTAGATTTTTTACGTAAGTCTCTACTGTCTCTAGTCTCTTATAGTAAGACTGTAATGCCAAGCTAGGATCGCAACTATCAAATAAACCATAGTATACATCACCAGGTTTATTAACTGACATTATGTGTTCTTGACACAAATTTATCTGTTCTTCTCTATTTGGGTTACCTATATAAAGTTCACCATCAGAAAATTGATGATTTCTAAATAACATTTGAACTTGAATAGAAGGAACTTTTTCAAGTTTTCTTGTCATTACATCATCTAGGACTAATCCACGAATACCATCTGCTTTTGGTGATACAATTACTGGGAAGATCAAATCAGTAAAGTACTCTGAATATGTGTCTGGAGACTCCCTTGCTGCTAGAAGAGGTTTTACTTCATACATCATTAAGTCTAACATTTATTTCTACTCTCCTTTCTTTCTCTATTAATGCGTGTCCTGAGCTTCATACTAGCATCCTTGTACTCAGGCCAATCTTCTCCAATGACTATGTATCGTGTTAGTTTATGATTATCTCGGTAAATACTTTCTTCAATTCTAGCGACTATTTTACCAAATCTAACCCTATCATCATTATCTAGGTATTTATTTATATATAACCATTTGAGAACTAGGTACTTATAGTCTAGAGTAGGCATCTCTTTGTTGATTTCTACTTTAGTAGGCGATTTACGTTGCTCTACCAATCTTTCTACTAGATACCTGATAGATGGCTCTCCTACACAATCTATAGTCACTCCTCCATAGCGAGTAATATAAACCTTAACTTGCTCGATATACCTCTTATTACATTTTAGAGCTATATCTGCTATTTCTAAATCTTTTTCAAGACACTTTATTTTATGTTTAAGGGTATCTACCTGCAAGTATTCAGTAATGCTGATTGTTTGTTTACTAGGTTGATCATTTTCTTTCACATACCCAAGCTTCTTAAGCAGATACTTTATTAGCATTTTCGGAACCTTTATGGTCAAATACAAGTTTACAATCTACACTACATACTGTAATTATTTCGTCCCAAGGCCCCGGACCTCCGCTTTTATGTGGTATAAGTTTGCAGAGCCAGTTATCACCCCAGACTTCCTCTTTACCACATACATCACATTTGTAGATATGCACCGTCTTTACGAAACCCATAGCAGCCCCCAGTATTAAAGTATTATACACTTACGTCGAATGTCGAGTTTAGGCCTATATTGTTTATTTTTCTGGCATTATAGTATTTAGATTCCTCCGTTAGTGCTTATTTAAAAGCCCGGCATTAACCGGGCTATTCTCAAATCAATTGATCAAAGAAGCTCTCAAAAACATCTAAAGGCATCCTATCGAAGAATTGTGCTGGAATATACTCACCTTCCATTCTACAAGCAAGACTAATGATAATATATGCTTGTAGTGTATGATTGCTAGTCTTTGATTTTGCAAACTCTAGGTGTGCACGTAGCACTCTACCAATTTGTATATAATAACCCAAATGCATCACAGATTTTCTATAATGGAAATAATTTGGATCAAATGGATTCAAATTGTTAAGTTTCTTAGACCAATACGCAAATTCGTATCCGCTATCGAATGGGGCATACTCCTGAAGCACATTCGTCGTTGGATTCGTATTCTGCACTACTAAGTCCTGTAATAATTTTTGTACGTGCAACGATTTCATTGTATTGCTCCTCAGTAATCTCTTCGTAAGGCGCTTGTTTAAAGCCATGCTCGGAATGCAGTAAGAACGATAAAGTCTTAAAGTTATTTTGGTAGTGACGCTTGAGATACTCTTTGATCCCATTTAATTCTTCAGGCTTAAAATAGATAGTGCAAGATACACTATTATCACTCCAATTAGTCTGGAGGAACCTGATGAATTCAAGCTGATCAATTGCATTCACCTCAGATGCTACTCTAGTACCCTCTTTATATCTGAATGGGAATTCTACAATAACAGAACTGAAATCTTTACTACCATCAATATTTAGACGGTACTCTACATTGTATCCATGATCTTTACAAACTTGCACAAGAGGATGCTCACTATCTACAGTAATACGCCGAATCATGAATTTAGCGTAGCCAGGGTGGGCTCCAGGAGTAACTCCAGGCAACAATGAAAGAGTACCAGAAGGCTTTACAGTAGTAAGCTTAATAGACTGGTTGAAACCATGTTCTTCGGAGTACTCTTTGTCAATCATCCGAAGGAAGTTATAAGTTTCATCCAGCCAGGAAAGTTGCTCTTTAGTTGCTTGCATACCCCCAGTAATACCGATACCCATGCGCATATTCTTAGATACAACGTCTTCAGTTTCTTTGTTATGGCAAGGAAGAGTAAGAGAATGCTTACATACTCTATAAAGCAAGTATGCCACATCCATAAGTTCTTCTTTAGAAGTGATATTAGGCAGATAAATCTCAGCGAGGCAGCAAGATTCTTTGTCTTCCAGACCTTGTTCAGCACCAATTGTGTTAAGTGTTTTCACACTGATTAGCATTTCTACTAATCTCTATATGTTACCATATAGTTCAGACTATATCACCACCCTTTTCAGGGGTTTATCGTCCGAGCTTGTACTGAAATGATGGAAGAATATGTTCACTTACGATCTCTTCGAATAAATCAGAGTAAGAATTAGGAACAGCTAGATCCCATCTATTACCCTTCTTACGAGTGTTGATTTCCAATCTAAATGTGTTTTTCACACTTTCTTTTATCAACATTAAATCACCGTAAGACAAGTTATTCAAATGCAATCTATAAGATGGCTTAGAATTGGCCCAACGTTTATCTATATACCTGCTACCATCAGCCATAAATGCTATTGCTAGCATCTCTTCATCCATCATGGTAAGCATATGGGGATCTACTACTTTTCTACCCTCTATATAAATACGTTGCTTTATCTTTTCCAGAATAGGGTGGCTTTTAGATTGAAGTCTGATCTGTTGACCTCTATCGTACCCATCTTTATTATACACTTCTGGATAAGTCTTTCTATAGCCTACAGGAACTTTCTCCAGTGTCAATATCACTTTATCTATGTAATCTTCATGCAAAGCTAGCATGTTAACTACCAGAGACGCATTAATGGACTCTCCGAAATTACCGAGATAACCATCGAACATTGCGTAAGAATACAGACGTTTATTCAGATCTTTGCTCATAGTCGTTGCACCTCTCATAACGAGTTGGCACAGGATAATCCCATTAGGACTTCCCCTGTTTTTAGATAAATTGTTCAAGAGATATTGCTATCTCAGGCCGCTAGCTTTAACGGATTGAAGCCCTCTACGCGAGGGTCGGGGTAGTTAGTATCACCTAGGCGCCCTACTTTACGAGCAAGCTTAAGATTGATTAGACCATAGGCTTCACGATTGTTGCCATTAGCATCAGGCTCATATGTGTCCCAAAAATATTCATGCAGATCTCGAATATCATCGCATGCAACACTATTATTGGACATACTACGCCATTTCGGGATATGGCCCACGTCCCAGCGCTTAGCAAGTAAGAATTCTACATCGTCCGGGTCGCCGATAGCGATTTGTGCAGACCTGCGCACATTACCCGCGACAATAATATATCCAATAAGATTCATAATGTCAAGTGCGTCAATCGGACGAATCCTACGTCCTGAGCGAGCCATTAGAATCTCAGAAATCTTTTGAACACCCCACACAAGGTCTTCAGGGCCGGAAGCAACACCTCCGAAGCCTTTAATAGGTAGACCTTTCTGGCGAACACAACCAGTGTAATATGTGAAGTGACCTTTATCAGGGCTATCAGAGAGGAAAGCTGCTTTAAGAGTCTTGCCAAGGAATCTCACCCAACCTTCGCGACTGTCAGGAATGATGAAATCAGCACCAGGGTGATCTACACGTGTAGGTGCTTTAAACCAAGTACGAATTTGCGGCAGTTTGTTGACATGCTTTCGTTGAATATTATAGCCTACACCTGCGCCTACAGCAAGCATATCCATAGCCCAGGTAAAAGCTCTAATATTATCTACTACAGTAAATGCACAATTTTGCAGGCTCGCAAGACCAAAACGATCTACAGTAGTAGTGCCAAGTTGCCAAAGGAACCGGCCTGCTACAGAACCTTTGAAGCTATGGTGATATTCACGAAGACGCTCTTCTTCGTCAAGTGTAAAATTACATTTCAGCTGAGTCTTGCAAGCTTCAATAACACGCTCAATGGTGTCAGGAAACTCTTCAGTCCTATCAATTTCCTTACCGTCCTTAATTAACTTACGTGCATACGTACGTTTGTAAGTGAGGTATCCTACAGTGGAGAATGGAATATTGATGGTTTCGCTCATTTTATTTATTAAACACTTTCATCGTTTCATCTACAAACTCTTCAACAACCTTCTCAGTAATTGCTGACAAACGACCTGTAGATATGTTGTAATAAGAACCAGCTACGTCGCCGGTTAGACCAGTGTATCGGCACTTTAGTACGCGCATCCTAATTGTATTTCTATCATTTTCATCCTCAGCAATCATGTTTCTTGCAAAGGCGATGATATCCATTGAGATCTGTTTAATAGCGCCGGACCCGCGGATATCATCAATAGCCGGAATACGACCCTCTTCAAATGATTTTTGATTATTTTGCGCTTTTCTTAAATGTGAAACAAGTCCGATCCAAACATTATGTCGTTTGATTAGTCTCAACAGATCATTCATAATCTTATCTGTTGCATCATTACCAGTGAGCCCATCAGCTCCTTCGGACACTAGAATAGTAATATGATCAATATAGATGTGTGTACATCCAATCAATGCCATGTATTCTAGTTGTGCTACTAAATTACCATCAGCTAAACTACCCTGGTGATCTAGGACAATAACTCTATCATCACCAAATACTTTATCAAAGCCTGGTTTTAATTCATCTAGTGTAGCTGGCTCATCTTCTATAGCTAGATTTCGATTCAACGCCATACCACACAATTTACGTGTAGTTTCTGGAGGTGATTCTTCAAGAGAAATAATACCAATCTTCTCTTCTTTATCTATCGTATCAAGAAGCCATAGCATATCTTCTCTAAGCATCGTGCTCTTACCACTGCCGGTACCCGAGATAAATAGTGTTATCTCACCTCTACGCCGGCCCTTAGTCTTCTGGTTAATGCCATCGATGCATGGTGGAAACGGGATGGATTTTAGCTCGTTGTATGTTGTCAGAGCATTCCATAATTGATCTCTTCGCATGATACCTACAGGTGACCATGGTTGAGAATCCCATATCATACGATTTATGCCAGTACTGCCATACTTGAGTAACACATCATTAGCATCTTTACAATTATCAGGATATTGTACTACTCGTGCTCGTTTGATATCAATGATCTTCAACGCTTCAGACTGAGCTTCTTTGCCAGCTTTATCGTTGTCGAACATGATTACCACTTCTTTGAATGAATTAATCCACTCTCTATGCTCTACTAAGTCTTTTACAGAGGAAGCACTCTTAATAGATACTACTGGATAAATCTTAGAGTATTCGTCTTGATAAGCTGTTGCTACAGACAGAGCATCGATTTCACCTTCAGTGATAATAAGCCTCTTACCACCAGCTTGAAACTTCTCTCTACCGAATAGGGTGCCCGTATCGCCTATCCAAAAGAATGTCTTAGGTAGCTTTCTAGTCTTATAACCCTTCCCCCCAAAATTGTACGGATAATAGTGGGTGTCAATCTCGCCATTACTGTCGAAACTTACTTTAACTCCAAAGAACTCAGTTACAACACGTGTTATATCCCTCTCTTTAAAACCCCTAGAGATATAGTTCTCAATATCTGCAACATCTACTTTGCTGGACTGCTTACTAGATGTAGGAGGTTTTAGATTAGAAACTGATGGTACATTTGTCTTAAAACCAATCTCAGTTGAATCTACTTCACCTTCTTTAGTAGTGAAAAATCTTTTACAACTAAAGCAGAATGAGGTACCATCTTCATATACTTGTCTGGCGTCAGAGGAACAACAGTCTACTTTATCTAGACAAGGTTGATTCTTGAGTACGATTTTACCCATTATCTCTTAGCAATAAAGCTAATCCAGGACAGATCTAGCAGGATTGTGAAGAATAGTACCAATGCATCAATAGAGCTTATCTCGCGTCCATTAATATATGCAATTGAGATTTCAATAGATTTATCGTTGAATGCAACGAAATTAATCACTACTAGTATAACGCAGATAACTGTTGCAATAGCAATTAAAATTTCGGCAAGTATTTTAAAAAATTTTAAGGTCATCAGCATATCCTTCTACAATTTGTTTAAGTCGGTACTTATGTAAACTACTTACAGGCTCATTGATTTTATAGGTAATGGCATCAAATGCGGCATTGTACCATTCATCTCTGTTAATCAGAGCTTCTACGTGCATTATGCTCCAGATTTCTGCATGTGCAAGCCCCCCTCTAGTTCTATATTCATCTA
>Ga0073900_10000804_pt1 | contig 18700 bp, 15 predicted proteins | sample KloWWTmetKNB5Kit_FD_66666 | JGI IMG/M metagenome (GOLD analysis project Ga0073900, IMG submission 66666) | Active sludge microbial communities from Klosterneuburg, Austria, studying microevolution and ecology of nitrifiers - Klosterneuburg... | ecosystem: Engineered > WWTP > Aerobic digester >...
TCTATAAAGTGAGAAAATTGTGTAAACAATGGACCTCCATCTAGCTCAGCTGTACCATGCCAGTTTAATCTATCCGCTGTGGAGGCAAAGTACTGACTTCCTCTGTTCCAACTTAGAAACATATTCATTTCAAGTATATCACCCAGTTTTTGAGTTGTAATCAACCTTTTGAGCAGACCGGCGACTGGGGTAAACCGATTTTGCATCACACAAAATACCTTAACATGATGTTGTAAGGCGGTGAAGATGATGAGATCAGCTTCTTTCCTGGAAAGGCAGAGTGGTTTTTCTATTATAACATGTTTCCCTGCTTTCATACATTGAATAGCATGCGAAGCATGCATTCCGTTAGGAGTACAAATACTAACTACATCTATATAAGGAAATGCTGTCAGCATAGCTTGTATATCGGCAAAGATAGGTACGAAAGTATCCACCTTATTAGAATATTCAGGATCACATTGGGCTACCAAGTTTGCTCCTGAGTGTGTATTTATGGTTTGGCTGTGAAGTTTACCAATGGCACCGGTGCCAATTACTGCAAAATTTACCAATTTCTACATTCATTTTGTGGTGGCAAATGTAACAAAGGTTAATGGGCGAATTAGTCCTTTAAAGTATTTAAATAAATGATTATCCTCATAAGTAGCTAAATAATTTAGAGAAAAGAGTGATTTGAAGGGTTTGAATAGTAATTTTGTCTTATTCTTAAGAAAAATTATAATGTATCAATATCAAAGTATTCTCGTACAACATGAGGACAATATAGTCACACTAACCATCAATCGACCAGAATCGCTCAATGCTCTGAATAAGTCTGTTTTTGATGATTTGGAGCAATTCTTTATGCACGATATTAATAATCTGCATGAAGTAAGAGGAGTTATTCTGACTGGGTCTGGTGAGAAAGCCTTTGCGGCAGGAGCGGATATAAAAGAATTTTCAAACTATGGTCAGGATGCATTAGCTGCTCTTTCTGCGAGCGGTCAAATGGTATTTAATGCAATTGAAAATTGTAGAGTGCCTGTAGTCGCTGCTGTTAATGGATTTGCACTTGGTGGCGGCTGTGAACTAGCTATGGCTTGCCATCTGCGGATTGCTGCAGATAATGCAAGGTTTGGACAGCCTGAGGTAAATCTAGGTCTAACTCCGGGCTATGCTGGCACACAGCGCCTTCCAATGTTGGTAGGTAAGACTCGCGCAACTGAAATGCTGCTTACTGCTCGAATCATTGACGCTAATGAAGCTGAGAAAATAGGGCTCATAAATAAAGTAGTTCCAAAAGGTGAGAGCCTTTCGGCTACAATTGAATTTATGGGTATCATAAAAACAAAAGCTCCCTTAGCCATCTCCAAAACGCTTCAGTGTATTCAGGCATTCTATGAAAGTGAAGTTAACGGTCAAGAATTTGAATCGCTAAAATTTGGTGAATGTGCACTCACAAATGATTTTAAAGAAGGTACTACCGCCTTTATGGAAAAAAGACCTGCTAATTTCACAAATTCCTGAAATGATTGAAACCGATATTGCTATTGTAGGCGCCGGTCCTACCGGCCTTTTTGCAGTTTTTGAAGCCGGATTGCTCAAACTGAAATGTCACCTAATTGACAGCCTGCCTCAACCTGGTGGACAATTGACAGAAATTTATCCCAAAAAACCAATTTATGATATTCCGGGATATCCATCAGTCTTAGCAGGTGAATTGACTGATAATTTGTTAAAACAAATCGAACCATTCAAACCTAGCTTTACTTTGGGCGAACGTGTGGAGCAATTGACTAAGATGCCAGATGGTCGCTGGAAACTGACAACATCACATCATACAGAGATTTGTGCACCGGTTATTGCTATAGCTGCTGGCCTAGGTTCTTTTGAGCCCAGGAAACCGGCACTTGAAAACCTAGAAATATTTGAAAATAATGGAGTGGACTATATCATTCGCGATCCTGAAAAATATAGAGGCAAAAAAATAGTAATCTCAGGAGGTGGTGATAGTGCGTTGGATTGGGCTATCTATTTATCTGATGTTGCTGACGAAGTGACCCTGGTACATCGCCGTAAGGAATTTAGGGGTGCGCCTGATTCAGTAGAAAAGGTGATGACCTTGGCCGGTCAGAATCAAATACATTTAATTACTGAGGCTGAAGTTTCTAAGCTCACTGGCAATGGTAGTCTCAATAGTCTGATCATACATCACGATACAGCGGGCGATATAACTAAGCAAACTGACCATTTTATCCCATTATTCGGATTATCTCCAAAGTTGGGACCTATTGCTGACTGGGGGCTTAATCTAGATAAGAATGATATTCAAGTAAATACTTTGGATTATAGCACAAATGTTCCCGGCATCTTTGCTATCGGCGACATTAACTCTTATCCAGGAAAATTGAAATTGATCCTCTGTGGCTTTCATGAAGCTACACTAATGTGTCAGTCTGCTTTCAAAATAATTCATCCGGATAAAAAGCTCTCTTTCAAATATACGACTGTCACAGGGATTGAGGGAATGTAGCTTGAAGGGTCTTTGGTCTTTGGGGCGCTGCGCTGTTAGTCTTTGGGGCGCTTCGCTGTTAGTCTTTGGGGCGCTTCGCTGTTAGTCTTTGGGGCGCTTTAGCACATTAGTTGTTTAGCAGTGTGGAAATTTCATCCTTTCAGGGTTTATTCCTTATGGATTTATTGTTTCTATAATCATTTCACACCAACGATGTTTGGTCTTAGGTTATCAGAAAAAAGGAATTGGCAACTTGTCACTTGTTACGAGGTACAGCTCACACAACTGACGACTGATAACTGAACACAGTTGCCTAATTAAATCTTTCAAACGTCTCAGGTCAAGACTCAGCTCATATATTCTTCAATAGGTGGACAGCTGCAGACCAGATTTCTATCACCATATGCATTATTGACACGGCCTACTGATACCCAGAACTTACCATCCTCTTTAAGGTATGGAAGCGGATAGGCAGCTTTACTTCGAGAGTAAGGATAAGACCATTCATCAGCTGTGACTACACTTAAAGGGTGAGGAGCATTTTTCAGTACATTTTGTTCTGGATCTGCTGCACCGGTAGCAATCTCTTCTATCTCATCTAGAATACTCAACAAGGCATCACAAAAGCGGTCTAATTCTGCTTTATTTTCACTTTCAGTAGGTTCTATCATCAAGGTACCCGGAACCGGGAAGGATAGTGTAGGAGCGTGGAAACCATAATCCATGAGCCTCTTTGCAACATCTTCTGCAGAAACCAAACTCTTAAATGGTCTGAGATCGACTATCATTTCATGTGCTGCGCGCCCTTGAGCGCCTTCATACAAGATTTGGAATCTTTTCTCAAGCTTCGCTTTGATGTAATTGGCATTGAGTATGGCATATTCAGTAGCCAGGCGTACCCCTTTTTTACCAAGCATTCGAATGTAACCATAAGAAATAAGTAGTATACTAGCTGAACCATATGGAGCTGCTGATACAGCATGATTATTCCCTGTCCATATGTGGCCGGGTAAATAAGGAGCTAATTTATCATTGCAGCATATCGGTCCCATTCCGGGACCACCCCCACCATGGGGAATGGAAAATGTTTTATGAAGATTGAGATGGCACACATCCGCGCCTATCTCTCCGGGACTGGTGAGACCTACCTGGGCATTCATATTAGCCCCGTCCATATAGACTAATCCACCTCTAGCATGGATCTCAGCACAAATTTCTTTGATATACATTTCGAATACACCAAAGGTAGAAGGGTAGGTGACCATGAGGCACGATAGGTGATCAGCGTGTTCAGTTGCAAGACGTTTCAGATCTTCGAAATCAATATTCCCTTTTTCATCTGTCTTTACAACCACAACCTTCATACCTGCCATTACAGCTGAGGCAGGGTTGGTACCATGTGCAGAGGAAGGAATGAGCGCAATATTGCGATGACCGCCGCCATTAGCATCATGATATCCTTTGATAGTCAGAAGGCCAGCATATTCACCTTGGGCACCGGAATTAGGCTGAAGTGAACAAGCTGTAAAACCAGTAATTTCATTTAGGTACTTAGATAGATTTTTAATTATTTCAGCATATCCAATCCATTGATCAGCTGGGGCATGTGGATGAATATTTGCAAAACCAGGCATGGTAACCGGAATCATTTCTGAAACTGAATTGAGTTTCATAGTACAAGACCCAAGTGATATCATGCTATGCACCAAGGATAAATCTTTATTCTCAAGTCTCTTGATGTATCGCATCAGTTCGGACTCAGAATGATAACTGTTAAATATAGGGTGAGTCATAAATTCAGAAGTCCTCACTAGGGAATCATTTATCTTACTAGTCGCTGTCTCTAAATCTTTCTGTAGATCCACTTTATTCTCATAACCGAAGACCCCAATAAGATCATTGATATCATCCCAACTTGTAGTTTCATTTATTGCTATTCGGATCCCATTTGCATCATGTCCCAGATTTATTCCTTTAGAGTAAGCACTACTCAGAGTTTCCTGTAACCTTGATTCATCTAAAGGCAGATAAATAGTGTCAAAAAATGAAACATTAGCTTGAGTAAATCCAAGATTTTGAAGAGTATCACTGAGTATGACGGCTTTCGTATGAATATTAAGTGCGATGCTCTTAATCCCTTTCGGTCCGTGATACACTGCATACATTGCAGCCATATTGGCGAGAAGTGCCTGAGCAGTACAGATATTTGAAGTCGCCTTCTCACGCTTGATGTGTTGTTCTCTTGTCTGTAGAGCCATTCTAAGTGCTGTACGATTGTGTACATCTATACTAACTCCAATAATTCGACCAGGTATTGCCCTCTTAAACTCATCAGTAGTGGAGAAAAATGCAGCATGTGGCCCTCCGAACCCCATAGGTACTCCGAAACGTTGAGAATTACCCAATACTACATCTGCGCCCCATTCACCTGGAGGAGATAAAAGTGAAAGAGCTAGAAGATCAGAAGCTACAGCCACGTAAATACCTTTAGCTTTTGCTTGAGATACGAAATTGGTATAGTCTTCAAGATTGCCATTCATAGCAGGATATTGCAATAACACACCAAAGGCTTCATCAGCTAAATCATCTTTGTTCCAATCAAATGTTCTAAGTTCAATGTCTAAAGCATGGCAGCGGGTTCTCACCACATCGAGTGTCTGAGGATATACCCCATTTTCTACATAGAATATATTGAAATTTTCATTTTGTTTGTTTCTTGCCTCGTAGAACATGTGCATTGCCTCAGCAGCTGCAGTACCTTCGTCCAGTAGGGAAGCATTAGTAATTGGGAGGCCTGTTAGATCACTTACCATTGTCTGATAGTTCAGCAGTGACTCCAATCTGCCTTGCGATATCTCAGCCTGATATGGAGTGTATTGAGTGTACCACCCGGGATTCTGAAATACATTGCGAAGAATCGGGTAGGGTGTGATCACCGGATAATAACCCATACCTATATAGGTCTTATATACTTTGTTTTTAGCTTCAATGGAAGAAATATGTGAGATATACTCATACTCAGTCATAGATTCCGGCAAGTCCAACTCTTTTTGTAATCTAATGTGTTCCGGAACAGTTTCATTAACCAATTGATCCATATTGGCCACGCCAATAGCCTTACACATTGAATCCATGTCATGATCTCGAATACCTATATGTCGGGAAGAAAAATTTTCTTTAGAATTAATCAATGCCATTTCTATGTTATTTTATTTATAGTTCAAAAATATAAAAAAAGCTACGATGAAGGATCATCGTAGCTTTTTTATAATCTTATAAAGTTAAGAGATTACTTTTTTTGCGGCTGCAATGTTCCCACCCCAGGGACTGTTTTGGGTCTAATGTCATCAGCCGTATCATATACCACTGCAGTTGCGATAAAGATAGATGAATAAGTACCGATCACAATACCAATCAAGATCGCAAATGAAAATCCTCTTATACTAGCGCCACCGAAGATGAATAAGATCAACATCACTGAGAACGTAATGATTGAAGTAATCAAGGTACGACCTAAAGTACTGTTGATAGCTGAATTGATCACTTCATGTTTTGAAGAGCTGAGGTACTTTCCCGAGAATTCACGAACCCTGTCAAAGATAATCACCGTATCATTCATTGAGTAACCGATGATCGTAAGAATGGCTGCTATATAAGCCTGATCTATTTCCATAGTCCAAGGGACTAACCCATGTAATAATGAGAAAATACTAAGCACAAAGAACGTATCATGCATGAGTGCGACAATGGCCCCAAGACTAAATTGCCATTTACTAAACCTAAACAGAATATAGATGAAAATCACTAATAAAGCCAATAATGCAGCTTTTATCGAACTTGTCTTGATATCATCAGCTACGGTAGGACCAACTTTTGAGAAACTGGATACATGTGTCCCGGCTCCATCGGGCTTCTTAAAGTTTTCAATAGTAACATTGGAAGAGGTTAGTTTATTGATCGCTGCATGTAACTTAGCCATAACCTCATCCGGAATATTTGGGTCTGGATTTTCGATTTTATATGAAGTTGTAATATTGAAAGTATTTTCAACATCCACCGCCTTCACGATTGGTTCCACTTCCAGCTCATCTTTGACCGCATCCCTGATTTGTTCGGAAGTCACGGTTTTAGATTTATCTATTACGACATTGTAACTATATCCACCCTTCATATCCACTCCAAGTTCAAAACCTCGGGTAAACATAGAGACTAGACCTAAGACTGAAATAGTGATTGAGAAAATATACGCTTTCTTCCTCATGCCCATCCAATTGATATTGGCACCGTGGAATAATTTTTCTGAGAATGAAGTAGAGAATTTAATGTCTTTACCCTTTTCACTCCACCAATCCATGATCAGGCGACCGACCAATACAGCGGTGAAGAGTGCGGTCAACACACCGATAATCATTACCACGGCGAATCCCTTGACGGGGCCAAGACCAAAGTAAGCAAGTATGATGTTGGTCAATATAGTTACCACGTTAGCATCAATGATCGCCGAATAGGAATGCTTAAATCCGTCGGCTATTGCTTGCTTTAATACCTTCCCTTTCTTGAGCTCTTCTTTGATCCATTCGAAAATGATAACACTCACATCCACCGCTATACTCATAGTGAGCAAGATACCTGCAATACCGGGCAATGTAAGGACAGTACCTTTCGAGGCCAATACTCCAAATATTAAAAACATATTTGCCAGTAAGGCAACTACTGCGATGGCTCCGGCAGAAGAGAAATAGCTTATCATGAATATCATAATAAATAACAGGCCTACTATGATAGCGGTGACTGATTTATTGATATTCTCCTGTCCTAGCGAAGGACCTACCAATGATTCTTGTACAATTTTTGTAGCAGCTGGCAACTTACCAACTTGCAATATATTAGCTAAGTCTTTTCCTTCCTGAACTGAAAAATCGCCACTTATCTGAGAATCACCTGAAGTGATGGCACTGTTCACCCGAGGGGCAGAAACTACTTCTTCATCGAGCACAATAGCTATTTCTCTATTTTTATCAGCAGCAGCTCTTGTGGTCATTTCCCCCCATTTACGAGCTCCTTCCTGGTCCATTTTAAGTGAAACAGTTACTTCATGAGACATAGGGTCTGGTGCTTCACGAGCATCAACTACTCTATCTCCCTCCAATGGTGCCTTTCCATTTGGTGGAACTTTTACTGCGTAAAGTTCATACTTATTAGTGTATTTAAAAGTACGCGGATCTTTTGTTGGCTTAGCTGCCCATTTAAAGGCAAGATCGGGTGGAAACAAACTCTTTATCTCTGGTCTTTTCAGGTATTCTGAGACCAATTCTCTCTTATTCTTATCTGTAGCACCCATTACAGCCAATGGAAATAATATTCCTTTGTCTGAACTTGAGTTTGGTGTAAATATCTTAAACAATGGACCTGCCTCAGCACCATTAAATGGCTTATCTACTATCTTCATAGTAGAATCTATAGTATTACCCAATGAATCTTTGACTGGTTCGTAGATCGTATCTTTGGCAACAGTGGTTTTTATACTAGTAGAATCACCTGAAAGTTCGGCACTTAATTTATCATCAGCTTTTTTGAAATTCTCAATTATTCCGGGATCAGTAGCTCTATAAACATCAAAAAATTCTAATTTGGCACTGGCTTGTAAGAATTTTCTAGCACGTTCCGGATTGTCTACGCCCGGTAAGTCGACTACGATCAGTTCTCTTGCAACATCGAGAGATACATTGGGCTGTGTAACTCCAAATTTATCTATTCTATCTTTAAGCAACTTGAAGGTAAGATCAACAGTCTGGCTCGCTTTCTCTTTCAGAACAGCTAAAACAGTTTCATCCTTTGAATCAAATTTGATCTGTTCACTAAGTGAAGGGTTCTTATAAAACAGTGAAGCAAGACTTTCACCCCCAGAGACTTTTTTCCATTCTTGGGCAAAAGCATCAACAAAACTAGTTTGTTCCACATTTACTCTTTTCTCGGAGGCATTTAGAGCTGCTAAGAATTTTGGATCCTTACTCTGTCCCGACATCGATATAAAGAAATCCTTTAAATCAACTTTGAGTACAGTACTCATGCCGCCTTTTAAGTCAAGACCTAGTGCCAGTTGTTGTCTCTTTAAATCATCATAAGTATATGATTTGATGAAGGGAATAGAAAAAATCTCTTCACCCGACATTGAATCAAGGAAACCGATCCTAGCATTTTTAAACACCTCATCTTTGTCATCAGGCGTAGCTTTGGCGGCTATATTCTTTGCATAGACATCCGCATTTTTTTCAACCTTATTAGTTGGGAAGTAAAAAATGTATTGCAGCAAACACACAATAGCGAGCGCAACAAGAAAAAACTTTACGATTCCTTTACCTTGCATATAATATTAAATCTTTAATAATTGATTGTGAATGCAATACGTTTTTAGAAAGTCATTATTTTTCTTATCAGACTGAACTCCAAACGGATATGCATGCTTTGGTCAAAAGCGGTGCAAATATAGATATATTTTCGATATATAATATATCTGGAGGTTCGAGCGAATTAAGTTTTTCTTACACCTATATAAAGATTTTATAGGAATATTGAACAATTGGAAACATAAAGTTGTATTATATCTGCACTACAAGGTGCTTTAAATTTAAAATCAAAATTTGTTATATTATGGGATTATTTTCATTTTTAAAGGGTGCAGGAAAGGAAGATCTTGCAAAGAAAGAAGCTGAGGCAAAATCTGCAATGGATGAAACTAACAGAATAGCTCAGGAAGCTCTACTGAATAGTCAGAAGCAAATGATGCTTCAAGACATTGTCAAGACTACTAATGTAGAGATAGAAGATCTTGGAATTAAGCTGGTAGATGGGACAGTGACTGTGACTGGGAATGTGGATACACAAGAACATAAAGAAAAAGTTATTCTGGCTTTAGGTAATGTAAATGGCATTGCTACTGTAGATGACCAAATGACAGTTACAAATCCGGCTGATGAGTCTGACTTTTATGAAGTTAAAAGTGGAGATTCTTTATCAAAAATCGCAAAGGCATATTATGGCGACCCAATGAGATACAAAGAAATCTTCGAAGCAAACCAACCTATGTTGAAGAATGCTGACTTGATCTATCCGGGTCAAACTCTTCGTATTCCTAAGAAGTAAACTGAGTTCTTAAATATATCACGCCGGCCACAAGCCGGCTTTTTTTATGCTTTGATCTTTGTAAGACCAATGATAAAGACTAACCATCCTGCTATAAAAAATAAACCGCCCAAAGGTGTTATAGGTCCCAGGAATGACACAGATGAAGAGGTCCACATGGATGATGTGGTAAGTAAATACAGCGAACCTGAGAATAGAATGATTCCAATAAGGAAAAGCCAACCAACCGTCTTAAATAATGGCAGAGGATATCTGGAGTATATTGAAAATATCCCAACTATAGCCAACACATGTATGAATTGATATTGGACACCTGTCTTATAGGACTCCAGTGATGCATCCGGAATATAACCACGAAGACCATGAGCCCCGAAGGCACCCAGTATGACAGCAAACATGCCTAAGAAGGCCGAAATTATCAAGATTTTTTTCATAAAAGAGCAATTATGTCTGGATTTAAAAATAAGATTATCTAAAATTATTCTGAAAATCAAAAATTACGTCATCAAATATAAAGTCCCGCATCAATAGCGGTCGCTTCAATACAATACCATCTAAAGTCGTACATCTGCTCAGGGCAACATATGTCTGCCCATGTGCGAAAGCACCTCCTTCCATGTCCAATATCACTTTGTCGAACGTTTGCCCCTGACTCTTGTGGATAGACATGGCCCAAGCCAATTTAATAGGGAATTGGGTGTACTTACCTACTATCTTGGTGCTAATCTTTGAAGAATCTTCCGGGTCAATAGTATAGTTCAACATTTCCCATTTTGTCTTTTCTATAGTAATCACTTGATTAGAATGGATTTCAACTGCCTTGATAAAAACAGGTGATATCTCAGTTATAGTGGCTATGGTTCCATTTACATATTGCTTATTCACATCATTTCGCAGAGTCATAATCTGAGCGCCAACCTTGAGCAACAATACTTGTTCCGCAGGCAAGGCGCCTTCAGGGAAATTGCCATTTATCTCACCCATATAAGTGATGGTTGGATTAATCAATTCATCCAGCTTACGCGAGTTGATTCGATTCATAGTGGTGTTGCGCGGTGATAGATGAATGTACCCTTTTTCATTCTCAAAATCAGGTATCAATCTCTTATTTAATTCTTCCAAATCTTCCGGATCAAGATGGTGAAGGCGAATATTATCCAGAAGTTGTATAAAGCGATGGTCTTTTTGCCTAAAGACCTGATGGAGTGCAATATATTGTACATTCTTTAGTGATCGCCAAGCAGTAGAAGCAAAAAAGTAAGGACTTTCGAATTGTGTAAAAAAATAGTTCATTTCCAGTTGACCATGCACCACAGGTGGTAATTGGAACATATCACCGAATAAAATAATACGGACACCACCAAAGGCCTTATCAGACCTACGATGCAAACGTAGTGAATAGTCGATCATTTGCATCACATCCGCCCTAATCATTGACATTTCATCAATGACCAAAATTTCCAGTTTTTTCAGAATGCGAGCTATGGGATATTCAAACTTTATGTCTCCTTCTGATAAGAGTCGGGGTGGAAACTTAAAGAAGGAATGAATAGTCTGACCTTGAACTCTCAGGGCTGCTATACCGGTCGGAGCAAGCACTACAGCATTTCTGGCAGTAGTCTTCCTAAATAAATTGAGCAAAGTAGATTTACCTGTACCTGCCTTTCCCGTGATGACCAAGTGATACTTTTCATTCTCCATTTCATTCAAAATAGTTTGAAATTCAGGAGTTAATATATGGATGTCATCCAAGGTTTGCTTCTTTAGAATGATAAGAGGTCAGCATTAGTCCGGTGAAAACTAATAAACCATTGAGAGCCAGGGTTAAAAAGCCAAACTGAAATCCATTAAGCAGCCAACTTGAATTATAATCAATCCACCAGGTGAGTAGTGGTGATAAGACACATACCAACGGAACCCAGCGACCTTTTGGTAATCTTTTAGTAAAAATCCCAAAAGCAAAAAGCCCCAGTAATGGACCATACGTAAGCCCCGCTATCTTGAAGACCAAATTTACCACCGCCGAATTATTAATGTAATAAAATAGCATAATAATGAAAAATAGTAGAACAGAAATACTTAGGTGAACTATAGTTCGCATCCGCTTATCTTGTCTGGGAGTGTTATTTTTCTTTTCAATATTCAGGAAATCCACACAAATAGAGGTGGTCAAAGCTGTCAAAGCCGAATCAGCACTAGAATAAGTACTTGCGATGAGCCCGACAAAAAACAATACTGCCACCACTGGACCCAAATGGCTCATCGCCATTAATGGAAAAAAATCATCAGATCGTACCGTTGGTACCACATTTATTTTTGCAGCATATAGATATAATGCTGCTCCCAGGATTAAAAATATGACATTAACTACAAAGAAATTAATGCAGAAAGTGAAGATATTTTTCTGAGCGTCTCTCAGAGTTCGGCATGTGAGGTTCTTTTGCATGAGGTCCTGATCTAGACCTGTCATGACAATAGCTATCAATGCCCCGCTAAAGAATTGCTTGAAGAAATTATTAGGATCACTCCAACCATTATTAAAGAAAAATATCTGGCTGTATTTGCTTTGATGGACTTCGCTGATCAAGGTACCAATATCACTACCCATGCTCTTACTTATCATGATGATACACAGTACCAATGCACCCAACATACAAAGAGTCAATAAAACATCGGTATAAATGATGGTATTCACCCCTCCCTTTGCCGTGTACAAGTAAATAAGTCCTATAGTGAGAAATACGGTTAGCGCAAAAGGCATTCCTAGAGGTTCCGTCGCAAAATGATGAAGGACAAGCGCCGCCAGGTAGAGTCTTAAAGCTGAACCTATGCTCCTGCTAATTAGGAAAAACGTTGCACCGGTCTTATAGGAACTCCAGCCCAGTCTCTTCTCTAGATAACCATATATACTGGTCAGATTATGGTGATAATAAATAGGTAACAATACAGTTCCTATCACTGCATATCCTGCCAGATTGCCAAGCACAAACTGCAAATAAGAAAAATATTGATTCGGGCCTTCAAGGCCTACTTTTCCAGGAACACTGATGAAAGTAACTCCTGACAAAGAAGCACCTATCATGCCTATTGCAACCAAAAGCCAAGGGGCATTTCGATTAGCAAGAAAAAATTTGGCATTATCTGCTTTTCTACTTGTCAGGTAAGAAATCAGAAGCAGGACTCCGAAATAGATTAAAATGATCAGAAGGATACTATAGGGAGATAATAATGTCTGGACCTGCTGACTCATTTAGTTTTTATAGCAATACAATAATATTGCAAATAAACATATATTTTTTAATAATATAATATATAAATCAACCTTGCAGTTTTTCTCCAAAAGACAAGTCTCCTGCATCTCCCAAGCCGGGGACGATGTAGGACTTGGCGGTGAGTTCAGCGTCAATTGCTCCCACCCAGATGTGAATGAAAGGATATAATCGTCTAATATGATCTATGCCAGATTCTGAAGCAATCACTGAGACAAGATGGATCTCTCTTGGTTTGCCATAATCATTGATCATGTGCATGGCTGCTTCTATTGACCGACCGGTAGCAAGCATGGGGTCAGCCATCACAATCACCTTATTACTTAGTATAGGACAGGTGATATAGTCCATACTGATGTCAAAACTGCCATCCGGCTTTTCTTTACGATACGCTGTTACGAAAGCGCCCTCCGCATCATCAAATGCTTTCAATATCCCGGCTTGCAATGGCAACCCAGCCCTCAATATGGCTAGTGCGACAACTTCATCGTGCAATACATCTACCTCTGTACTACCGAGTACTGTAGTGGTCTCACGCATCTCATAGTTCAAAAGTTTGCTAATCTCATAGCCGGCTAGTAATCCAAATTTCTCAAGGTTCTGTCTGAAATTCCTACGATTAGACTGAATATCTACCTCGCGCAATTCGTGCATGAGGTTGCCAAAAAGGGACTTTTGTTGTGTAAGTAAGGTTACCATAATATCGAATTAGTAATGTTTTATTAAATTCATAATACCACTTACAATATACTGACTGGCAATGGCCATTACAAAAAATCCCATGATGCGAGTCACAGCTTTCATTCCCCCTTCTCCCAAGAATCTAGCAATTAAGGGAGCTGATGCTAACATGATATAGACTACCAATCCCAGGCTAAAGATCACGATGAGAACTACAATTTTGTCATCCCAACTCCGATATTGTGCATAGTAGCCGATCAAGAGCGAGATAGACCCGGGTCCTGAAAGTAAAGGCATGGCCAGAGGACTAAAACTAATATCATCTTTTTCCATTGCCTCCTGCTTGACCTTTTCATTTATTGTATCAGACTTGAGAATCTTGCCATTGATCAGACTGATACCTGAATTCATTATAACCAGGCCTCCCGCTAACTTCAAGGCTGCCAGACTGATTCCAAAAAAACTAAGGATGTAGGAACCCGCTAGAAAAAAGCTAAATAAAATGGCAGTAAAATAAAGAGACGTATTTCGTGCCGTTCTTCTACGCTCTACTTTTGAATACCTGGCAGTCAAAGATGTATAAACCGGTAAAGCACCCAATGGATTTACTACTGAAAACAATGAGATCAGAACTGTGATAAAGAGGTTAATATCAAAATCAAAGTGCATATTAATGTTTCAGTTGGTTTATCCTGTTCAATACAAATTCTAATTGTTCCTCAGGTGTAAAGTAAGAATTGTCCAAAAGTATGGCATCTTCAGCCATGGAGAGAGGACCAATAGTGCGACTAGAATCTATCTTATCACGACTAATTAGATTGGCTTTTACTTCTTCTATTGTTGTTTCAATGTTTCTCGCATGTAACTCTCTGTATCGTCTCATTGCCCTTACATTGTCATCACAAATTACAAAAATTTTCAGATCTGCAAGAGGTAAAACTACAGTACCTATATCTCTTCCATCCATTACAACTCCTTTTTCAGCTCCCATCTTCTGCTGGAGAGCGACCAACTTATAACGAATATCAGCGATAACGGCAAACTCACTCACGTGTGCTGAAACTTCCGGAGTATTGAGCTCATCGTTCAAAGCAATACCATTGAGATAAGCTTTATTGTCCCCGTTCTCATTTCTGAAGTCAATATCCATCAAGGGAAGGTGCCGTTGGATGACATCCAATTGCTGTGCATCTATATTGTGGCCTAGAAAATACCAGGTTATGGCACGGTACATAGCACCTGTATCAATATATTTATATTGCAGATGCCGCGCGAGAGCTTTGGCAAGAGTAGATTTACCACAACCTGATAAGCCATCTATTGCAATATTGATTCTATTTCTCAATTGAACATTTATAAAGGTAAAAATACGATATTGGAGCAAAAAAAAATGCTGACTTCAGCCAGCATCTCTGTTTAATTTTCTATGGAAGATTAATATTCGTCCTCATTAAATAAGAAATCATCTCTCCTGGGATAATCAGGCCATACATCTTCTATTCCTTCGAACAATTCCCCTTCATCCTCCATTTCCTGCAAGTTTTCGATTACTTCCAGCGGTGCGCCTGACCTGATACCAAAGTCAATCAATTCATCTCTGGAGGCCGGCCAAGGAGCATCTTCCAGATGGTGAGCTAATTCTAAAGTCCAATACATAAAGTTAATTTTTTATATAAAAATGAATCTCAACAAAAAAGTTTCAAAAAGTAAAAATATTTAAATAATCAGCATTGAATCGCCATAACTGAAAAACCGATACTTTTCTTTTATTGCCTCACGATAAGCTTCCATAATCAGATCATATCCACCAAAAGCGCTAACCATAATAACTAAGCTTGATTTTGGCAAGTGAAAATTAGTAAGCATTGTATTGGCTACCTGAAAAGGGTAGGGCGGGAAAATAAATTTATTTGTCCAACCTTCTGCTTCCTTGAGCAAACCTTCAGCTGACACAGATGATTCCATTGATCTCATAGTAGTAGTTCCAATCCCGCATACTTTGTGATTATTGAGCTTGGCAGTGTTTACTATTTTTGCAGCAGAGTCAGGGATTTTAAAGTACTCAGCTTCCATTTTGTGTTTCGACAGATCTTCCACGTCTATATTACGAAAAGTCCCTAATCCAATATGAAGTGTGAGCTCTGCAAAGTTTACACCTTGAATCTCTAGGCGTTTAAGCAATTCTTTACTGAAATGAAGTCCCGCAGTGGGAGCAGCTACAGCGCCAAGATTCTTTGCATAAACTGTTTGATACCTTTCTTTATCAGAGGGTTCAGCATTTCGAGCAATATATTTGGGTAAAGGTGTAGTACCCAATTGATCCAGAATGTGCATAAAGTCATCCGGTGTGCCATCGTAAAAGAAACGAATGGTTCTTCCTCTTGATGTTGTATTATCTACAACTTCCGCTACCAGGAGTTCATTGCCCTTAGCATCATTGAAGTAAAGTTTATTACCTACGCGAATTTTTCTAGCCGGATCTACGAGCACATCCCATAGTTTATTTTCGCTATTTAGTTCTCTAAGCAAAAAGACTTCAATCATTGCTCCGGTCTTTTCCTTCTTTCCATATAAACGGGCAGGGAAGACCTTGGTATTATTCATGATCATCACATCTCCCTGATTAAAGTAGCTCAGCACGTCTTTGAATATCTTGTGTTCGATTTTGCCAGTATCTTTGTGTACTACCATCATACGAGATAGTTCGCGCTCTTCGGAAGGATATTTCGCTACCAATTCTTTTGGTAGTTCGAAATTGAAATTTGATAATTTGTATCTCATTAAAAATAAACATTTACTAAAAAGCCGCAAATGTATAAAAGTATGCGGCATTTAATTGAAAAAAAACATATCTGGGCGAGGAATTTAATCATCCATGAGAAAGATAAAAGCCCGAACCTTGTTCAGTCCGGGCTTCATATATTTTACAAGAAGTGATGAATTATTGACCCATCATTCCGCCTGCTTGCTTCATGAAATCAGTGAAATTCATCGATTTATAGTTTCCTTTAGGTATATCCATTGCTGATTGATCAAAAGTAGTTTCTAACTTTTCAGTTTCAAACGTGATCTTGTTACCTGCTGCATTAACAGTATATTCGAGAGGGAAACCATCAATAGAATAGTTTTCAAACCCTTGTATTCCTTTTGGACTAATTTTTACGTCAGGCGCTGCATATACAGTCATTTCCATTTTATCAGATTTTAGGAGGTATTTTTTGCAAACATGGCCTAGGATGGTCTTTGTATCATTCGGCACTTCAGTTACGGTAATATTCTTCCCATTGGCTTCATTATCCATTTTTTGTTTTTTGAGCTCTTCGGCTGTGGGTTCGACTTTGATCTTATTTCCCATCATATCGGTATATAGGACATAAGTTTGATCTTTAGTATTGACAAAAGTCTTAGTATTTACCATTCCATTCATCATATTCATGGTGGTTACAGACTGTTCGGGAGTATTGTATATTTCCATTTTCATTGTCTTGAACATCCCCTCCATTTGCTGTTTCATAGCTGGATCACTAGTTTCGACATTAGCTACTTTGATCTTTACATACTGACTAAATAGGCCGGTTGTACTTATAAGTAGAGCAATAACTACTAAATGTAATTTTTTCATATATATAATTTAAATAGGTTTTATGTTTTTCAAGGTTTAGAACAACATTTAGGTTTTATAGTTCCCATCTATCGAAGTGCTTGAGAAAAAGTTGAGCCAAATTCAGCGCATCATCAATGGCACGGTGTTGTTTGCCTTCGAATTCTATATCTTCTTTTATCAATGCTTTCTTCAACCCCAATGGCCTGTCTAAATGCCTTAAGCTTTGGTAATTATCCTTAAGATCCACGCAGTGCTTCAGCCAATCGATCTGCCTATCGTGATACAAGCAGTCTTCTGTAAGAAGTTTGCGGTCATTCTCGCCCCATGAAATGAGATAATATTCTTCATTCTCATAATCAAACCAATCAAGGAAATCATCAATGACGATATCAAATCTATCAGCAGTATCTACATTGTGTTGCTGTATCGAAGTAAGGCTTTTGCAAAATCCAGATAACTTTGGGTTTATTACAGGACGCACATATCTAGCAAATCTATTAGTGATCTCACCATAGCCATTGATGCAGAAAGCACCTATCTCTATAATCTCGTTATGGCCCGCAGGTGGTCTACCCAGCCAACAAGCTGCTTCCAAATCATATATCACATAATTCATGCTTCAATCAATGCGATATATTGAAGAAATCGTATTCCAATCTATTTCTTTATCAAAACCATATGTTGCCAGACGATTGTGATAAAAATAAAGTAGCCGGAAGTCCTGGCTGTATATATCTCCTCCCTTCTTACGTGCGAGGGGGAGCTTAGTATGATAAGTACCCAAACGCTTAAGTCCCTCGGTTACTATGTTTTCTACTGAGGTAGAGAATATCTCGGGTAACTTTAACTCTCCACGTATAGCCATCTGGGTTAGATGTTCAATGACCAGTGCAGTTTGCGCTACAAATGGTTCAAAAATAAAGTAATACTCATCATCATTGAGACTCAAAACTCCAAAAATATCCAGATTACTATTGGCTTTGGCCAGTATGCGAAAGGCTACGTAGGAGACGAGGTGGCTGGATAATATGATATTCTCTGCTTTGTATCTCTCTGCTATGATTCCCGCTAAACGTTTAGTATAAACAGATTCACGTTGACTATTGGCTAAGATAGCATTGTCAGATACGAAATAATCCTTAAGCTGAATGATATGACCTCTATCATCTCTACTTTCACCTGCCTCATCCACAAAATTTCCCATTACATCCAGAGGTTCGCCAAAACTAATGGTGACCTCACTACTTTTTGATATAAACTGGTAGAGAAACTTTATCCAGCTACGAACTGACGTCAGTTCGTTGTATGATTTTACATACCTCTCCTTGCCTGTCTTCTTTAAGTGATCTTCTATCAAGCTTTTTGCTTCAAGCACAAAGTGATAAGATACCACCATCGGCACAACATATATCTTCTCCTGACTGCCACGCTCTAAAAGGTTGCGCTGCGCCTCTATCACTGTATTGAGTAATCCCAATTTTAATTTTTGTTCTAACTCTCCAGTACGAG
>Ga0073900_10000805_pt1 | contig 18697 bp, 18 predicted proteins | sample KloWWTmetKNB5Kit_FD_66666 | JGI IMG/M metagenome (GOLD analysis project Ga0073900, IMG submission 66666) | Active sludge microbial communities from Klosterneuburg, Austria, studying microevolution and ecology of nitrifiers - Klosterneuburg... | ecosystem: Engineered > WWTP > Aerobic digester >...
GGTTACTCTTTTGGGAAGCTCTAACAAAAGATTTGAGATCGTCGGCAATGTCCGTGTTTTTCGGGTTGGTTTTTCTGCTAATAATAAAAAGCTTCTCGGGAAAATATCTTTTAATTTACAAAAATATTTGTTTCCATTTATGACTTACTTTAAAGGTTTGTCTTTACACAAAGAAAACAAATACGATGTTTTTTGGTCTATAATGGCGAACTATGCAGGTTTTGGAGCACTGTTTTTGAAACTTCGTTTTAAGTCTGTTAAATTTTTACTAACTCTTCAAGAGGGCGACCCGATAAAATATATTAAAAGAAGAGTGTTTGTTGTTTATCCGCTTTTTAAAATGATTTTCAAAAAAGCAGATCATATACAAACTATCTCAAACTATTTGGCTGATTTTGCAAAATCAATGAAAGGGAAAAACATAACAGTAATCCCAAACGGAGTAGACGTTAAAAACTTTACAAAAGAATTTAGAGAAGAAGAAAAATCCAATCTTAAAGAGAAATTAAATATAAAAAATGGTGATGTTGTTTTGATGACAACCTCTCGCTTGGTTTTAAAGAACGGAATTAAAGATGTTGTAAAAGCTATCTCTCTTTTGCCTACAAATTATAAGTTCTTGATTTTGGGTGGAGGCGATCTTCTTGGTGAGCTTGAAACTCTTGTTGACTCCTCAAGTTTAAATGAGAGAGTTAAGTTTTTAGGATTTGTTGCGCACGATCAGATACCTTTATATTTTTCTGTCTCAGATATTTTTATTAGAACTTCACTTTCCGAAGGGTTAGGGAATTCATTTTTAGAAGCCATGGCTTTCGGGTTACCTGTGGTTGCGACACCTGTTGGAGGTATTTTGGATTTCTTGAAAGATGGAGAAACTGGAATTTTGGTCAAGCCAGAAGATATTTTGAGTATAAAAGATGGAATACTTCGTTTGGACGATGAAAATCTAAAAAACAATTTACAAAATAAAGCCAAAGATTTGGTTTTAAATAAATATAATTGGGAAATAATATCAAAAGATTTTGATAACCTTTTTGAAAATATATGAAAATTTTAATCGCCACAGGAATATACCCACCAGAAATAGGCGGTCCAGCAACCTACGCTGTTTTAGTTGAATCTGAATTAAAAAAGCGAGTACACAAAGTTCGGGTTTTACCTTTTCGTGTTGTTCGAAAATACCCGACAGGCATAAGACATTTCTTTTATTTTTTAAAGTCACTTAAAAATACGTTTTGGGCGGACGTTGTTCTAGCTCAAGACACTGTTAGTGTCGGACTACCTTCTGTTTTGTCAGCGAAGATTTTAAGAAAGCCTATAGTTATCCGCGTGCCAGGGGATTTTGCTTGGGAACAGGGAGTGCAAAGGTTTGGCGTTAAAGAAGGAATTGACGATTTCCAAAATAAAAAATACGGATTTCGAGTGGAGGTTTTGCGAAAAATACAGTCTTTTGTTGTTCGTAATGCGAGCTTTGTGATTACACCGAGCGATTATTTTAAAAAGGTTGTTTTGGGTTGGGGAGTGAAAGAAAATAAAATTCAAAGAATTTATAATGGAGTTTCTATCCCAGATATTTTAGAGTCTGAAAAATTTACCAAAGATACAATAATTTCTTCAGGGCGTCTTGTGCCTTGGAAAGGTTTTGATATTTTGATTAAAGCGGTCTTGAAAATAAACGCTGATCTTTTAATAGTTGGTGAAGGAGATGATAAAAAGAGATTAGAGGAATTGGTTTTACAAAATGAAGTTTCTAATAAAGTTTCTTTTACTGGTTCTTTAAAAAGGGAAGATCTTTTAGCGAAGATTTCTGGAGCTAAGATTTTTGTTTTGCCGTCTTATTTTGAAAGCTTCTCTTTTCAGTTAGTTGAAGCTATGATGGCCGGTAGTGTTGTTGTCGCATTAAATTCTGGAAACTTAAATGAGATTATAAAAAATAATGAGAATGGAATTTTAATAAACAAAGAAGAGATAGATAATTTGCCAGAGATTTTAAACAATCTTTTACAGGACGAAGATTTAAGAAATAAACTTTCTAAAAATGCAAAAGAATATTCGCAAAGATTTAGTCTAGATAAAACAGTCGATGAATTAGAAAGTGTTTTCAAAAAATTGCTATGAAAATTTTATTTATAGGAACAGATGTAAAATTATTTGAACCAAAAAGTTCAGTTCATGAAAGGTTCCTAGGCTTTTCTTCTTTGGGTGAGGAGGTTCATGTTGTTGTGGCGAGACCTTCAACACAGAAAGACGTCTACAAACTTTTTTCAAATGTTTTTATACATCCAACCTCAAAAAGTAGAAGACTTTCATCTTTTGTAAAAAGCTTTTTTGTTGGATTTAATATTTTAAAGAGTGATAGAAAGTCTGATTGGGTTATTTCAGTTCAAGATCCATTTGAACAAGGATGGGTTGGTTTTTTCCTTGCAAAGTTTTTTAACAAATATTTGCACGTTCAAGTCCACACAGATATGTTAAGCCCTTTCTTTCTTAAGCATTCTTTTCTAGATAGGGTTCGAGTTTTTTTCTCGGGGACTATTTTAAAGTCAGCCAAAAGAATAAGAGTTGATGCTCTTCGTATGAAAGAATCGATAGTTAAAAAATATAAAATTAAAGAAGATAAAATCGACGTACTTCAGATTTTTATAGACGTGCCTAAAATGCTAAAACCTGCCGGAGAAAGGCTGATCAAAGAAGACTATATTTTATATGTCGGCAGATTTGAGCCAGAGAAAAACGTCGAATCTATCATTCGAGGCTTTGCCCGAGCTTCTTCTCGTTTACCAGAGCTAAGACTCGTTCTCTTGGGTTCGGGGGCTCTATTGGGGCAATATGAAGCTTTGGCGAAAGATTTAGGGGTCTTAGATAGGTTAGTGGTTGTTTCTTGGAGTAACGATGTCGGAAGCTATATGATGTATTCAAAAGCCCTGATACTTGCTTCTTGGTTTGAGGGCTTCGCGCTTGTTTTAGTTGAGGCTATTTTAAATGACTGTCCGATCATAACAACAGACGTGGGGGCTATCGGTGGAATTATTCCAAAAGAATATGCTAATATTTTCCCTCAAGACAATTATGAAATTTTGGCAGAAAAGATAGTTCTGGTTGTTGAAGATGAACAAAAACAAAAAGAAAAAGTAGAGAAAGCTAAGTTGTTGGCGCTAGCTCAAATACCGAAAGATTTAGATTCTTATACAAAAATATTTAAAGAGTCTTTAGAAAAAACTATTAAATAGTATGAAAAAAAGCATTCTTATAATCACACAAAAGGTTGATAGAAATGATCCAGTTCTCGGGTTCTTTCACCAATGGATTATTGAGTTTTCTAAAAAAATAGAAAATGTTTATGTTATTTGTCTTGAAAAAGGTGAATATGATTTGCCAGAAAATGTGAAAGTTATGTCTTTAGGGAAAGAAAAAGGCGTTTCTAAGATAAAATATGTTTTAAATTTCTATAAATATATTTGGAAACTTAAAAAGAAATACAAAACTGTTTTTGTTCATATGAATCAAGAATATGTTTTACTTGGTGGAATTTTCTGGAGACTTTTTGGTAAAAAGGTTTTAATGTGGAGAAATCATCCATCCGGAAGTTTGTTGACTAGAATTTCCGTTTTACTTTCTAATAAAGTTTATTGCACGTCTAAAGACTCTTTCACAAACAAGTTTAAGAAAACAGAAATAATGCCAGTTGGTATTTTGCTTAAAGATTTCGGTGGTGACACCAAAAGAAATGATAAAAGTATTCTTTCTCTCGGGCGTATTTCTCCGGTAAAAAATATTGAAACAATAATCTCAGGTTTTAATAGTATTTTAAAAGTTCACAAAGATGCCAAGCTTTCTGTTGTCGGCAATCCAACTAAAAGGGAAATAGATGAAGATTATTATAGAGTTTTACAAACAGTGAGTTCGGGTATTTCTCCAGAGTCTATTAAATTTATTCCCGGCGTGGCTCCTTATAAAACAGCAGAGATATTTAAAAGTCACGACCTATTTATAAATGCTACAGATCCTGGAAGTTTTGACAAAACAATTCTAGAATCTATGTATTTGGGCACGCCATCTTTTGTTTGTCAGAATATTTGGGAGGGAACAGAGTTTTCTTATTTGTCAGAATATCTTTATTTTAATTTAAAAGACGCGGAAGATTTGGCAAAAAAGGTAAACTCTTTTCTCTCACTTTCATCAGAAGAAAAAAACAAAATAAGAAAAGATTGTTTTAATTTTGTTAAAAATCACCACAGTTTAGGTTCTTTAGTTGATAAAGTTTTAAAAGAAATATGAAAAAACTTTTAAAAATATTTTTATATAAAATTTATCCAAAGCTTACGAAAGGAGCTTCGGTTTTGATGTATCATTCAGTCTCAGTTAACAATGCATTTTTTACTGTTACTCCAGAGAATTTTGAAAAACAAATTAAGTATTTAAGTGAGTCTGGTTTGAAGATTATCCCTCTTTCAAGGTTGGTAGATATGTTTTTGAAAAAAGAAGATATTTCTTCTTGCGTTTCTTTAACTTTCGATGACGGATATTTAGATAATTTGCAAAACGTTTTGCTGGTTCTTCGTAAATACAACATAAAAGCGACTATTTTTATCGCCCCTAAATTATTGGGAACAAAGTTTACAACAAGCGATAAAGTTACTTTAGATGTTTTTACAGAAGATGATTTTGAACAGCTTGATGCTGGTAGTAATTTTGAAGTTCTTCCTCATTCCTTTAGTCATAAGGAACTTCCTAGTTTGGCAAGAGAAGAAGTTGGGCGCGAGCTTTCAGATTGTGTAGAATTTTTAAGTAAAAAAGGTGATACAAGAAAAATCTTGGCTTATCCACGAGGGAATTATTCTAAGGATGTGATTGAGTTGTTGTCTGAAGAAGGTTGGGAAGCGGCCGTTACGACTTTGCCAGGGCTTCTAACTAGCGAGACTGATAGATTTCTTATTCCAAGGAACTTCGTCGGGCGTTTTACAGATATGGAAGAGTTCAAAACACTTATTTCTGATGGAGTTTATTATTATGCTAAAGTAAGATTATGGTTTTTAGATTTATTAAAAAAATCTTAAAAAGAAAAACATTATTTATATTTCTTACGGAAGAATCTTTGTTGAGGGAATTTTCTTTCTTAAAAGGAAATGTTTTAGATCTTGCTTCCGGCGCTTCTTCGTATGAAGGCTTGATTCCCGGTGGTGTTAATCTAATAAAAACAGATTTAAATCCAAAAGATACAGAAACTAAAAAAGTAGATTGTAATGAAGTTTTACCTTTTGAAGATAATTCTTATGACGGAGTAATTTTTATTAACGCTCTTTATACTCTAAAAGACAGGGAAATGTTTATAAAAGAGGTTTATCGAGTTCTAAAACCAGGTGGTATTTTTATTTCTATTTCGCCATTTATTGCAAATGAGATGCCGGAACCTCATGATTATTGTCGTTTAACTTACGAGGGAATAAAAGTTCTAATGTCTAAAAATAGTTGGAGCTCTGTTCGGGTAACCCGGATAGGTGAGAGGTTCTCTTCTGGTGCCAACCTTCTTCATCCAGCTCTTTTCTTTACTTTGATTAGAGTTTTCGTTTATGGACTAGCTTTAATTTTAGATAGTTTTATACCTAAAAAAGTTATCGATAGACACCCAACCCCTTTAGGGTATACAATAGTTTCTGTAAAATAAAATGGCTCAGGTAGATATAAAACACTATAAAGGTAAAAAATATAACTCATTAGAGAGGTTTATTTCTTATTCATATCAAATATCTGCCATTGAAAATCTGGATGTAAAAAGTGTTTTGGAGGTTGGCCCGGGAAGTTTTGTGGTCTCATCTCTTTTAAAACAAATGGGGTATAGTGTTCATACTTCTGATTTTGACCCGCAAGTCGGGGCTGATACTGTGGCTGATATAAGATCTTTACCTTTTGAAGATAAGAAGTTTGACCTTACTATGGCTTGCCAAGTCCTAGAGCACATTCCTTTTGAAGATTTTGAAAAAGGTTTGTCTGAGCTTTCAAGAACATCTTCCAAATACATTATAGTTTCTTTGCCTCGAAGAAACACTGGATTTAATTTTATTTTTAAAATTCCTTTTATTCAAACTATTTTCAAGAAAAACTTTTTTGATTTATCTGTTCTTTTTCCGGTAAAGTTTCCAGGGTTTGAAGAGTCTGATCAGCATTATTGGGAAATAGATTTTTGGCAAACCTCCAAAAGTGACGTTAGAAAAAAGATTAAAAAACATTTTAAAATCCTAAAAGAGTTCAGTCCACCTTTAAACAAATATCATTACTTCTTTGTTCTAGAAAAAAATGACAAATAAACCAAAAATAATTATTTCCGTGAATGATTTTTTGGTTGGTGGAGCACAAAAACTTATTGTAGATCAATTAGAGTATTTTACGAATCGTGGATACAGTATTGAACTCATTACTCTAATGGATTTTCCCAACAGGGCAAACCTCTACGATTCAATTAATCCAAAAGTAAAAATTCATAAAATAAAACTAAAAAGTAGTTTTGATATTTTTGGCTGGATAAGACTTTTTAAGGTTTTACAGAAAACAAAGCCGAACGTTGTTTTCTCACATTTATTTCTAAGTAATATGATGACGAGAGTAATTAGCTTTTTTATATCACTTAGAGTTTTTACTGTTGAGCAAAACACATATAAAAATAAAGATATAAAATCTATTTTTATTGATCGTTTATTATCTAGTAGGTCAGAGAAGATAATTTCTGTATCAAACGAGGTTAAAGATTTTACAATTATTCAACAGAAGATTAAGCCAGATAAATGTATTGTTATACCTAACGGTGTTAACGTATCTGTCATAGAAGAATTTAAAAAGACTATATCAAAAGAAGAATCAAGAATAAAAAAGAATATAGATATAAACACTAAAGTGTTTATATCCGTTGCCAGGCTCACTCCACAGAAAAACTTGCCTCTTCTAATTGAATCATTTATAGATTTTCATTCAAGAAATTTAAATACTATGCTTATTATGTTGGGCGGTGGAGGAGAATATGAAAAATTAAAAACCAAGATTGGTCGTGAAAACGCCGAAGGATATATAAAAATGATGGGAAACGTGAGCGATGTGTATACATATTGTCGTTCTGCTGATTTTCTGATATCAACTTCTTATATTGAAGGTCTAAGTATTGCATTTCTTGAGGCTCTTTCTTTTGGTTTGCCTATTATTTCAACAAAGACTGGTGGGACAGGGGTTTTAATAAAAGATGGAGTTAACGGTTTTATTATATCTGACTTTAAAAAAGACAGTGTTATTGAGGCGATAGATAGGGCGATGCTTGCTAACTATGATAATCTCTCTAAAGAAGCTCTGGTGGTCAGTAAAGATTTTAGTGTTGATGAGACTTCTAAAAAATATGAAGCTCTAATTTAGAGATTAAATTTACTTATATTTACAAAAATTCTCTCTGATGATTTACCATCTTGATATGTGTGATATAAATCTCGCACTCTCTTTCTTTCTTCTTTGTAAGAATCTTCTGAAAGTATTGCCGTTTTTAGATCTTGAAAATTATTTACCTTAGGTCCTGGAGTTATTTGGTCGTAGTCTGCAGCCAAGCCTTCCTTCTCATTGTATTCATCAAAATCGTAAGGGTAAAATACTATTGGTTTGTCTAATAGTAAATAGTCTGCAAACGAAGAAGAATAGTCGGTTATAAAAACATCTACTTCTTTCAAAAGCGGATAAATATCTGATTCTCCAACAAATCCGATATTTTCTTCTATCTTGCTTTCTGTCTGCTGAGCTCTGTATTTGTTGTGAAGACTAAGAAGGAAAAATATATTATTTTCCTTTGCAAAAGATTGCAAATCTTCTAAAGGTAAGACTTTGTTGAAATCAAATCCAGTCTGGCCACGTCTAAAGGTTGGGGCATACATTACTATTTTTTTATTTCCATGAATATTTTTTATATGCGATATAAGCTCTTTGTCTGTATCTATTTCCGAATCCTTTATTTTTTTGTAAAAAATATCATTTCTCGAGTATCCCGTGATAAATGTTTTTGAACCAACTTTAAAAACATCAGGTAAAATACTCAATGTGAAAGGGGAAGTGTTGAAGATAAAATCTTGAATCTTTTCTGGTTTATAAGCGTAACCTTTTTTCTTCATTCCTTTTCCATGGAGAAGTTGGATGATTTTTGATCGTCCGGAAAGCATATGATTGTTTGGCTGGATGTAAGCATCAATCACAAAAAAACCTGCTCGGAGTTGATACCAAAACCCTAAAAAGCTTTTTTCGTAAAATGAAGCATATCCAAGGCCCGTTAGCTTTCTCGCAAGCTCTTTGCTTTTTGCTATCCAGATAGATTTTATATTTTTTTGTTCTTGCGAAGTGTATAAGAAAAAATATTTTGCATTGTCGGCAAAAACTTCTCCATCTGTCTTTTTGTGCCAACCAATAAAAACAAAAGTCTTCTTATCTCTAGGAAAAAGACAAGAAAATATATAGATAAGTTTTATTATTATTTTTTTTAGATTATTCATTTCTAAATTTAGTTTTTGCGCTCGTTAAATCCTCTGGAGTATCTATCTCTATTGCTTTTAATTTTGTGACATTGACCGCAGCCATCTTATTTTCTGATTTATGTATTACGTGGTTCAAAAGATCGATAGCAAAAGAATGTCTAAAAACCTCTACTCCTTCTTTCTCCGCGACATCTTTTATTGATTTGATAAAATCAACGCCGATTTTTGTCACGCCTATAAATTCACCGAAACTTTCTTCTTTCGTAAGATTTTTACTTAACTCTGTGATAGATCCATTTTCATCAACTATTACGTTTACCTCTTCTTCATCCCAATTTGTTTCTTGTATTGCGGTTGCAGATTCGTTTTTGTTTTCGATAACCTCTTTTAGAATTTGTGGTTCGTAAAAAACATCGCCGTTTAGATATATTGTCGAATCTTTCAAATGTTCTAAGGATTTAATTATCGCGAAAGCTGGTTTAGATGATTCGTATTCTTCATTGTGAACAAATATAAACTTTTCATTAGGGAAGTTTTCTTTCACAAAAGTTTCGATTTTTTCTGCTAGAAATCCAGTGACTATCACAATAGGGGAAACACCTTCTTTTGAAAGAGTCTCTATTTGGTGTCCAAGTATGGTTTTGTCACCCACCACTAAAAGTGGTTTTGGGATTTCTTCTGTATGAGGGCGGAGCCTGGTTCCTCTTCCACCAGCCAAAATGATTGCTTGCATAGATATAGATTACTATAAAATTGATATATTTAAAACTAGACCACAAACCCAAAAATCAGTCCTAAAAAATATTATCGATTGATACAAAAGAATATGAATTTGAGATTTTTTCAAGTTTTTTGAAACTTCTTTTTGTTCCCCAATATTTCAACAATCTTTTAACAAATGGACCATTCTTTATTTGTGGTGTTGAACTCTCTAATTCATGAGGGTGGAAGTATATTACCGGAGTGGAATTTTTAGAGGAAACTTTTAACAACCATTTAAAAATAAATAAAGGTAAAACTCTAAAATATATTCCTCCCGCGAAAGGAATTTTTATTTTTCCAAAAGATGCGATAGATATTGGCACTTCTGTTAGATTCGAATCAGTATTTTCTTTAGTTATATTTGAACCCGATATTTTGTAAGGTTTCGTGGGGCAGTTAGACATGCCGTATTCACCAAGGTTTATTGGAAAGATGCTTGAGTCATAAACAAACCCAAGATCTATCAGCTCTGGAATCAACCAAGAGGTTTTTTGGTTAAGTGAAAAATGCGGAGCTCTATATCCTTTTGGTTTTTGACCGGTCAGGTCTTTTATTTTTTCTATGATATTTACACAATCTTTTTTGAAAGTTTCTCGGCCGTATTTTTCTAGTCTTATGTGTTTTGGTCCATGGACTCCAATCTCGTGTCCCTCTTTAGATATTTTTGATACGTATTCTGGAAATTTTGTCACAACTTCTTCTGTTATAAAAAAGGTTGCAGTGTGATTATTTTTCTTTAAAAGATTTAAAATATTGTCGATGCTTTTTTCGAAAGATTTATCACCTTGAAGCATTTCTTCTCTTATGTGCGGTTTAAGCCAGTCACCCTCATTCCATAATTCAACATCAAAACTTAAAGCAACTTTCTTAACTTCTGACATAGTGTTTTTGAGCTAAGAATCTAAAAACTCCCAAGACTACCGTGTTTAAAACAACAGCAATACCGTAGTGGATTGAGAAAACATCCAGCCACAGTGCGAAAAAAAGATTATTAGCAATCCATGACAAGATAAGAACAACTACAAATCTTTTTAGCATTCCTATATTGTGAGTCGTCTTGAATACGAATTTATTATATCCAATGTATACTCCAATATAATTTATCGTAAGTGCGATAGCATAAGAAAATTTTTCATTCCATCCTAACTTTTTTTCCAGTATGAAAATAGAAAAAATAAGGAAGAAAAAACTGATAAGGGTCACTATCCCATACTTAAATATTTGCCAAAGAGTTTCCTTCTCGAAAAGATTTTTAGTTATAGATAATATTTTTTTCATTATTTTTTCTGTGCAAGCACTATTGTCCAAGGTGTAGATGAACAAACTTTTAATACTTTGAATTCTCTTGAGATGAATTTACTAACACCTCTTTTGCTCCAGTGGTTTATATGACCGGGGGTATTTCCCAGGTCTTTCCAGTAAGAACCTCGAGCCATATTTAGAATTCTCCAAAGAGGTTCTCTCGGCACACTAATTATCACATATTCTTTTGTTATTCTGGATATTTCTTTTAGAGCTTTTTCTGGTTCCTCTAAGTGCTCCATAACCTCTAGACAAAAAACTAAATCAAATTCGCCGTCTGTGTGGTTTAAATCATAAATAGATTCAACTCCAAAAGATACGCCTTTGTTTTTTTCTTTAGCCATTTCTACCAACTCAGGATCAAGATCTGAAGCAAAAAAAGTTTGTTGGTTAATGAAAAAGTCCCTTAGCTTTTCTGTCGAAATTCCAGCACCGCATCCTATTTCTGCAACACTCTTAGTATTTTCTGGAATGATAGATTTTATCGTATTAAAGAAATTCTTTAGCAAAATTTTCTCAATAAAATTAGCTTTTTTGTATTTGTCTGTAAATTGTCTAATACTTTCTTTTTCCATAAATATTTTTTTTAGTTAAGTATAATTGTTCCTCGGCTGTTATCTGAAGCCGGCTGGTTATTTGTAAAAGTATACCAACACAATATAAAATAACTCCAGTTATAGCTGAAATTGTGGCGGTCACTCCAACCCATTTAAAAGGTGTCACACTACCTGTGGCCTTGTTCCAGAATATTATAAAAACTCCAGAGACAAGAGTGACCATAAACGCCACCAAACCAAGACCTCCGAAAAGTTTCATCGGAGAATAAACCAAAATTGATTTTAATATTATTTTTAAAGATTTTAAGATATAGCTAAAAACACTTCTTACCATTTTTGATTTTCTGCCTGCAAAATATGTAGTCGTTATCGGAATCTCTCTTATGATTAGTTTTTTAAAACCTAAGTTTAAAAAGACTTCTTGTGTGTAAGTGAAATCAGAGAAAGTGTGAACTCGTAGTATTGCTTCTTTTGTGTAAGCTCTAAATCCGCAAGTCACATCGTAAAAACGTTCTTTTAAAATAGAACTGATGTATTTTGCTCCGACTTTGTTCCCAATCTTTTTTACAGCGCTTATGTTTATTGTTTTTGAGTCTTTTAAAAATCTAGAACCAGTCACCATTTCTGCTTCGTTTTTTAAAATAGGTTCAAGTATTTTTGAGATGTCTTTAGGATTAAACTGTCCGTCGCCGTCTATAGTTAAAAGAATATCAAAATTGTTTTCTAAAAAGTAATTTGCTATTTTGGAAAAAACATTTCCCAAACCAAAACTTTTTTTAATATTAAAAACATTAATATTTTGTTCTTCTAAAATCTTCTCTGTTCCGTCTGTTGATCCATCATTAAACACGACGATAGAGTATTCTGAATCGTTCGAGTTTTTAGTGAAAACTTTGATATTGTTTACAACATCTAAAATGGTCGATTCTTCGTTTTTAGCTGGAATCGCGACCAGTATTTTCTTTGTTTGTGAATCTGTTATATCCATAAGTTATTGTTGATATTGCAACTATAATAGTAAACGGAATAATTGGCAACGTATATCTAGGGAAGGGAAACAGAACAGTGTGAAGCGCCCAGAAGTATAAAATAACAACAGCTAAAAGTATGATAAGCCTATTTTTTCTTTGAAGAATGGCACCGACTATAGCAAGTCCCAAAATTAACAAGAAAGCTATTCTATAAAGAGTAACCAAATGTCTGGCAGCTGGATATTTATCTTTTAAAATATCTAAATGATAACCTGTTGCTCCTGGGTTCCAGAAAAGATAAATATTTTTTAACTTCGCTTCAAGAAAAGAAACTTCTTTTTGTTCTGTGCTGTCTGTTGAAAGATAAGCTTTTGTTCCGTTAGCTTTTTCAAAAACGTAAGACAAGTTCGATGCCACAGGGATAACTCTATCGTATTTTACTTTTACATAAATTTCCCAAGGCAAGATGGTTATAATCATTATCGCGCCGATAACTAAATATTTTTTCCAAGGAATAGAAATCTCGCCAAAGATTTTTGGCATTTTTGAAAAAATAAAAAGAGCTATCAGTATCCAAGGGAAAAGAAGAAGTGCTACTGGTCTTGTAAGTATTGCTAGTCCTAAAATAATTCCTGTCGCGATTAAGATTTTAGGCTTTGAATCTTTGTTTATGTGAATTAATAAAAACAAAGAAAAGATTAATAAGAAAGAATACAAAATCTCCGAGCTTATTAATTGTGAGTATAAAATCAAATATGGCCAGAACATTATAGACAAAGAAGCTATAATAGAGAGCCACATATTTGTTTTTGTAAATTTTCTTAGTATTAAGAAAGTAAAAACTGCGATACCGCCAACGAGTAAATATTGAATAAAATAAACCGTCGCAAAAGTTCCAAGCCCAAGCGAATATACTAATGCTAGAAAAATAGGGTATAAGGGAGGGTAAAGTATTTTGTCATCAGAAATAGTTACATAAGTGCCGTTTGAGTTTATGTTTGTAGCTATTTCATGATAGTCAGCAGAATCTGATACAACAGGTAGTTCTGGGAAAATTCTTACGAATAATAAGCTCAATGTTATAAAAAGAATACCTATTGCTATAATGCTCGTGAGATTTTTTTTAATTAAATTCATATTAGACCATCTTTTTTAATGCAATATAAGAAATGCTAAAGCTAATAATTCTACTTATGATTCTAGAAATAATAATTCCCCAAATCCCCATAGCAAACCCAAGAATAACAAGTAATACAATCTTAACTATGTTTGAAGTTACGTTTACAAAATATAGTTTTTTAACCTCATTCTTGGCTTTCAATATTGTTCCAGCTATACCACCATCAAAAATTAACAATAAGGCAAAAACCTGAGAATATCCGACGACCTCTAAATAAGCTGGGAAAAATATTTTGTAAATAAAAGGTGCTGCGACTATATATATAGCCACCAGAGGAATTGTGATTAAGAAAAGTCTTTTAACAAGAAAAATTCCTTTTGACTTCGCAATGTTCTTATCAAGTGCTGAAAAAATCGGCATTGATAATGTTGATGTGTATTTAACTACACCACGCAATTGTTCTGGGATAATAGTTGCAAAAATATATCTAGCAACTTCAACTGGCCCTTCGATTTGGAATAGTAAAAGTTTGTCTAGTTGCGTCGCGCCAATATCTAGAATGTTCATCAAACTCATATGATGCTCTAGTTTTCCCGATTGTGGATCTACTTCTGTATTTGGTCTAAATCTTTTTCTAACAGCGACTGTAATGATTATTGTTATTAGTAGATTTGAAAGATAGTAGGCAGAAACTAAATACACAACTGTTGGATTCCAAAAAAGCGTAGCCAAAATCGCAAGTGAAGTAACTACTGAGTAAGCAATATTTCCTTTCATTAATGCTTTGAAATATTCTTTTCCGTTTAGGTATGATCTATATAATAGAAGAGCTTGAATAAAAGGGAAGATAATACCTCCTAAAGTTATAGAAAAACCAAGAACTATATTTCCGTGTAAAAAATACCAAAGCCCAACTCCGATACTTACCAAAATCGCAGGCGAAGACCAAAGTAATGATCTTTTAATAGAAGATATATAAAGATAGTCAAAACCTCGAGCCGAGCTTCGAACTATTGCCGTAGAAAGACCTGTTAGTGAAAAAACTCCGATAAAACTTACTGTTGATACTATATATCTGTAAGTTCCATAAATATCTTTACTAACAAAATGAGATACCGTTACTGCAATAACAAAAGACAATAGGTTTCCGACCATCTGACTACTTAGAAGGTATGACGCCCGGCCTAAGACCTTTTTTATATCAAGTTGAAAAAAGGAATTAATCCTCTGTGTGAGATTGTTAAACTTTATCATTGTCTTTTAATGTGATATTATTCTAGCATGAATTCTGACAAAAATCTCAATCCTGACTATGTAAAATCATACTATGATGGTTTTTTATCTAAATATGAAAAAGAGTATTCTTACTATAGATGGCAAGCTGGAAATGTAGAAAAGTTGCACTATTTCCAAACAAAAAGATCTTTAGCTCCGTATCTTTCTAAAGTGAAAGGTTCTGTTTTGGAAGTTGGAGGAGGTGATGCTATTTGGACAATGGAATATATCGCCAACGCAGAAAAGCTAACATTCCTAGATATTTCAGAAGAAATGATTGCTCGTGCACAAAAGAGACTTTCTGATTTTTCTGACAAAATATCTTTTGTAAATGTGGATTTCTTAAAAAGTGATTTTCAGGAAAATTCTTTCGATAATATAGTTTCTATTAGAAACTTAGAATATTTTACAGACAAAAAACTTTTTGTTTCAAAAGTCGGAAAGCTCTTAAAAGATGGTGGAAGTTTTGTTCTTGTGACAAAAAGTCCAAACTATCATGGAAAAGATAAAGCAAAAGAAAAAACTCTTCACAAAGGGCAGATAGATATTATCGACCTAATTGACCTTATTGAAAGTGAAGGAATGAAAGTTAAAAAAGTTTATCCAGCGATTTTCGGCAAGCTTTTCCGGTTTTCTTTAATGCGCGCAATCTCAAATTCACTCCAATGGTTAATCCTTAAAATGCCTTGGAACAAAACCCTAGTAAAAATACTTTCTTATTTCTCAGAAAGTTTTGTTATCTATGTCAAAAAATAGTGTTCAGTTTTTCGGCCTGCCTGGTTCAGGTAAAACATCCACTCTTAAATCTCTAGTTAAAAATTATCCAGACAAATACATTTTAGTGCCAAGCTTTTTAAGACTACAAAGGTTTAAACTTTTTGCTTTGTTTATTTTAAAATTCCCAAAAGTAAGTCTTACTTTTCTTTCATTTGTTTTTAAAAATGATAAACGATTATGGAAATACGTTCTTCATTTGGTGACAAATTCTTTCGCTGTTCATTCCTATGTCTTACTCCAAAAGTCAGATGAAAAAACTTTCTTGATAGATGAAGGTATTTTTCAGAGAATTCTTTCTGTTTTACCAAAACGTCTAACAGAAACAGAAGCTCAAGCTTTGGTCCAGACTTTAATTAAAGTACCTTCTAGGGTTATTGTGACTTCCGGAGGGAATTTTAGTCGTTTTACTTTGGAGTCAGATAGAATGATAAGCCCAAGGAATAAACTAGGTGAGCAATATTTTAAAGATTGGTCGGAAGATCTTAGATTTAATTTTGAATCTATCTCAAAAGCTTTAGGTAATAGAAAAATAGAAAAAGGGGAAAGTCTAGAAGAGTTAAACAAAAAGATATAGTCTTAATATAAAAACTTTTCAGCCAGGCCGATAATCTTTTCTTTGTCGTCCATTTTATTTGAAGATTCTTCACGCCAAGCTATTTGTCTTAGGTGAAGCCAAGCGCCATCTATTATTTCAAAAGTCTGGCTTGAGTCTTCTCCTTTTATAAATTCTTTTTCAGTATTTAGATTTACTAGCTTACTTTTTGCCTCTTTGATACTTTCTTTTCCTATTTTCTTAAATATAGAAAAATAATTAGATCCGCCAGTATCTAAAAAGATAGAGCCGTCACTTCCGGCGTGATACGGAAAGAAATTAAAAGAATAATTTTTAACTTTTGAATAATTAAAAAAAGAAAAACCTGGCCACATATACCAATAGGGATGTTTTCTATTTCTTATTGCTCCATAAAAATTTCCCCCAAGTTTCTCTATAATAGACACTTCTTTGAGAGGGAAGATGTCGTGATCTAAAAACCCAAAATATTTTGGATTATATTTTTGTATTAAATTCTTATAGCACCAATTAAGCGCGACACCGTGGGAACCGCTCGCCCGAACATTTGTTAAGGGATTGTAGGGTATCTTTATATATGAAATGTTATTTATAGAGCAGAAAGCTTTTATTTTTTCTGAAATATCTTTTTTACTTGAATTATCTGCAACCACATAATCGAAAGAGTCTTTTAAGAATTTTTTCAAATAAGAATGTTGGATTTTTATTATTTCTAGATTATTGAAGGCAACAACAGTTAAAAGTATATCCGCTTTTAGGGGCACGATACTTTTATTAGAAGACTTCATAAACCTATGAATCATTAGGATTTTATAGGCTATATTGCTTAATTTTTTAATCATATTTACTTACCATATACTGCACTATTTTCTTGTTAAAATCTAGCTTTTTACGCATTATTATTTTTCCCAAGAAAAAGCTTGACTTTGTTTTCGGTCTGTATATAATAGGGCCTACGTTGCTTTATAGCTGAAGCAATATCGAAAAATCAATATGTCACTTGTATAAATAGTTTAGCTCTGTGCTTTTTGCCAGAGTCGCAAGTCATATCTGCTTTTTCGGCGGATTTTCTTTTTTAGAGAGTTCAAATATTGAAAGTTATAAAAGACGAATGTTACTTTGACAACTAAATAGTTATGCATATAACAAACCTAGAACCTTCTCAAATTTTGAGATGGTTCGTTAAATATAAGTCTATTATTTACTTTAATCCAAGGTAAATAAATAGAGTCCAAAAAACAATAAACCGATAACAAAGATAATAAAGAGTAAAGAAACCAGTAACAAAATATAGTATTCTGTATTTTGTTTCGTTCTAACTTACTTAATAGTAAGTTTTAAAATAGAGTTTGATCCTAGCTCAGGATGAACGCTGGCGGTGTGGATAAGGCATGCAAGTCGAACGAACCTTGTGGAAATGAAGTCTTCGGATGGAGTTTCCACGCTGGTTAGTGGCGAACGGGGTAGTAACACGTGGGAACTTACCTAGAAGTCTGGGATAACTAGTCGAAAGATTAGCTAATACCGGATAGACCCTCCGGGGTAAAGATTTTTTGCTTCTAGAAAGGCCTGCGTAGTATCAGCTAGTTGGTAAGGTAATGGCTTACCAAGGCTATGACGCTTAGGGGAGCTGAGAGGCTGACCCCCACCATTGGAACTGCGACACGGTCCAAACTCCTACGGGAGGCTGCAGTCGAGAATCTTCCGCAATGCACGAAAGTGTGACGGAGCGACACCGCGTGATGGATGACACCCCTCGGGGCGTAAACATCTTTTATGAGGGAGGAAATTATTGACGTTACCTCATGAATAAGGGGCTCCCAATCTCGTGCCAGCAGGAGCGGTAATACGAGAGCCTCAAGCGTTATCCGGAATTATTGGGCGTAAAGGGTGAGTAGGTGGTTTGATTAGTCTTCTGTTAAAGACTCGGGCTCAACCCGAGAAGAGCAGAGGATACGGTCAGGCTAGAGTATGTGAGGGGTGTGTGGAACTCAAGGTGTAGGGGTGAAATCCGTTGATATCTTGGGGAACACCAAAAGCGAAGGCAGCACACTGGCACATTACTGACACTGAATCACGAAACCCTGGGTAGCGAATGGGATTAGATACCCCAGTAGTCCAGGGCCTAAACGATGCAGATTAGCTTTAGGGAGTATCGACCCTCTCTGAGGCGTAGCTAACGCGTTAAATCTGCCGCCTGGGAAGTACGATCGCAAGATTAAAACTCAAAGGAATAGACGGGGACTCGCACAAGCAGTGGATTATGTGGTTTAATTCGACGATAAACGAAGAACCTCACCCAGACTAGAAATCAAGACGAATCCAAGAAGAAACTTTTGGAGCCTTCGGGCGGCTTGACAGGTGATGCATGGCCGTCGTCAGTTCGTGGTTTGAATTGTTCCCTTAAGTGGGTCAACGAACGCAACCCTCATCGTGTGTTACAAGTGTCACGCGAGACTGCCTAGCCCTAAGCGCACAAACATTTTATGTTTGCGAATTTAGGGCTGGGAGGAAGGAGAGGATGACGCCAGGTCAGCATGTCCCTTGATGTCTGGGGCTACACACATAATACAATGGGTAGGACAACGGGTCGCGACGAGGTAACTCTGAGCCAATCCTTTAAACCTATCCTTAGTTCGGATTGAGGTCTGAAACCCGACCTCATGAAGTTGGAATTGCTAGTAATCGCGGATCAGCTAAGCCGCGGTGAATACGTTCTCGAGTCTTGTACTCACCGCCCGTCAAGTCAAGGGAGCCGGGGGTACCCGAAGTCTGCGCATTTGCGTGGCCTAAGGTAAATTCGGTGACAGGGACTAAGTCGTAACAAGGCACGGCTAGCGGAAGCTGGTCGTGGAATAATTCAATTTGAG
>Ga0073900_10000806_pt1 | contig 18679 bp, 18 predicted proteins | sample KloWWTmetKNB5Kit_FD_66666 | JGI IMG/M metagenome (GOLD analysis project Ga0073900, IMG submission 66666) | Active sludge microbial communities from Klosterneuburg, Austria, studying microevolution and ecology of nitrifiers - Klosterneuburg... | ecosystem: Engineered > WWTP > Aerobic digester >...
GTTGTTACCTTAAAGAATGAAATTGATGCTTTGATCGATAAACTTAAACCTTCGCCTCTTCGTTGAGTTTTTTATTTGTGCCTTTCTATTTTCGAGAGGATTTTCTCGTGAGGCAACACGTACACAAATGTAGATGAGGAAGAAAATACTCATCATTTTGCCGGTCATTTACTTGCAGGATATTGGATTGGTTCAGGAATAAATTCTTCTGCTGGATTAATTCGAGAATTGCTCGAAGCTCAACGAGATCAGGGAAGTTTTCTAAGAGTTGATTTTGCAGATGTAAGAATGGGCAATGTGGCTGGAATTTTAGGCAGTAGGCTAAAAAATGGAACTATTAAACCCAATGATATCCCATTAATGGTTCTAAAGTTCTTAGGTGAATGATGTTTAATTTATTTTTAGTAAGCATCTCAATCAGAGGTAGACTTTTTAGATTATCAACAATAGCGTTGTTGGTTTTAAGCTCTTGTACAAATACATCTCCAATAGAAAGAGTTGCCCGAAGATACGATGTGCCAGTTTCTAGCGTAGTTGAAATGCTAAACACTCTTAATTTAAGTGAATCGGACATGTTCTACAATGGAGAAATTGATTTAGCATTTCCAACAAAGTATATTTCCAACATCTCAGGTCTTTCATCTGGAAAATCGACTTGGCGTAAGTCAGACCTTATTCATAACTTGCGAGGCTATAAGATGCTTTGCAGGTCGGATAATACAAGCGATTATGATGTTTTGGCTTTCTTCTATTCGACAAATTTGTCTGAGCAGGGTTACGGTAAAGGAACTCCTTTACTAATACGGTTTTTGTTTACACAACCATTAGATTATCGAGAAACTGATCCATATCTTAAATTTATTACAGTGGTCAATCTATCGGATGAAAGCATTAATCCGCTTGGAAATACTTATTACCAAGAGTGTGTGAGAGAGAGAAGCATTCAGCCCTAATTTGTCCAACTAACATCCTCTGTAACTGCATTCCAGAAACTTTTTCACCGGTTGCTTACAAGGGGCAGAAATTAGCCTGAAAACGCGAGATCAAGGACTACGCGAAAGAGTATGATGCAATTCTTACCCTTGACCTCGCATTCTCAGGACGATCTATGTTCCTGCGAAATGTGACGCGCCAAACCAGCCCGCGCAACCTTTTTTTGCGGGGCACAAACTCAGCCAACACCACCACCAAAAAGCCAACCCCTACCCAGTAGAAGGCGGCGACAAAGTAGGCGGTATTTTGTAGCGTTTATGGTTGTAGGGCATGGTCTCAATTTGTTCTTGTGAAGGAGTTGGTAGAGCGCCACCGCCACCTGAGTCGGGCTCAAACCTCGCAGGTTGGCCTGCACAATTTTGGGCAACCTAGGCAGCGAGAGCCAACCTGCGAGGTTTTAATCTTGTCTCATTTCTTATTTCTTATTTCCTTCTATTCCGCAAGTGAGAAAATAACCCCCACGAATGACAGAACCGAAAATAACAGACGACCTTGACGCGCTGTTCGAGGTCTTGCCGCCTTCCATCGTAGAGGCATTGCGCAGAATAGGAAAATTTAGCGAGTTGATCGAAGTGGTGATGGACTTGGGCCGTCCGCCCGAATCCAGATATGCCAGCGGAGAGGAACTCATTTTGCGGGCAGAAGAAGTGACCCGCGCCGATATTGATTTTGTGTTGGGGCGCATCGGCGGTTTTGACGATGACAACCGCGCCGGGATCGCCCGAACCCTGCACCGCCTGAGCGGCATCAAAAACCGGCATGGCGCGGTGGTGGGGCTGACCTGCCGCGTGGGCCGCGCGGTGTATGGCACGCTTGGCATTATTGAAGACATCATCACCAGCGGAAAGAGTATTTTGCTGCTGGGCAGGCCGGGCATTGGCAAAACCACCATGCTGCGAGAGGCCGCCCGCGTGCTGGCCGAGAATCGCCGCGTGGTGATTGTGGACACCAGCAACGAAATTGGCGGCGATGGCGATATTCCGCACCCAGCCGTTGGCCGCGCCCGCCGCATGCAAGTGAGCAAGCCCAGCCAGCAGCACGAGGTGATGATTGAGGCGGTGGAGAATCACAACCCGCAAGTGATTGTGATTGACGAAATTGGCCGCGAGCTGGAGACCGAGGCCGCCCGCACGATTGCCGAGCGCGGCGTGCAGCTCATTGGCACGGCGCACGGCCAAACGCTGGAAAACCTCATCGCCAACCCAACCCTAAACGACCTGGTGGGCGGCATTGAAAGCGTGACCCTCTCTGACGAGGAAGCGCGGCGGCGCGGCACGCAAAAAACCGTGCTGGAGCGCCGCGCCGACCCGACCTTTGACGTGCTGATTGAGATTCAAGACCGCCACAAACTGGTGGTTCACCCCAGCGTAAAAGACGCGGTGGATTCGTTTTTGCGCGGGCGCATGCCCGGCACCGAGATTCGCTCGCTGGACGCGCAAGGCAACGTCTCGGTGGAAAAAACGGTGCCCGCCCGCAAACCGGGCAGCCCGGCGGATGGCGCCTCGGCGGGCGAGGGCCGCTGGCAGCGCGGCGACACGAGCGAGTGGCGCGGCAGCCGCAACCGCAGCATTGGTGCCCAACGGGCAGATGAACTGTTTGGCGCGGCGCTGGCCGATGCGGCCCCAAACGGCAACGGCATCTCCGAGGAAGACGAGGACATGCTGGATGAACTCAAACGCCATCGCCCGCGCACCATGCAATTGTTCGCATTTGGCATTGCCCGCAACCGGCTGGTGCAGGCCGTGCGCAATTTGGGCGTGCCAGCAGATGTGGTGGACAGCCTTGAGGATGCCGATGTGCTCATCACCGCCAAGCCGTATTACCGCCAGCGCACAAAAGTGATCACGGATGCGGAGAGCCGCAACGTGCCGATTTACGTGTTGCGCTCCAACTCATCGGCGCAGATGGAGAATTGTTTAATTGACCTGTTTGACCTCTCCAGCGGCGCAACCGTGCCGTTTGAGAGGGCCATCAAAGAAACGGAGGAGGCGATAAAGCGCGTGCAAAGCGGCGAGCGCGATGTGGCGCTGGCGCCGCAAAACGCATTTGTGCGCCGCCAGCAGCACGAGATGGCCCGCATGTCCAATCTGGTTTCTCATTCATATGGCAAAGAGCCAAACCGCAGGGTGAGGATTTTTAGGGATTAATTTTTTTTGACGGGAGACGGGGGACGGAAGACGGCGAAATCGGTCTTCCGTCCTCCGTCTCCCGTCTTTTGCAAAAATGTTCATCACATTCGAAGGCGGAGATGGGAGCGGCAAGACCACGCAGGTGGCGCGGCTGATGGCGTGGCTGGCCGCGCGCGGGCATGACGCGCTGGCGTTGCGCGAACCCGGCGGCACCGAGGCGGGCGATGTCATCCGCGAGTTGTTGCTGCACCACAAAACGGGCGGCCAGCCCATGCATCCGCGCACAGAACTTTTGCTGTTTTGCGCCTCGCGCGCAGAGATTGTTGAGAAGCGCATCCGGCCCCATCTGCAAAAGGGTGGGGTGGTGGTGTGCGACCGTTTTGCAGACAGCACGCTGGCCTACCAGGGCTACGGGCGCGGGCTGGATTTGCCCACGCTCAAAGCCATCCTCAACTTTGCCACCGGCGGGCTTGCGCCAGACCTCACAATTTATCTTGATCTTGACCCCGAGGCTGGGATTGCTCGGCGCAAGACCAACGATGTGGAGTTTAACCGGCTGGATGCCGAGACGCTGGAATTTCATGCGCGGGTGAGGGCGGGGTATTTGGAGCTGGCCGCGCAAGAGCCAGCGCGCTGGCTGGCGCTAAACGCCGCAGATGACCGCGAGGCCATCGCGGCGGCCATCCGCCAAAATGTGGAAAGCAGAATAAACAACACGGGTTTGCAGCGCATCTAAAAATATGACATATTTTCTCAACGGATGGGCAAGCATTTGACAAGAGTTTGCCTTTTTCACCGCGGAGGCGCAGAGACGCGGAGAAATCTTTTTCTCTCTGCGTCTCTGCGCCTCCGCGGTGAAAAGATAAAAATATAAAACGATCTTATTTTTCCTCAGCCCATTTTTTCAGGAGATGAACCAAAATCTATCGCAACGCGCAGAGTAAACGCCAATTTTTTGCGAGAGAACAAAAGTGAAATGACCTATGAACAGCAAAAAAGAGTTGCGCCCAAAAATACGCGCCCTGCGCTATGCCCTGCCAAAAGAAGAACGGGCCAGCCGCAGCGCGGTTGTTTGCGGGCGGGTGATGGAACATGCGGCCTTCGCCGCGGCGAACGCCATCCACTGCTTTATGCCGATGATTGACGAGGTGGACGTGCGCGGCATCATGGCAGGGGCGCTGGCGGCGGGCGAGCGGGTGATGGCGCCCTTGTTTGTCAAAGGCAGCAGGTTAACCGATGCGTATTGGGTGCGCACGCTGGACCCCGCCGAATATAAACGCGGAGACTGGGGCTTGGCCGTGCCGCGAGATTTGGAGTTGGCCGTGCTGAGCGAGGCTGACTTGGTGGTTGTGCCGTTGCTGGGGTTTGCGCCCCGCGCCGATGGAAAATTTGACCGGCTGGGCAACGGCATCGCGTATTACGACACGCTTCTCACGCGCTTGCGCCCAGATGCTTACAAACTTGGGGTGGCGTTTTCGTTTCAGCAGTGCGAGCCGTGGCTCACCGACCCGCACGATGTGCCGCTGGATGAAGTGATTTACGCGTGATTACAACGCGGTGGCTTCAAAGAACGACCAGGCATCAATGTTAGGCGGTTCAATGCCCATTTGGGTGAGGGTGGTCATTATTTGGGCGCGGTGCTCGGTGGCGTGGTTTATGGCCTGCGTCAAAATGATGGAGCAGGGCACCATGCGCGGCGTGCCGTCCCAATCAATTTCTACCTCATCCTGCCCCAGAACGGTGGGCGCAAAACCAATGAAACCCTCGCCGCTGGCGCGAATGGATTCTTGCAATTCGGCCACAGTTGGCGGCGGTTGTCCCGCTGGCTGCGCATAGGGTTTGCCAGTGGTCAGGCGATGCAGATACGAGCGTTCTGATCTGGCGATGTGCCAGAGCGTTTCGTAAACCGAGCCATACGCGCCCACGATGCTGGTTTGAAGCTGCTCCGTGGTCAAACCTGCGCAAACCGCAAACAGCACGGTGTTGGCCCAAACGTTGTGCCGAAACAAGGCGACAATAGGGTGTTCGGAAGAATGTTCGGAATTTGCTGGTTGAGTTGACTTGGTCATTTTGGGTTGGCGCTCCTGCGCAAAACGGCTGCGAAACGGCGACGGAAAGAGGAAAAATAAATTGGGTATTGGCAACAAGCCATGCGCAACGCACAGGCCAATCACCAATACCCAATATGTTTTTTTAGCTCGCCGCGGCTTCTTCGGCGGGCGCGGGGGCCGACGCTTCGGCAACCACCGGCGCGGCGGGTTGTGCCACCACACCACCCTCTGGCGAGACCACCACGGTCACGCTGGGGTTAATATCTGCCGAGAGGCGAACTGGCACGGTGAAGGTGCCCACTTCGCGGATTGGCTCGCGCAAGGCCACCTTGCGGCGGTCAAATTCCTTGCCCAGTTTCTTGCTAATTTCATCGGCAATTTGCGCGGATGTAATTGAGCCGAACAACTTGCCCTTCTCTCCGGCGCGGGCCGTAAGATTGAACACGCTGCCATTGATGACTTGCGCCACTGCGTCAATATCGCTTTGCTCTGCGGCGCGCTTCTTGAGCGCGGCGGACTTGAAGCCCTCCACGCGCTTGAGCGCGGTCGCGGAGGCGATTTCTGCCAGACCGCGCGGCAAAAGATAATTGCGGCCGTATCCATCGGCGACCGTCTTCACATCACCGGCGTGGCCGAGGTTATACACATCTTGTTTAAGTAAAACTTTCATCTTGCCCTGCTCTGCTTTCTATCCTGATTCGTTATCTCCGTGCAAATCTGTTTGATTCACAAGGCCATGCATTCTACCAAATTAAAAACCGCGGAAAGTTTGGGGCGTTTTATAACCCGCGATAAATTTATCCGCAGCAAAAGATGTTGTTATCCTTATCTAAATTCGCTCCGTTGGTTTTGTAATGGGATTACAATACGCCACAAGACAAATGTCGAAATAACTCTTGAAGAAAAGGAGAGATAAATAAAACATGGCTCACGTAATTACTGCTCTATGTCTGCGCGATGGCGCGTGCCGGGATGTATGCCCGGTGGAGTGCATCGTCGCCGGCAAGCCAGAGGATCAGTTCCCTTGGTTTTACATTGACCCCAACACCTGCATTGACTGCGGCGCCTGCGTGCCAGAGTGCCCGTTTGAGGCCATATTCCCGGCAGACGAAGTGCCCGAATCGCACACGCTCAAGGCTGGGCAGAAGTATCAGCGCCACGGCGAAGCAGTTGCCGAAGGCCCCGCGGGCGAGGCGATCAACCTGACCGAAGCCGCCGCGTGGAACGCGTACTTCTTCACCGATGGCCCCGGCTACGGCGCCAAGAACATGTAGGCAAAACGCCTCACACAGGCTTAACATTGCTCTGCATATAATCAGCCGGACGGGCAACCGTTCGGCTGATTTTTTTATGAAATATAAAGTGTGATTTGTAAAGCGGCAAACCTTGCATCTTTTTTACACGTTACACATTTACATCTTACAAACCAAACAATGTTCAAGCGCTCTTTGTTCGACCGCGAGCTGACCGAGATTCGCACGGGGATTGCCGCGCTGGGCCAGCAAGCCACGCAGGCCGCGCTTTTGGCAACCCACGCTCTGGTCGCCAACGATTTTGAGGAAGCCCGGCAGGTTAAATTGAATGACCGCGAGACCGACGCGCTTCGGTATCACATCGAAAATATTTGCCTGACCACCATTGCCACCCAGCAGCCGGTTGCGCGAGATTTGCGCGAGCTTTTGGCCGCAACCTTTGTGGCGGTGGAGCTGGAGCGTTGCGGTGATTACGCCAAGGGCGTGGCCAAAGCCGCCCGCAAAATCAATCGCGCCAATGCTGATAGCACATTTGCCATTGAGCCATTCGTGGCTCTCTCAGACGCCGCGCGGTCTTTGCTGGAGCGCAGCATTGCCGCGTATATGGCGCACGATGAGGCGGCGGCGCGCCAGGTGATTGACGACGACGCAAAACTGGATGAGTTGTATCAGACGCTGATTCAAACGGCCTCATCGGCCATGAGCCAGAAGCCCAGCCTGATTGAGAGCGGCATTTGGTTGATGCACGCCGGGCACTGCCTGGAGCGCATTGGCGACCGCGCCACAAACCTGGCCGAGCGCGTCATTTTCATTGAGACCGGCGCTCTCTCGCAAGATTTGCGGGTGGAAGACGCGCATAAATTACGAATTACAAGTTAGAAATTGCGCGGCGCAACTTCTAACTCATAATTCGCACTTGAAATGATTGTTTTTGACACAGACGGAACGCAGGCATACCGCGCGGGGGTCATCGCCGCAGTCATTTGCGGCGTGGTGGCCTTGCTGGGGCTTGTGGCGATGGCGCTTTTGCCGGTCACGATTTTGACCGTGATTTTGGCTGCGCTGGTTGTGGCCCTCATTCTGCTTGCGGCATGGGCCTTGTTCCACGCGCGGGCGCTGAACACCACCAGTTACGCGCTGGATCGAAACGCGTTTGTCATTCGTTATGGCTCCATCAGCGAGGTGATACCGATGGGCGAGGCGCAGCAAGTGCTGCCCGCCAGCGAGCTTGCCGCCGATCTTAAACTGCGCAAAATTCCGCTCACCAATTGGTGGATTGGCACAGGCCGCGCGCCCGGCCTGCCACCCATCCACTTTTATGCCAATGCGCCATTAGAAGACCAGCTTGTGCTGGTTACGCCAGAACGAGCCTACGCCATCTCGCCATTTGATGCCGATGGGCTGGTGGATGCGTTTGAGGCGCGGCACGAGATGCGCCCAACTCAGATGGTGCAACACACGCGGGTGCTGCCATCATTTTTGCGCTGGGGAATTTGGCAAAACAGGCTGGCGCAATTCTTGCTGGCCGCGCTGGGCGTGTGCGCATTTTTGCTGATGGGTCTGGCGGCGGGGCGATTCCCCGCCTTGCGCGGGAGCATTCCTTTGCACTTTAACGCCGCCGGTCTGGCAGATCGGTTCGCCGGCGTTAATCAAATTTTTACGCCCGCCTTGTTTGGGGTTGGCCTGGTCGCCCTGAACGCCCTCATTGGCATTGCGCTTATGCGGCGCGGCGAGCGCGCGGCGGCCTATTTGGCGTGGGGCGGCGGCGTTTTGGTGGCGCTGGGTTTTGTGGCCGCCATCATCACAATTGGCTTTGGCGCGTAGCAAAAGCCGGGATAACAAAATTGTGCCGCGATATTTCGCGGTTCTTATTCTTCTTTTTTGTTGACCGATGGAAAAGCAGCCAGCCACACGCCATCTTCGTGACTTTCCGCATATTGAGCAGGTGCGAAAGAGCGCGCAGAAACGCCATGCCCACCTGATTTTGGTGGGGGGCGCGGTGCGCGACGCCCTGCTTGGCCTCATCCCCCACGATTTGGATTTTGCGGTGATGGGCAACCCAATTGCGGTGGGCCGTGATGTGGCTGGCGCGTTGGGCGGCGCGTTTTATGTGATGGATGAGACACGGCACACCGCGCGGGTTATTTTGAATAAATCTGACCCGTATTTGGAGATGGATTTTGCCATGTGCCGCGGCGAGACGTGGGAGCAGGATTTGCGCGCCCGTGATTTTTCCATCAACGCGATTGGGCTGGATATTTTTAGCGGCGACCTGATTGACCCGCTGAACGGCGCGGAAGATGTGCGCCAGCGCGTGGTGCGCATGGTGAGCGAGACCGCCCTGACAGATGACGCGGTGCGCGTGTTGCGAGCCACGCGCATGGCGCTGAGCCTTGGCGCGACGATTGAGCCATTTACCCGCGCCGCCGCGCAAGCCGCCGCGCCGCGCCTTGCGGCGGCCAACGGCCCCAGCCCAGAGCGCGTTCGGGATGAGTTGATGGCAATTTTGGCGTTGCCCAATGCGGCAGATGGGGTTTGGCAGGCCGAGGACTTGAGCTGGCTGACATTTGTGCTGCCCGAGGCCAGCCCGGTGAGCGCGGGGGTTTTTGACGTTTTGCAAAATTTGGATGGGATTCTGGCGCGACCCGACCCGGCGCCCATCAACAAAAAAGCCGAGACGCGGCTGGCGGCGTTGCTGGCGCACCTTGAGCCGCATGAGGTGGAGAAGCGTTGCCGCGCGCTCAAATTGTCTCGGCAAGAGGTTGACGCGGTGAGAACGATTGCGGAAGAAAGCGCAAAGTGGCGGGCGAAAGGTGACAAGGCGCCGGATCTGCGCGAGATGTATTGGCTGGCCCAGGCGGCGGGCGAATTTTCGGCGGAGGTGGCTGCGCTGGCCGCGGCGCAAAACCCATCTTGCGCCAATGCCGCGCGTGAGTTTGCCCGCGTTTATGCTGCGCGTTTTGCGGCTAGCGTTGCGCCCGCGCCGCTGGTTGCGGGCCAGGACGCGCTGGCGCTGGGCGTGAGCGCCGGGCCGCGCGTGGGCATTTTGCTTGCGCAGGTGCGCGAGGCGCAAATGATGGGCGAAATCGCCACGCGCGAGGAAGCGTTGGCGCTTCTCGCCACGCTGGTGAGTTAAGAGATTGCTTCTCAATTCCACAAACGCGCATAATGTTGGCGTTTAACAGCAGCGGATTTATCTGGTGGCGGTGACACGCAGGTTTCGCATCATTTTGCGCTTTGCCAAGTTCGGTTATGAATTGAAAGACAATTTCTAAGGTGCGGTTCATCGCGCGCATCTTGCCAGATGCTAGAATCTCGCTTTCAAAACAATCATGGCAGAAACACAACAGGTTATTTATTCGATGGTGCGGGTGGGCAAAGTGGTGCCGCCGCAAAAGCAAATTTTGCGAGATATTTCGCTGGGGTTTTATTACGGCGCAAAGATCGGCGTGCTGGGGTTAAACGGCGCGGGCAAAAGCACGCTGCTCAAAATTATGGCTGGGCTGGATGATGATTATCTGGGCCAGACTGTTCTCTCGCCGGGGTATACGCGGGGAATGTTGATGCAGGAACCGCAACTGGATGCCACAAAAACCGTGCGCCAGGTGGTGGAAGAAGCCGTGCAGCCGCTGGTAGACATTCAAAAAAGATATGACGAGGTGAGCGCCAAATTTGGCGAGCCGGACGCGGATTTTGACGCGCTGGCCGAGGAGCAGGGCAAGCTGCAAGAAGAGATGGACAAGCACGACATCTGGACGCTGGACAGCCGCCTTGAGCAGGCGATGGACGCCCTGCGTTGCCCGCCCGGCGACACGCCCGTGACCGTGCTTTCTGGCGGCGAAAAGCGCCGCGTGGCGCTGTGCCGCTTGCTGCTCACCGAGCCCGATATTTTGCTGCTGGACGAGCCAACCAACCACCTGGACGCTGAATCGGTGGCGTGGCTGGAGCGCCATCTGCGCGATTACAAAGGCACGGTCATCGCCGTCACGCACGACCGCTACTTTTTGGACAACGTGGCCGAGTGGATTTTGGAGCTGGATCGCGGGTATGGCATTCCATGGAAAGGCAATTACTCATCGTGGCTGGAGCAAAAACAAAAGCGCATTGCGGATGAGGAAAAGGCCGACAGCCGCCGCCAGAAAACGCTGGAGCGCGAGCTGGAATGGATTCGCGCCAGCCCCCGCGCCCGCCAGGCCAAGAGCAAAGCCAGATACACCGCGTATGAAAAGCTGCTCTCGCAAGAGATGGAGCAGCGCCGCGAGGAACTTGAGATTTACATTCCGCCCGGCCCGCGGCTGGGCGACATCGTGATTGAGGCCACGGGCATCGCCAAGGCGTATGGCGACAATTTGCTTTACGAGAATCTCACGTTTAGCATCCCGCCGGGCGGCATCGTGGGCATCATTGGGCCAAACGGCGCGGGCAAAACCACCTTGCTGCGCATGGTGACCAATCAGGAAAAGCCAGACGCGGGTTCCTTCAAAGTGGGCGAAACGGTGAAGCTGGGCTATATTGACCAGAACCGCACCCTGAACGCGGATAAAAACGTGTGGGAGGAGATCAGCGGGGGCGAGGATTTTGTGACGCTGGGGCCGCGCAAAATGCAAAGCCGCGCGTATGTGGCCGCGTTCAACTTTTTGGGCGCAGATCAGCAAAAGAAAGTGGGCGTGCTCTCTGGCGGCGAGCGCAACCGCGTGCATTTGGCAAAAATGTTGAAGGAAGGCGCGAACGTGCTTTTGTTGGACGAGCCAACCAACGACCTGGATGTGAACACCCTGCGCGCGCTTGAGGACGCGCTGGAAGATTACGCCGGCACGGCGGTCATTGTAAGCCACGATCGCTGGTTTTTGGACCGCGTGACCACGCACACGCTGGCGTTTGAGGAAGATGGCACAGTTACTTGGTATGTGGGCACGGTCAGCGAATACGAGGAAGACCGCCGCAAACGGCTTGGCAAAGCCGCCGATCAGCCGCATCGCGCGGTGCACCGCAAATTGAAAGGGTGAAGGGAGAAGAGTGAAGGGAGAAGGGAGAAGGGAAGATTTTTCACTCTTCACTCTTCACCCTTCACTCTTCACCCTTCACTCTTCATTTCGCTTCGCTGATCTTTTTTGCCCCAGAAACAACCGTGTTCCACACCGGTTGGCGAACCTTTAGCGTGCTGTGCCGCGCCAGCAAAATGGTGGAGGTAACGTGCGCAAACCCCAGCGCGTCAAACGCGGGCAGCGCCCAGCTTTCGTAGGTGGGAATGCAGGCATACACGGGCCGCGCCGCGCGGCGGCAACGCGCGGCCAGCGCATATTCAATCGCCGCGCGGGTCAGTGGCTCGGCTTCGGGCCGCATCAACACCCGCAAGCCATACGCCCGTTTGCCCTGGCTAATTGAAATGTGGCCGAGCGGTTCGTTATCGCGCAAGAGCAGGTAGCCCCAGTGCGGCGTGTGCAAAACGCGGTTTGGCTCCATGCCGGTCTCTGTGCGTTGGATGGGTTTGGGGACGACTTTTTGCGCCAGCCAATAGACCAGCGCGTCATCGCGCTCATCTTTCAGGTTTTGTTCGCGCAATCCGTCCGGGCGTGGCGCATCGGTCTGGTCGCGGCTCTGGGCCAGTTTTAGCACATCCTGATGAATCAAGGGGATGAAGCCCGTCGCCTGCAACACCTCGGCTTCGCGGCTGCCATCTGGCGCCTCGGCCAACATCACGCCCGCGCCGCGCTCGCCCGCCACCCGTGTGGCCTCCTCCACCAAATTAGCCCACGCCTCTGCCCGCGCCTGGTTATCTGGGTGGGGGGCCATAAACATCAGGGCGGCGCAACCAGGATATTTGTCTTTTTCCGCCGGGTGGATGAGTTTGAGCAGGGCGAAGGCGTCTTCGCCATCACTTCCGCGCCGGATGAGGGTGAGGGTGTCCTCGATCACCGGGGTCATGTAGCCCCGCGCGGCCTCGCGCAGCGGGTTTAACCCATCAATGGCGGCGGCCTCAAACGCAAGAGACCGACCCAGCGGCGCCAGCCTCTGGATCACATTCAAATCGCGGATGTGAAATGGCCTGACCAAAGAATTACGAATTACGAATTACGAATTACGAATTACGAACGGGTGCGAAATCAAATCCTTGCATCAATTCGTCATTCGTAATTTTTAATTCGTAATTGAAAGAAACAGCCCGTGCATGCGCGTGTCTCGCGTGAGTTCCGGGTGGAAGGACGTGGCGAGCATATTGCTTTGCCGCGCCGCCACAATTGTGCCATCATCCAGTTTGCACAGGGTTTGCACGCCTTCGCCCACGCTCTCAATCAACGGGGCGCGGATGAACACGCCCAAATACGGCTCACCCTCCATGCCCGCCACGTTCAAATCGGTGGTGAACGAATCTACCTGACGGCCAAAGGCGTTGCGCTTGACCTTGATGTCCATGAGCGCGAGGGTGGGCTGCTCGCGGCCCACATCCTTGGCCAAAAAGATGAGACCCGCGCACGTGCCCCACACCGGTTTCCCGCTCAAAACAAACTCGCGCAGGGGTTCCATCAGCCCAAAGCGCACGGCCAGCTTGCCAAATGTGGTGCTTTCGCCGCCGGGGATGATGAGCCGGTCAATGCCTTCCAGATCGCGCGGAAGGCGCACCTGCGTGGGCGTTGCGCCCAGTTGGTGCAGCATCCACTCGTGTTCCGCAAAATCGCCTTGAAGGGCGAGAACGCCTACTTTCATTTTTTAAGTGCAAAGTGCAAAGTGTCAAGTGCAAAGTAAGCTCGGCGGGTCTCGCTTTGCGCTTTGCACCTTGCACTTTGCACTTTTAGATTTACCAGCCTCGCCCGGCCATTTTCTGGCCTTCTTCCAGCGATGAGATGTTGATGCCCACCATCGGCTCGCCCAGGTCTTTGCTAATCTCTGCCAGCAGTTTGTAATCCTGATAGTGCGTGACCGCCTCGACGATGGCCTTGCCGCGCCGGGCTGGGTCGCCGCTCTTGAAAATGCCGGAGCCGACAAACACGCCATCCATGCCCAAGTGCATCATCAGCGCGGCATCGGCGGGGGTGGCCACGCCGCCCGCGGCAAACAGCACAACGGGCAAACGCCCCAGGTCGGCGGTCTCTTCCACCAAAGCCAGCGGGGCCTGAATTTCTTTGGCGTAGGTAAACATTTCGTCGCGGCGCATCCCTTTCAGGCGGCGGATATCGGCCATGATTTGCCGCGCGTGGCGCACAGCCTCGACCACATCGCCAGTGCCAGCCTCGCCCTTGCTGCGAATCATCGCCGCGCCTTCGCCCACGCGCCGGAGCGCCTCGCCCAGGTTGCGCGCGCCGCACACAAACGGCACGGTGAAGTCGCGCTTGTCCACGTGGTTTTCCTCGTCGGCGGGGGTGAGCACTTCGCTCTCGTCCACAAAATCCACGCCCAGCGATTCCAAAATCCGAGCCTCAACGTAATGCCCAATGCGGCATTTCGCCATCACCGGCACGGTGGTTTTGCTGATGATGCCCACGATCATGCTGGGGTCGCTCATGCGGGCCACGCCGCCCTGTTTGCGGATGTCGGCGGGGACGCGCTCCAGCGCCATCACCGAGCACGCGCCCGCGTCTTCGGCGATCTTGGCCTGCTCTGGGGTGACCACGTCCATGATCACGCCGCCTTTTAGCATTTGGGCCAGCCCGCGCTTGATGGCTTCGCTTCCGATTTCGCGGCCTTTGCCATTCGCGCCGCTCTTGTCCATTTTTTCATACAGCCGATTGTTGATGATCATCGGCGGTTGAGAGTTGTCTGCCATGTTCGTTGCCTCCGTTGAAATAGAAAAGTCATTATACCGATGCCGGGGGTCAAAACGGTTGCGGCACTAAAATTTAGTTCAACAAGCTAAAAATTTAGCTTCTCAACTCTCGCAATCGCTTCATCACGTCATTTCCGCCGCGCCCAAAGTAATCCAGCAGCGTCAAATACTCGGCATACAATTTTTGGTAGATGGCTTGCCGGGCGGGGTCGGGTTTGTGCGCCACATCTTTTGTTTTGGCCATCGCTCTGGCCGCATCGGTGAGCGAATCGTACCCGCCCGCGGCTGCGCCCGCCGCCCGCGCGCCCAGCATGGCCGCGCCCAACGCGCTGGTTTGCGGCGACCCAGCTTCTTTGATCTCGCGCCCGGTCACATCGGCGTAAATTTGCAAAAGTAATTTGTTGCGCTCTGCAAGGCCGCCGCAGGCCACAAGCTCCTTCACGTTCACGCCGTTTTTCTCCAGCGTGTCAATAATCAACCGTGTGCCAAAAGCGGTGGATTCAATCAACGCGCGGAAGATGTCTGGCGCGCGCGTGCCGATGCTGGCGCCCACGATCATGCCGCTCAGGGCCGCATCCACCAAAGGCGTGCGGCAACCGTTCCACCAATCCAGCGCCAAAAGCCCGCTTTGGCCGGGTTTTTGCTTGGCCGCTTCCTGCTCCAGCAGGGTATACACGCTCACCGCGCGTTCTTCGGCCATCTTTTCGTAAGTGGCGGGCACGGCATGTTCCACAAACCACTCGAACATATCGCCCACGCCAGCCTGGCCCGCCTCGTAGCCAAAAAAGCCCGGAATAATTCCATCGGCCACAACCCCGCTGATGCCCGGCGCGAGGCGCTGTTCGCTGTCCACCATCATGTGGCAACTGGATGTGCCGAGGATCATCACCATGCGCCCGGGTTCGGTCACGCCCGCGCCGGGAACCGCGGCATGGGCATCTATGATGGCCGCCCCAACCGCCGTGCCGGGCCGCAGACCCATCCACCCGGCGGCCTGCGCGGTGAGCTTGCCCACCAACGCGCCGGGCGGCACAATTTCGCCGGCCAGTTTTGTTTCGTTCAAGCCGTTTAGGCGCGGGTCCAGCGCGTTTAGAAAATCGTTGTTCGGGAAACCCATCCCCTTGACCCACATGCCTTTGTAGCCCGCGGCGCAGGCGTTGCGTTTCATCACGCCGGTCATTTGCCAAATCACCCAGTCGCCCGCCTCAACGATGGCATCCGCCGCCGCGTAAACCTCTGGCGCGTCGTTCAGTATTTGCAGGGTTTTGCTCAGCAGCCACTCCGATGACACGATGCCGCCATAAATGGGCAGCCATTTCTCGCTGCGCTCTCGCGCCAGCTCGTTGATGCGTTGGGCTTCGGGCTGGGCGGCGTGGTGTTTCCACAATTTAACCCACGCGTGCGGGTTGGCCTTCCACTCGTCCATCTCGCACAAAGGCTGGCCGCTGGCGGTGGTGGGCAAAATGGTGCAGGCGGTGAAGTCCACGCCAATGCCAATCACGTCATCCGCGTTTATTTTGGCGTGCCGGATGGCTTGCGGGACGGCGATTTTTAGCACCTTCAAATAATCGCCGGGCGCTTGCAAGGCCGTATCTGGCTCCAGCCGCGCGCCGGTGCCGGGCAGGGTTTCGTCAATCACGCCGTGCTCGTAGCGATGCACCGCGCTGCCCACTTCCTCGCCCGTGGCCACATCCACAACCAACACGCGACCAGACTCGGTGCCAAAATCTAAACCGATGACATATTTGCTCATGTTAATTACGAATTGCAAATTACGAATTACGAATGAAGCCAACTCGTAATTCGTAATTTGTAATTTACTCTGGTTTCACCACGCCAATGGTCAAAAGCAGGTTGGCGTATATGCGTTGTTCGCCGGTGGCAATCAGCAAAGCCGTTTGCGGTTTGCGGGCCTCATCATAAAAGGCAAAGCGATCATGCACGGTGAGCGGCATATCTTTACCCAAAAGCTGGCGGAACTCGGCAAAAATGCCCGGTTCCGGGCCTTCGCTGGGGGTCATCACTTCGGCTTTTTCAATTGGAATAAAGTCCACCAGCACACTCAGAACATCGGTTACATTTAATTTTCCTGGCGCAAAGTTAAGATACACGCGTTTGGCGTTCGCGTTGGCCGCCGAGCCAAACTGGTAGTTGCCATCGGCGATGAGAACCTTCTCGCCATGCCCGGCGCTGCCCAGGGCCTGCAAAATTTCTGGATGTAATAGTTTTGTTTTTAGCATGATTTTTTAACAAATAAGAAAAGAGAAATAAGAAAGAAGAAATATTTTTGACGAGCAATTTCTTATTTCTTGTTTCTTGTTTTTACAAATCTCTCAAACGCTTCATCCCATTTTTCTGTTTCGCGCGGCGCATACTCAATCGGGCTAAACGTTGCGCGAACAATCTCGCGGGCCTCGGCCCAGCCCGCGCACTCGCCCGCCGCGATGGCTTGCGCCAGCGCGTTGCCAATTGCGGTGGCCTCCACCGGGCCAGCCAGAACGGGGCGGTTGCAGGCGTTGGCGGTGAACTGGCACAGCAAGCGGTTTTGCGAGCCGCCGCCCACGATGTGAATCACATCCAACGGTTGTCCCATCACGATTTGCAATTCGTCCAGCACTTCCCGATATTTTAGGGCAAGGCTCTCAAACGCCACGCGCAAAATTTCGCCTTTGCTTTTTGGGATGGCCTGCCCGCTGGCCGCGCAAAAGGCCTGAATTGCAGCGGGCATATCGTCTGGGGCGTTAAACGATGCATCGTTGGGGTCAATAAACGCCAAAAACGCGGGCGCGGCTTGGGCCATGCTCACCAGCGCGTCGTAGCTCAACTCCTCACCCGCGCTGGCCCACACGCGGCGGCACTCTTGAATCAGCCACATGCCGGTGATGTTCTTGAGCAGGCGGGTGGTGCCATCCACGCCGCCCTCGTTGGTAAAGCCAAACGCAAAGGTTTGCGGTGTGATGACGGGCTGTTTTGCCACCGCGCCCATGAGCGACCATGTGCCCGAACTGATAAACACAAACCGCTCCGACCGCGCGGGCACGGCGGCCACCGCAGAGCCGGTATCGTGCGCGGCGGGGGCCACAACCTGCGCGCGCTCAAGCCCCATCACCCCGGTGTGCGCGGCCAGTAATTTGCCCAGCCGCGTGGCTGGCGCGGCAATGGGCTGCAAAATGGCCGCTGGGATGCCGAGCCGATTGAGCATCCCAGCGGCCCACGCGTTTTGGCGCGGGTTAAAACACTGGGTTGTGCTGGCAATCGTGGCCTCGCACGATTTTTGCCCGCACAGCCAAAAGTGAAATAAATCGGGCATCATCAGCAATGCGCGGGCTTGTTCCAACACGGGCGTTCTGCGCATGGCGGCCAACTGGAACAGCGTGTTAAAAAACATGAACTGGTTGCCGGTGGCGTTATACACGTCTTGCGCCGGAACCTGCGCGAACACACTTTCCATCATGCCATCGGTGCGGTGGTCGCGGTAATGATACGGGTTGCCAATCAGCGTATCGGTTTTATCCAACACGCCAAAATCCACGCCCCAGGTGTCCACGCCCACGCTGGCAATTTCGCCGTGCTGTTTGGCAGATAGCGCCAGCCCGCGCAAAATCTCCTCGAACAGACGCAAAACATCCCAGTGCAAATGTCCATTCACCCGCACCGGGTTGTTGGCAAAACGATGGGTCACATCCAGCGCAAGTTTTCCGCCATCCAGTTTTGCGGTGATGGCGCGCCCGCTGCCCGCGCCCAGGTCAATTGCAATGAAGTTTTTTGGCATAAGCCGGGATTTGGCTGCTAGTGATTGCTGGCAAACACCAACCACCAGCAACCAGAAACTAGCGACTAAAAGACGCTCTGCTTCACATCCCACAACTTGCAAATAGACAAAATTTCATCCACCGAGAGCGCGTCGGCTTTTTCGCCCGCCAGCAAGTTCATGTATTCGTAGTTGGCAATGGTCTCGGCGTAATCCAACTTGTCTACCGCCGCCTTGACCGAGTGTTCTGAGCGGGCCATTGCGCCATGTTTGCACCACACCACCACGTGATGCGTCTTGAGCGCGGCCACGTTGGCGGCCATCAGGTCTGGCGAGCCGGGCACAAAGAATGGCACCACGCCAATGCCTTCGGGCAAAAACACAATCGCCTCTGGCTGCCAGCGCAACAAGCGGTAATTTAGATATTTTTCATCGCGGTAGCTGGGGATGTGTGTGAAGTAGGTGAGGTGGCGCGGCTGGGCGTGAACCACCGCGTTCATGGGCGTGCCTTCCAATTTTTTTTGCTGGTAATGCACTGCCAAATGCGAGTTGAACTCGCTGGTGAGCCGCGCAAACAAACGCCGCGGCGAGGTGAACAACTGGCCGGTTTTTCCGTCTTTGTTGATCACCAAACACCCCAGGTTTGCGCCCGGGTCATCTTTAATCTCGCGCAAGCGGCGACCAGAGCCGGTGACGACAAACGTGTGACCGGCCATCTCTGGCACGGCCTGAGGCAGGGA
>Ga0073900_10000807_pt1 | contig 18672 bp, 12 predicted proteins | sample KloWWTmetKNB5Kit_FD_66666 | JGI IMG/M metagenome (GOLD analysis project Ga0073900, IMG submission 66666) | Active sludge microbial communities from Klosterneuburg, Austria, studying microevolution and ecology of nitrifiers - Klosterneuburg... | ecosystem: Engineered > WWTP > Aerobic digester >...
AGCAGCAATGATTATCAATTACTTTAAAGAAAATCCAAGTGCAAATCCAGCGGTGATGGTTATCAGTAGTCTTTTTGCATATTTTAATAAAGTGATGATAACAAGATATCACAACAGTCTTTCTGATCAGGAATTGTCAAAACAAACCGGAGTAAATCCATTTTTTATGAAAGAATATCGTAATGCTGCTAAAAATTATTCTATGGGACACTTGATAAAAATATTCCAAATATTAAAATCTGCAGATAAAAATTCAAAAGGTATATCAAGCCGAAGGTCGGACGAAGGGGCTATTTTTAAAGATATTTTAATTGCATGTATGAAGCCTGAAATTTAAGTTTCGCATACCCTGAACTACACTTAATACTTTTTTCCAAATCATTTGATGTATATAGTCAATAGTTTATCTTTCAAATACTACCAGGGTCATTTTAAAGACTATTTTGTTTATGTCGTTATAAAAAAGGGTAGGCAACAAACCTAGCTTTTTTGCATTTAATATATTTAGGAAACAAAGAATCATTTACCGTAATACTTTCATTTGACTCTTACTATATGGGAGGTTGTGATATATCAAAGTCATTTGAAAACATAGAATAGTTTTAGCCAATTCCTGAATTATGTTTACATTCTAAAAGACATATTGCAAAGGAAAGAAGTACATTTGCAATATGTCTTTTGGTCTAACAAAAAAATAAGGTAAAAATGGAAGTTACTATTGTAAGAATATCTTTTTCGAAATTTTATTTTTTCCTTGAGTAACTGTTACAATATGAATTCCTTGACTGAAATTTCCTTCTAAATAAAATTTTCGGGATGGATTTTGTTCTGTTATCTCTTGAGTCATTATAGTTTTTCCAGTGACATCATTTAATGTAATTTTGCCATTATTTAATTGCTTAAACCCAGATAAGTCAACCACCACGCTTCCGCTTTCAGACTGAAATGTATTTAGTTCTGTATTGTCGATATCTTGAGATGAAGCTGGAATTCCTACATTTACCATATTGGCATTAAAAAATATGTATTTAGTAGGTGTTTTATTCCAAATAATACCTACGACTTTATAATTTTCTCTACTTGCTGTTATACCACTTATAGTAGCACTAACATCAAAAGTGCTTCCTTTCGAAATAGCACCTTTTTGAAGTTGTTTGCCAAAATTATTGTCCAATAAACTCCTGCGTAATACTTGTTTATGTAACTGTTGACCAGTTCTGCTTGCTTGGCTATGCATTAGATCTTCGACCAAATATAATCCTAAATAATAATCTCCATCTGGTACTGCACTGAAAAATTCAACTCTTGCATCCACTTTGAGTGTATTATCCGAGTGACCCAAAGTAGCATTTATTCCTACACCGGCTATAGTTTCCAATTCATTTTTAAAGTCAATTTCCCATTGGGTTTCTTCTAGTCTTTGTGTAATATTACTGCTGCTGACATTGATATCCACACCATCAACATAAAATATTGGTTGCCCCTGACCGATAAAATTAGTACCTAATTCTTGCGAAGTAGCATTTGCTAGTCCACCACTGTGATGAACTGCCATAAAAATGACATTCTGATTTTGGAATTTTTCAAAAATCCTTGTTTTCATTTCCCACCCATAAGTACCACAAAATGGACACCAGTCAGCTGTACGCTCATGGATAAGTGTCCAGTTTTTACTGCTGACTTCCTGACCGGTACTTTGATTTAAAGCACAAAATATTAATACTAATAAAGCGAATACATTCCTCATATTTGAACTATTTTATAAATTTATAAATTTTTTGTAATTTAAAAACTACCATCTGATGTCTTATATGCAACCGCTGTTACAACTTGTATTACGGCTGCCAGATTATTTTTATCTATTGCCGTTATATTATCATTATGTGTGTGATGATAATCACTGAAGTAGCCGGAAGGTTTAGTTTCAATAATATCAATGCATGGTATATTTGCGATAGTGTTGACATAATAATGGTCATCAGTAATGGCACCTATTGGAGCATTGATAAATACATTTCCTTTCCCCATGACTGCTGCAAGTTCCCACACTTTTTTCTGTATACTGCCAGCCATTTTAGCAGAATATTCTTCCTTGCTGTAAGTTGCATTTTTTGCCCCGATAAGATCAAGTAAAATCCCAAATTGTGGTTTTGACTCTTGATTTGCTACGCTTTTTGACCAAAATTGCGAACCTTGGCACCATGAAAGATTAGATGTGTCATCTCCCTGATCTTCTACGTCGAAAAAAACAAAATCAATTCCAAGATCTATCGGATGATCTTTTACTAATCTAGCTATCTCCAATAGTCCTGCTACACCACTGGCACCATCTACAGCTCCAGCTATAGGTTTATCTTTTTTGCTTTGATCTGCATCTTTTTCTGCAATCAACCGCGTATCCCAATGTGCAAATAGTGCAATTCGCTCTTGAATTTCCGGATTTATTTTTGCTATAATATTATACGATGGCACGTCTTTTTTAGTCAAAAAACTGGATTTAAATTCCTGAATTTCTACAGAAGCGCCATAAAATTTCATTTTTGAAATAATCCAGTCTCTTGTTTTTAAATGTCCATCCGTACCCGGGACTCTTACGCCAAATGACAATTGCTTTTCAATAAAGGAATAAGCTGAGTCTGCATTGACAGCAGGAACGGTAGCTTTTGCCTTTGTTTTTGAAGATACTTCCGATTTATCTTTGGTATCTTGTTTACACGCTAAAAACCCTGTAAACAAAAAAACTATAATAATTAAATATCTAATTTTCACGTAATATAATAATTTAATAGGCTATTTAAAACACCAGGAAGTTCCTTCTTTTCCATCTTTGATCTGAATTTGGATTTCATTCAGCGAATCTCTGATTTTGTCTGAAGTTCCCCAGTCTTTATTTACTCTGGCTTGTTGGCGCAAATCTATAATAAGATTCATAAGGCCATCTAATGGGCCTGCATTGTTTTCTGACTCATCTTTTAAACCTAAAATATCAAAAATTATTGTACGCATAGCGTCTTTTATTTTGGTTATTCCTGTGACAGAAATATCAGATAAAGACATTTGACCATCTTTAAGGCTATTTATAATGGTGACTATTTCAAATAGTCTGGCCAGTGCCCGGGGTGTATTAAAATCATCATCCATATCTGAATATGCTCCTTCGATGATTTCTGATATTTTGGTGTCTAGTATAGTTTCTAAATGGCTTGCACCAATCAGTCCATCTAGATTTTTATTGGCATCCATTAATCTTTTAAAACCTTTTTCAGCAGCCAGAAGGGCTTCATCAGTCAGATCGTTGGGTGATCGGTAGTGGGATTGCAGCATAAAAAAGCGAACTACCATAGGACTGTAGCCTTTGCTGACATGCACACTTTTGCCAGTGAATAATTCTTCCGGAGAAATGGTATTGCCATCACTTTTTGACATTTTTTTACCATTCATCAATAGCATATTCGTATGAATCCAGTAATTTGCAGGCTGGCAACCGCAAGAACCAACGTTTTGTGCTATCTCATTTTCATGGTGTGGAAATTTAAGGTCATTGCCACCACCATGTATATCAAAACTTTTACCCAAATACTTGGTACTCATAGCACTACACTCCAAATGCCAGCCCGGAAATCCAACAGACCAGGGGGAATTCCACTTCATAATATGTTCGTCAGATGCTTTCATCCAGATGGCAAAGTCTGATGGATGATTTTTTTCATCCTGATTTTTTAAATTGTCGCGTGATTCTGAGATTAAATCTTCAATGATTCTTCCCGATAATTTACCGTATTCTCCTGTCTTTTCAGCAAATTTAAGGGTGTCAAAGTAAACAGACCCGTTTTTTTCGTAGGCATAGCCATTGTCGAGTATTTCTTTTACCATTTCTATTTGCTCGAGAATATGACCTGTAGCTCTGGGCTCAATACTTGGAGGAAGAGTGTTGAAAATACTCATGATATGATGAAAGCCGTTTGAATATTTTTGGGCAACTTCCATGGGTTCAAGATTATCCAACCTGGCACCTTTTGACATTCTGTCTTCACCATCATCAAGCAGGTGACCCACGTCTGTAATGTTACGTACATATCTGACCTTATAACCTAAATATAAAAGGTATCTGTAAATGACATCAAAACTCATAAAAGTCCGGCAGTTTCCCAGATGCACGTCATTATAAACTGTAGGCCCGCACACATACATACCTATAAATCCTTCCTGAATAGGAGAAAATTTTTCCTTTTGTCTTGTCAGACTATTATAAACTACCAGGTTTCTGCTCATTTTTATATGTTCGGAGATAAAACTAAGGTTTTAAAAAAAGTGTCGCAAAGATATTATTAATACTTCATATATATTGTTAATTTCTTGTTATATTCGATGACAAAATAGCATATTTAAGTCTGTAACGTTTACCATATTTATTCAAATAAATTGCGTATTAGGAGTACTAACTTCATTTCAGAGTGAAAATAATATGTGAATGGATTATGATATAGAGCAACCATTTGGAGAAAACTGCGAAAGCTTTTAATTACTCATTATGGATAATAACACATTTGATACTGATGGGAATTAGATTATGCAGCGTGGTTAACAAATATGTAAGAGCAATAAATAATAATTTTCCAATTCATGATAGATAATTTGCACATTTGCTTGCTGTATTTCTATCTTTGCATTGAAATAAAAAATATTCATCATGGGACATGGACTTTTAAACGGTAAAAATGGAATTATATTTGGTGCTTTGGATAATAAATCTATTGCATGGAAAGTCGCTGAAAGGTGTGTGGAAGAAGGAGCAAATATTGTCCTTACCAATGCTCCGGTAGCTATGCGATTGGGAGAGATCAATGAACTTGCAGCAAAACTAAAGTGTGATATAATTCCTGCTGACGCGACCAGTATTGAAGATTTAGAAAATCTTATTTTAGGTTCTATGAAAAAATTTGGTGGAAAAATAGATTTTATATTGCACTCGATAGGAATGTCAGTTAATGTCAGAAAGAAAAAAGATTATACTGATCTGAATTACGAATGGATGAAAACTACATTTGATGTATCCGCTATATCATTTCATAAAGTGATGCAGACTGCCATGAAGCACGATGCTATGAATGAATGGGGATCCATTTTGGCTCTTACCTATATAGCTGCTCAAAGGACATTTCCTGATTACAATGAGATGGCAGAATCTAAGGCACTTTTAGAAAGTTTTGCCAGAAGTTTTGGGTATCATTGGGCCAAAAAATCAAAAGTCAGGGTAAATACCATTTCTCAGTCACCAACGGTAACTACAGCAGGATCAGGAGTAAAAGGATTTTCTGATTTTTTTGGATATGCCGATAAAATGTCACCATTGGGCAATGCAAGTGCAGATGCTTGTGCTGATTATTGTGTCACTATGTTTTCTGATTTGACGCGGATGGTGACCATGCAAAATCTATTTCATGACGGAGGTTTCAGCAGTATGGGGATGGCACCGGAAATATTGGAAGAATAGCTTCTGCATTTAATATAAGTTTATTTGGAATGTTCATGATGGATCAGGATACATATCTTGCACTTCCAATCAATACTCCTGTAAATCCAAGGATAGCTGTTACGACAGTATCTGCAATCACAAACCAGGCAGGAAAGTAATAGGAAAAAAGGTAAATCATTACCGAAATAAATATGATACTTAATGATATCATCCCAAAGGTCATTCGACTGGTTCCGGACACTAAACTGCTGATGAGACCAGCGGCGAATGCAGCTAATCCATGACTTATGCCAATTATTATAAAGGCCTTATCCGGGAGACTATTCATCCAATGGGTTAAAGCTTCACTGCTACCATAATAAAGCTCAGGCGGCTGAGGATAAAGGCCTTCTCTGATCATTTGAGCCATTATAATGATTAATATAGCTGTAATGAGAGATGTTATCAAACCGAATAATGGTTTCAAGGTATCTTGTTTCTTGGGTTACAAAGTCACAAATATACGGAATTTTAAAAAATAAGTGTTTCAATCTGGTTGATGTTTGATTTTTTAATGCCGGGTGAATAATTTTTTATTATGTCCCAAACACTTTTTTCAGCAGGTCGGAAGTTCTTTGATTAACATCGGTTCTGATTCCTTTTTCTTTGATCGCAATGAGTGAAAAAAGACCATCAAGTGCTTTATTGTTTACATGATCGTCCAGTTCAGGATTCATTTTTTTTACAAAAGGTATTGAATTATACGCATTTACCACTGACTTCCAGTATGTTCTGGCATTTACTTCATCAAGACTAGATTGTATAACCGGTAGAAACTCATTATATAATGGTTTTCTGGATGTGCTTTCGAGATATGTTGTGGCAGCATTTTCCTGACCTGAAAGTATTGCTTTTGCATCCTGAAAACTCATTTGTTTAATGGCATTTACAAAAATGGGTGTTGCTTTTTTTGCTGCTATTTCTGCGGCACTATTCATTTGTTGGACAAGTTTTGTTTCTACGTCCTGAAAACCGGGAATTTTTTTAACTTTATCAATTACTTTTTGGGCATCTGCCGGTATCAGGATTTTATATGGACTATCCAAATATCCTTTTTCTGCAGACAATTGATTTACAGCAGACTCTATGCCATTATTGAGTGCTTCTTTTAGTCCGGCTCCTATATCTCCATCATTTTTATTGATAGTTGATACTGTATTTTTTGCTTTGTTAAACAAATCCTTTATCTGAGCATTCGATATTGTAGCAAAAATCAAAAATAACAAACTTAAATAAACCGATTTCATATTATATTTTTTATTTCAATAAGAAACGAATTTAGAGCTACGCAGGTTCTATAAAAACAGTTAAAGATTCTATAAATTTATTTTCAACATTCAAAAAAATCCTGAATTCTTCAATCAAGGATTTACAGATATACCAGACATTGTTGGCTTAATGTTGGATTTAAATACACAACGTATAGATTGTTAGTGACTTATGATTTTGTATTATTTTGCGCAAGTGCAAACCAATTTGTCGATGTTATGGTCATTTGTTATAGAATATCAATTTAATATGATGTAAAATAGTTTTCTAGCATCAGTGCTGATTTAGAATTTTAAAGGTTATAAACTACAGAATATGAAAAATTTATTATGAAAATTTATATTTTTCACTTACTTTTAAGCCTCTGAATTACTTTGTTGATTACAAAAAAAAAGACCCATCATGCGGAAGTCTGCATTACTAATTATTTGTTTGTATACATTTTATTTTGCCTCATCTCAAATAGTTGTTGATATTCCCAAAATATCAATACAGATAAAAGAGACAAGGGAAAGAATCCAAATTGATCATTCCAAATATCTTGATCTACTAAAGAATAGTGGACCCAGATCTCAATTCGTGCTAAGTTTTATATTAAAGGGGGAAAAATCTGAATTTATAGCAGAGCGAAATGAAGTAGTTGATTTTGCAGCTCAGAATGAGTTGGATGGGATCTCTACATTTGACTTGATATCTTTGGACCACCCGGAATCAAAATTTGGTTCTTTGACTTTAGGCAATGAAAGTCTTTATGCAACTATATTTGAAAATGGAGACATAATAAGTATTTATCCTGAGGATTGGGGAAAATCTAATTGGTATGTTGTTGAATATGGGACACAACCTGACCTACCTAAGCCAAATCAAACATGCGGGCATGACCATGATCAAATTAAAAAGCATGGTTTCCACCCACCAACAAAAGAGAGAGCCACCAGAGCAGGATTTACAATAGGTTCCAAAAGATTTAACTACAGAGTAGCTATAGTAGTTACCGGCGAATTTTATCAAAAAAATGGTAATAACGATACTGATGTAAATATGGTCGTTGTCAATACAGTCAATGCTTTGAGTGCCATTTTTAATAATGAGATGTCCTTTAGGTTGTCAATCGGATCAAGAATATTTAGATATATGGATCCTGCTACTGATCCATTTATTCCTGATGAAACCGGAGGGGAAGGAAGAACTATTCAAGCTGGAAAAGTATTGCCCATGCATTTTAATTCATCACTTTTTGATATTGGTCATGTATTTCATCAGCATGAAGACGGAGATGGCTGGAGTAGTGGTGGCGTGGCAGCATTGCAATCTGTTTGTGACGGTTTTGTGCTGCCATCAGGACAGCTTTTTAAAGCCAGTGCATGGAGTGGATCCTATTCTAATGTTGGTAATTCATGGATAAATCTTGCGGCGCACGAATTTGGACACCAGTTTGGTGCCAATCACACTTTTAACGGAATAGGAGAAAGTTGTACTACTGCTATTGCTCAGAATACATCCTTTGAAATTGGTAGTGGTACCACAATTATGTCTTATAATGGAATCTGTAATTCAGACCAGAATATACCTTCAAGCGGTGAAATTGACAATTATTTTCACACGAAAAGCCTTGAAGAAATGTTTGAGTACGTGTATAACGGTGAAGGAGGAACTTGTGGCAATCCAACTGCAACTAGTAATCAGCTTCCTACTGTTATAGCTAATCCATGCGACGCTAAATTCAATATGCCAAAAGGAACTCCTTTTTATCTTATGGCTAAGGGGACTTTTACAGATAATGATATACATACCTATTGTTGGGAACAAGTCGATGAAGATGGAGCTGGAATTAAACCTACTCACGGTTTTATTGGAACCGATGCCGCTAATTCAAAAACAGCACCGCTCTTCAGATCTTATCCGCCATCCAAAGATGCTGAAAGGTACTTTCCTTCATTGGCTATCCTCACAGGAGCTGGGTCGAGTCCTTTTGAAGTGTTGCCTGAAGTGGATAGGGAATTAAATTTTAATATCACCTTGAGAGATAATAATTCGGGAGGTGGCGCGGTCTCCACAGATAATATTAAAATTTCAGTATCAAATACCGGGCCTTTTGTACTTCAGATACCCAATTCAGGAACAGTGTTTAAAGCTGGTCAAAATGAGAAAATAGTTTGGAAAACCAATCAAAGTAATGATTTATGCACCTTTGTTAGAATAAAAATGTCCATTGACGGAGGTTTGACTTTTCCTATTGTTGTGGCGGAAAAAGTTTTATACGCATCAGGAGAGTATTTTTATGACATACCATCAACTTTTTTAGGTACAACGAAAGCAAAAATTATGCTGGAATGTATGGATTATGACTGTTTTAAGTTTTTTACAATTTCAGCAGGAAATTTTACGATAACTTCGGATTGTAATGCAGAATATAATGTCATTTGCCCAACAAACAAAGTATCTCAGGATGAAGGATCAGCTTCTCTCAATTTAAGCATGAATAAAGTGATTGGTGAGAAGTTGGGTGCGGTACAAAGATCTGTCAATGCAGACTTAACCCCCGGAAATGTAGCAGTTATTGGTGAAGGAAATATGGGTTGTGAAGTAGTATCCAACTTTTATTACTACAATAGGGTAAATATTTTTGTAACACAATCAGGAACATACAATTTCTCCATTGGTGGCAGTGGGTTTGTTTCATTCTTCAGGGCATCAACATTTATCCCAACATTTGCTTGTAGTTCATTTATCACTTCTTCAGCCGTATCCAATGGGGATGGATCTATTTCAAGGAGCGCAACCATGACAGCTCAGTTGAGCCAATGTACTGAATATGTTGTAGTTTTCTACAGTTTTTCTGAGTTACCTGTGGACATATCTTTGACTCAGACCTCTGGACCTGGTATTATTATGGAAAAAATTACCGACCCTTCTCCTGCTTATCAAAATATTTATATTCTCGTCAATGATAATTCAGGCTTAATTACCTACGCAGGTCAAAGTACAGATTTCAGGACTACACCATCCGGAAATTATACACTTTATGCCATGTCACTCTCTGCAAATTTTAATATCAGTTCTTTACCAGGGACACTATATTCAGAATTGAAATCCAGGTTATGTATAAATGAGAGTTTAAATTCAAGAAAGATAGAAATTTTAGCTGCCTGTAAGATTTCAGAGTTGAAAGCGGGACAACAGAGTGTATGTGTGGCTTCAACTAATTATTTTACACAAGATATCATTGTCGTGTATGATAAAGCGCCAGCAAATGGACAATTGAGTGTAAATGGACAGCTATTTAATATAACTTCAAGCCCACAAACAGTAACCCTAACCGATCTTGATGCCAATGGTCTGTCTAATAATGTAACTGCTTTTTTTACGGCTACACCCAATTGTGCCTTGCAAAAAAACAATTTATTTACTGCACCTATAGATTGTTGTCCTATCATAGTCGAATTAGGTCCGGATATTAATAAATGCCAGGGAGATGGTACCGTTAAGCTTGAAGCTGGAGATAACTCCAATACATATCTCTGGAGTAAGGACGGACAAATATTAACTACAAGTGAAGGAGGAATTTTATTTGTGGTGTCTTCCGGCTTATACAAAGTCAAAATCACTCATGTCTCAGGATGTGTAAAAACAGACAGTATCAGGGTTACATTTCATCAGGCACCAAGTGTTGTTTTAGCAGATAATCAGACTTTTTGTAATGGAGAAACGTATACGCTTTCAACAAATTCATCAGGAGCTCAGACCTTTCAATGGTTTAAAAATGATATACTCATCAATGGTGAGCTATCTAAAGACATTCAGATTACCGAATCAGGAACATATAAAGTCATAGCTATAAGTGATTTCAATTGTAAGGGAGAAGATGAGACCTTTGTCGGCGTAGTAAATCCTCCGGTAGTTGAGTTAGGACCAGACCAGAAAAAATGTGATGGGGAAACACTGATGTTAAATGCCGGAAATGAAGGGGTAAAATATGAGTGGTACAAAGATGGTGTTTTATTATCCGGTGCGTTGGCAAATACATATGGAGTGGTTCAATCAGGTAACTATTCTGTAATCGTGACCAATGCCGCTCAGTGCCGGAATCAGGATCAAATAAAAGTGGATTTCTTTTCAAGTCCTTTAGTGGAAGATTTACCATCCTTGATCAACGTATGTCAGGGTAATTCAGCTAATATTTCTGTAACTGCGTCAGATTATCAGACGCTGCAATGGTATTACGATGGCAATATCATCACAGGGTCAAATGGCTTATCTTTGGTAGCAAACAATTCAGGTATATATGCAGTGGAAGCAACTAATCTTGCTGGTTGTAAAACTCGCAGGACGACGCAGGTAGAAGTCAGATCATTGCCAGTAGTCCAGCTGGGAAGTGATATTGTTTCTTGTATAGGTTCTTCAGTAACACTTAATGCAGGTTCAGAAGGTACTTCATATGTCTGGCAAAAAGATAATATAAATTTACCTGTTACATCTAATTCATTTGAAATTTCACAAAATGGAATTTATAAAGTATCTGTGACCAATCAATATAATTGTACTACAGAGGATGAGATAATGGTATCATTTGTTTCAGGCCCAAGTATAGAACTAAATGGAGATAAGACCATATGTGAAGGTACAAACCATTTTATTTCTATAACAACAGCAGCTGTAAATCCGGAAATTAAGTGGTATAAAGATGCAGAACTGATACCAGGTGAAAATGGTCTTTTTCTGAGTGTATCCTTGGCAGGAGTTTATGAAGTGATTGTCAAAGCGGGTACACCAGCTTGTGAAATAAGAAAATCAGTCAAAATATCAGTGGATCCCAGACCAGCCTTCAATCTGGGCAATGACAGAAGTATTTGTGAAGGCGAAGCATTTCCTATTCTGAATGCAGGTGCTGGTAATACATCCTTTTCTTGGACATTCAATGGAGCTCCATTGGCAACAACACAAACTATAGCAGCAGATAAAACAGGTATCTATGGGGTGACCGTAAAAAATTCCTTTAATTGTGAAAGAACGGAACAAGTAAAAATTACCATTTCCCCTCTTCCTACTTTAGTCTTGCAAGATCAATATAGTTTATGTGATGGAACTGACTTAATGGTGAATGCGGAAACCAACGGCACGAAGTTTGAATGGAAACGGAACAATGTCACTATTTCAAACGCAGTAAGTAAAAATATTACTTTAGATACAGAAGGAACTTATTTATTGGTTGTAAGTAATGATGTCAACTGTAGAATAGAAAAATCATTTATTGTGACTGCAAGACCTGCCCCTCAGTTAGATCTGGGGATTGATACCACCCTTTGTCCAAATGAAAGTACAGAACTTAATCCCGGACTACATACCAGCTATAAGTGGTCTGATAATACTACCAATTCAACGCTTATCGTTCATGCAGGAAGCCCATCTTCAGTATCTACAACATTATATAAAGTCACTGTGACCAATGCTTTTGGGTGTACCAACAAAGATAGTGCAGCTATCACTGTTTTACCGGTTGTGGTTGCAACCATAATGGCAGATAAACCAGGCATTTGTAATGGTGATCCTGTAAAACTAACAGCAGGTGGCGGGACTAAATATATTTGGACAGATCCGGATGGAAATACATTGTCTACATTGACAGATGCCATCACAGTTGCAAGTCCTACTAAAACAACTACTTATACAGTGGGTGTTTCAGATGGGGTATGTGCAAATAATATTTCTTCAAAAACCATAGAAATAAAAGTATTTGAACCATCGAACATCTCAGCAGGTGCGGACACGTGTATTATAAAGGGAAGGAGTATTAAGCTAAATGCATCAGGCGGAGTTAATTACCAATGGAACAATGTAGACTTAATCGAAGGTCCTTCAAATATTTCTAACCCGACTGTAAAACCAATGGTTGAAACAATATTTACCGCAACTATTACAGATAAAAATGGGTGCGAATTTTCTGATGAAGTGAAAATTTGTGTTAAAGAGGACACTTTTAAGCCAATCAGCATCATAACACCCAATGGCGATGGTAAAAATGATGAGTTGATTTTTGGCGGATTGGAAGATTTTCCTCAAAATACGCTAAAGATATTTAACCGTTGGGGCAATCTTATTTTTGAAGCTGATGGTTATCAGGTTAGGGGAGAGCTATTTAATGGTTTGCGTAATGGAGAGAAGCTTCCTGCGGATACGTATTATTATGTATTAACATATGACAACCAGGTGATAAAAAGTGCATTAACCATCTTATGGGAGTAAATTTAAAGAGTATTTAAGCAATTAAACAATGAATAGAATAGGTATTATTGGTAGTTTTATATGTATCGTCCTGTCATCAGGCATATCGCAACAATTGGCAAACAGTTCTCATTTTACAGAATCCCGAACTGCCTGGAATCCGGCTTTTACTGCAATCGGAAATGATATGATTTTTGATGGTTTTTTCAGAATGCAATGGATTGGTTTTAGTGGCGCACCTATTTCCGGTTTTGCATCATTCCAATATCCATTGCTAAAACAAAATATGAGTGGAGGAGCTATCCTGCATTTTGATAAAACAGGACCTGTGAGTAAGTTAGGTATTCAACTTAGTTACGCCTACATGTTGAAATCATTTTTAAGCAGATATGGTCAGCTTTCTCTTGGGATTTCGGGAAATTTTCAGCAGTACAGTTTTAATGGAAGCGACCAAATCTTTAATGATCAAAATGACAATTTGATTGTAAGCAGTCGTACCAGTAATTTTTTTCCATCCATAGGTGGTGGTTTTTATTACACTACCAGTACCAGAGAATACAAAGAAAATTCATTTTTTATAGGAGCTGCTGTAAATCAGATATACACCACAAAAGTATTGGTAAATAATTTTGATCAGGTAAGGCAAAAACACATCCATTTTAACTTAGGTGGCAGGTTTTATAATTATGATACATACATCGAACCTATGATCACCGCAAATATTGTCAACCCGGATATCATAGATGTACTCTACGGACTGAAGTTTGAAAAGGAAAATACTTTTTGGGCAGGTCTTGGTTATGCAAGTTCGGGGATGATGGCATTTCAGGGAGGTATTATTCTGGACCAATTTGGCAATAAATATTCAAAACTACGGGTTGGTGGATTGGCATCCTATGGCATTAGTTCAACTCTGGCCAAAACAGGACCTGGCTTTGAATTGTATGTGGGTTATAACTTTGACATGAAATGAGCATAAATATGCTTACGAGTGTGGCTGAAATTGCGAAAAATGTAAAAGAAATATTATCTGAAGCAGAAGGTGGACATGATTGGTATCATATCGAAAGAGTATGGAAAAATGCCCTGAACATCCACCAGCATGAAAAGAAAGGAGATCTCTATGTCATTCAGCTTGCAGCCCTTTTGCATGACATTGCTGATGCAAAATTTTATGAAGGTGATGAGGCTATAGGACCGGCAACAGCCAGAATAATAATGACAAAACATCAGGTTCCAGAAAAGGTAAAAGAAGAAGTGATCAGGATAATCGAAAACATGTCCTATCGTAGTAGTTTTTCAGAGCATTCTTATACTTCAGTAGAACTGGATATTGTGAGAGATGCTGACAGACTTGATGCTATTGGGGCCATTGGAATAGCCCGAGCTTTTAATTATGGCGGGTTCAAAAACAGACCACTGTATGATCCAAATATAGAACCTGTTGAGATATTATCCAAAGAATCGTATGTAAAAAATACCAGCCCTACGATCAACCATTTTTTTGAAAAGTTGCTAAAACTTAAGGACTTGATGAAAACGGAAAAAGGTAAAGAATTGGCCATAAAACGGCATGAATATATGTGTGGTTTTTTGGAGCAGTTTTATACAGAAGTCCGATAAACAGATGGTTTTAGTCATTGTATTCTCTATATCTTCACTTTACTAAATTAGACCACTTTACAATTAAATTATTATATTTGCATCAGCTAATTAAAATAAAAAAAATCAAAATTATTATGAAACATTACATTTTATTTCCAATATTTTTATTGTTTTATGTACAAATTATTGCTCAGATTACTTTTGATATTTCTGAATTCGAATTTGGACAGGATTCTATAGTAAGTATGTCCGTAGGTGACCCTGACAATAATCTTAAGGATGACATATTTGTTACTTTAAACGGAAAAAATCTGGTGTATAAATTGCAGAATGGTACCAATGGTTTTACAAAAACAGTTTACCTTTCGAAAGACGAACCGGAAATATTTAAAATTGTGTCACTTAATGGTGGTGATGATATTGTATACACTGAAAAAGGGAAAAGTAATATCAATATCATGTATGGCAAAGATGAATATTATGCGGAAAAACGATTTTTAGGGTCATTAGAATTGGATTCAAGCATTTTAATAAAGTCAATAGGATCTGTGAATCCGGAAGAGTATATCTTTTCTAATATACTATTATATGCGGTTGACCAAAATAATACCTTTCATATTTACACAATATCTGCTTCTTCATTCAATGGTATAGCTCCATATTTCCAAAATTCGGTTGCAACTGATTTTAGCCCGGGACAATCATGTGCGTACTATTTTGATAACAGGGTTTCCAGAATATTTATTCCTGATCAGACGAATGGAAAACTTAAAGCTATGGTAAAGAACTGGAATATAAATCCGGTCACACCTATTGATGAAAATCTGGAAGTGATTGACTCAAAATTAGAAAAACCGGTAGCATGCCTGACGGTACTGTCTAAAGAAAAAGATGATGTTATGTTTGTATTGGATGCAACAAAGTCTGCCATATACAAGTATTACATAAAAGAAAATTACAGGAGAGAAGAATTTATTCTTGAGCTGGACAATCCGTCACAAATTGCAGCTGGATTTATTGATGACAATGACTTGATAGATGTGCTTATTCTGGACAGGAACAAACTTTGGCTGGTCACAGATTTGCACGAAGCAAGATCAGGTGTTTCACAAACTTTGTTGGTAGAAGAATCAGTCCCAATAAAAAATCTTACTGTTTTTGATTTTAACAAAGACGGGTTTGCGGATATTGTTTACAACCTGCAAGGCGGCAATACAATAAAAGTATTAAAAAATGATTTAATTTCATCGGTTTCAGATGAGAAAAATGATCTTTGGGTTATAAAACCCAATCCAACTAAAGAATTTATCCATATAGATGGAGATTTTGATGATTTAAGAATATATGATATCAAAGGAAATGATGTCAAATGTATTATTGAAAATAATACTATTATTTTTGAAGCTATGTTAAAGGGTCAATATATCATGAGAATTTGCAATAAAGGTCAATGCAAATCAAAATTGTTTTTGATAGAATAGTAGATTTTTTAAAAAAAATGATATTGTAATGATAATTGACGCAATAAAACGAAATTTAGACATTTTAGCTGTTATTGGTCTATTCGTTTTTATTTCAATTTTTTATAATATTTCTGTTCCTTCAATTTACATGTGGGATGAAGCAGTCTATGCAAACAATGCTTTAGAAATGTCCCAAAATAACAAATTGTTTCCTTTGTATACTGATGGCAAAATATCTGAGTATAATGTAAAACCGCCTTTGGTTATCTGGATGCAATATATAGCTATTAAGCTTCATGGAATAAATGAATTATCAATAAGATTGCCATCAGTTTTGGCAGGTATAATGACTTGTTTTATCATAGGATTTTTTGGCACCCGAAATTTTAATTTTCAGATTGGTGCTATCTCCATACTTATATTGCTGACCATTCAAGGATATGTAAACACACATGTTATTCGTTCCGGGGATCTGGATGCAACATTGGTGTTTTTTACTACAGCCTATTTGCTGCTTTTTTTGCAGGATTTAATCAGACCCTTTAATAACAGAATAAAGTATTTTTCTATTCTGGGAATATTAATCTTTTTAGCATTTTTGTCAAAGTCAATAGCCGGCCTGATGCCATTATTGGGTATGGTGTTAGCGGTTTTATTAGTGCCGGAAAATCGTAAGATTTTAAGAGAAAAGTATCTTTATTTTAGCGTCATTGGTGTTTTGGTAGCGATAGTTTCTTATTATTTAATTGCTGAATTAAGTAATCCGGGTTATTTCAGCAAGGTTTGGACTTCAGAATTCTTACGTCTTACAGAAAATGTCATGCCTTGGCACGCACAACCATTTTGGTTTTATGTAGCAAATATGGTGAAGTATAATTTTACGCCACATATATTTATCTTACCATTAATTTACTTCGCTTTTAAAAGTACGAATATTCCAATATCCATTTTCACTAAAAATGCACTGATTATTGTTTCTGCATTTTTGATGCTTATCTCTTACCCAATAGTGAAATTGGAGTGGTATGATGCGCCGGTTTATCCGATTTTAGCATTAGTCATGAGTGCAGGAATTTACGAATCATTTTCAGCACTTAAATTACCCGACTTATTTGATAATAAAAGGATCATTTTCTACATCGCTGCTTTATTTTTACTATTTCCTCTTTATAAACTTTATAAACTTAATGGCCGTTGTTTACCCAATGACCCTTTGCAGTATGACGGTTATGCGATTCGTTACCTAAACACAAACAGCCCAGACATAAAAAATTACAAGGTTTTACTCTATTCGAAACATTATCAGCACTATGATCAAGCCAATTTTTATATTAAAGCTTCCAATTTAGAAAGGATGACAAATATAAAACTTGAACATCAGATATCAGCGATAAACATAGGAGATACGGTATTGTGTTCTCAATCTCTTATGATGGACAGTCTGCGATCAAAATTTGATTTGCAGGAAATAAATAAAATTCACGAATCATTTCTTTTTAGAATAGAAAAAATTACCGGGAATTAAATATATTTTAGAAGTGATATTCTATAAGATGTCTCAGAAGATTAAAAATGTTTAATAACTGTAATCAACAATTTTCATCTTTAAATGATACGCTAATTCCCTTTAGGATGGCAAGCATAACAAGCATTGCTTTCGTATTGATAATTGCTAACTTCGTCATGTTCTTTAGCTAATTTACCTGCATTGTTATGTTCATGACATTTTACACAACTGAAAGTAATGTAATCTCCCGGATTGATATGGCATTCTATACACTGATCCCATTCATTTTTATGATTACCGGAATAAATTGGAAATCTGCTGTCATGGTTGGTAAAACTAGCCGGCATCCACCCAATGGCTAATGTATGACATAAATTACATTGGGTAGGAAAAAGACTATGATCAGGGTTTTTTGCATTGGTAAAGTCTTTTTGATGGCAATTTATACATTCCGGACTTATGTCGTTATAGTCGGTTGATTTATGGCATTGACTGCAATCACTGATCTGATGTCCTTGTTCCAGCGGGAAAAAACTGTGGACTATACCTACACCCAACCAATCCATACTGGTCTGTTTGTGACAAACTGAACAATCTGTAGAAAAGCCAATACTTTTGTGATCAGGATTTTTTGCCATTTCATAATCCTGGGTATGACAAGATATACATTCCGGATTAATCGGGCTGAATCTTACATTCGTTTCACTTTGATGACAGGCATTGCAATCGACCGTTGCATGCGCACCCATCAAAGGAAAGGAAGTTTGTTCATGTATTTTCGTAATATTTTCCACAACCCAAGTGAGAGATGTGTGGCATCTGGCACAATCATTTCCCAATGTTTGTTGATGAATGTCCACATGACAGGAAATACAGTCAGAAGGAATGTCTTTAAATGACAGGGAAGTGTGACAGGATCTGCATTCCAGGGTAGCGTGTTGGCCAATTATCGGAAAAGATGTGCTGTCATGATTAAAAGTATAATTTTTGGAGTTAAAAGTCCAGCTATCAGAGCTGTGACAAAGCGCACAATCAAATCTCAATCCACTCCCATGCGGAGATTGGGTATTGGCCGTATGAATTTCAAAAAG
>Ga0073900_10000813_pt1 | contig 18585 bp, 16 predicted proteins | sample KloWWTmetKNB5Kit_FD_66666 | JGI IMG/M metagenome (GOLD analysis project Ga0073900, IMG submission 66666) | Active sludge microbial communities from Klosterneuburg, Austria, studying microevolution and ecology of nitrifiers - Klosterneuburg... | ecosystem: Engineered > WWTP > Aerobic digester >...
GAAATTATTTTAGTTGATTTGAAAGATAAGTTTTTCCGTAAAAGAATGAACGGTCATTTTAGTGACACTTTAATAGAAGAAATTACTTCCGCATTATCTTTAAATGAACAGGTTATACTTTTTCAAAACAGACGTGGATATGCTCCTTTGTTAGAATGCATGACGTGTGGACATATTCCGCAATGTCCGAATTGTGACGTAAGTTTGACGTATCATAAATATAAAAATCAACTGCGTTGTCATTATTGCGGACATTCAATTGCTAAACCAACTAATTGTCATCAATGTTCGAGTGTTGATTTGACTACTAAAGGCTTTGGAACCGAACAGATTGAATTGGAATTAGCCACTCTTTTCCCAAACAGGAAGATACAACGAATGGATCAAGATACAACCCGTGGAAAATTTGGTTATGAAAAAATCATAGATAAATTTCAAAATAGAGAAGTAGATATTTTAGTGGGCACACAAATGTTAGCCAAAGGTTTAGATTTTGACAATGTAAGTTTGGTTGGGATATTAAATGCAGATAACATGCTATATTTTCCTGATTTCAGAGCTTTTGAAAGAAGTTTTCAAATGATGACACAGGTTTCAGGCAGGGCAGGAAGGTCTGAAAAAAAAGGGAAAGTTATCATTCAAACTTTTAATCCAAATCACAACACCATTCAACAGGTAACTCACCATGATTATTTGGCAATGTATAAAGAACAATTATACGAACGACAGATTTTTAAATACCCGCCATTCTTTAAATTAATCAAAATTACTTTAAAACATAAAGATTTTGAAAAAGTGAAAGAAAGTTCCATGTGGTTGTATCAAGTTTTAAATCAACAATTGAATATGCCGGTTTTGGGACCGGAAGAACCTGCTATCAGTAAAATTAGAAACGAATACATTCGGACGATTATGATTAAGATTCCGGATACGGTTTCACCACAAGGCACAAAAAAAACTATCCAGAAAATACTGGATAGTTTTGATGTTATTTCGCAATATAGAGCAGTAAAGCTTGTTGTGAATGTTGATGTTACTTAAGCAATCGCAAGAGCTTTTTTCAAATCATCCTTTTTATTTCTGCTTAATGGAATTTTGGTTACGCCAATTTCAGCAAACTTACTATTGAAACGTTCGATTTTATCAATGTTTACAATAAATGATTTGTGAACTCGTAAAAAACGGTCTTTAGATAAATCATTTTCAAACGATTTCATGGTAGAAAGTACCAAGTTGCTGTCTTCATCAGTAACTACTTTCACATAGTCACCATACGCTTCAATCCACTTAATTTTAGAAGTGAATACTTTTAATTTTTTCAAATTACTTTTTATGAAGATATAATCTCCTTCTTCTTCCGTTACTTCATGTCTTAATTTGTGCAATTCGATGGCTCTTTTTACAGAAGAATCAAAACGATCTACAGAAATTGGTTTTTGAAGATAATCGGTTGCATCATAATCAAAAGCTTTTACAGCGTAATCTGCTTTTGAGGTGATAAAAATAATTTGGGGTTTTTGTTTTAACCCATCAAGAAAATCGAACCCATTAATTATAGGCATTTCGATATCAAGAAAAATGAGGTCAACGGAGTGTATGGACATACAACTCTTTGCTTCAATAGCATTAGAAAAATCACCTACTAGATTAAGATTCTGGTGATTATTCACTAACTTTGTGATGATCATTCTTTGAATAGAACTGTCATCGACTACGACACAATTTAGTTTCATAATACGGTTATTATAGATTTGGTGAAACAAACATAGTGCATTTCATCGATAAAAACTAATTTTTTTTCAACTTTTTTGCTCTATGTCGATTATTTGCTTATTAGACTTGGATATTAAAATTAAATTCTTACTTTTGCACCCAATTTAACAATTTTAAAGTAAATTATTATGAATCATTATGAAGCTGTTTTCATCTTGAATCCCGTTTTATCTGAACAACAGGTAAAGGAAACAGTAAGCAAATTCGAAGATTTTCTTACCGCCAAAGGGGCACAGATGGTATCCAAAGAGGATTGGGGCTTGAAAAAATTAGCCTATGAAATCCAACACAAGAAAAGTGGTTTTTACCATTTATTCGAATTCAAAGCACCTGCGGAATCAATCTTGAGCTTTGAAACTGAATTAAGACGTGACGAAAGAATTATGCGTTTTCTAACAGTAAGTTTAGACAAACATGCAATTTCTTGGGCGGAGAGAAGAAGAGAAAAATTAAAAGTTAAAGCGTAATTACTATGTCAACAATCGAGCAATCAGCTAAAGGAAAAAAAGAAGGAGATATCAGATATCTTACTCCTTTGAACATAGATACCAATAAAATTAAAAAGTATTGTCGTTTTAAAAAATCAGGTATTAAATACATTGATTATAAAGATGCAGACTTTTTATTGAAATTTGTTAACGAGCAAGGTAAAATTTTACCAAGACGATTAACAGGTACTTCATTAAAATACCAAAGAAAAGTGTCTGTTGCTGTTAAAAGAGCAAGACATTTAGCTTTAATGCCATATGTGGCGGATTTATTAAAATAATAATTAATTAAGTTGTTGCCTCGCCATTGGCGGGCTAACTTCTATAAAAAAGGACAACAACATGGAACTAATCTTAAAACAAGACGTTCAAAATTTAGGGTTTAAAGACGATATCGTTTCTGTAAAACCAGGATATGGTAGAAATTTTTTAATTCCTCAAGGGTTTGCAGCATTAGCAACTCCTTCAGCTAAAAAAGTATTGGCTGAAAACTTGAAACAAAAAGCACATAAAGAGCAAAAAGTAGTGGATGATGCTAAAAAAATAGCTGAAGCTTTAAAAGCTCTTGATATTAAAATTTCTGCAAAAGCCGGTGGTGAAAAATTATTTGGTTCTGTTACCAATATTGATATCGCTGAAGCTTTAGAAAAAGCAGGTCAACCAATCGAAAGAAAATTCATCACTTCAGGAACTGTTAAAAGAACCGGAAAATATACAGCTACTGTGCGTTTACACAGAAATGTTGTAGTTGAATTGCCTTATGAAATAGTTGCTGAATAATTTTATGCAAAATAATTTAAAGCCCTGCATTGCAGGGCTTTTTTTGTGCTTAATTTTAAAAATATACCGGTAGTTTTAAAATTCTAATGTACTTTTGCTCTCAACAATAATTTAAAAAATGTCTCAATTCATCAAAATATATCCTGAAAATCCTAATGAAGCTGCCATTGCAAAAGTTGTAAAAGTGCTCAAAGAAGGTGGTTTAGTAATTTATCCTACGGATACCGTATACGGATTAGGATGTGATATTACCAACACAAAAGCTTTAGAACGAATTGCTAAAATCAAAGGAATTAAATTAGAAAAAGCTAATTTTTCCTTTATTTGCCATGATTTAAGTAATATTTCGGATTACATCAGACAAATTGATACTGCAACTTTTAAAATTTTAAAAAGAACTTTACCCGGGCCGTATACGTTTATTTTACCCGGTAATAACAATCTTCCAAAAGAATTTAAAAAGAAGAAGACTGTGGGCATTCGCGTTCCTAATAATGCTATTGTATTAGAGATTGTAAAACTTTTAGGTAATCCTATTGTTTCAACTTCTATTTATGATGAAGACGAAGTGTTAGAATATTCTACTGATCCTGAATTGATTTTTGAGAAATGGCAAAATAAAGTTGAATTAATTATTGATGGTGGTTATGGTGATAATCAGCCTTCAACAATTATTGATTTATCAGAGGGTGAACCGGTTGTTATCCGGGAAGGAAAAGGTGATAGCAATATTTTTTAAAAGAATAATAAAACAAAAGCATAAAAAAAACGTACTGAAAGTTCAGTACGTTTTTTTTATTGAAGAATAACCAATCTTATTTACCCGCTTGGTTTTTCATTTCTTTTTCTATCATATCATAAAACTCATCAATTTTTGGCATAACGATAATACGAGTTCTTCTGTTCGCTGAACGATTCTGTGTAGAATCATTTGCTACTAAAGGAATGAATTCACCTCTACCGGCAGCTATTAATTGTTTTGGGCTCACTTTATGATCGTTAGTTAAAACACGAACAACAGAGGTAGCTCTTTTAACACTCAAATCCCAATTGTCAAGTAAAACTCCATTTCTGTATGGAACATTATCTGTATGACTCTCAACCATGCATTCAAATGTTGGTTTGTCATTTACGACTTTTGCTACTTTACCTAATACTTCTTTAGCTCGGTCACTCACTTCATAACTACCGGATTTAAAAAGCATTTTGTCAGCAATAGAAATCATGACAACTCCTTTTTCAACATTTATTTCTATATCAGGATCATTAATACCTACCGAACTTTTTAAACTGGTAACTAAAGCTAAAGTAACACTATCTTTTTTGGTCAAAGCATCTTGTAAACGAGAAATTTTCAAATCTTTTTCTTTTAAACTCTCTAATGATTTTTCTAAGTTTTCTGCTCCTTTAGTGGATAACATTGTCATATTTCCAACATTGCTGATTAAATCTGAATTTGTCTTTTTTAAATCAGCAATTTGATTATTTAAAATGTCTTTTTCAGATAAACACATGTTTAACTTTACGGTTGTAGAATTTAATAAATCCTGACACTCTTTGTTTTTAGACTCTAATTCGGCAATTTTTTTCTTCGTGCCACATGAACCTAATGAAAGAGCAACTAGTGCTAATAATAAAACGACTTTTTTCATATAACTTATCCTTTTAAATTTATTACAAAATTAACACCAAAAAGCTTATAATCTTAACCAGATTACGATAAACTATTGTTAAATTTATCAACAACTATTTTTTCTTTTTTGATGAAATAATGGTAGATAATACTCGTGGTGAAATAATAATTTGATTGCTGATTGTTTTTTCTTTTACGGAACATTTTTACCAGCAAAGCATAGAAATAAAAATGAGCTTTAATTATTGCTGTAAAATGTGAAAATTTTCCTTGAAACAAGAATTGAATTCCGGCAATACCATCTAAAATCATCCGAATCAATAAAATCCAAATCAGATGAACAGTTGGCAAATTTTTAACCAACATAAACAACGAATTTCTAAAATTTAAAAAAGTTTTCCTTGGATTTGTATTCGACAACGTTCCTCCGCCTAAATGATACACTTTTGAAAACCCACAATAATAGGTTTCATAATGAAGGTTATGACTTCTCCAGCATAAATCAATTTCTTCCTGATGTGCAAAAAAATCAGCATCAAATCCTTCTAGTTCTCTAAAAACTTTTTTCCGGATGAAAAAGCAGGCACCGGAAGCCCAAAAAATCATTTTGACATCATCATATTGTCCGTTGTCTTTTTCAATGGAATCGAAAATACGACCTCGACAAAATGGATAACCAAATCTATCAATAAAACCTCCACCTGCACCGGCATATTCAAAATAGGCTTTCTCTTTAAAATCTAAAATTTTGGGTTGAATAATGGCTACTTTTTCGTTTTTGTCAAATAGTTCCAATATTGGAGCCAACCAGTTTTCTGTAACTTCAATATCGGAATTGACTAAACAATAAATTTCTTCTTCTACAAATTTTAAACATTCATTATAACCTTGTGCAAAACCAAAATTAGAGCTGTTTTTTATTATCTTGATTGATGGAAATTGTGTTTTTAAAACAGAAATCGATTCGTCAGTTGAGGCATTATCGGCTACATAGATTGTTGCTTCCTGAGAATAGGAAAGAACTGAAGGCAGAAACTGTTGTAGAAGTTTTGCCCCATTCCAATTGAGAATAACGATTGCGATTTTCTTCAAAATATAAATAAAATAAAGGAATGCAAAATATTAGTTTTGAAGTTCATAGTCAGGAATATCCTTTAAAAAAACATACCGTTCCTGCTCAAAATCCATTTGACAAAAATAGTGATTTAGTCCGTTTGTTACCATTAAATATTTTGCCTTCAAAGTTAAGTTGTATCGTGCAATTTGATCAAAAACGAGTTGGTTAATACTTACATCCGGTTTCTTGCATTCTATCAACAAAAATATTTCTCCATTCGGTTGATAAACAACTATATCATATCGTTTACTTATTGTATTAATTTTAATAAGCTTTTCGACGTTTATTAAAGATTTAGGATAGTTTTTTTCTTGAATTAAATATTGAACCACATGAATTCTAACCCATTCTTCCGGAGTGAGAACAATAAATTTTTTCCTGATTTCATCGAACACGGATACTTTATTTTCACTATTTTTGAAGCGAAAGGAATAGTCAGAAAAATTCAGTTTTTGCATGTACAAATATATAAAATTGATTCAGTAAAAATTCTATTCAAATTTATGCCTTATTAAAATCAATGGAAGAAATAGCAAAAATTATCAAAGATATAAGTGGAGGAAACATCAAACCGATCTATTTTTTGATGGGAGAAGAGCCTTATTATATTGATAAATTAACTGAATTTATAGAAAGTAATATTCTATCAGAAGACGAAAGAGCATTTAACCAACAGGTTTTATACGGAAGAGATGTTTCTATTGAAGATGTTATTTCAGCTGCTAAACGTTATCCAATGATGGCCGATCGTCAGGTAATTATTGTTCGAGAAGCTCAGGAATTGTCACGTAACATTGATAAATTGGAGAGTTATGTGAAAAATTTTCAACCAACAACGGTTTTAGTTATTGCGTACAAGTACAAAAGCTTAGACAAGCGAAAAAGTATGACTAAATTAATTGAGAAAGAAGGTTTGCTTTTTGAAAGTAAAAAATTGTACGAAAATCAAATAGGAACATGGATTTCAAGAGTTTTACAAGGCAAAGGATATCATATTGAACCGAAAGCCACCGCGATGTTAGTTGAGTTTCTGGGCACAGATTTGAGTAGGATTAACAATGAATTGGAAAAACTCCAAATAATTTTACCGAAAGGAACCACTTTTACGCCAACTCACATTGAAGAAAATATTGGTTTCAGCAAAGATTTTAATGTTTTCGAATTTCGAAAAGCAATTGGCGAACGAAACCAATTACAAGCCTATCGCATTGCTGATCATTTTGCTCAAAATAAGAAGGAATATCCAATGATTTTAACAACCGGAATGGTCTTTAGTTTTTTCTCCAGTTTGTTACAATACCATGGATTAAATGATAAATCCCCTGGTAATGTTGCCAAAGTTTTAAAAGTTAATCCCTATTTTTTGAAAGATTATGATTTGGCTTTGAGAAACTTTCCGATGAAAAAAGTTAGTGCAATTGTTTCAACTTTACGCGACATAGATGTCAAAAGTAAAGGAGTAGGAGCGAACCAATTGCACGAATCTGATTTGTTGAAAGAAATGTTAGCTAAGATTTTTAATTAAATTAAAACTTAACCTTTGCGGTCATTGTTTCTCCATTTCGTAAGAATGTAACAGGTAATTCGTCGCCGGCATTGATACCGGAAAGACATTTCATATAACCGTAAACTTCTTTGATTTCGCAATCGCCAATTTTTGTAATGATATCACCGCTTTGAATTCCGGCAAGTTGAGCCGGACGATTATCCGTTACACCATCAACATGTAGACCATCGCCATGATCAGTATAATCAGGCATAATTCCTAAAGTAACTTTATATTTTGGAGCTGTTTTTGGAGCATCAATTTTAGTTTTAACAAATTCAACTTTGTCTAAATCAGCAATAGCATTACTAACTCTAAAAACATAATCAGTAATATTTCTTACACCATAGTAATTGATTTTATCCTCATCATCACTAGGTTTGTGGTAATCAGTATGCGTACCGGTGAAGAAAAACAAAACCGGAATATCTTTTAAATAAAAGGAAGTATGGTCAGAAGGTCCAACACCGCTTTCGTCCAATGTTACATTAAATCCGGCAGGTTTATTTTTATCTACTATTGTTTTAAAATTAGGGTTAGTTCCAACACCACCTACAGTTAGATTTTTAGAATCATTCAAGCGTCCAATCATGTCTAAATTAATCATGGAAACCACATTAGAATGATAATTTTTCAACGATGAAGTCATAAATTTTGAACCAATTAATCCATCTTCTTCACCCGAAAAGAAAGCAAAAATGTAATTTACTTTTTCAATTGTTTTATTTTTAGAAAACATACGGGCCAATTCTAAAACAGCCGCAACACCTGATGCATTATCATCAGCACCATTGTGAATTTCACCTTTTGAATTTGGTTTAGCTGAATGATTATGTTCATTTAAACCTAAATGGTCATAATGAGCACCTATTACAATTGTTTTAGTTGCTTTATTGTCTAAAAAACCAATGACGTTTCTGCCGGTATTATTTTTAAGATCTAACGAGTCATGAGGATTTAAACGCACTTTGTAGTCAAATTTCTGAATATAATTTTTTCCTTCATAGGGTTTGACTCCCAGACTTTTTAATTCTTTAACTAAATAATCGGCAGCCATTTGTTCTTCTTTCGAACCGGTCAACCTTCCTTTTAATTCATCAGAGGCTAAATAAGAAATATTCTTTTTTAATGATTTTGGTTGAGCTAATTCAGCTACATCACCATCAACCCAATCTGCTATAAAAACATTTGTTTCTCTTGCTTTTTCCTGTTGACGATTACTTGAAAAAACTAATTTTTTTCCATCAGGTGAAAACATTGGAAAGGCGTTAAATTCACTTTCCCACGTAATTTGTTGCAAATTTTCACCATCAATATCAATCATATACAATTGAAAGTCATATCCTCTTGTTGAATGATGATTGGAAGAAAAAATAATTTTCTTATCTGAGGGATGAAAATAGGGAGCCCAATTTGCTTTCCCTAAATGTGTGATTTGTTTTAAGTCAGAACCGTCAACATTACACGTATGAATTTCCATATCAGAGGGAGCTACTAAATTCTCAGCTAATAAGGCTTTGTATTCAGCAATAGCTTCTTCTGTTTTTGGTCTGGATGAACGAAAAACTAATTTCTTACTGTCATGAGAGAAGAAACAACCACCATCATATCCTAAACCAAAAGTAATTTGTTTTAAATTAGAACCATCGATATCCATTGTCCAAAGTTCCAAATCACCACTTCTGATGCTAGTAAAAGCAATTTTTTTTCCATCGGGTGAAACAACTGCTTCAGCATCATAACCTGGAGAGTCGGTTAATTTTTTGGTGATATTTCCATTTAAATCAGCAATATAAATATCAAATTCAGGATAAATGGCCCATAAATATTTTCCGTCAGGAGATTTGGGTACAGTTGGACAAGCTTGATTTGAAGCATGGGTAGAGGCATATAAAATATGTTTACCATCCGGCATATAATAGGAGCAAGTAGTTCTACCTGTTCCTGTTGAAATCAGTTTTAAACTTTTTTCTGAAAATTCTTTTTCTTGTAAATCAAGCATGAAAATCTGGTCACAAGGAACTCCAAAAGCTTTGTTGGTCACTTGAAGCGTTAATTTTTTTCCATCCGGACTAAAATAGGCTTCGGCATTGTCACCACCAAAAGTTAACTTTTGAATGTTTTTTAAACGATTTTCCTGTGCGATTAAAGTTATTCCTGTGAATATAAAAAAGATAAGTAGTAATTTAAACTTAAGGGGAGTAAAAGCCATGGTATGTTTATAAAGTTTATTTTTAAGGTTGTAAATATACTAAAAATGAAAATTTTAAACCAACCGCAATTTTGTAATCCTTGCAAAGTTTAACAAAAAGCGAACTAAACGTTTTTTAGATTAGTTTAATATGTTGATATTTGCACTTCCAAAAATAAAACTATTAACCATGGGAATGAATAAAAATACCGTATTGGCTTGGGCTACTTTTATTATGATTATTATGGGACTTCTTTTAATTGGTATGGGAGCATTTAAATATGACGATGTAGCCGGTTGGGGATTTGCTTCTACAGGAATTGGTTTTTTAGCTATTGCCTGGGTTTTTAATGCTTTGAAAGGTAGGGTTTAACTTCAGAAAAATATTTATACAATGGCAGACGATAAAAAAGTAATTTTTTCAATGTCTAAAGTGAGTAAAACTTACTCTAGCAACAATAAACAAGTTTTAAAAGATATCTATTTGAGTTTCTTTTACGGAGCAAAAATTGGTATTTTAGGGTTAAATGGTTCCGGAAAATCTTCATTATTAAAAATCATCGCTGGAATCGATAAAAATTTTCAAGGCGATTTGGTTTTTGCACCGGGCTATAAAGTGGGTTATTTAGAACAAGAACCTCAATTGGATGAAACCAAAACAGTTATTGAAATTGTTAGAGAAGGTGCTGCAGAAACCATCGCTTTATTGGATGAATTCAATAAAATCAACGATATGTTCGGTTTACCTGAGGTATATGAAGATGCCGACAAAATGCAGAAATTGATGGATCGTCAAGCAGAATTGCAAGATAGAATCGATGCTGCCGGTGCTTGGGAAATTGATAACAAATTAGAAGTGGCAATGGACGCACTTCGCACACCTGATTCGGATACACTTATAAAAGTGTTATCAGGTGGAGAAAAAAGAAGAGTTGCCTTGTGTCGTTTATTATTACAACAACCTGATGTTTTATTGTTGGATGAGCCTACCAACCACTTAGATGCTGAATCTGTACTTTGGTTAGAGCAACATTTGCAACAATATCCAGGAACTGTTATTGCGGTAACGCACGATAGATATTTCCTTGACAATGTAGCAGGTTGGATTTTAGAACTAGATAGAGGAGAAGGAATTCCTTGGAAAGGTAATTATTCCTCTTGGTTAGATCAAAAATCAAAACGAATGGAGTTGGAAGAAAAAGTAGCTTCCAAACGCAGAAAAACATTAGAACGAGAGTTAGATTGGGTTCGTCAAGGTGCTAAAGGTCGTCAAACCAAACAAAAAGCACGTTTACAAAACTATGACAAGTTGCTGAATGAAGACCAAAAAGAATTGGATGAAAAATTAGAATTATATATTCCAAACGGACCGCGTTTGGGAACTAATGTGATTGATGCCAACGGTGTTTCGAAAGCATTTGGTGATAAATTATTATATGAAGATTTAAATTTCACCTTACCTCAGGCCGGAATCGTAGGTATTATTGGTCCGAATGGAGCCGGTAAAACCACTATTTTCAAGATGATTATGGGAGAAGAAACTCCGGACAAAGGAACATTTGTTACCGGTGAAACAGTAAAGATTGCTTATGTTGATCAAGCACATTCCAACATTGACCCGGAGAAATCGATATGGGAAAACTTTTGCGAAGGCCAAGAATTAATCATGATGGGCGGTCGACAAGTCAACTCAAGGGCCTATTTAAGTCGTTTTAATTTTGGTGGTAGTGATCAAAACAAAAAAGTGTCCACACTTTCAGGAGGAGAACGCAACCGTTTGCATTTAGCCATCACTTTAAAGGAAGAAGGAAACGTATTGTTATTAGATGAGCCAACGAATGATTTGGACATTAATACCCTACGAGCTTTGGAAGAAGGTTTGGAAAACTTTGCCGGTTGTGCAGTAATTATTTCACACGACCGTTGGTTTTTAGACAGAGTTTGCACACACATTTTGGCTTTTGAAGGTGATTCGCAAGTGTATTTTTTCGAAGGGAGTTTCTCAGAATATGAAGAAAACAAGAAAAAACGTTTAGGTGGTGACTTAACTCCTAAACGAATTAAGTATAAAAAATTAGTAAGAAACTAGACAATAAAAATCCTGAGAAATCAGGATTTTTTATTTAAAATATTTATATTTGATTAAATAATTTTTAGAATGCCCCAAAAAATTCTACTTATACTATTGTTCTTATTTACTTTTCAGAGTTCTTTCTCTCAAAAGGATAAACTAACAAAAAAAGAAGTTTTTTCGTTGTTAGCAAAATCAGATAGTTTGATGTTTAAATCAAGTTATAAACAGTCTCTTTCCCTTTCTTATAAAGCTTTGAATCATGCTTTTGAATTAAATGATAACAAATTAATTTCATTGGCTTATAATTCTATTGCCGGTACCTATGAAGAAATATTAGAAGAAGATAAGGCACTAGCTTATTATAAAAAAGCAATTTTTCACACTGATAAAGCAGGAAATGATACACTCAAAATTTGGTTTTATAATAATATAGGTAATATTTATTTATATCGAAAAAATCAAATTGATAAAAGCATTGAATATTATGACAAATCGCTGGGTTATTCTCAACAAATTAAAGACACCGGTGCAATAGTTTTGACTAAAATGAATAAATCTTGGGCTTTATTTCAAAAGAAAAATAATAACCAAGCCATTGAAAACCTCAATTATGCTGAAAAGTATATTGAGCACATGCGTTATCCGGATACAGAAACGTATCTTAATTTATTATTAGGTATCAAATTTAATTACTTAAAGGACAATGAAAAAGCAGGTTTTTATTTCAATGAAGCGATTAATCTTGGTAAAAAAAATAATTTAGATGCATATCTATCAGATGCATATGAACAATATGCAAATCATTTGTTTGCTATTGGTGACTATAAAAATGCATACCTGAATTTAGATAATCATGAAGAAGTAAAAGACCGTGTTTTTAATTCAGAAAAAGTAAAAAATACCCAAATAGTTGCTTTAAAAATAGAATTGGATCAATCTAAAAAAGAAATCAAAAAAATTGCAAAAGAAAATAGTTTACAGACTGAAAATTTAAAAAAGACAAAAATCATAGTAATCTTGATTTTGGTTTTCTTACTATTACTGATGTTAATTCTTTATGTTTTATATCGGAATAACATTTTTAGAAAAAAGGTAAATGATTATTTAGAAGATAAAAACATAGAATTAAAAATTGCTAAAGAAAAAGCGGAAGAAGCCTCAAAACTAAAGACTCAATTTATTTCTACGATTAGTCATGAATTGCGAACGCCACTTTATGGAGTTGTGGGAATAACGAACATGCTTTCTGATGAACATAAAGAATTGGCTGACAGTCCTCATTTGAATTCTTTGAAATTCTCGGCACGTTATCTGTTATCGTTAGTAAATGATTTACTTCAAATTAATAAAATTGAAGAAAATAAAGTCGTTTTAGAAAATTTAGCCATGAATATTGCAGATGAAATAAAAATGGTTTCTAATTCACTTTCCTTTATTGCTTCTCGAAATAATAATAAGATTGTCACTCAAATTGATTCGAAAATTCCGGAATATTTAGTTGGTGACAAACTCCGACTTTCACAAATTCTAATGAATTTAGTCAGTAATGGATTAAAATTCACACAAGATGGTGAAGTTCGTATTATTGTTAATTTAGAAAGAAATGAAAAATCAAATTGTTTTATCAATTTTGTTGTAGAAGATACAGGGATGGGTATCGCTGAGAAAGATTTAGGTAAAATATTTGACAAGTTTGTTCAAATTGACAGAAAAGAAGATGATTATCAAGGTGCAGGATTAGGTCTTTCCATAGTAAAAAAATTAATAACCTTATTTGGCAGTGAAATTTCAGTCGAAAGTAAAGAAGGTCAAGGAACCAAATTCACATTTACCATTGGATTTGATTCGGATATTACTAAAGTAAATGAAATCATCAACAATATTCAAGTTGATTTGTCAACCGATCAGGTCTACAAAGTTTTGGTGGTGGAAGACAACAAAATTAATCAAATGGTCACACGAAAAATCATGGAGAAAAACAATTTCAAAACAATAATCGTTGATGATGGTTATGCTGCGATAGAAGCATTAAATAAGGAGTCATTCGATGTTGTTTTGATGGACATCAATATGCCACTGATTAATGGGTTTGATACTACCAGATTAATCAGAAAAAAAGGAATAACAATTCCTATTATTGCTTTGACGGCTTTTGCTAAAGATGAAATTTCAGAAGAAGCAATTTCTTCCGGAATGAATGATGTATTAGTTAAACCTTTTGAACAAGCAAATCTGATTCACTGTATTGAAACTTTGGTCAAAAAAACATCTTAATACCAACGTTTTTTATTCTTTTTTGAAGCATCGGATTTTCGTGAAGGCGATTGTTTTGTTACATTTCTGTAATCTTTTTTTTCAGGCTCAATAACCGCACTTTCCTCAGCAGTATTCCAAGGATATGGATGATCTTTAATTACTTTGACATTTACTTTAACCAATTTTTGAATGTCTTTCCAATACGGTTCTTCATCTTTTCCACAAAAGGAAATAGAAATCCCTCCATTTCCGGCACGACCGGTTCTACCAATGCGGTGAACATAAGTTTCAGGAATATTCGGCAAATCAAAATTTAAAACATACGGTAAACTCTCTATGTCAATTCCTCTAGCAGCAATATCAGTGGCTACTAATACTGAAATTTCTTTGTTTTTAAAACTTTCCAAAACACGTTGCCTTGCTGTTTGCGATTTATCGCCATGAATAGCCTCTGCATTTACCCCATTTTTCTTAAGAGCTTTTACCACATTGTCCGCACCATGCTTTGTTCTGGTAAATACTAAAAGATTGTTTAAATTTTCATTTCGGATTAAATGATAAAGCAATTTTCTTTTGTCTTCTTTACCTACAAAATAGATTTTTTGTTCTACCGTTTCTGCCGTTGAAGAGATAGGGGTTACCGAAACATATTTTGGTTTTGTCAAATAACTATCCGCAATCTCTCGAATGGCTATAGGCATTGTTGCTGAAAACAAAAGTGTTTGTCTATTGGAAGGTGTTAATTTGATGATTTTTTTTACATCATTAATAAAGCCCATATCTAACATTAAATCAGCTTCATCTAAAACTAAATAATGCAAATGGTCTAAATCAATAAAACCTTGTTTGTGAAGGTCTAATAATCGACCCGGGGTAGCAATTAAAATATCTACTCCTTTTTTTAATTGATCTACTTGAGGAACTTGGCTGACTCCCCCAAAAATGGTGATCTGTCTAACATTAGTATATTTACCATAGGTATCAAAACTTTCTCCTATTTGAATGGCTAATTCACGGGTAGGGGTGACTACCAATGTTCTGATATTCTTTCTTTTTTGAGCAGAACCTACTATTCTGTGCAGTGTATTTAAAATTGGGATGGCAAAAGCAGCCGTTTTTCCGGTCCCTGTTTGAGCACAACCTACTAAATCAGTTCCTTCTAATATAATTGGAATTGCTTGTTGCTGAATAGGAGTAGGGGTAGTATAACCTTCATCAGAAAGAGCATGTTGTATATTTTGTAATAGATTTAAGTCTTGAAATGTCATAAAAATTATTTGCCGGCAAAGATAGGTTAAATAAATTAGACCTAAAAAGACTTAGCTTTTTGACATTTTAAGTAGTTATTCCGTTAAAATATTTTTTGCTTTGATAAAATCAGTGATTAAATACCCCATTAATTTACCAATCATTTGTGGATTTTTCTCATCACATAAATCCGGAGCTCCTTCACAAATATGAAGATAAGAAGCGTTAGCATGTTGTCCAAAATGATGAATTAATTGTCTAGCCTGTTCTACTGAAAAACCACTTGGAGTCATAGCACTGCTGGCAATGTTTGGAATAGAATCTAAGTCAATTTCAATTCCAAAACAATCATTTTTAATAAAGGACAAGGCTTGGTTTAACTCTTGTTCAAAGTTTTTTACTTTACGAATAGAAATCTCATCATACGTATTGAATCGAACGCGGTCTTCTAAATCCTTTAATCTTAATAAAACATTTTTTGAAGTGTAACTTTCATGCAAACCAAAAATAAAGTACTTTTTTAAAAACCCTTCATCAAATGAATATGAAAAACCATTGCCGCTGTGCCTTCCCTCTAAAATTCTAAAATCAGAATGAGCATCTAAATTAATCGCATTAATAGGTTTTCCTTTAGCTAAAGCAGTTCCTTTAATATTTCCGTAAGCATTGTTATGACCGCCACCAATAATAATTGGAATTTTTCCGGCTTTTACAATGTTAAATATAATATGAGACACTTCTTTATCTAATTTTTCTACTAAAATGGAGAATTTTTTGCGATCATCAACATCATGAAAATTAAGATTTTCAGCTTGTTTAAGTTCTTCTCTGACATCAAGTGAGCCTAAAATAAGCAGTTGACTCCCTTTACAAAATCGATTATGTTGAATGTTCGCGATGCTTTTAATGGCACTTTCCCACGCTGAAGCTGCACCGGGTCTTCCGGCATTTGCTCTCACACCAATGTCTTCCGGAATTCCGAATAAAACAAATTTTGCTTTACATTCGTTTAGAAATTGAATGGTATCGACGTCCTTTGGAATTGTAAGCATTTTTTCACCAAATTTTATTTCACCACTACGGTGGCTGGTAATCTTGCCTAAATCTATCGAAGTAAACGGAACTAAATTTTCCATAAAAAATATATTGCTCCAAAAATACTATTTTTATATAAAATAACGTTATGGTATTGCAATTCGAATCTAAATAAAATTTAACTTTGTCTAAAATCAACACAGTATGGAAAACCAAAACAACAATTCAAAATTAAAAGCGGTAATATTAGTATTGTCGCTATTGTTATTAGCCAGTTTAGGCTATATGTTTAAAATGAGCTCTGACGCTAAAAAAGTAGAAACAGAGTTGTCCTCAGTTACTACTGAGAAAGAAAATGCTCTTACGGAATTAGCTCAATTGAAAACGACCTATGATGCAGCTATTGCAGAAAACACTTCAATGTCTGAAGAATTAATTGCTGAGCGTGACAAAGTAGTTAAATTAATGGAAGAAGTTAAAAAATCAAAAGGTGATGCCGCTGCAATCGGTAAATACAAACAACAAATTGCTGATTTGCAAGCTAAAATGAACGTTTTAATTCGTGAAAATGATGAGTTAAAAGTTAAGAACCAACAGTTAACAGCTGAAATTGATAGTACAAAAACTATTTTAGTTGAAGCTAAAGAATACAACCAAGTATTAGCAGGACAAAATGAAGAATTGTCTAAAACAGTAGAAAAAGCTTCTAAACTTTCCATTCTAAATTTAAAAACCGGAGCCTATAAAGTAAAAAGCTCAGGTAAAGAAATAGAAACAGAGCGTGCAAGAAGAGCTGATATTTTAAAAGTTAACTTTACAATTGCTGAAAACAAAGTGGCCAAATCTGGAGATAAATCTTATTATATCCAAGTAATTGACAGCAAAAACAATGTTTTAGGTGAAAAGAAATTAGTTGAGTTTGGTGAAAAATCATTAACCTACAGTTTTATTTCAACAGTTCAATATGAAAATAGTACAGTAAACGTTTCTGAAAATCTTCCAGGTGAAAATTTTGAAAAAGGAACTTATTTTGTTAATATTTTTGACAAAGCTGAATTAGTTGGAAAAACTAGTTTCACTTTGAAATAAGAAATAAATAACAGTTAAAAAGGGGCTTAGTGCCCCTTTTTTTATGAAATTAACTTTCCTTCTATAAATACTTTTTCAATAAGATTGGAGCCAAATTCATACGGAAATTGATAAAACGAATGAATTGGTTTTGTTAAAATTATATTGGCTTTTTTACCTTTTGTAATACTCCCGTGTGTATTTGAAACTCCCATAGCATAAGCTCCATTAATCGTTGCAGCATTAACGGCTTCTTCGGGTGTCATCTTCATTTTAATACAAGCCGTTGCCACCACAAAATTCATGTTCCCTGAAGGGGTGGTGCCCGGGTTATAATCTGTTGCTAACGCTAATGGTAAACCCGCATCAATTATTTTTCTAGCCGGCGTATAAGGAATGCTGATAAAATAACTGCAGGAAGGCAATGCAACAGCCATGGTTTCAGCATTTTTTAATACTTCGATGTCTTCATCCGTCACTACTTCTAAATGATCTACGGTTAAAGCATTATGTTTCACACAAACTGCAATACCACCAATTGCTGTAAATTGATTAACATGAATTTTTGGAATTAACCCATGTTTTTTTCCGGCAATCATTATTCGTTCGGTTTCTTCTACTGAAAAATAACCTGTTTCTAAAAAAGCATCAATGTAATCAGCTAATTTTTCAGCTGCAATTTTAGGGAGCATTTCATTAATGATTAAATCAATATAATCGGCATGATTTTCTTTATATTCTTTTGGAAAAGCATGAGCTCCTAAAAAAGTAGCTTTTATTTTGATGGGATAATTTTCTGCTAAACGTCGGATTACCCGTAGCATTTTGATTTCACCTTCCACTGTCAATCCATAACCGGATTTGATTTCGATGGCTCCGGTTCCCAATTTCATAACTTCTTCTAAACGAATTTTTGATTGCTCATAAATTTCATTTTCAGCCGTTTCATTCAATTTTTGAGCGGAATTTAAAATTCCACCTCCGCGATTGGCAATTTCTTCGTAACTCAATCCGTTAATTCTATCCACAAATTCCTGAACTCTATTGCCGGCATAAACTAGATGCGTGTGGCTATCGCACCATGTAGGCAAAACTACTCTTCCGGTTGCATCAATTAGCTCATCAAAAGTCTGATTGGGGTAATTTTCCATACTTCCGTAATCTGAAATGATATCATTTTCAAAAAGAAGATAGGCATTTTTTATAGTTGGCAACACTGCCATTTCTGCACCGGAAACCTTTTCAATTCCCTTCTCTCTTACCTGAATAAGTTCTTTTATATTAATTAACATCGTTTTCATAAAGTAAAAGCATAATAATTTACCGTAAAAATAGAATGAAATAATTAAAACACTTAATTTTATAAAAAAATAAAA
>Ga0073900_10000815_pt1 | contig 18579 bp, 14 predicted proteins | sample KloWWTmetKNB5Kit_FD_66666 | JGI IMG/M metagenome (GOLD analysis project Ga0073900, IMG submission 66666) | Active sludge microbial communities from Klosterneuburg, Austria, studying microevolution and ecology of nitrifiers - Klosterneuburg... | ecosystem: Engineered > WWTP > Aerobic digester >...
AATTATGCATAAACATGCGGAAGACGTCAAGGGATGCGGCTGCCTGCTGCGAGCGACGGGCCGCGCGCCGCCCGCCGTGCTACTTCTCTATCGTGTATTCGAGATCGGCGCTCTGCACAGCACCCGACTCCAGCTTCACGGTCCAGTCGTCGCCGAGCGTGTAACGCATCTTGATGGTGTTGATCGCCTCGGTGAGGCTTACGCCATAGCTGACATAGAGCCGCGGCGTCAGGTACTTGCCCAGTACGAGAGAAGTTTCGTTGCTGAGCGAGGATTCGAGGCTGATGTCCTCGAGGCCGACGTACTCGCCGAGTTGCTGGGCGAGGATGGCGCCGCCCTGTACCGCGAACGGGTTGCTGCGGCGCGCGCCACCGTTTGCGTCCTGCGCCTGCACCGATTCGAGTGAGCCGCCTGCGATCAGGAGCGACAGGATCTGCGACTGCGAGATCTGCGGGTCCGAGAACAGTGTGAGGCGCGGCGAGCGCAACGTGCCACGCACATTGGCGCCCGCGGTCACGTCCGGAAACTCCCGGCTCGCGCGTATGTCGATTCCGGGGTCGGCGAGCGGCCCGTTGTTGAAGATCAGCTTGCCGTGCTCGATGTCGAGCCGCCGCCCGAAGGCGATGTACTTGCCCTCGGCGATGCTCAGCTCGCCGGTGCCGCGCGCGATGTCGTTCTCGTCGGTCTCGGCCACGAGTGAGCCGGTGAGGCGGCCGGAGAGGCCGTAGGTGTCGATCGTGACACGGTCGCCCAGCACGAGCTTCACTTTCGTCGTCACGACGAAGCGCTTGGACGGATCGACCTCGCGCTCGCCGACGATGCGTTCATCCGCTGATGCAAATACGGCGCCGGTGAGATCGGCAGGGTCGAGCCGCGCGTTTGGCACGACCACGGTGCCCGTGACGTCGATGCGCCGGCCATCGACGTTGAACACGAGGGCAGGCGAGGCGAAGATGCGCGCCTCGGGCACGTTGGCGACGCGCAGGTTCTCGCCGTTCACTGTGATCACGCCGTAGGGCAGGCCGCCGCGCCAGCCGAGCCGCCCCGAGGCCGTCGCCTTGCCGTCGCCTGCGGTCGTCGATCCGTTGAACGATAGCGTGTTCTCCTGAAAGCGGGCGTCGAGCGTGACAGCGCGCAGCGGCAGGTTCACCTGATAGAAGTCGAGCTCGCCGTCGCGCACGGCAAGGGTGCCTGAGAGGCGCGGCGCGCCGAGCGTGCCGGCAAGCTGCACGTCAGCCGCGAGCTTGCCGGCCGAACGGTCGATCGCATCCACCAGCACGGCGAGAAAGCCAAGCGAATCGGTCTGCACCTCGAGGTTGCCGCTGAGGGGCCAGGCGCGCCACTCGTCGCCGGCGCGCGCGATTTCCGCGTGACCGCTGAGGCCGCCCGATACGCCTGCATCGAGCCTGGCATTCATCACGATGGCGTCGGCGGTCGCCGAGCCCTGGATGGTGCCGCCGCCGAGTTCGGTGACGTCCTCGCGCTGGTTCGCGAGCCGGCGTCGCGTCCTCGCGCCGCGCAAGTCGGCGCGCAGGCTGCCTCGCCAGCGCTCGCCTTCGTTGGCGCCCGCTGCGGCCTCGATGTCCACCGCGCCCTCGTACGTGACGCCTGGCGTCAGGCCCACGGTGAAGGTGCTGATGGGGAGGTCCTTCGCTGACAGCGTTGCCGCCCAGTCCTGCGGGTTGCGGTGGCCGGTAGCGCAGACCTGCGCCGTCTCGCCGCGCAGGCAGGTCGTTTCGAGCGCCAGCTGCCCCGGGCCGAGCGTGAATGACGAGGGTTGCGTCAGATGCAGCGCGGCCTCATCGCCATTCTCGAGATCGAGCCCCGTGATTGCCGCTTTCCAGAGCCGCGCGTCGTAGCGGCCCGTACCGCGCACTGCCACCGCCAGTGGCTTCGAGCCCGCAGTGATCCTGACCTCGTGATGTGCGGTCGTGCCCTGAGCCATGAAGTCGATGGCCTCGATGTGGCGCGCTCCCTTCGTCAAACCTCGTACGCCGAGCTTCACTTCGAGCGGCTGGTCGGGTCGCGCATCGAATTTCATGCGGCCATCGAGGCTCGCGAGCCTCGTGTCCTTATAATCAATCCCCTCTCCGTGCAGCGTCGCGTCGATTTCGGGTGCATCCGGCGAGCCGCCAAGCGTGCCACGTGTCGCGAAGCGGCCGCGCGCTTCGGCGTCAAGCAATCCGAGATCATCGGCGGTGACATCGAAGCGCAGCGACCAGGCATCCGGTGCGAGGCCGCCATCGAGCCTCGCGCGCGTGCTGCCGATTCGCACGTCGACGTCGCGGAAGTCGAGCGCCTCGCCGCGGCGGATCACGCGACCGGCGCCGCTGGCGCGACCGCCGCGCAGCACGCCGCCGAGGCGCGCGATGCGCAGATCGAGCTGGCCTTCGGGCGAAAATCCTTCGCCGTTCGCATCCATGTCGAAACTGATGCGTCCCGCAAGCCGGGTGTCGAAGAGCCCGGTATCCAGGGAGGCAATGTGCCCCGAAAGCTGCCAGGTCTCGTCGGGCTGCCAGCCCACACTACCCCGAAGTTCGGCGCGTCCACCGTAACCGTCGACGCGCACCCGATCGGCCGCGAGCTGATCGCCACCCATGCGGCCTTCGAGCGCGACGCGCACCGGTTTGAGATTCGCCGCCTGCACCTCGCCATTCGCCGTGAGCTCAAATGGCAGGTTCCCCCTCAGGCGATAGCTGCCCTGCGCGCTGCGCACTGCCGGGTCGTCGGCCGGCAGCGGCCACTGAAACGAATTCCAGCGACCCGACAGGTCGAGCCACGGGCCGTCCTCTTCGATGCGAATGCGCCCGGCTGCCGTTGCGCTCGCGCCGGAGCCCTGATGCCGGAATCTCACTTGCCGGATCGCGAGAGTCTGCGCCGCATACTTGCCGTCGAACTCGACGTCGAAGGCACCCGCCGCGAGTCCTTGCGGCGTCAGGACGCCATGCGCCCGGATGCCGTCAGTCGTCACGTCGCCGGCCACTTCGCCGTAGATCTCGCCGAGTGCCTTGCCGCCGCCGAAATCGGCGAGATCGAGCTGACTCACCTGCGCAGTTGCCGATATCTTCCACGCGCTCGTGAGCGCCTCGGCCGCACCCGTGGCTTCAGCGCGAAACGGTTCGGCCAGTCCACCCTTGAACTCGAGGCGATCGAGGTCGCCCGCAGCCGTGAAATTCGCGATCCAGCGCGTGGCCTCGGGCGCCTGCCACGCCGCACGCCCGCTCGCGTCGATCTGCATCGGATCGGCAGCGCGCAGCACGCCGTTCGCCGTCAGGTGCATGCCCTGGAACCCGCCTTCGGCCTCGAAGATGCGGATCGAGCGACGGCGCACGACACCGCTCGCCCGCGCGTTCAGGAAGTCCACGCGATCGCCGTGTGGCGCGACGATCGTGACTACCCCGGCGCGCGCATCACCGGCATCGATGCGCAGCAGGCGCGGCAGAAAACGGGGAGGCGAACCGTCCGGCGGCCGTCTGCGCGGCCGCACTTCGATCAGCACGCTGTGCGCGCGCGCCTCGGGCACGTCGATCGTCTGCCACAGAAGCGGCGCGATCGCGAGGCGCGCGTGGCCCTGCTCGACCACGAGGTGCACGCGCTCGTGCGTCAGCTCGAAGCGCGCGACGTCGAAGCCGCCCGCGATCGTGCCGCGCACCGCGCCGATCTCCATCGTGACGGGGCCGACCCGGTGGGGCACGCGCGCGACGATCATCGCGAGGCCCTCGGGCGTGAACGCGAGGTAATAGAGCAGCGCGAAGGGCAGTGCGCAGAGTGCCGCAAGCAGCACGACGAGCACGATGGTGAACGGGCGTGCCATCAGAGCTTCGGCGAGAAATTCACGTGCAGCCTTGGCGAGGCACCGTCGACCGAGAGTGCCTGCGCGATGTCGAAGCCGACCGTCGCGATCGGCAGGCGAAAGCGCAGGCCAACGCCTGCCGAATACTCGAGCCGGTCACCGAAATCGTTGAAGGCATTGCCGCCGTCGACGAACACCGCGATGCCGAGGTTCCTTGGCAGGTCGCGGATCACTTCGACGGTGCCGACCGCGAGATGCTTGCCGCCCGTCTTCTCGCCGTTTGCGTCGACCGGCGACAGTTCGTTGAAGCCGAAGCCGCGCACGCTGCGATCGCCGCCGGCAAAGAACCGCTCGGAGCCGGGTACGCCGTCGAAGTCGTCGGCCCATGTGGTGCCGAACTCGGCGCGCAGCAACAGGTGCCAGGCGGGCGCGATGTCAAACACGCGCTCCCCGGACGCAAGCAACTGCAGGTAGTCGGTCTTCGCACCGAGCCCGGTGCTCGAGCCGCGCAACTCGGCGTAGAGCTGCCGGCCGAAAAGCGGCTCGCCGAGATAACCCTTCGGCACTGACGCAACGCTGAGGCCCGGGATGACGAGCCACGATTCGGTGCGGGTGCTGGCGTCCTCCGTGATCGCATTGACAAGGCGGGTGTAGTAGACACGCTGCCAGCGGTGAGGCACGCGCGTGACACTCGCGCGCGCCTCGGTGTTGTAGATATCGAGGTCGGCGAGCTCCTGGTGCTTCCACGTGCCTTCGACTTCGAATTTTTCGAGCGCGGGGTCGCCGATCGGCCAGATGTAGCGTCCCGTGATCTGCTGCGACACCTGCGCGACCTTGACCTCGGCACGGAATCGGTGACCGGAATTGTTGACGATACGGTTGTCCCAGCTCACGGTGCCGCGCGCTTCGGTGTCGGTGCCGTAGCCGACACCGAACGACCAGCGCGAACGCCGGTTCGGCGTCGCGCTGATGCGGATCGGCACCGTGAGTGCTGCCTTGTCGCGCTGCTGCGGCAGTACCTCGACAGAGGCGAAATACTGGCTGTCGTCGAGCGCGAACTGGGTGCGCAGCAGCTCCGTCGCATCATAGGGCTGCCCTGCCTGATAGCGCAGGTACTTGCGCATCAGCTCGGGGCGGATCACTTCCTGCGCGATTTCCGTCGGGCCGAACTTGTAGCGCTCGCCCGTCTCGAAGGCGATGAAGGCGCTCGCCGTGTGGTTCGGCGGGTCGACCAGCAGCTCGTTCCGGGTGAAATGCGCGTCGAGATAACCGTAGCTCGCCGCGCTTCGTTGCAGGTCGCTCTTCACTTTTTCGTACGTCGCGTGATCGAGCCTCTCGCCCCGCCTCAGCGGCAGATTGGCAAGGATGTCGCGGAACACCGGATCGCCGGCGCGCGGTCCGGTGACACTCACGTCCACGGTCTCGAGCACGATAGGTTTGCCAGGCTCGATGTCGATCCGCACGCGCCAGTCCTCGCCGTTGCCGCGAGGTTCGACGCTCGACTTCACAGTGGGGTCGTAATAGCCGAACGGCCGCAGGGCCGCGCGCACCTCACGCTCGACGCGCTCGTGCAGACGCTCGATCGTGTCGGCGCGCAACCGGTCGCGCGTCTTGTAGCGCTCGAAGGAGAGGTAGGCGAGCACGTTGCCGCGCAGGTCGCCCTCGACGCCGTTGATCCCGATATCGATATCGGCCCGGGCCGGTACTGAGGCGAGCGCGCACAGCACGAGCAGGAGGCATCGCGCGGTGATGGCCGATAGCTGCTCGCGAAAGGGTCTTTGCATTGCGCCCGGGCGAAGTGGAGATGCCAGAGTTTAATCAGAGTCATGCGAGCGTGGGCGGGTTCCCGCGCGGCGCATCGCGGGGTCACACGCCAGGCCACTCGCCGGGTGCGAGCCGGAACGAGGCGACTCCGGCCAGCTTCCCGTCTGCGTCGAAGCGGTGTTCGTCGATCTGCAGGCTGTCATCGTGGCTGATGGCGAGCACGGTCGAGCAGCGCGTGCCGTAGCCGCCCTGTGCGACAAATGGAGCCGACAGCGCCTGCTCCCATTCGGGAGAAAGTCCGGTTTCCGGCAGGTCTGCCCCTTTCGCGGGAGTGCGGTCTGCGAGGAGCGTGAAGAGCGCGCGCGGGTCGGGGTCGGGCGCCGCGAGCCACTGCTCGAGCCCGCGACGCACCCGAAGCACCTTGGGCCAGGGTGTATCGAGGATGTGGTTGGCGAGACCGTAGACACCGGGCGACAAGGCGCGCGCAAATCCGTCGGCGCGGTTCGAAGCGTAGTGCAGCGAGTCGCGATCACCGATCAGGAGGTTGAACCCTGCGAACCGCGGGGCGCTCGCCGCGAGGGCCGTGCTGAAGCGCGCGGTGTCCTGCCCCCGGGAGAGCCAGTCCGTGATCAACGCGCCACGTGACGGTGCGTCTGCGGGTCGACGCATCATCTCGCGATAGTTGGTAACGACACCGAAGCGGCGGCCGCGATCCACGCCGAGCCAGGTACCGCCCGCTTCGAGGTCACGGCCGGCCAGGAGCGGCGGCTCCCGCCAGGGCGCGAGCGCCGCCGCAGGGCGGTTGTGGAACTCGTCGCGATTCGCCGCGACGATCAACCGGTAGCGCGGATGCGCGTTCCACGCGAGTACGACGAGGCACATGGAACGCCTTCAACCGGCCCGCAGCAGCCGACGGCCGAGACGCACGGCGAGCCAGACGGCGAGTACGACGAGGCCGACTGCGATCACGGGTGCCGCGATCGCAAGCACCGCGAGCACGATGGAGCCACCCAGCTCGCCGGTCGCAACGATGCTGTTGCCGAGGCCGCCCGTCAGGGCGGTGGATTTCGCGCGCAGCAAGGCGGTCAGGCCCTGCGTCAGGCCGGCGACGCCACCGCCCGCGATCACGGCGGTGGTCCATTTCACGATGGGTGGCAGATCAGTCATCACCGCGGCAGCGACGGCTGCACCCGCCACGACCGCCACGGGAGCCGCGATCGCATCGAGCAGGTTGTCGACGCCGGGCACGTAGTAGGCGAGTACTTCGAGCACGGTCGCGACCGCCAGCATCACGATGGCGGGCGTACCGGCGAGCCACCCGAAGGAGGGCGCGAGTTCGAGGTGCCCGGTGGCGGCGGCCACGCTTGCGATGAGCAGCGGCAGGAAGACCCGCAACCCGACGGCGGCCGCGAGCCCGATACCGAGCGCGACAGAAAGCAGGGTGCCTGGCGCCTCGCCACCCATCAGCTCACCCGCGCGAGGGGAACGGGCCACCCTTCGTCGAACCAGGCTTCGATGAGCCGCCAGGAAATCGAGGTGCGCGCGCCGACTCGTGGGTGTCCCGAGGCGATGTTCGCGCGCGAGAACCATTGCGCATCCTCGAGCTCGGCATCGCGGCGAATGATCGTCGTACTTGCCGCGCGTGCATGAAAGCCAAGCATCAGCGAAGACGGGAATGGCCAGGGTTGCGAGGAGTGATAGGTGATCTCGCCCAGGACGACGCCGGTCTCTTCCATCACTTCACGCACGACGGCGTCCTCGACACTTTCGCCCGGTTCGACGAAGCCGGCGATCGTCGAGTAGCGGCTCGCCGGCCAGCTCGCCTGGCGGCCGAGCAGCGCGCGCTCGCCATCAGTCACCAGCACGATAATCGCGGGGTCGATGCGTGGAAACGCTTCCTGCCCGCATGCCGCGTTCGAACACGCGAGCACATGACCGGCGCGCGTGGGCAGCGTGGGGGCGCCGCAGGCGCCGCAGTAGCGGTGGCGGTTGCGCCAGATGGACAAGGCGCGCGCGTAGGCGAGGAGTCCGGCCTCCCTTTCAGGTAGTTCCGCCGAGAGCGGGCGCAGCTCCTCGAACCGGCCGCCGTGCAGTGATGAATCGGCGCCCCTGCCCTGGATCTCCTCTTCGACGAGCACGCAGCGCGCCCCGTCGAACCAGCCGAGCAGCACGGCGTGGCGCTCCTGCACGAATGCGAGGCGCGGGTCGTCGCCACCGAGAAAGACCACGTGAGGCGCAGGCTCATGGACGACGAGGTGGGCGGTGCCGCGCGCCAGGATGTAGCGCGTGCGGGAGTCGCGTCGCGCCACCTCGAACCACGCCGAGTCGACGCGCTCCCAGGCCTTCCTGTCGAGGTAGGGCCCGGCGAAGAGATTGGGAGGTTTGCGCTGCTCGGGCATCAACCCCCGATTATAAGGTGTAGCGCGAGCTTGCTCCGCCGGCCCTCTCTCTGACGTGGGTGTCAGCTGGACAGTTCGTGTCGTCGGGGGAGCGGCGCCAGTTGCGCCGGCGCGGGAGTGCCGCGCGCGGCTGCCGGCAGGTTCCGCGCACGCCGCAACCGGGCTGCAGACGCGAACGGTGGCGCTGTCCGGGGCGCCGCGGCGCACACGTTGCAGGCCGCAGCGTGCAGCGTACAGCAGTCGACCAGGGTCAGGGCGCCGCATTCGCCGCAGTGGCGCAGTGCGAGTTCGTCGCCACGCGTCAGTGCAATGACGAGAAAGGCTGCATGTTCGAACGAGATGCGCGGCTCGGCTACGAGCGCGAGATAGGTCTCGTAGGCGGTGCACAGCAGCTCGCCCTGGGCAATCGAGAGTGCGCGCGGGTCGAGCCGCCATCCACGCACCACGATGCCTGCCATGCAGAGGAGCCCCGCGAGAACCGCCGCCTCCTGCTGCACACGCGGTGAGCGCAGGAAATAGCTGCAGCGTTGCGGCGACTTGCCGCGCCGGCGCGCGACCGACGAACCCGGGTGCTCGGCGATGTAGGTGCGATAGAGCTTGCGCACGCGATCCTCGGTGAGACCCGTCCACAAGCGGATGGTGCGGGTGCGGGCCTCGTGGCCGATCAGGCGCAGCGCGAGGTCGAAGCGCAGGCGGTCGCGGCAGTATCGGTCGTCGGTGATGCGCATGATTATCCACTCCCTGTTACGCCAAAACCGATTTGGTACGAATATCCCAAATTTGCGGATGGCTTTGAAGCCCTGTTTGTGGGCAATATCGGCGGCAAACAGGGGGGAATATGCAAGCTGGACTCACGGATGCCGCCGCGGTCTCGCTGGCGCAGCTCGCCGAAATCAACGAACTTGCGCTCGAGCTGCTGGCAGGGCGTGCCGGCGGCGATTCCGCGGGGTTACCCCCGCTGCTGCGCGAGTCCGCCGGGCTCTGGCGTACACTCAGCGCACTGCAGCGCCGGCGCATGGCGGGCTGCCCGTTCCTGCTGATCGAGATCGGTTTCGACGAGCTTGCGCCGCGGTCACACGGCACGCTCGCGGGTGTGCGCGAGGCGCGGGAGGAAGTGCGGTGGTTTGTCGAGGAGTCGCTGCCGCGACTGTCTTATCTGACACTGACTTACGCGTGGCACCTCGTGCGAACTCGACGCTTTGCCGCCCGCATCGTGCTCGGGCTGCGCGAGGATTGCATCGAGTGGCTTGCCGCACTCAGCCTGCGCCAGCTCGGCGAGTGCCTCGAATGCAGTCCGCGCTTCCTGCGCCCGCGCTGGGCGGGCAATCCCGAAGTCTGGCGTCACCTGCTCACCGCCGCGGCAAGCGCCGAGCCAGCCGATTTCGAGCTGGCGCGCCTGCGGGGCATGCAGCTGCTTGCCGCCGCATACTGGCCCGCTGTGCGTAGCCCTGAGCGCTGAGCCCACCCGCGCCGTCCGGCGCGGCCCCTGTGCTACGCTTCGCGCCTCGCATGCACGCGCTTTCCGCCCAGGGCCTCGTCAAGACCTACAAGAACGGCGTGCAGGCCCTGAAGGGCGTCGATCTCGACGTCGAACAGGGCGATTTCTTTGCCCTGCTCGGCCCGAATGGCGCGGGCAAGACCACACTGATCGGCATCGCGACGTCGCTCGTCAACAAGACGGGTGGGCGGCTCGAAGTGTTCGGTCACGATATCGATCGCGAGCTCGAGGCCGCGAAGGCCTGCATCGGCGTAGTGCCGCAGGAAGTCAATTTCAACTTCTTCGAAACGCCACTCGAAATCGTGGTCAACCAGGCAGGCTTCTACGGAATTGACCGCCGCATCGCGAAGCAGCGCGCCGAGCACTACCTCAGGAAGCTCGCGCTCTGGGATCGCCGCCACTCGATCTCGCGCGGTCTTTCGGGCGGCATGAAGCGGCGCCTGATGATCGCACGCGCGCTCGTGCACGAACCGCGCCTGTTGATCCTCGACGAGCCCACCGCGGGCGTCGACATCGAGATCCGCCGCTCCATGTGGGACTTCCTGCGGGAGATCAACAGGCAGGGAACCACCATCATCCTGACCACGCACTATCTCGAGGAGGCCGAGACCCTCTGCCGCGACATCGCGATCATCGCCGGTGGCGAGATCGTCGAGCGCGACCGCATGGCGAGCCTCTTGCGGCGACTCAAGAGCGAGGTCTTCGTGCTGAATCTGCGTGATGCCGTCACCTCTGTTCCGCGCCTCGAAGGCTACAGCGTGACCCGCATCGATGATCACACGCTCGAGGTCGAGGTATCGAAGGAACAGAGCCTGAACGGGATTTTCGTGCGCCTCGCGTCCCAGGGCATCGAGGTTGTATCGATGCGCAACAAGGTGAACCGGCTCGAGGAGATCTTCATGCGTCTCGTCGACGGCCGCCAGGGCGCGCGCCCATGAGCGCTGCCGCTGGCGCCAACCCCGGGCCCACATCGACTGCGGCGCCCCTGCCGCCGGCCGTACACACGCGCTGGGTCGGCTTCAAGACGATCATGCGGCGCGAATTCGAGCGGATCATCCGCATCTGGGGCCAGACCATCGTGCCGTCGGCCGTCACCGCCACGCTCTACTTCGTGATCTTCGGTGCGCTGATCGGCCGGCGCATCGGTCCCATGGGCGGCGTCGACTACATGCAGTTCATCGCGCCCGGGCTCATCATGATGGCGGTGATCACGAACTCCTACGCGAACGTCGTGTCGTCGTTCTTCGGCGCCAAGTTCAGCAAGCACGTCGAGGAACTGCTCGTCTCGCCACTGCCGAACTGGGTGATCGTGCTCGGCTACGTCGGCGGCGGGGTGGTGCGCGGGCTGCTTGTCGGCGTAGTGGTCACGGTGATCTCGCTGCTGTTTGCGAAGCTCGCGATCCACCATCTCATGTTGATCGCGGGCGCGGGGCTCCTCACGTCGATCGTCTTCTCGCTCGGCGGCTTCCTGAACGCGATGTTCGCGAAGAACTTCGAGCAGGTGAACTGGATACCGTCGTTCGTGCTGACCCCGCTCACCTATTTCGGCGGCGTGTTCTTCTCGATTGCGCTGCTGCCGCTCTGGGCGCAGAAGCTGTCCTACGCAAATCCCATCCTCTACATGGTCAATGCGTTCCGCTACGGTTTTCTCGGTACCTCCGACGTGAACGTCGTGATCGCCTTCGGGCTCATGTCTGCCTTCGCGGCGGGCATGTTCGTGATCGCGGTGCTTCTCATGAACCGTGGCGTCGGCATGCGCGAGTAGCGTCAGAGCGGATAGTACTGTGGCAGCAGCCAGGAGAGCGTGAGCCACATGATCAGCATCAGCGGCACCCCGACGCGCACGAAGTCCTTGAAACGGTAGCCGCCGGCGCTGAAGACCAGCAGGTTGCAGTTGTCGGCGAGCGGAGTGGCATAGCCCATGTTGACGCCGAAGAGGACCGCCAGCACGAACGGCTCGGGTGCGAGGCCGAGCTGACGGGCAAGTTCCACTGCGATCGGCGTACCGATGACGGCGGCGGCGCTGTTCGACACGAAGTTCGCGAGTACCGCCATGAAGATCATCGTCGCGCTCAGGATCACCGGATGCGGCAGCGACACGGAGACTGCAACGAGCTGGCCCGCCACGAAGGCCGCCGCGCCGGTCTTCACGAGCGCGAGGGACAGCGCAATCGCCGCCACCGTCAGGAAAATCATGGATGAGTCGAGCGCGCGCGTGGCGTCGCGCCACTTGAGGCAGCCCGTGAACACCATCAGCAGCACCCCGACGAGCGCGGCAATCGCCACCGGCGCGATGCGCAGCGAAGCGGCGAGAATGATCATCGCCATGATCGCGAGCGCCAGCGGCGCCTTGCGCGTTTCGGGCACGTCGGTGGTGGCGTCGAGCACCAGCAGCTCGCCGCTGCGCTTGACGGCCGCAATCTGTGCCGCGGGGCCTTGAACAAGCAGCACGTCGCCGACGCCGAGCTGCTCCGCCTGCAGGCGCGCCACCCGGGCGCCCCACTCGTCGCCCTCGCCGGGACGATGCCGTGCCAGCGCCACCAGCTGATAGCGCTCGTCGAAGTCGACCTCGTCGAGTGTGCGCCCGGCGAGCAGCGAGCCGGGCGTCACGACGAGCTCGGCGGTCTGCTGGTCTTCCGCCTTGAGCGGATGCTGCTCATCGACCGGTGCATCGTCGGCGTAGAGATCTCCGCCGATCACGCGCGCATACTCCATCAGGCGCTCCGGCGTGTCGCGCACGTGCAGTTGATCCCCGGCTGCGAGTAGCGTGTCGGGCAGTGGCACGATTGCCAGACCCGCCCCACGGGTGACTGCCCGCACCTTCATCGCGCCACCGGTCTTTCTGATCATGTCGGCGAGCGTCGCGCCGTCGGCCGTGCCGCCTGCCTTGATGCGCATCTGGGCGATGAAGACGCGCGGCGAGGTGTCGGCAACTGCGGCGCCCTTCGGCAGCAGATGCGGGGCGATGAGCCACAGATAGAGAATGCCGATGCCGCCCGCGATCGCTGCGGGCTCGAGAAAATCGAACATGTGAAACTGCGGCACCCCGAGGCTCACCGCGGTACCGATCACCAGCAGGTTGAGCGAGGTGCCGATCGGTGTACCCATGCCGCCGATCTGTGCGGCGAAGGTCATCGGCATCAGTGTCCGCGAGGGCGAACTGCCCGAGCGCAGTGCGACGGTGGTGAGGATCGGAATCATCAACGCCACGAGCGGCGTGTTGTTCATGAAGGCGCTGAAAACGGCAGTGAGTGCGAGCATCACCGCAAGTGCGAACACCGGGCTCGCCGCCCAGAGGCGCGTGACGAAGCGGCCGAGTGGCGCAAGTGCGCCGGTGCGCACGAGTCCCTGGCATGCCATCACGAGCCCGCAGATTGCGACGAGCGCCTCGTTGCCGAAGCCGAGGAAAAAATCCGCAGGTTCGAGCGGACCCGCGGCTGTCGCGTACGGAAAGAGGATGAAGCCGGCCGCGAGCAGCGTGACGATGAGGAGGCTCGAAGTCTCGATCGCGAGGTCTTCGCGCGCGAAGAGCACGAAGGCGAACGCCGTCAGGACGAGTACGGCGATGGCATGCGCGTCGAGAGCCATGGTCGTGGCCAGCGGCCTTGCGCCGCCGGCCGCTCAGCTGCGGCCGGGGAGAGCTACTTCTGCTTCCAGGCGCCGCCGTCCTGGTAATACCAGCCCGGCTTGGCGCGCGCGACCCAGCGCCGCGCGAAGGTCTGGCGAATGTCGGCCTCCCATTCCGGGTGGCCATTCGCCTTGGCGATCGCGCCGTAGAGCGCCGCGCGGTCAGTGTTCTCCTCGGCGACGAGGCGCTTGACGGCCGCCCGTTCCGGCAGCGGCACCGCGCCCTGGTCGCGCACTTCGACGAGTCCGTCGGCCGTGTAGCCCGCAGCGCCCGAGGCAAAGTACTTTTCCAGCTGCTGGAAGCGCTGGGTCATCGAGGCCGTGATCGCGCGGACCTCGGGCGAGTCGACGTCGAGATTGGCGCCGCCCTGCGCATGGGCCGCAGGCACGAGACTCTCGAGGATCGCCGCCGCGACCGTACGCAGCAGCGTTTGGGGTGCCGGCGCACTGCGGGTCTGTGGCGGGGTTTTGCTGGTCGTGGCGGGCGAGGAGCCCGTGACCTGATCGATGATCTGATCCGCCGCCTTCTCGGCTGCCGCAGCCGGGAAGTAGACATTGATGGTGACGCATGCCGCGAACAGCAGGCAGGCGAGCGCCAGTTTGCAGGGCAGGACGACCTTTCGCATGGATCTCTCCCGAATCACGTGACCATTGTCCGGCAGGCGTGTGAACGCCACCTGAACCAGTGTACCTGCCATGCTAATCGACGACCACGCCCTGTGCGTTGAGGCCCGAGACGATCTGCGCGACGAGTTGACGCCAGTTGACGCGGCCCTGGTTGCCGATGATGTCGATGCGCGGCAGGCCGCGGCCCTTCACGATGTAGTAGCCGCCCGGAGCAGGCTCGACCCCCGACATGAGGCAGACGTCGTTCGCGAGGCGGCAGCGGATGCCGAGCTTGTCGTAGCCGTACTCGTCGAAGAATTGCAGTACGCCCGATTGCAGCGCCTGGGCCACACCGCCGCCGCCGCCGCCAACGTTGGACAGCTCCCTGACGGCTCGCGCGCTGATGCGGTGACGCGAGCGATCGCCCTTCGGCGTCTCGAGCCGCGCGTCGAATGCGACGGGCGACCAGTCGAACAGCTCGAGCCCGAGGATGTCGACATCGAGGCGCCCGGTGATCGAGCCGACCGCGAAGGTGCGCGTCACGAGCTCGAGGTTGAGGCTCCGGCCGCGCACGTTGGCGAAGAGTCGTGGCCACTTGCCGAGCGGATCGATGAGCCGCAGCCCACTCGTGACGAGCGTGCCTTCGAACACGCTCGCTTCGATGTCGCCCTTGACGGTGAGCTCGTTGCCGCGCAGTTCGACGCCCGGAATACGCCCGCCGATGCGCCCCGAGAACTCGGGCCAGCCGAACGCCTTGCAGATCGGCGGCATGCTGATCGGCTCGATGTCGGCGTCGAAGCGCACGTTCATGTCCGGCGTACCCGCGCCGCTGACCGCGAGTGTGCGGATATCGATCGCGCCGTCGAAGATCGGCATGTGCCACGGCTCGATCAGCGCAAAACTCGCGGCACGCGTGACGAAAGCGACGCGCGAGGCACCGCCCGAGAGGCCGTACGCACCTCCCGAGCTCCATGACAGCCAGGAGGGCGAGACGTCGGCATTCGTCGCGGCAGCCCAGTGGAGCTCCCCGGCGACGTCCTTCATGAAGAACTCGCGCTCGTTGTACGTCGAGAAATGCTCGAGCTGCAGATCGATGCGCTCGAGGGCATTGTGCGCGAACCTGGCCGTGCCGCTTGCGCGGCCGGCCGTGACGAGATCGCCGAAGTCGGTTGCCGCGAGCGTGATCTGCATGAGGCTCGTGTAGGCCGCTGGAAACTCGAGCGCCTCGATCACGAGACGCCCCAGCGCGAGCTCGGGCGTGGCGCCAAGCGTGAGCGTCGCATTGCCGTGCAGGGCGAGCAGCTGCGGAGCGGTCGCCTCGATCTGCGCGAGATCGACGGTGTCGCCACGCCAGCTGCCCCGCGTGCGCAGCGTGAAGGGATTGCTGTTGAAGTCGAGCAGCACGGGACCCGCGAGCGCCTGGCCGCGCTCTCCCCTTGCCGTTGCGTCGAGGTCATAGCCGCCCTCGCGCGCATCGAGCGCCAGCTCGAGCGTGGCCGCCGTTTCCTCTGCGATGAGGGTGCTCGCCTCGTTGGAGAGATTCAGGTTCGCGAGCGCGAGCGTGACCTCGGCGTGCACCGGCGTTGCGCCGCCACGTGCCGAGAACTTCGCGCCAGCCCGGCCTGCGAGCGTCCAGCCCTCCGGCAGGCTGTACCAGGGCGCGAGGAGGCTGCGTAATTCGGCGACTTGCAGGTCCCGGGCATCGCCGCGCAGCTGCCAGCGTTGCGGGGAGGCGCGACCCTCGACCTCGAGGCGACCGCCGGCGAGCTTCGCAAGGGTTGCGCGCCCCTGGCCGATCGAGACATCCGTGCGAAAGTCCCCCGAGAGCGTGAATGAGAGCGGCCCGATCGGCGTGCGTGCCACGGAGAGGGTCGCCGCATCGCAGCCGAAGCGCGGATCGGCGATCACCGGCTTGTGACAGACGAGGTGCAGTTGCTCGAGTGACGGCAGGCCCTCGCCGGGGCGCACGCGTGCAATATCCACGGTCGCTTCGGTCGTCGAAGCCGAAGTCAGCCGCAGGCGTGCGCTGACATTCTCGAGTCGGGTCTCGCCAGCGACGACTTCGCGCGCTTCGAAGCGGAGGGTATCGACTGCCTGTGCCTGCGCGGCCGTCAACCCTGCCAGTACTGCGAGCAAGCCCCGATTCATGCGCAAGTTCACGGCCCGCAGTGTAACGCGCCGTTCTGCGCTAGACTTCCACGCCTGCCGTTTGACCCCAACGCGCACTGCGCGGGAGCTTGCATGGTGACGAAACGTGCGTTGATCGTCGACGATTCGAAGTCGGCGCGCGCGTTCCTCTCCCGTATCCTCACGAAATACGAAATCGAGGTGGATACCACCGAATCCGCCGAGCAGGCGATCGAGTATCTCGCTGGCGAGCGACCGGACGTCATCTTCATGGACCACCTGATGCCGGGCATGGACGGTTTTCAGGCCGTGCAGATCATCAAGAACAATCCGCGCACGGCGACGATCCCGATCATGATGTACACCTCGCAGGAGGGGGAGCTGTATGTCGGGCAGGCTAGGGCGCTCGGTGCGATCGGTGTGCTGCCAAAGCAGATCCAGCCGGCCGACGTATCGAAGGTGCTGTATCAGCTGAAGCTGATACCGGACCGCCGCACGGATGAGCAGCGCGCGTTCGACGCCGTAATGCCCAGCGACAAGGACGCGCCCACGCCCGCACCCGCGCGCGCATCGGCACCGGCCAGTGCGGCGGCAGCCATCCCGGCGTTTGCTGCCGACGAGCCGACGATTGCAGGCCCGTCCGCCACCGCGGCGGAGTTGCGCGCCATCGTCGATGCCATCGTTCGCGAGCACGTTGCCGCTTCGCGCCGCTCGATCACCGCGCATTTCGATGACCACGCCGCACGCCTGATCCAGGACGTGCGCGGCGCTGTGCAGGAGGCGTTGCCCGATCCGGCGCAGTTGGCCGCGCCCCGGGCAGCGGCGCCGCGTCCTTGGGGATGGGTGGCGGCGGCCGTGGCACTGTTGGCGGCGGCAGCGATAGGGGCCTTCTGGTGGCGCGAGATCGGCGCCGGTCGCGCGCTCGCCGCCCAACTGGTCACCGCCCGCGCGCAGACCGCGGCGCTTGAAACGAAGGTGGCAACGCTCGAAGCCGCGGAAGCGGCACGTGCCGATGAGATCGCATCGGGTGTCCTCGCTGCGCGCACGCTCGCCGACGAAGGCATCCTCGCGCGCGCACTCGTGCCCTATGGAGAAATTCCACTCGCGAACGACCGCCTCGTCGTCGTGCGCGATGCGCTCGACAAGCTCGCGGCGGGCGGCTTTCGCGGTGCAGTGGACGTCACGACTTATCCGGGGCGATTCTGTCTCATCGGCAACGCGACGGAAGGCTGGTCGCTCGCGCCGGACGACACCCCCGTCGGCCGCTGCGACCTGATCGGCAATCCCGCATTCGACGGGACGCGACCCGCACAGCGGGAATCGCTGGCGTTTGCGAATCTGGTCGCCGAGCGCCGCCGCGAGAGCAGCGGGGCGATCGACGTGCGCATCGTGACGGGTGACGCGGACGACACCGCGATCGCCTATCCCGCGATCGCGGGCGACCTCACGGCCGCCGACTGGAACCGGGCAGGCCACGCGAACAATCGCGTCGAACTGCGTGCGCGCCCCGCTCCCTGACGCGGGGCGCGAGGGTGGTATCGCGGCCGGCGCCCGCTATCATCCGCACGCCATCGTCGATGCCTCGATCTCGCCGCCCTTCTGGCTGCGGGGCGGGCACGCCCAGTCGATCCTGCCGAGCCTGCCCTGGCGGCGGCCCGCCGTCGAGCGCCGGGCGCGGCCCATGGTCGCAGCGAGCGTCGAGCGGCTGATCGATTGCGGCGACGGCACGATCCTGCAGGCATTCTGCGCGCGCCCTGCGCGGGCCGCTCCGCGGGCGCCGCTCACCATCGTGTTGCACGGCTGGGAGGGCAGCGCGCAGTCGCTCTATGTGCTGTCGCTCGCGCAGACGCTCTTTGAGCGCGGACACGAGGTCGTGCGGCTCAATCTGCGCGATCACGGCGAGACCCACCATCTCAACCGCGAGCTCTTTCATTCCTGCCGTCTGTCCGAGGTGCTCGGCGCCTTGCGCACTATCCAGCGGGGCGCCACGGGGCGGCCCCTGTACCTCGCCGGCTTTTCGCTGGGCGGCAATTTCCTGTTGCGCGCGGCGGCGGCAGCGCGCCATGCGGGTATCGAGGTGGCACGCGTCGTCGCAATCTCGCCGGTGCTTGATCCGAAGCACACGCTCCACGCCCTCGAGCACGGCGCGCCGCTCTACAGCCGCTATTTCGTGCAGAAGTGGAGCCGCTCGCTCGTCAAGAAGCAGGCGGCATGGCCCGGGGACTACGACTTCACGGCGCTCATGCGCAGGGGCGGGCTGCGTCACATGACCGCCGAGCTCGTGAGCACCCACACCAGCTTCCCGACGCTTGACGATTACTTCGAGGGTTACGCGATCACCGGCGAACGGCTTGCGCAACTTGAGGCGCCGTCGACCATCATCGCCGCGCTCGACGACCCGATCATCTCGCCGTCGGACCTGCCGCGCCTCGCAGCGCCCGCGGCACTCAGCATCGTACTGACGCCGCACGGCGGCCACTGCGGCTTCTTCGAGCAGCTCACGGCGCCCAGCTGGGCTGACCGGCGCGTCGCGGCGCTCCTCGGCACGTAGCCCGTCGCCCGTCAGCTCGCCAGGGCCTGAAGCATGGCGTCGCGCCAGCGGCGATGTCCTGCGTCTGCCTGCATCGTGGCGCCCGGCTCGAACGACTGGCTTTCGCCGTCGGGAGGCGCGGGTGCGCGGGCCCGTATCAGGAGCCCGAATACCCCGCGCGCTGTCGCCTCGGAGTCCTTGGGTCGCAGGAGGGGAATGCCGCAGAGGTCGGCGA
>Ga0073900_10000820_pt1 | contig 18496 bp, 9 predicted proteins | sample KloWWTmetKNB5Kit_FD_66666 | JGI IMG/M metagenome (GOLD analysis project Ga0073900, IMG submission 66666) | Active sludge microbial communities from Klosterneuburg, Austria, studying microevolution and ecology of nitrifiers - Klosterneuburg... | ecosystem: Engineered > WWTP > Aerobic digester >...
GCTAGCATTTTTAGATGATACACGCCGTGCAATGATGGCAGGAATTCATGAGGCAGTCCCAGGAAACACAACTGGTGATATTGGTCATGCAATTCAAAAATTCGTTGATAATAAATATGGAATTGTAAAAGGATTAGCTGGACATGGTGTTGGACGGGAAATTCACGAAGATCCATATGTGCCAAATTATGGTAAGCGCGGACAAGGAGCACGATTGGTTCCAGGAATGGCAATTGCAATTGAACCCATGTTAACCCTAGGTTCCCCAGATACAGAAATTCTTGAAGATGATTGGACATTTGTTACGGCAGATGGATCGATTGCAGCACATTTCGAACACACAGTATTAATTACGGATAAAGGATTTGAAATTCTAACGATTGAATAACAAAAAAACTAATCGGGAAGATTAGTTTTTTTGTTAAATTAGTTATCCACATGTGTTAATATTAATTTTTCTGATATAATAATATACATATGTCACTTAAAAAATTAATTCCTAACAAAAAGTTTTTATTCACTGTACTTTCTGTACTAACTATTATTGGTTATGGTTTTGTTGTATTTGCTGCAGCACCAACTGGTGGGTATACTCCAGGTTCTACACTTGATCCAAACTGTGCACCCGGTGATACAGATTGTACAGTTACCATTTTAAACGGTGGAGGTAGCAACAACAATCCAAATTCAATTCTGTATACAGATCCAAACGGATTAACAACTACAGATAATTTATTTACAAGAAATTCTGCAAACAACCTGACTTATATTGGACGTACATACAGCGGAACCAGAGCAGGTGAATTAACAATTACATTGTCTCCATTATTTCTCGAGTTTAGTACTAATCCAAATCCAGCAGTATTTCAACCAGGCGAAACAATTAATTTTGATAATCAAGACACGCATGAAATATCTACTGGTGTGTATTCAGGCTTTGCAGGTTCTATTATAGAGCATGACATAGATAAAAATACATCATTTCAAGGTAATGGACCAAATGATTTGAATATAAATATTTACAGTCATTATGCAGATTATGCACAAGTACCTGGAACTATTACTGTTACTATTACTGAAAAAGATGTTCCATTTTTTGCATATGAATATAACTACAACGGCATGTTCACTGTGGGTGAAACAGTTACCGGGCAAAATTCTGGAGCCACTGGAACTGTGATTACTGCACAAGGTGGGCTAACGCTAGGAAATATTTTAGGAACTTTTGAGTCAAGTGAAACTCTCTCAGGAAATTCTTCAGGAGCTACAGCGCCTAATGATTATAATGGTAGTATAGTAACTGATGTATACAGTTATGATAATGGTGATATATCTGGATTTGGCCTTACTAATATTTCTTCAAGTTATTATAATGGTAATGTGTATATTAACTTTGGTATGCAAGCAGGGCATCAAATAGGCGATACGTGGACAACAAGTGTTACTGATAATCCTATATATATTCATATACACACACTTTCTAGTTCAAGTATTAATGTGAATGATGATGATATTCAATACATCGCCACGGGACAAACATCAAATGCTAGTAGTACTGGTGGATTGTACTCAGAAAATCCGTTAGCATCTATAGGTAGTGAGATAGGTTTTTCAAATTTCTCACAAGGAAATATAAATGAAGAAGGTGCAGGAATTGTTACAGCAATAAATGGCAATAATTATACAGTACAAATAATTGATGGAATATATACTATTGGAGACGTTGTCTTTTCTGAAGTCAATGGCGATGAACAATTATCTATCTTGACTGCCGCATCAACAGATCCAATTAGTTACATAATTAATTCAGGAATTTCAATTACTGACAACGCTGCAGGATATGGTTTACATGGAACTGTATTTGAACAATCTGATGGTACAATTACCGGTACTATGGGCGCACTGGATGGTTCAAGTATAAACGGAAATACTGTTATGTTCGGTACTGTTATTAATACTTCTGGTTCAGATGCTAATTCATTTAATACTCAAGTATTAAGTAAAATAGAACAAGGAGTTATAGATGCTAATGATAGACTTACTATTCTTTCTATTACAGCAGATAAATTCTCGCTAACAACTAGTACAAATCAAGGAGACGTAGGATTCACTGTTTCACAAAATAATAATAATGAATTACTACCTGCATGGTCTGCATCAGGTAATACTCAAATACTTCCATCAAGCATGGGTTCAAGTGGACAAGTATTAACCACTGACGGTTCTGGTAATTTATCTTGGGCTGATGGCAGCGGAGGTAATAACGGAGGAAGTTCAGCTATTTCAGTTGGGTCATCTGGTAATACTTTGTACTCATCTGGACTTTCCGGAACAGGTCAGGATGGTAGTAATAATATTTTCTTTGGTAATTATGCAGGACAAGATGCAGCATATGCATCCAATTCAAACTTCTTCGGTACTTCTGCAGGAAATGGTGCAACTAGTGCATCCAATTCAAACTTCTTAGGTAGTAATGCAGGACAAGATGCAGCATATGCATCCAATTCAAACTTCTTCGGTACTTCTGCAGGATATGGTGCATCTAGTGCATCCTATTCAAACTTTTTTGGTCAGAGTGCAGGACAAGATGCAGCATATGCATCCAATTCAAACTTCTTCGGTACTTCTGCAGGAAATGGTGCAACTAGTGCATCCAATTCAAACTTCTTAGGTAGTAATGCAGGACAAGGTGCAACAGATGCAATCTATTCAAACTTCTTAGGTAGTAATGCAGGACAAGGTGCAACAGATGCAATCTATTCAAACTTCATAGGATTTAATGCTGGATCTGGCGCAACCAATGTTCAATATTCAAACTTTATAGGGTATCAATCTGGATTCAATGCAACGGATGCCCGAGATTCAAACTTCTTTGGTGTGTATTCAGGACAAGGCGCAACATATGCAGAGTATTCAAACTTTATGGGGCGAGGTTCCGGTACGAACTCAACAAATGCAAATAATTCAAACTTCTTTGGATATACTGCAGGTGCAGAAGCGATTAATGCCAACAATTCAAACTTCCTAGGCCAAGGAGCAGGATACGGTGCAACAAACGCAGCTTCTTCTAACTTCTTTGGTACTAATGCTGGATACGGTGCTACAGATGCCTTCCTTTCAAACTTCATGGGACAATACGCAGGATATCAAGCAACTAACGCAACCAATTCAAACTTCTTTGGGTCAGGAGCAGGTAGTGGTGCAACAGATGCAACTAATTCAAACTTCTTTGGTTCTCAAGCAGGTAGTGGTGCAACTACTGCATACTATTCAAACTTCTTAGGTTACCAAGCAGGATACAATGCAACCAATGCAAGTAATAGTATATTTATAGGTAAAAATACAGGATTTAATGACGCCGTAGACAACACTATGTCAGGTTCATCAATTGCAATCGGAGATTCTGCAGGTACAGGAGGATTCTCAAACTCTATTGCTCTTGGTGCGTCTGCTGTAAACACAAAAACAAATCAATTTTTAGTTGGTAGCTCATATGTTAATTGGCAAATCGCAGGAGTTGATTACGTAATGCCATCAGCAGACGGAACTACTGGACAAGTATTATCAACTGATGGTTCAGGTACATTATCTTGGGCTACAGGTAGTTCAGCAATTTCAGTTGGAACATCTGGTAGTACATTATATTCAAGTGGTCTTACAGGAACAGGACAAGGAGATACCATAACTGGAGGGAATATATTCTTTGGTGAAAATGCAGGATCTGGTGCAACCAGTGCATCTAATTCAAACTTCTTTGGTCAATCTGCAGGACTAAATGCAACTGCTGCAAATAATTCAAACTTCTTTGGTTCTCAAGCAGGTAGTGGTGCAACTACTGCATACTATTCAAACTTTCTTGGTTCTCAAACAGGACAAAATGCAACCAATGCATCCTATTCAAACTTCTTTGGTGCTACTGCAGGAAATGGTGCAACAAATGCATCTAACTCAAACTTTATCGGTCAGTCTGCTGGTGCAAATGCAATAAGCGCAAACAATTCAAACTTCTTTGGTTTATATACAGGGTCTGGTGCAACTGGTGCAAATAACTCAAACTTTATGGGTAATGGTGCAGGAAATAATGCAACGAATGCAGCTAATTCAAACTTCCTTGGTTATGATGCAGGACTCGAAGCAACAAATGCCGATGGCTCAAATTTTTTTGGAGCATATGCGGGTTATACTGCGACCAATGCATACCGTTCAAACTTCTTAGGGCGGCAAGCTGGTCAGAATGCAACCAATGCATCTAACTCAAACTTCTTTGGGGAATTAGCCGGATATAGTGCAACTAATGCGTCCTACGCTAACTTTTTTGGTTTTCAGGCAGGATTAAATGCGTATAATGCTACGAACTCAATATTTATCGGGAGAAATGCTGGTTACTACGACACTGTTGATAATACTGCTGATGCAAATGACTTCAGTATTCTTATCGGTAAATCAACTTCAACTGGTGGATTTGAAAACTCCATCGCTATCGGTGGTTCTGCAACCAACACCGCATCAAACCAGTTCATGATCGGTTCTGCAATACGACCAATAGATACTACCCGTATTAACGGTTCAGCTTCCACTCAGTGTACTATCACAACAGGTACAGGTATTGCTTGTACATCAGATGAACGAGTAAAAACAAACATTACAGACTTAACTACAGATACATTAGATAAATTACTAAATGTAAAAACAGTAAGCTATAACTGGTTACAAAACCCAACTTCTAAAACACAAATTGGTTTCCTTGCTCAAGACTTGGAACAGTATTTCCCTGAACTCGTTGAAACAGATTCAGTAGGAATGAAATCTGTGTATTATGCACAGATGACTCCAATACTTGTTGAAGCAATTCGTGAAATGAATTTAAAGATTGTTTCAATTAATGACATGGATACGCCAAACACTTGGCGTGATGCAATCATTGCATGGTTTGGGAATGTAGAAAATGGAATTACAAAATTATTTGTAAAAGAAATTGAAACAAAAACACTGTGTGTTGCAGATGATACAGGTGATAAAACATGTATTACTAAATCTCAATTAGATCAGTTGTTAAATGGTTCAGTAAATGGATCAATTGCTCCGGCACCAAGCCCGAGTCCAGATCCGAGTCCGACACCGGATCCAGATCAAAATCCAACCCCAGATACAAACCCAGGGACAGATAATACAGATCCTGGAACAAGTGATGTACCGTCAGATACCCCAACTGACTCAGGTACACCTCCAGCAGATTCACCGGCACCAGCCAGTGAACCGGCTCCAGCGACTCCGACAGAATAGCAAGTCCTAATACGGCTTGTTTTTCGTTAAAAAGGCTTGATTATTTTGATTAAATCTGTATAATGCTTCGTATTGTCTTGTGTAGGACAGGAAACCAGTTTGGTTTCCAAAATTAGCTTCTGTTTTCAATGTCAGATATAACATTGCACAAGAAAGGTAGTGCTTATCACGCTGCGCTTTCTCTAATCAAACATTTTAATTTATTATGCCAACATTGAATCAATTGTCTCGAAAGGGGCGAACAAAAATAGTGTACAAACCAAAAGCGGTAGCACTGCGACGTGGTTTTAATACACTTGAAAACCGTCCTACATTTTACCCGTCTCCATTTAAACGTGGAGTGTGTACAAAAGTAACAACTACTACTCCTAAAAAGCCAAACTCTGCGGTTCGAAAAATTGCACGTGTTCGTCTTTCAAACGGAATGGAAGTTACTGCCTACATTCCAGGAATCAAGCACAACTTACAAGAACACTCTGTGGTATTACTACGATCAGGTCGTGTAAAAGACTTGATTGGAGTTCGATACACCGTTGTTCGCGGAGTACTCGATGCACAAGGAGTAGCAAACCGAAAAAATGGTCGATCTCGTTATGGTGCTAAAAAACCTAAAGCTTAACCCTCATCTGTATGCGACATAAAATAACAAACCGGAATATCCCAAAGCCGGATGTAAAATATTCATCAGCACGTGTTGAAAAATTCATCAACTGTGTTATGTGGGAAGGGAAAAAAGAAACTGCAAGAAAAATCGTGTATGGTGCATTTGATATCATCAAAGAAAAAACTGGAAACGAAGATCCATTAGAAATTTTTGAATTAGCGCTTAAAAACGCTGGTCCATTAACAGAGGTTCGATCACGACGAGTTGGTGGTGCAAACTATCAGGTTCCTCGCGAGGTTCGCCCAGAACGACGATTAGCTTTGGCTATCCGTTGGATCATCGATGCTTCTCGAACAAAAAAAGGAGCTCCAATGATGAGCCGATTAGCAGCTGAAATTATTGCAGCGAGTAATAATGAAGGTGCAGCGGTTACAAAACGAGACAACACTCACAAAATGGCAGAAGCTAACAAAGCTTTCGCACACTTTGCTTGGTAATTTGTCACTACAAAATACTACCCGACTGGGTGGTTTTTTGTAATAATTTCTTGCAAATTTAGTCATTTTAGGTTACAGTATCAGTCTTATAAAGGAATTTATTATCATTAGCCCCTTTAGAAATAAGCTATAATTTATGCAACGCGACTATCCATTAGAAAAAGTACGAAACTTCGGAGTTATTGCTCACATTGACGCCGGAAAAACAACAACATCAGAGCGAATCTTGTTCTATACAGGAGTTTCTCATAAGATCGGAGAGGTTCACGACGGTGCTGCGACTATGGACTGGATGGTTCAAGAGCAGGAACGAGGAATCACAATTACATCTGCCGCAACAACATGTTTTTGGACACCTACCTATGTAGCTGACAAAAAAGATACGGCTAAAAAATTCCGATTCAACGTAATCGATACACCAGGTCACATCGACTTTACTATTGAGGTACGACGATCACTTCGCGTGCTCGATGGTGCTTTGGTGGTATTTGACGGTGTTGCCGGAGTAGAACCTCAATCTGAAACTAACTGGCGCTATGCCGATGAAGGAAAGGTTCCACGAATCTGTTTCATTAACAAGTTGGACCGAACAGGTGCGTCTTTTGAACGATCGTTCGCATCAATCTTGGACCGACTTACAAAAAACGCTGTACGATTCCAAATCCCAATCGGTGAAGAAGAACACATGCAAGGAGTTATTGATCTGTTGAAAATGAAGGCATACTATTTCGAAGGGAACATGGGTTCAGATGTAGTTGAAAAAGAAATTCCTGAAAATTTGAAGGCTGATGCTGAAAAATATCACGCAATCTTGATTGAGAAAATTGTTGAACATGATGAAGAAATGATGATGGAGTTCCTAGATGGGAAAATGGATTTTGATATCGAAGCTTTGAAAAAAGTTACACGAAAGGCTGTTATTGCTAACGATATTGTTCCAGTGTACGCAGGTACAGCGTTGAAAAACAAAGGAGTTCAATTGGTACTTGATGGAGTGGTAGACTACTTGCCAGCACCAACAGACATTACAACACCAAAAGGAATTCATCCTGATACTGGAGCAGAACTTGAACGAAAAGCTTCTGATTCTGAACCGTTTGCGGCACTTGCTTTCAAAGTTGCAACAGACCCATTCGTAGGACAATTAATTTTCTTCCGCGTTTATTCTGGAACACTAGAAGCTGGTTCATACATTTTGAACACACGAACTGGTAATAAAGAACGAATCGGACGAATCTTGCGTATGCATGCAAACGATCGAGAAGAGGTGAAAAAGGTGTTTGCAGGTGATATCGCAGCTGCGGTAGGACTAAAAGATACTCGAACTTCTGATACATTATGTGATCCAGCTCATCCAATTATTTTGGAAGAGATCAAGATCCCAGAACCAGTAATCTCACTTAAGATCGAACCAAAAACAAAAGCAGATCAAGAAAAAATGGGTATGGCGTTATCACGACTTACTCAAGAAGATCCAACATTCCGCGTTACGACTGACACCGAAACAGGTGACACGATCATCTGGGGAATGGGAGAGCTTCACTTGGACATCATTGTTGACCGTATGCGTCGAGAATTTAATGTCGAGGCAAATACAGGACGACCTCAGGTTGCTTACAAAGAAACAATTACAGGTGAAACTGAAGTTGAAAACAAATATGTTAAACAATCTGGAGGTAAAGGTCAGTATGGTCATGTTAAAATCCGAGTTAAACCACTTGATTATTCAGTTGCCATCGAAGATCTTCCAAAAAATACAAAGCGTATTCCTGGATTTGAATTCATCAACAACATCAAGGGTGGAGTTATTCCAAACGAATTTATTCCAGCTGTTGAAAAAGGTGCAAAAGAAGCAATGTCACGAGGTGTACTTGCAGGATATCCGGTTGTGGATCTTTCAGTAGAGCTCTACGACGGAACATATCACGATGTAGACTCAAGTGAAATTGCCTTCAAAATTGCTGCGTCACAAGCTGTTGCCGAAGCGGTGCAAAAAGCTCGTCCAGTAATCCTAGAGCCTATGATGAATGTGGAAATTACACTTCCTGAAAAATTCCTTGGTGATATTACAGGAAATGTTTCATCAAAACGAGGACAAATCGAAGGAGTAGATGATCGTGGAATGGCGAAAGTTGTTCGATGTATTATCCCACTTTCAGAAATGTTTGGTTACATGTCGACATTGCGTTCTATGACCGAGGGTCGCGCATCGTTCAACATGGAATTCTCTAAATATGCAATCGTTCCTCAGAATGTTGCAGATGAAGTTATTAAATCTCGAAAATAATATATAAAAAATACCACTAGAAATAGCGGTATTTTTTATATATAAATGATATTTACATCTATATTAGTTTGTGTTATTATTCATCTAAACAAAAACTCATTGTAAACAAAAACAAAAAATAGATGAAAAGATTATTTCAAGCGATTTTCCTAACGATTACGATAGGATGCGCACAAGCTCAAACCAGTCATCAATCTGGTTTTTACCCAGCAGACTCAATTTTCTTTACAGTTAATTGGGCGAAAACATCAACTCAGAAATTGATAATATCAGTAAATGGGTCAACAGAAGAAACATTTCATGAGTACACCGGAGGAATATGGTTATATAATCGTAACAATACACCTAATACTTGGGAAGACCAAGTATTCTCACGAAATCCATGCTCATATTATTTTGATACATTAATCCCACGAGGATCGTTGAAAAAAGTAAATGTAGTGCGTATAAGACTTATTGATACAGTTACAGCAACGATAAAAAAGGATTCAGTGTATAATATTGGAATAGAAGGGATTGGAAATACTCAATTTCCTTTTTCTATCCCAGTAAGTTTTATTACAGTTGACTCGCTCGATGCATTCGGCCCACAAGGGTTTTATGGTCCAGGATCTGGAAACGGAGAGGTGTGGAATTATTCATATGATAAATATGGTAAACGTGCTAATCTTCAAATAATTAATCCTGAAACTAATTTTTTTACCAATCAATTTGGGGAAATTAGAATCGGAGCGGGATCTTCATCGTGTATTGCGAATAAAGGTATTTCCTTTAAGGGTAATAATGATACTCCATTTTTGGGACCAAAAACAATTACTTCCGATATTTATAACGGAATACCAACGAAGTATAAATGGATGAAGTTTCGTGTAGGTGGTTCTGGTCAAAGGGATGTTTTTGCAACACACGAAATTGGACTGAGGATCATTGACGGATTAAAAATCGGAGAAGTACCAAGTACTCCTGCGATAACGTTTTTCAATGGTTCATATTGGTCGCTTGCATTTCCTCAGGATAAGCCTAATCAGTATGCAGTTGAGCGTTATACCGGAATTGATAAAGATTTTGTTGATATCTTTGAACCAATACCATTAGATATTCTATATGATAGCATAGTCTTTAGGAACAGTTTTTTATCTCTATATAATGACGGTGCTATAACTTATCAAATCCCTGATACTTTAGTTGATACAGCTGATATGGTAACTATTCAGCGAGCGGATCAAAAATTTCAGATCATTGGCACTATGGACGAGGGAACAAAATCTATCTTTCAACCAGTCTTCCAGGAAATTATAAACGTATCCCTTGATACTACTTCTGACCATTTTTCCATTTATAATAACTTATTAGATTTAGACTCATGGTTAAGATATATATCATTAATAGATTTAATGGGATTGCGTGACGTAATAACAAATAATGTAATGTTAGCAGCGACTCAACAAAACAAGCCAATGATTATTATGGAAGATATGGATGGGGCAGGTATGTGGACATCGCCAAATAGTAATCTTTGGGAACAAGAGATTATAGATGCGGATGAAGGATATCGCGGAATCATGCTACATATGATTCGTAATATACTTTTAAAATCACCACGAACAATTAATCGGTTATTATTAGTATGGCAGGATTTATATAATACTTCATTACTATCTTCTCGAACAGTTTCCATTATAGAATCAGTTTCATCACGAGTCATGCCAGAATATGAAATGTTCCATAACAGTTGGGACCCATTGATGACTCGTGATTCAATATCACAAGAATCAATGTTCAATTATGTGAAACATTTTTTCGCATACCGCCCAGATGCTGCATCACAGATTTTAGTAAATCGATGGATGACATCCGATAGTTTCCAGTTAGCAGACAGAAAATTAGTCCGAATTGTAATGGATTCAATCCCCGCAGGATTGGTCAGTGTGCAGTTTAATAGCTTGTCTCTGGATACATCATTTTCTGGATTATATTATCCAAAACCTGCATTGCAAATATCATACCAGGTTGATTCCGGTTTTGATATTTATATAAAGGAATACCCAGATTCTGGAAAAAACTTTCAAGTTTATGCGGATTCTGCGATTACGATTACATTTCTGGTGCGCCCAGCAACATCGTTACCAGTTGAGCTCTCATCGTTTACCTGTTCGCAGGGTTCTGATGGTCCAATAGTGTTCTGGCAAACTGCCAGCGAATTAAATAATAGTCATTTTGTGATTGAACGATCCTATAATGGCACAGTGTTTGATTCGGTCGGTTTTGTGTACGGAAACGGAACTGCAACAACAGCTAACGAGTATTCGTATGTGGATACATCTGATATTACGAACACGCCAGTGTATTATCGCCTGAAACAGGTTGATATGGACGGTAGTATTGTTCTGTCAGATATCTGCATGGTTAGTTTAACAACTACAAACAATCACAGCACTGCAAAAAATTTCGGAATGTTTCCAAATCCAACCAGCGGTATTATAACGATTACAAATCCTGAATTAATTCAGGAGGTTCGAATTACTGGGTTACTAGGGAATGATATTTATTATGGCTTTAATGTTCATAATATAATAGACCTCTCAAGTATTCCATCAGGAATATACTTTGTAACTATCCTCGCCAAAAGCGGACAAATAGTCACAAAGAAAATTCTAAAAGAATAAGGTAATCCATCCTACTAAAATGGAAAACCGTCTCAAATGAGGCGGTTTTTTGTTATTTTATGTTTACTATAAATTTAATTTTGTTATACTTAGAATATGAATTCGTTGACTTCAACTAGGAGATTTACTGTTACAATAATTACCCTGTTATCTTTGTTAGGGTATGGATATTTTGTGTTTGCAGCACCTGTAGGTGGATATGAACCAGGTGTAGAACTTGATCCAGATTGTGCACCAGGTGAAATTAATTGTTTCGTAAAGTCATTACTAACTACCGCAGATAACGGATTAACTGTTTCAGGATCTAATATACAACTTGGAGGGTTGTTAACCGATCAAACAATGATTGAAACAGGTAGTAATTTGTTTGCCATTGTGAATGATTCCTCAGCTGGATTTGATACTACAGGTTTTTTAATCTCTGAGTTTTCTGGTTTTCCAGGAACTAGTTTTGCTAGAATTACAGGAGGATCTACTATAGCAGATGGAAATATTGAAATGGGGGTAGTATCATACGGCGTTGGGGTGGCGGGTCGTATGATTTATACAAATAATACTACAGGACTGGAGAGTGGTGTTAATATAGGTGCAGGCTATACTCAAATACATGCACAAAATGGTAGTGGATCATATTTTGCGTCATTTGATATGCAAAGCGCATCAATTGGTTACCAAGGAACAGGATGGGATAATGATCAAATGAATGGAATATTAATTAGTAACCAGGGAGTGACTGCTCGTGGATCTGATCCGTCATCTGGATACAATATGATATGGGCTGTATATGACCCAATGTCTGGTAACGACGTTAGAGAAAACGCCTTTCTTTACAATAACGGAGTTTGGCAATGGCATGCATATGATTCAAGTCGTGATGATTCTCTTGCAACATCACCTATAAATTTTCTTTATACTGATAGTGCTGGGTATCTTATGTCTGCTCCGATTTCATTATTGGGCGGAGGTGGCTCAGGTTGGTCATTGAGCGGAGACGCAGGAACAACTGCAGGAACAAATTTCATTGGAACAACTGACGCGCAGGATTTTATTATAAAGACAAACAGTGTTACTGCGGCAAGATTTGGGCAGATTGGTGATGTGGAGCTTGGTCAGGATTATCTTGGTTTCTTCTTAAAATCAACATCAACCAACATAGGGACAATGTCATGGGGTTGGGGTGGCGTAGCGAGTGGTGAGCTTGCGACAGTATTAGGGCTAAATAATATTGCCGACGGAGACATTTCAATGGTATGGGGAGAATCCAATAATGCCACTGGGAATAAATCAACTGCCTTTGGATATGAGAACGATGTGTCGGGATATATGGCGACCGTATTTGGCCGTAGAAACAATGCGTCAGGCGAATTAGCTACGGCTTTTGGTCGCGAGAATTTTGCACGATCATATGCAGAAACCACTTTTGGTTATTTTGGAACTGACTATATACCTTTAGCTGCAGCCAGTGCAGACATGGCGGATCGACTACTTTCTATAGGTAACGGTGATAGTAGTACAGCGCACAATGCCTACACTCTCTGGAAAGACGGATCATTCGCCTATAACGATGATAATTTCCAAAATGACAATCCAGGAACAGAACAAAACATGTTCTACTTTAACTATGGTAATCATAATGGACTGGGTGCTGTACAGACAAAACGGGCAGTTCGACTGGGATCAGCTCTAAGTGGTGAATGGGATGTTGATAATATTTTTGTAGGCGATAGGAGTGTTGCAATCGGATTTGCTGCTGGACCGTCACTGAATGGGCCGATAGCTCGAGGAGCCTATTCAATCGCATTGGGAACTGATACTGTTGCTTCTGGTACAATGTCCACTGCTTTTGGAGTTCGTACTGATGCAACAGGATCGGAAGCTACTGCCTTTGGAAATTCAAATATGGCATCGGGAGATAATTCAACAGCGTTTGGACCAGCTGGTGCAATAGCATCAGGATTGGGATCTATTGCTTTTGGTAATAATGCGGTAGCATCCGGCAGATATACCATTGCTTTTGGTGGGTTGATTACCGCACGCTCGTATTCAGAGATCGCATATGGGATACAAAATACTTTATATACTCCAGCTAGTACCACGCTTATCAATGGCGCAGATCGACTGGTTGTTATTGGAAATGGAAATGTGATACCGGGAGATCCAAATGAGTTTTCCGACGCCTTCACCATTCTCAAATCCGGCCAAACAGGTATCGGTATTGATAACTTTGAAGCAAACACTAATGGAAACATCTTCCAAGTCGGTGACGGCTCAACAAATATTATCGGATATGTAGACGATACTACAGGTAACTGGGTAGCCGTATCTGACGAACATAAGAAAGATAATATTACGGATCTTTCCTATGGATTAAACGAATTAATTCAACTGCGTCCAACATCATTTAACTACAAACGAAACGGAGAACACACCATTGGATTCATTGCACAGCAGGTACTTCCAATTGTTCCAGAAGCAGTCTACGGAACAGAAAGTGAAGGATATGGAATGTCCTATGCAACACTTACTCCTGTTATTGTGAAAGCAATACAGGAAATGAATTTGAACATTACACAGCTTTCCGATATGACGAGAGAAAACACATGGAGAGATAGTTTGATCGAGTGGTTTGGAACTGCAACTAATGGAATTACAAAGTTATTTGCGGGTGAAGTTCACACAAATACATTATGTGTCGGACAAACATGTGTTACAGAATCACAGTTACAACAATTATTACAAAATCAAAACATAACTTATACTATCCCAACTCCAACAGATATAACAGAGGAAACTGATAATACAGATCCGGTTGCTGACCCTGTAAACACTACCGATCTTGTTGATACAGGAGATTCAAATCAAGAAATTCCAGCAGAAGAACCAGTGGTTGATATATCAGATAATCTTGAAACATCAGCACCGGTATTAGATACTCCAACTGAATAAAATAATATAAAATATCCACATATGTGTGGGTATTTTATATTATAAAAACCTTGCACGAATGAACAGCTTGATGATATAATATAACTATTACACATAGTCACTTCTATTATGAAACTTACACGGATTTTTTCTTTTATATTTATATGTACGATAGTGTTTGGCGCTGTTAATAGTGTTTTTGCGGCAGGGAATATTGATGCAATAGAAAAATATTCACAATATCTAAACACTGATTTAGATAATAATGCTGTAAATGACTTTATAAACTGGAATCCAATCAATGGCGGCGCCACTGTTACTGACTCTGCAATTACTGGTACTATTTGGGGTGAAACAACTGGTTGGATAAATATGAATCCAACCAATGGAGGCGTAACAAATAGTTGTTCTGGAATTTTAGGTGGGTATGCATGGGGTGAAAATACAGGGTGGATAAATTTCGCACCGACTACTGCAATAGGACCGAATCAACCAAAAATTAACACAACAACTGGTGCAATCACGGGAACTGTCTGGTCGCAAAACTATGGGTGGATTCAATTATCATCACCTGACGGAACTAATTCTGGATTAATTACAAGCTGGAATGGTTGTAGTGGTGGGGGTCCCGACCTATGTCCTAATATTGTAGGAACTCAGACATCTATTCCTTCTGGAATGATTATTGATACTAATGGAAATTGTGTTACACAAGGAGGTGGCGGTGGAGGAGGTGGATCTGACCTATGTCTTAATATTGCAGGAGACCAATCGTCTATTCCATCTGGATATTATCGTATTCCAACTGATTTGAATCTACCTGGAAATTGTTATGTACAATCAACTGATGTCTGTCCAAACCTTACAGGAAATCAAACGACAGTCCCAGTTGGATATTCATTACAAAGTGGTCTGTGTATTATCATCTCTGGCGGAAGTGATATCTGTCCAAATATTTCTGGTAATCAAACATCGGTACCAAATGGACATTTCATTGATACCAATGGTAATTGCGTAATACCATCAAGTACATATGATGAATGTTCTAATATTCCAGGGAATCAACCATTAGGAACAGTATGTAATACTACAACTACGACTACCTATGTTTGTTCAGATGGACTTGATAATGATATTGATGGAATAGTTGATTACCCAAATGACCCAGGATGTATTAGTCCTGTTGATAATGATGAGCAAAATCCAATCATTACACCTATTACCCCAACAACACCAGGAACTCCTACGACTCCTGGCGGACCAACGACACCAAGTGGACCAACAGGCGGAACTTTCCAAATTGAAAGTATTGGAAAAATTGCCGGACCTATCGGTGGAATTATCAGCACAGTTGGATTACTAAGTACAATTCCTGGATTCGCTACTCGCATCATAAATCTATTGTTTGCAATTCCGTTTTATCGAAAACGACGACCATGGGGAATCGTGTATGACTCAGAAACAAAAGAACCAATTGACCCTGCATATGTCACAGTTATTAATGCAGATACAGGTGAAACTATTGATACAAAAATTACAGATATTAACGGACGCTATGGATTCTTACTTCCGATTGGTAATTATAAAATGACTGCACAAAAAACCCATTATGTTTTCCCGTCTGCAAAGCTGATGAATAAACAATCTGACGGAGTATATGATGATTTATATTTCGGAGACATATTTGCAGTAACAGATTCAAACAAAAATGGAGTCATCACATTAAATATGCCAATGGATCGTGTTGAAACAGATTGGAATCAAGAAGAAAAGAAGCGTATGGGGTTATGGGATTTCTTTACTCGTAATACAAAATTATGGGAACGAATTTCAATGACACTATTTATTCTTGGATTTTTGTTCTCGATATACGCTTTGATCGTTGCTCCAAGTGTTTGGAATATTATTGTGTTTGTATTGTATATTGTCTTTACATTGTTACAATTGATTGGATTTGGTCCTATTAGTATTGGTACAATTTCAGACCATATGGGACGACCAGTTCCATTTGCAGTCGTACGAGTGTGGAATGCGCATTTAGGAACTCAAATTGCTCAGCGTGTAGCAAATGAAAAAGGTCAGTATTACTTATTAGTTTCAAAAGGTGATTATTACATCACCGTTGATACTAAAAACGCCGCAGGCGGATATGACCGATTGTTTACATCTGAAACAATGAAAGTTCATAAGGGTGCTATTAATAAAGATTTTAAGATTTAGAAAAAACAGTCCTATGTGGCTGTTTTTTGTTTGTGATATAATTAGTATATGAAAATTATTGACCCTGGGCATATCTATGAATTACGACAACTAGGTGATGATTCTACTCAGATAATTAAGTTTATAAAGCGTTCTGGAGGTTCTGTTCACTACGACCAAGAATGGTCAGGATTACAGTCCCAAGAAGTTTTACGAGCATTAATTGATAGAACTAAGTACTTATATGACATATTACCTTGCAAAGAAACGACAGAGGCGATAAGACATTTACAGATTGCGTTATATTGGTATGAAGTACGCGCTCTGCGTCGTAAACGATCAGAAACAAATCGTACAACTTTAAATCACGATGATTCGAATACAACTACAGAATTATTTAATTATCCATCTGATATTCCATTTACTGAGATTGATATCGAACTGCGTCCAATTGGTAGTGATGGTCATATTATTCTCTAATTATTTTATATGAAAAACACAACACTACTTTTTTTAATAAAGAAAGACCATGAAACAATAACCGACATATGTCTGGCTATGAAAAAACGCGGATTTGGAATGGGGCGATGGAATGGAACAGGTGGAAAATTAGAAGCAGAAGAAACAGTTGAACAGGCAGTAATTCGCGAAACACAAGAAGAGATATCAGTTATTCCTCAGGATATTAAAAAAATTGCAGAACTTACATTCACTTTCCCACACCAGCCAGATTGGACACAGTTGTGTCATGTATATTTTTGTACGCAATGGAGTGGTGATCCGACTGAAAGTGAAGAAATGAAGCCAGAATGGTTCTCAGTTGATTCTATTCCGTATAGTACAATGTGGCCAGATGATATTTTGTGGTTGCCACTAGCGTTGGACCATAAGTTATTGAAAGCTCGATTTAGTTTTGGAAAGAGTGATATTATCTTAGATCAAGAAATTACAATTATCGATTCATTTTAAATAAAAACAACTCATTCAGAGTTGTTTTTATTATACTAATTCTTTTATCTCGTCTACTATCATAGATAGTTCGCCATTTCGATCTGATATTTTTCCTTTAATTAATACCAACATTTCAACCTGGCAGAATCTACGCATTTCAACAAAAGTTTTTGGAAACACAACGCATTCCAATGTATCATCTAGATCTTTTACGCGGATAAACGCCATTTTATCATTTCCTTTTTTAGTATAAATTTCTCGAACATCCTCAATGATTCCTGCGATAACTGTTGTTCCACTTCGATGTTCTGACGACTTAATTTTTTTAATACTTGCACCAACTTTTTCAAGTCGTTCACGGAATGCATCCAATGGATGTCCGGATACATAGAGTCCAAGCAATTCTTTTTCCCACGCAAGTGTTATTTTAACAGCCGCAGCAGGTGCATCGATCATGACAAGTCTTGCAGTAGGCGCATCATCCATTCCGTCGAATAATGACACAGATCCTTTATTGTGATCTTCGGCAAGTGCTTTATTAAATGTTAGCATGTTCTCGACATTTGCAATTAAATATCCTCGCTCACCGAATGCATCCATTGCTCCACACATCACCAATGCTTCAAGAGATTTCTTGTTCAAGTTTTTATGCAATACTCGTTTCAAAAAATCCTCAATTGTTTTAAATGGACCATTAGATTTGCGTTCATGAATAATTGCCTTACCAATTTCATTTCCAAAGTTTTTAATACTTCCTAATCCAAATCGAATCTTATCAGTGACAATGCCGTCTTCTACTACTACGGTAAAGTCTGAAAATGATTCATTAATATCTGGTGGCAAGATTTTGAAGCCCATGCGTTTAGCCTCGTTTACCATTTCGGTTACTGTGTCCAAGTTATCAGATTCAACAGTCAGTACGGCTGTCATATATTCCGCAGGATAATTCGCTTTTAGGTATGCGGTACGATAGGCAAGTAAGGCATACACAGCACTGTGGGATTTGTTAAATCCGTATGCAGCAAAGGTTTCGATCATGTCCCATAATTCATCGGCAACTTTTTTAGACATTCCATTTTCAACA
>Ga0073900_10000823_pt1 | contig 18474 bp, 19 predicted proteins | sample KloWWTmetKNB5Kit_FD_66666 | JGI IMG/M metagenome (GOLD analysis project Ga0073900, IMG submission 66666) | Active sludge microbial communities from Klosterneuburg, Austria, studying microevolution and ecology of nitrifiers - Klosterneuburg... | ecosystem: Engineered > WWTP > Aerobic digester >...
GCACCGGACGGGAAAATCATGGCGACGCTTTCTTCGGCCGACGACAAGATCTCTCCGAAGGATCACGTGACGAAGTCGCTGGAGATCCTTGCCGCGATGAATTAACGGCGTGGCGTGAAGCTGTGCCCGCCGTCGACATGGATGTGCTGGCCCGTGATCCATGCGCCCTGATCGCTGCAGAGGAAGGCCACCATGTTGGCGATGTCATCACCCGTGCCGGCGCGCCCGAGCGGCACGAAGGTCTTGAGCAGAGTCGCCCAGAGTTCGCTGCGGCCCACATCGTCGAGCCGGCTGGTGTCGATGATGCCGGGGCAAACCGCATTGACCCGGATGCCTTTTGGTCCCAGCTCGGCGGCCATGACGGTGGAGAGCGCGTTCACGGCGATCTTCGATGTCGCATAGGCGCCCGTTTCAGGTGCCAGCAGTCGCGCGGCCAGGCTCGAGATGTTGACGATGCTGCCGCCGTGTCCCTGCGTCACCATGCGCGCTGCGCACGCCTTCGACATGTAAAAGGTGCCGTGCAGATTGGTGTCGATGACCCGATGCCACTCGCTGACGGCGAGATCCAGCACCGGCACGCGATCGGTGCCCCGCGTGGCGCCGGCGTTGTTCACCAGCACGTCGACCTTGCCGAACTCGCGCACGACGCGCTCGACGAGCGCCTGCACGGCTTCGGCCTTCGAGACATCGGAGACGATGGGCAGCGCGCGGCGGCCGAGCGCCCGGATGTCATCGGCCACCGAGTCGATATCGCGCCATCCGGCACGCTGCTCATCTTCCGGATAGTGCTCGCGCGCACGACCCGTGCCCGTCAGCACCACGTCACAGCCGGCCCTGGCGAGGGCCATGGCAATCGGGCGGCCGATGCTGCGCATACGGCCGGCGCCCGTGACGATCGCCACTTTGTCTTCGAGCCCCGTCAGAGTGATCGACATCCTGGGTCCTCGCGCATTTCAGAGCTGGACAGGTTCCACACTACCGCAGCCTCACGCAACACGATTACGTAGCCGCAGCGGCTGCCGCTAGAGCTTCAATCCTCTCGCGGATACCCGGCTTCACGCTGATGCTTCACGGCGAGAATCATCACGACTTCTTCGACCGAAAACCATCGATACAGGGCAGCGTACCCGTCCCGGCCACGCGACAGGATCAGCTCCCGTCGTCCATCCTCGACAAGTCGACCCAAGTGTGGGTGATCTGCCAGCAGCTCGAATGCACGCTTTACACTGAGCAGCTGCAGTCGCGCGCGTACAGGGTCCCCGGCGGCGATGAATTCGAACAGGCGTTCCAGATCCTGCAGCGCCCGCGCGCTTACTTCGACGCGCGCCATGCACGCGCTCTGGGCGGCTTGACCTTCTTGCCTGCAAGCTTCGCCTCAAGATACCCGAAGGCGACTCCCATCGAATGCGATTTACCCGATTCCAGTGCTTCGCGTTCCGACTCCGCAGCCTCAGCCACAAAGCGCGCCCGCAGCTCTGCACGCCGGGCCTCGCGGGAGAGCGCATCCACCATGAATGCATGAGGCGTGACGCCGGCGTCCTCCGCCAGTCGCGCCAGCCGCCGCTTCAGCGAATCAGGTAACTTGAGACTGGTGGCTGCCATGGTCCTGCCAGCAGGCCGCACATCGGTAGTCGGAAAGTAATACCCGCCCGACAGCCTGTCAACCGGAGTCGCGTTGCCGATCGCTCAAGCCCTCGGCTTGCGCTTCGGCTTTGCCTTGCCGGCGATCTGGCGACGGCGACTGGCCGGGACCTTGCCCGTCAACTCGATCCCGAACACATCGCCCAATGCTGACTCATCAAGCACTCTGTCCCGGGCCGGTGTTCTGCTCGCGCGCGGCAGGCCGGCATCCGCTTGCGCCAGCAAATCCTTTTCGTCGACACGACGCAAGCCGAACAGCAGCCCCGGTTGCAGGTCCAGCCGGGCGCCGACACCGTAGAGTACGGCCGCGACGTGCTTGCACATCGATGCCCAGTCCGGACAGCTGCAGCTGAATTCGATTTCCTTCGGCGCCGGAAACAGTCCGTCGCCGGGCCGGCACAAGCGCTGCATCACGGCCTGCGAGAACTTTCCCTGCAGCAGCTCGACCATCGAGTCGATCGAGCCGGCGCAGTCGGCACCGATGGCCTTCCAGCGCTTGACCCCCACGGCCGCCACACGCACTTCGACGCGGTAGAGACTCGATCCCATGACCTGGGCGCGGACTGCGCCCTGCCCGATGGCGAGGTCGATCACCGATCCGTTGCGCACGTAGGTTCGCCCGCGAGGAAGCCGGTTGGCATAGTCGCTGTAGCGCTCCAGATTTTCGCACCACGACTTGCCCCAGAAGGTCTTTGCAATGGCACCGCGCGACGGCGCTATGGGAGCAAGTGTTGCGCCTGCCTTCCTGGCCCTCGCTGCCGCCGACACAGCTTTTCTTCTGCGCACCGCGACCGGTACATATGGCTTCCATCCCCAGTAACCCATGCGCAGCCCCCCTTTGATCAGTCTTGCCGTGCAGCGTGGATGTCCAGCCGCACCAGCTCCAGCAGTTCGCGATCGCTCATTTCCGTGAGCAGCAGTTCGGCTCCACCCTCAAGCACATCCTTCACCAGCTGCTGCTTCGATTCAATCAGCGCATCGATGCGCTCCTCCACGGTTCCGCGGCAGATGAACTTGTGCACCAGCACGTTGCGGCGCTGGCCGATGCGGTACGCGCGATCGGTCGCCTGATTCTCCACCGCCGGATTCCACCAGCGGTCGAAGTGGATCACATGGGAAGCCGCGGTCAGGTTCAATCCCGATCCCCCCGCCTTCAGCGACAGCACGAAGAATGGCGTCGATTCGTCGTTCTGAAAGCGCTCGACCCGCTCGCGCCGCCGGGCCACTGGCGTCCCGCCGTGCAGCACCAGGCCCTCACGCCCGAAGATCGTGCCGAGAAAAGCAGCCAGCGGCCCGGTGGTCTCACGAAACTGCGTGAAGACCAGCATCTTCTCCTGCTTGTCGCGCGCGACCTCGGCCAGTTCCCGCAGGCGCGCGAACTTGCCGCTGTCTTCAGCGCGCCAGGCCGCATCTCCAAGCCACTGTGAGGGGTGGTTGCAGATCTGTTTGAAGCGCATGAGGAAGGCGAGGACGACACCCCTGCGCGCGATGCCGTCCGTATCTTCCAGCGCACCGGCCAGTTCCTGCACAGACTGCTGATAGAGCGCCGCCTGCACCGGCGCCAGAGAACACCACGCGTCAAGCTCCGTCTTGTCGGGCAAGTCGGCGATGACACGCTTGTCCGACTTCAGGCGGCGCAGGATGTAGGGCCGGACGAGATTGCGCAGCGGCGCGAAGTGCTCCGTGCCCGCCAGTCGTTTGGTGAAATCGGCGAACACCTTCTGCGACCCCAGCAGGCCCGGGTGCGTGAAGTCGAACAGCGACCAGAGATCGGACAGGCGGTTTTCCACCGGTGTGCCGGTGAGCGCAATGCGCGCACCCGCCTTCAGGCTCTTCAAGTGGCGCGTCTGCCTCGCCGCGGGATTCTTGATCGCCTGCGCCTCGTCCGCGATCACGACACGCCAGTGGATGTGCGACAGCACCGGCAGGCGCAGCAGTGTGGCGTAGCTCGTGATAACCAGATCCACGGCTTCGAATGCAGCGCTGTCGAGGTCGCGCAATTCCTGCGTCGACTGTACCGATGGATGCGCGATCAGCACGCGCAGATCCGGCGCAAAGCGCGCGGCTTCCGCGGCCCAGTTGGCGAGCAGCGATGCCGGCGCCACGATGAGCGCCGCGGATCGCGGCCCGCCGGTTCTCGCCTGCTCCTGCTTCAGAACCAGCAATAGCGCGAGTGTCTGGATCGTCTTGCCCAAACCCATGTCATCGGCGAGACAGGCCCCGAGCCCGAGCCTCGTCAGAAGATACAGCCAGCGCACACCGGTCTGCTGATACGGCCGCAAGCCGGTCTGGAGTGCTGTGCCCGGATCGACTCGTGCCAATCCTTCCGGCTGGCGCAGGCTTTGCAGCGTTTGCGCCAGCCAGGCACCCGCACTGATCTCGGCCCATTGCGCGCTATCAGCCTCGAGGCCATCGGCGAGACCCGCGCCCGCCACCAGGCGCATGGCCTCAGCGAAAGTCAGTCCATTTTTTGCCGCGAGCTTCTCGATGGAACGAAAGCGCTCCACCACGGCACCCAGCTTCCTCGCGTCCACCTCGACCCAGCGGCCGCGAATCAGCTGCAGGCCATGGGCACTCTTCAGCAGTGTCTCGATCTCGGCCGGAGTGAGCGCTTCGCCCTCCAGAGTCACGGCCATCCGGAAATCGAGCATGGCATCGAGGCCGAGTGTTGAGGGCGCCGTGGAACCGACGACCGACGTGACGCGCGGCCGCGCCGGCCTTCCGGCTTGCCAGGCTCCCGGCATGCGCACGACGACGCCGCTCGCTTCGAGCTTCGGCACATCGCGCAGGAAGCGCAACGCATCCTCGGGCAGCCAGCGCAGCGGGTGATAGATTTCGCCCGCCTCAACCATCTCGTGCAGCCATTCGCACTGCTGTGCCGCCCGTTGCACCGGCAGCAGCAGCGACAGCAGCTGTGCCTTTCTGTGACCACCGGAGAATTCCGCGAGCGCCGCCGACAGTGGCTGGTGTTGCGCCTTGCCGTACGCCGACAGCCGCGCGGTGTACGTGGCGAGAAACGCAAAGGGCGCCTGCGGGTCCTTGCGGTTTTCGGCCAGATTGAAGTTCACCCTGCCAACGAGATTCCAGGAGGGATGCCAGCGCTTGAGCAGATCCGGCAGCCGCAGCTTCGACCTGGCGAGCGCCTCGTGCACCGCGGCGTCGATCCCGGCCCACAGCGCCGCGAGAACCCCCGGCGACAGGTACTCCGCGCCGCGCATCGGAGGTACATCGGCAACGAGGGAATCAAGCGTCGTCGCATCCGGGGCAGCGACGGCGATCTCGGCGCCCTCCGCCGTGGCGCAGAGCGCCGTCACGTAGCGCGCTGCAAATTCCCGCCAGTACGCGAGCACCGGTGGCAGCACAGTGCCGACCTCGCGCGCGCCCAGTTCGAGCAGCCCATGGCCGGGGCCGCGATCGAACGCGGCGGTGAGACGGTCCAGCAATTCCGCCGCCAGCGGCGGCGACTCGGGGTCGCCCTGCAGTTGCAGATGGCCCTGCGGCGTCAGCGCGAGTGAAGTCGACTCGACGCCCGGCGCAACTGCGCTCACGCCCGGATGTCGCCAACCATCACTTCACCAGCACCACGGGCATGGAGGCGAGCTGCACGACCCGCTGTGCGACCGACCCCATCACCACGCCGCCGAGGAAGCCGCGTCCGTGCGTGCCCATCACCACTTCGTCGCAATGCTTGCTGCCTGCGTATTCGACGATCACCTGCCCGGGATCGCCGACGCCGATGTGGAACTCGCAGGCAATACCGGCTTCGGCCAGGCGCTTGCGCGGCGCGGCGAGCACCGCCATGCCCTCCTCGCGGTAGTGTGCCTGCTGGCTCTCCTGGCTGATGAAGAGCTTGACGTTCACGCCGGCGAGCGGCATCTGCACGTTGAGCAAGTGCACATGCACGCTCTCGCGCGTGGCTGCGGCGCGGGCCACCGCGTAGTTGACCGCACGGTCGGAATACGGTGAGCCGTCGATGGCGATCAGCAGAGTCAGCATGGATTTTCCCTTCATTCGTCGTCGCGACGAGCGAGATCGATGGGCCCGGCCGCGGCGGGCGCCGCCGGACGACTCGCCGCCAGGAGTTTGCCGATCGCCACGACCAGCACTGCACCGGCCACGGGTGCGGCATACACCCAAAGTCCGGGCAGCAGCGCCGCCACGCGTTCCTTCAGCACGACGTCGTGGGCGATCATGTCGCCGGCGATCCAGCCGAGCAGCGCCGCGCCGGCGACGATGACGACCGGAAACCGGTCCATCAGCTTCAGGACGAACTGACTGCCCCACACGATGATCGGCACGCTCACGACCAGACCGAACACCACGAGCCCGACATGATCCTTGGCCGCCGCCGCGATGGCGATGACATTGTCGAGGCTCATGACCGCGTCGGCGACAATGATCGTGCGGACGGCGCCGAGCAGATGCGTGCTGGCGTCGATGTCGTGGCCTCCGCCTTCCTTCTGCGGCAGCAGCAGCTTGACGCCGATCCACAGCAACAGAAGCCCGCCACCCAGCTTCAAAAACGGTACGCGCAACAACTGCAGCGCGAAGTAGATCAGCGCCACACGCAGTGCGACGGCACCGAACACACCCCAGAAAATCGCCTGCTTGCGTTGCGCCTGGGGCAGGCGGCGCGAGGCGAGCGCGATGACCACCGCGTTGTCGCCGCCGAGCAGGATGTCGATGACGATGATCTGGCCAACGGCGATCCAGAACTCCGGCGACGCGAATTCCATTCCCCTCCCCTTCCAAAATGCAGTCGGACACTATCATGCCCCGGCACCCATAGCGCTAGCCGGCTACCGCCGTGCCGAGCAGGTACCCGATACTGAAAGTGATCGCAGCTGCCGCCGCGGTGATCAGGAGCTGGCGCGCGATCGAGAACACGAGGCTGCGCCCGGTGAAGAGCGACGTGCCGATCGCGATCAGGCACAGGCCCACGAATGTCGTGCCCATGCTCGTGAACAGGGCAATGTCACCGCCCAGGACAAGATAAGGCGCGACCGGGAAGATCGCGCCCAATGCGAAGAAGCAGAACGAGGAGATGGCGGCACTCCACGCCGATCCGCCCAGATCGGCGGGATCCACGCCCAGATCCTCGCGCACCAGCGTATCGAGCGCCGTCGCCAGATTGTCAGTCAGATGCTCCGCCAGTTGATCAGCCTTGGCACTCTCGAGACCTTTGGCGCGGTAGATGTTCGCGATCGAACGCTCACCCTCCTCGGGCGCAACCGCCAGGCGCTCAGCGCGCGCGGTGATCTGCGCCTGGTAGAACTCCCGCGAACTTTCGACCGAAAGCCACTCGCCCAGTGCCATCGAACAGGCGCCCGCAATCAGCCCCGCGAGGCCCGCCAGCAGCACCACGCCATTGTCGCTCGCGGCGCCCGCCATCCCCATCACCAGACTGGCGTTGGACACGAGTCCGTCGTTGGCGCCGAGCACCGAGGCCCGCAGGGTATTGCCGCTGGCGCCGCGCTGCCGGTAGACGAGCGAACCGCGGTCGTCGACGGCCACGAAGTGCTCGCGATGGCGGGCGCGATCGACGGGCGTGTCGATGTGATCGGCGTGTTCGAGCCGTACCACCGTCGGCATCACGAAACCCGCGCCAAACCACTTTGCCAGCGTGCCGAGCACCTTTACCCGCAGCCGTGGTCGCGAGGCAGGCGCCTCCACGCCCAGATCGCGCAGCTGCGCCTGCCAGAAGCTCGCGCTCTGCTGCTCGCCTTCGGCAATGCGTCGGTACGCGCGCGCGAGTTGCGGTTCGGCAGCGAGCTCTGCCAGACGGGTGTACAGAGCCGCGTTGTCGCGCTCGATGCGAAGGTTCCTCTGGAAATGGCAAATGCGGCGATCTCTCATGTTTCACGGCTGGCAGCGGCTGGTGCGCAGAATGATAGTCCACGAACCGGACATCCGCGGCCGGACCCGCGGGCTGAAGGCCGCTCGTCAGGGGAGCGGAACCTCGAATCCGGAATCGACGTCACGCGCCCACGCGAGGAGGCCACCAGCAAGATTGAGCGGCGCAGCCAGGCCTGCGGCAGCGGCCTGCTCGCACGCCGTCTGGCTGCGCCCGCCGCTGCGGCACAGGAACACGACGTCGTCGCCCTCCGCCCGTGCGGCGTCGAGCAGCGCCGGCAGATCCCGCAGCAGCAGGCCCAACGGCACATTGCGGCTCTCGGGCAGGCAGGCGGTGGCGAACTCTGTGGGCTCACGCACGTCGACGACGCGCACGTGCCCGCGTGCCAACAAGCTCCGCAAATCCGTGGGGCTCACCTTCCGGATGCGGGCACGCTGGTCGGCGCTGCAAACGGGTGCGGCGCTTTCCTGCGGCGCACGAATCGTCGGTTGGTCGCCGCACACCGCGCAGTCGGCGCGGCGGGTGACCTTGAACTCATCGAATCGCATCGTCAGCGCGTCGACCGTCAGGAGCCTCCCGATCAGCGGCTCGCCGAATCCGGCCAGCAGCTTGATCGCCTCGGTCGCTTGCACGGTGCCCAGGATGCCGGGCAGCACGCCCAGCACACCGGCCTCGGCGCAGTTGGGTGTGACGCCCTCCCCGGCTGACGGGAAAATGCAGCGATAGCAGGGTCCGCATTCCGGCACATAGCTGAAGGTCTGGCCCTCGAAGCGATGGATTGCCGCCGACACGAGCATCTTCCGTTGCAGCACGCAGGCATCGTTGACCTGATAGCGCGTGCTCAGGCGATCGGTGCCATCGACGACGAGATGGTAAGGTCGAATCAGATCCATGACATTGCCGGCTGTCACCTCGCAGTCGTGCGCCACGATGGAGATGTCCGGATTCAGCTCCTGCAGCCGCGCCTGGCCGCGCAACGCTTTGGATCGGCCGATGTCGGCACTGCCATACAACACCTGCCGCTGCAGATTGCTGAGATCGACCTTGTCGAAATCCACAAGGGCGAGTGTTCCGACTCCAGCGGCGGCGAGGTAAAGGGATGCGGCCGAACCGAGGCCGCCACCGCCGACGACGAGCACCTTGGCCGCCTTGAGCCTCTCCTGGCCGGCGACACCGAACTCACTCAATACCAGATGCCGGTGATAACGTTCCCGATCGGCAGGCGTGAGACGGGCCTCCACGACCCTCAACCGCCGCTCAGCGCGCAAACGAGGTGCACCGTATCGCCCGGCCTGACGGCGGCATCGAGTCGCAGCGCCTCATTGCCGTTGACGAAGAGGCGAATGTGGGGACGGATGCACTCTTGCTCATCGATCATGCGAAAGCGCATCCCGGGATATGCGGCATCGAGACACGCCAACACCGCGCTCAAATCAGAACCGTCGGCGGCGACCTGCGCTGCGCCGCCAGTGTAGGAACGAAGCGGGCTCGCGACGCGCACGGTACAGGGCGGAACCGCGCGGGTTTCTGGAGCGGCATCAGGCATGGCCGCGGCCCCGGGACGCAGCGAAGGTCAAGGAATAGATCTGCGGCAAGTGTCGCGCGAGATTCCGCCAGCGAGCGCCACCCTCCGCGCTGCCCCAGACCTCGCCGTTCGTGTTGCCGAGATAGAGGCCGGGGCCTTTGCGGTCATCCCGACACATCGCTTGTCGCAACACGGTCCACCAGGCCTGCGAGCGCGGAAAGCCCGCATCCTGACGCTGCCATTTGCGCCCGCCATCGCGCGTCATGTAAACGGCGGGCTTGCCGTCGACGCTGGTGCGCGGCCACACGGTCGTGCCGTCCATCGGAAATACCCAGGCGATGTCCGGGTTTTCGGCGTGCAGCACGATCGGAAAGCCGATGTCCCGGATCTTGCGCGGCATGTTGTCGCCGATACGCTGCCACCGGGACGCCGGCCGATCGAGCCGGTAGATGCCGCAGTGATTCTGCTGATACAAGCGGTCGGGCTGCTGCGGATGCATCGCGACCAGGTGCGGATCGTGGCCCCACGGCGCCTCGGGATCGGGCAGGAAATCGGCGTGCACGCCCTGATTGAGCGGGGACCAGTTCGCGCCGCCGTCGGTCGACTCGAAAGTACCGCCCACCGAAAGTGACAGATACAGATGCTGCGGGTCGCGCGGATCGACCAGCACGGAATGCAGCAACTCGCCACCGGGCGTCGCGAATCCGGCCGCCCATTTTGAGTACATCGGGTTGTCGTTGAATCCGGTGACCGCCGTCCAGGTGGCGCCATGATCCCCGGAACGAAAGAGCCCCGGCGGCGCGGTACCGCAGTACCAGGTGCCGCTTTGCGACGCGTGGCCGGCGGTCAGCCAGAACGTCGTTTGCACGGCGCGGCCCTTCTCGCCCTCGGCGACTTTCGGGAAGGCGGGCGGCTGCGCACTCTCCTTCCAGGACTTGCCGCGATCGGTGGAGAAGTAAATCGTCGGCCCGAGATGGCCGGTCTTCGCCGCCATCACCAGGCGCTTCGGTTCGCGCGGGTCTTGCACGACATGATGCACGATATGCCCGAGAAACTGCGGACCTGTCAGCTTCCAGCCGCGCGGCTGCCGGCGCAACGCGAAAAGACCTTTGCGCGTGCCGATCCACAGAGTGTCAGTCATCGCGAGCTCCGCCTTCGGAATCGTCCCTGATTGCCGCCGTCAGCTTACGCCGGGCAAATCTCCAATGCACCCGGCGTTCGACCGCCGCGCGTCACTTTGCAGGCGTGATGACGATGTTGCGGAACTCGACCGGGCCATGATCACCCTGCAGGTAAACGGGTCCGGGAAGCCCCTCGTGACTGTCGATCGCTCCCCCCGTCGGACCGGGGATGATTTGACCTGCGATGACTGTCTTGCCGTTGAGCACGACCGTCACGCGCCGTCCAATGAGCGTGATGTCAAGTGACTGCCATCGGTCGGGACCCAGCGCAGCCAGCTCGTTGGGAACGAGATGTCCGTAAATTGATCCGATGCCCAGAACACCCGGTCCCGGTCCCGGCGTGTCCTCAAGCTGCACCTCGTAACGTCCCCGCAGATAGATCCCGCTGTTGCCCCCTTCTGGATACCTGAATTCCGCGTGGAGCCTGAAGTCAGTGAAGCCGCGCTCGGTGACGAGATTGGCTCCGCGGCCTCCATTGCGCAGCACGCCCTGGTCGGCGGCCCAATTGCCGGCACCAGGACCGTACGCCTTCCAGCCCGACAGGTCGCGCCCATTGAAAAGTGGGATCGGACGATCCCATCGCGGGGATTTACTGCGTCGAAGTGCAGGAGCACGCTCGCCACGGAAGGCGAATGCCCTTCCGTTGGCGTAGCCGATCGTCCCCGCCATCGAGTCGCCGAGCACACGACCGGTCACCGTCGTCTCGCCTTCCGTATCGTCCCACTGCGGGGGGACAATGAACCGGAATGTGCCCTCCGCTGCATCAATGCGGCTGACCGGGCGTGCGCTCCCGAACATGTTGAGGAACGAGCCCACGAGCGTCGTGCGCCCCGAGGGACGCACCTCGAGCCAACCGGCTCGATACGGACCCGGTGTGTCGACGGTCAGATCCCAGCGCCCCACGAGCTGTGACGGGGTTGCCTCCGCGGCGTGGGACACAGTCATCGCCGCCGCGGTGAGGAACGCGGCAGTCAAGTGCGCCTTCATGCTGCCCGCCCGCGATCTGGGTTCGCCCGGTGCGTCGGCCAGGACAACCAGACGGGCTTCGCTTCCAGGTGCAGCGCTCATGATCAAGTCTCGCTCCAATGGCTCCCGGAAGAGTTCGTATCGCTGAGCCTTGCACTGTACATCGGCGTCTTCAATGGGTAGCGGCTACTTGCACGAAATCCCGGACCACTGCCGCTACCCGCTGCACACCAGCCCGCTGGTAGGGATCAACAACAAGATCAAAGTCATCAAGTACGCGGCTTACGGCTTCCGCGACGACGAGTAATTCTTTCTGAAGAGCCGACGGCGTTCCCCTGGATATTGACTTGGTCATGAGACCTTCAATCAGTCGGTAAGGAGTCATCGGGGTTGCAGCATCAGGCCTGAGCGCTATCCTGTCTGCTGAAAGGAGATGCCATGGACAACTCGCTGGCAACAACCTTCGCTGCGATGCTCGAGTCCCTTTGGAGACGACTTGTCGGCACCATGGCGGATGCGAGCATCATCGGCTCGGTCACGTGGGCAGACCTGCTGGTCGCTGCAACATTTCTTGCGCTCACGGTCGTGGGCATGATCGTGGCAGAGCTGGTCGTGCGTCGTTGCGCAAGCACCTCAAGTGATGACACCCGGGTTCGCGAGTCTTTGCGCCATGTGGCTCGGGCGCTGGGCAAGCCGCTCCATGTGCTGATCTGGGCCTCCGGACTGTACTTTGCTGCCATCCCGTTCGTCGCACTCACGGGCCCCCATAGGCACGCCGAATCGCTCCAGACCCTGTCAGGGCTGACGTTCGATCTTGCGCTGTTCGTCATCGTGTTCTGGCTGGCGGCGCGCCTGACACGCGTGCTCGAAGAGCGGCTGACGTTGTGGGCCGCGAGCAGTGTCAGCAGGATGGATGACTTCATCCTGCCGCTCATCGGTCGGAGCCTGCGCATCGCGGCACCGGTGGCCAGCGTCATTCTGGCGCTGCCACTGCTGCATCTGCCGGCGCGCTTCGATGCGGGAGCCGGAGTACTCACCCGTATCGTGCTGATCGCCACCCTCGCGGCCATCTTGCTTCAGGCCGTGCATATCGGTTCGTTATCCATTTTGGCCGGCCATGACGTCAAGGCAGCAGACAATCTGCGTGCCCGCACGATCCACACCCAAGTCGGGATCATCACGAAGGTGATGGATGTCGCCATCGTGCTCCTTGCCGTCGCGTCGACCCTGATGCTTTTCGAGGAAGTACGGCGCTTCGGCACGAGCCTCCTCGCGTCAGCAGGGGTCGCGGGCATCATTCTCGGGATGGCTGCACAGAGGACGATCGCAAATCTGCTCGCCGGCTTCCAGATCGCGCTCGCCCAGCCGATCCGCGAGGACGATGTGCTGATCGTCGAGGGTGAGTGGGGTCGCGTGGAGGAGATCACGCTCACATACGTGGTCGTGCGCATCTGGGACGAGCGAAGGCTGGTCCTGCCTCTCAGCTATTTCATCGAGAAGCCATTCCAGAACTGGACGCGCAGGTCAGCAGAGCGACTGGGGTCGGTCTACATATGGGTTGATTACGCCTTTCCGGTCGAGGAGGGCCGCAAGGTCCTCAAGGGCATCATCGAGGGCAACCCGCTCTGGGACGGGCGCTTCTGGAATCTCGTGGTGAGCGATGCGTCGGAGCGCACGATGCAGCTGCGGGTGCTCGCGACCGCGAAGGATGCCTCGACCGAGTGGGACCTGCGCTGCGACATTCGCGAGAAGTTCATCGCGTTCATCCGCGACCGCCATCCGGAGAGTCTGCCGCAGGTGCGCCTGCTCTCGAGCGTTCTTTCCGGGGCCGCGACACCCGCTTGAACCAGCGGAAGCGGCGTGCCTGACATCCTTTATTTGCGCCAATTGGGCATCATTGCAACGTGACCGGCGGGCGCACATCCGGGAGCAGGACAGCGAGCATGCCGAGCAGCGGCAGGAAGGCGCAGACCTGATAGACGAACACGATGCCGAAGTGGTCGGCGACGACACCCAGCAAGGCCGCGCCGAGGCCGCCCATGCCGAAGCTGAAGCCGTAGAACAGGCCCGACACCATGCCGATGCGGTGGGTGAGCATGTCCTGCGCGTACACGATGATCGCCGGAAATGCCGAGGCGAGCACGAGGCCGATGACGATGCTCAGAGCCACTGTAAGCTCCAAACCCACGTGCGGCAGCAGCAATGTAAAGGGCGCGCAGCCGAGGATCGAAAACCAGATGACCCGTCGCCGCCCCAAGCGATCGCCGAGCGCTCCACCGATCAAGGTGCCGGCAGCGACCGCGAACAGGAACACCGCGAGCAGCTTGGCGGCCGTGCCCGCCGATACGCCAAAATGGTGAATCAGGTAGAAGGTGTAGAAGCTGCTGATGCTCACCAGATAGAAGAACTTCGAAAACATCAGTACCAGCAGGACGCCGATGGTGCGGCGTACGAGCCGGGGCGAAAATCGTGCAGTAGTGGCTGCGAGGTGTGCTTTTGCACGCTCGTCGGCGCGCTCCTCGAGATGCGCCCGATACCAGCGACTCACCTGCAGCAGGATCACGACGGCGAGCAAGGCGAAAAGTCCGAACCAGGCGATGTGCGCACGGCCTTGCGCGCCGTGCCCCAGTACCAGAAAGGCCGCGAGCAGAGGCCCGAGCGCCTGCCCGACGTTGCCGCCGATCTGGAAGACCGATTGGGCGAATCCGTAGCGGCCGCCCGACGCCAGGCGCGCCACGCGCGAGGATTCGGGATGGAAGGTCGAGGAGCCGCAGCCGATCAGCCCGACCGCAAGCAGCACCAGGGGATAACTGGGCGCCACGGCGAGCAGCAGCAGGCCGCTCAACGTAAAGCCCATGCCGATCGGCAGGAGAGCCGGAAACGGATGCCTGTCGGTGACCGCGCCAACCACCGGCTGGAGCAGCGAAGCTGTGAGCTGGAAGGTGAGCGTGATCGCGCCGATCTGGAAGAACCCGAGATCGAACTCTCCCTTGAGCAGCGGGTAGAGCGCCAGGATCACCGACTGCATGATGTCGTTCAACGCATGCGCCGAGCTGATCCCGGCGAGAGCGCCCCGACTGCGCAATGCGCGACGGGCTACGATTTTTCCCACGAGATGAAGGCCCAGCGCATCGGCGCATCCGTCGCGCCCGTGCCTGGCGGCGAGCGATCGTACCAGGCGCGCAGCCGCGCGAGCTCCTCGCGTGTCAGCTCACCGAGTGACCAGGCGATGCGGCGCGCGAGTTCCTCGAAGTCGGCAGGCGGCGCGAGACGGTATTCGCTCTCGATGTAGTCGAGCCGCGGGTGAATGCCCATGCCATGCAGGATGTTCACAATGTAAATGTAGTCGGGTGGCGGCAGGAGCTTCCTGCCCACCGCTTCGATTGCGCCCCCATCAAACGGCCGGTCGCCGACACGATGAGTGAGGTAGACACGGCGGCGGGCTCTGGAGTCGAGCTTGACGAGCGCTGCGGTCATGTCCTGCACATTGGTGGAACGCGACGCCACGACGATGTCGCACACGGGCACGTCCGACCAGTCGTCCTCCCAGGCCCGGTGCAGCGCCTCGATGTTGGCCAGCCCGCGCTCGGCAGCATTGGCGCGCAGCGCATCGAGCATCGCGCGACTGTAGTCGAGCCCATACACGCGCTCGAGCCGGGCGGCCAGGGGCAGGCCGATGGTACCGGGACCGCAACCGACGTCGAGCAGCGTGGCGGCACCCGCAAGATCCATGCGGGCGATGAACGCCTCCGCATAGCGGCTCTGGCGTCCCCGGTGCTGCATCTCGCCGGCACGCGCATCCCAGGCCTTCGCAGGCTTTGGCGTGCGAGCGGCGGCAAGCGCGTGCTCGCGATAGAGGCGACCGAAATCGATGTCGGCGATCGTCACTTCTCGAGGGACTCGAACCAGGCCTCGAGCGACTCGAGGTTCGCCGGCAACTCGGCGCCTGCACCGTCCGTGAAGCACCGCCAGCTCTCGAGGTACTTGTCGCCGACCGCGGTGAGCAGCGGCACACCCTCGCCCATCAGCTCGAGCATCTCGGCGGCGAAGCCGCCGCCGGCCGCTTCCAGTTCCCCGAAGCGGCTCACCATGACGAGATCAGTGTCTGGTGCCAGCGCGCGGCGCAGCGCGGCGCTCGCCGCCGCGAGCACGCCCGGATCGACGCAGCCCGGGCCTGATCCCGCGCCGAGTTTCTGGGAGATGTCGAAGCGTTCACCACTCTCGAGATCGGTCAGCATCATGCGGCGGGCGCCGCCCGGGCCATCGCGCGTCTGCTCCTGGATGAGACCGCACACCTTGCGGCCACGCTCGCGCAGGCTGCAGGCGAAGTCGGCCATCGGGCCGTCGGCCGCACCACGCGCGGCGTAGACGATGGCCGCAATGGGCAGCGCTCGCGTCGCGTTCAATCGAGGATCTCCCTCACTTAGATCTCCAGCGGCCATTTTACGTGCCTTGGGCCGGCAGGGACATCCTCGACGCGACTCGGGACCGGCCTCGTGGCAATGCGGCGGGCGCTCGCGAGCGGCGGCTGAACGGCAGCGATCTCAGCCCTTGAAACCCTTCGCCACCACATAGATTTCCCGCGAACGTGGGCGCGATGCCTCGGGCTTGCGGATCGAGACCTTCTCGAACGAGGAGCGCAGTTCCTTGAGATACGCATCCGAACCCGAGCCCTGGAATACCTTGGCAACGAAGCTGCCCCTGGGCTTGAGCACCTTGCGCGCCATGTCGAGCGCCAGTTCGACGAGATACATCGACGAAGCCTGATCAGCGGAGTCGATGCCGCTGAGGTTGGGCGAGATGTCGGAAATGATGAGATCGGGCTTCTCGCCCTGCAGCGCAGCGAGAATCTGGTTGAACACGGATTCTTCGGTGAAGTCGCCCTGGATGAATTCCACGTTGCGTACCGGGTCCATGGGCAGGATGTCGGTGGCGAGCACGCGGCCCTTCTCGCCGACGAGGCGGCCAGCGACCTGTGACCAGCCGCCCGGCGCGGAGCCCAGATCCATGACCAGCATTCCGGGGCGAATCAGTCGATCTTTCTCATTCAGCTCGATCAGCTTGTAACTGGCGCGCGAGCGATAGCCGTCCTTCTGCGCCTGTTTGACGAACGGATCGCTGACATGCTGCTGCATCCAGCGGTGACTGCTCCTGGAACGGGCCATGACGCTACCGGAAAGCTTACAATTCGCGGCATTCTAACCCGTCTTTCCCCCTCGTGATCCGCATCACCGAACTGTCGCTGCCCCTCGATCACCCGCGCGAAGCGCTGCGTGCCGCCCTCGTCAGGCGGCTCGGGCTCACGGACGCGGATCTGCTCGCCTTCACGGTGTTCAAGCGCAGCTTCGATGCGCGCAAGAAAAGCAGCGTCATCAGCTTCGTCTACATCCTGGACGTCACGGTACGCGACGAGGCCGCCCTCCTGAAGCGCCTTGCAGGCGATCAGAACGTTCGTCCAGCGCCAGACACCGCCTACCATCCTGTCGCACGGGCTCCGGCCACGTTCGCGCATCGACCGGTGATCGTGGGCTTTGGACCCTGCGGCCTGTTCGCTGCGCTGCTGCTGGCGCAGATGGGCTTCAAACCCATTGTGCTCGAACGCGGTCGCGATGTGCGACGGCGCACCCAGGACACCTGGAACCTGTGGCGCAAGCGCCTCCTCACCCCCGAATCGAACGTGCAGTTCGGCGAAGGTGGCGCCGGCCTGTTCTCCGACGGGAAGCTGTACAGCCAGATCAAGGATCCGAAGTCATACGGTCGCAAGGTGATGCAGGAGTTCGTGCGTGCCGGTGCACCCGCGGACATCCTCTACGTCAGCAAGCCGCACATCGGCACGTTCCGTCTCGCCAGCGTGGTAACGCGAATGCGCGAGGAAATCATCACGCAGGGTGGCGAGGTGCGCTTCGGGCAGAAGGTCGTCGATGTCGTGATCGAAAACGGCAGTATCAGGGGCGTGGTTCTGGAGAGCGGCGAAACGCTGCGCAGCACGCATGTCGTGCTGGCGCCCGGTCACAGCTCGCGCGACACCTTCCGGATGCTGCATCGACGCGGTGTGTTCATCGAGCCCAAACCCTTCGCCATCGGCTTTCGCATCGAGCATCCGCAGTCCATGATCGATCGTGCGCGACTCGGCAAGTATGCGGGGCATCCTGAACTCGGTGCTGCCGACTACAAACTGGTGCATCACGCGAGCAATAACCGCTCGGTATACAGCTTCTGCATGTGTCCCGGTGGCACCGTGGTCGCCGCCACCTCCGAGCCCCGGCGCGTGGTGACCAACGGCATGAGCCAGTATTCGCGCAACGAGCGCAATGCCAACGCAGGCATCGTCGTCGGCGTCGATCCGGAGCGGGATTTTCCCGGTGGACCGCTGGCCGGCATCGATCTGCAGGAGCAGCTCGAATCGCGCGCCTTCGAGTCCGGTGGCGGCGACTACAGTGCGCCGGCGCAGCTCGTCGGCGACTTTCTGCGCGGCACGCCTTCCACGCAGCTGGGCGAAGTCGCGCCCTCCTATCAGCCCGGTGTGCGCCTCGGTGATCTCGCACCCTCGCTGCCCGCCTGTGCCATCGACGCGATCCGCGCAGCACTGCCGGCATTCGGCCGGCAGATCCGCGGCTTCGATCGCGACGACGCCGTGCTGACGGGTGTGGAAACACGCACGTCCTCACCGGTGCGTATCACGCGCGATGCCGGGACACTGCAGAGCCTCAACGTGCGCGGCCTGTATCCGGCAGGTGAAGGCGCCGGCTACGCCGGCGGCATTCTGTCCGCGGGCGTCGATGGCATCAAAGTGGCAGAAGCGGTGGGACGATCCCTGTTGGAGCAGCCGTGAAAGTGGACGATCTCGGGAAGCTGCACCAGAAGAAGTACCGCGAGCAGCTCGGTCATTACCTTGTGGAGGGCGAGCATCTGGTGCTCGAACTGCAGAAGGCCGCTCTGACCAACCCCCAGCTCAAGGACTGCAAGCTGTACGTCTCGGAGGAGCACGCCGCCTGGCGCAGCCGGTTCGAGATGCATATCGTCAGCAAACGTCGCATGAAAGAGCTGTCGGCGACCGAGACGCCGCAGGGCATCGTGGCGCTGGTACCCATGCCGCGAGCGAGTGCACCGCAGGCGGGCGAACGAGCCGTGTATCTGCACGAAATCCAGGACCCCGGCAACCTTGGCACCATCCTGCGCACGTTGGCGTGGTTTGGAAGCTTCCGCTGCCTGCTGAGTCCGGGAAGTGTCGATCCGTACAACTCGAAGGTCCTGCGCGCCAGTGTCGGCGCGATCTTTCACACCCCCATCGAGATGGATGTTGATCT
>Ga0073900_10000825_pt1 | contig 18449 bp, 18 predicted proteins | sample KloWWTmetKNB5Kit_FD_66666 | JGI IMG/M metagenome (GOLD analysis project Ga0073900, IMG submission 66666) | Active sludge microbial communities from Klosterneuburg, Austria, studying microevolution and ecology of nitrifiers - Klosterneuburg... | ecosystem: Engineered > WWTP > Aerobic digester >...
ATCAAGCTGATCGACGATGAAGCCAGCAAGCAATACTGCGGGCAATCCAATCAACGCATTCTGGATAATTTTTGTCGATTACTGACCGATGCGCACATTCCGATTATACCGAGAATTCCGCTAATTCCAGGCATTACTACGACAGAAGAGAATCTACGCGGCATTGCCGCATTTCTTGATAAACATGGCGTCAAATCCTGCGCTCTGATGCCTTATAACCCACTATGGAGTGACAAGCTGCGGAAACTGGGCTTGACACCTCGCTATCAACACTCAGGCTTTATGACGCCAGCTGAGCAAGCTGCCTGTGCCCGTCATTTTACTAAACCTCACTCATCCAGTTAAAAGGGGAAAATCGTGCAAATAGACTTTCATCATGCAACGACTTATGTACTCGCGCGTCTTGCCGGTTTTGAGCACCCTGAGGCAAACATCATCGCTTATTCCGCGCAGTATGTTGACGATGCAACCAATTCAGGCATTATTGTCTTTACCAATCATGCCATGTACAACCACACTCGCTCCGCGCATAAAACCGTGGATTATAGAAATTTCAAGGAACTGGCTAATCATCTGGTCTGGATACCGTTTCATTTTTTACCCGGCAATAATAACCGTCCAGCGGACGATAATTCGGCTGGTGATTTTGATGAGAAAATCATCTGCACACCGGATAGCCCGATTGCACGAGATATGGTCAGTGCCTGCATCATGAACAAAAATAGCCCATATGGCTTGCATCGACTGGGTATTACCATGCATGTCTATGCCGATACCTGGGCTCATCAGGGCTTCGCTGGCGTCAATCATAAAACTAACGATATCAGCAAGCTTGACGATGAGGATAATCCAGGCGATTCCCTGTCATCAAGATTAAAAACATACTTTGGCGATAAGTTCGACAGCATCGCCAGCAAACTGGTCGGCGATACCTTACCACTGGGTCATGGTGCAGCATTGTCTTATCCAGACCGCCCTTACTTGAATTGGAGCTACAAAGATCATCATAAAATCAAAGTAACTAGAGATAATCCTACGGACTTTATAGAAGCATCCGACAAAATGTGCATGGCTATGCAACGTTTTCTACTTGGCAACCCCAACGCGAATGTTCCAGGTTTATTGGATAAACATAAATATAAAATTGAGCAATTATTCCGAGATATTCGGGAAGAAGATGGGGAAAAAAGGCACGCAATATGGCTGAACCATATTTCAAACGGTTATTTTGATTTTTTGCCGGTCAATTTAACTTATATTGATAAGGGAGTGGGTTCCTGGAAATATGAGGCACTCGGCACTACTCAAAATACCGATGATAAAAACGAGAAATATGGATATAGTCCTCTGTTCTTGAAAAGCAATTGGAAGCTATTCCATGATGCGCTGCAGGCACACCGATTCTATGTCATCCATGATCTGCTTCCGCAATACGGCATTTGTGTCGCTTAGCGTTTGGCTAAATCGGCTTCAGGATATGGGCAAAATCAATCATTTTTTGTTTCCACAGATCGACAGGGAGCCTCTAGCGCTTGGGGCATATCACCCCACGCCAATGAGCGATAATCAAAACCATTTTTGATGGTTGGCTTGATGATGTCAAAAAAGGGCGATATATCGAAATCGCGAGGCGTATACAAGCTGTGATGGCGTATGTGATAGATTTCTGCGTAGCAATCCGCGTGCACCGGATCATTTGACCAAGTGCGCTCAATCTCCGGCAATATGGGATAGCGCACTGACTCGAAGGCTTGTGCAATCAGCGTAGAACAGATCGCGCGGGTTGGGTCTCCACTACCAAGCGCTAACAAGCGTCTGCGGAATCTGGTAGGAACCGGCGCTGTGGGTAAAAGGTACCGCAATAGGTCGAAAATATTCTTGAGATCATATTGCTGCCCTAGACGTGCAATCACATAATCCACAACCCGTTTGCGATCCTCATCGCTCAAACCGACAGGACGGCAAATCCGTGTATGCATTTGCGCATAGTTCGCAAGCGTTATTGCGCGAACACCGTCTTTCAGATCGGCTTCCACCAGAACTAGCGGCAGCTCCCAAGGTGAACCGTTAGGTAGTGCATTACCGATGAACATGGCTGCATGCGACCAAGTAGATTGGGTGAGATATTTGATGGCCACACTGACGCGCGTGTTACCTTCGATCAGTAGCACATCACCTGGCTGCAGGTTGGCCAACAACTGTTCTTGACTGACTGTTGCCACCTGGGTGCTTTGCCGAACCGGCTTGGTCAGAAAATGCGCCAGTCCTCGACCTACTAGCTCAGTTACCTGCCCCATGAATGCCCTCTGATTAAGTAGACATCCATGCGTGTTGGCTCAAGCGAGCATGTAAATCAAATGGTACAGTAATGCAGAAGTACATAGCATGAATAAAAGTTATTCGATAAGATCAATCCTTATTATATATGTGTCTACAATACGTTTTGTAATGAGTTACCGAATATTTTATGATGAATGAACATGTGCTCCATTTAGTGGTATTTTTAATTTCTGCTTTGGTAGTCACTATTTGCGTGGTGGTGCATTACGAAGCCCTGCGTTTTCTTAGTCGCACGGTGGGCATACACGTACATAAACGCATTGGTGTGCTCATTGTGATGCTTGGACTACTGCTGGCGCACATACTGGAAATTATTATATTCGCTCTGGGCTATCTGCTGATTCAGCACGGTATCGGATGGGGACATATATCCGGTATTGATGAGGGCGGCTTTCTTGATTTTATTTATTACTCATCCGTTGTCTATACGACCGTTGGATTTGGTGACCTAGTGCCGGTTGGAATGATCCGCATATTGACGGCTGCCGAGGGATTGTCAGGATTGTCAATGATCACCTGGTCGGCGTCTTTTACTTTTTTGGCAATGCAACGATTCTGGCCACATCCGTTAACCAAATCTGATCACGATGCTAGAGATTAATCCATGGTATCGCGTTCACTCTTATCGTTTCCACAAACTCGAATTTGATCTGGCGGTTCTTGTACAAACCAAAGAACCGCCAGATCAACTTGTAATCAAGTGATTATTTTAAGCTACTCAGACCTTCGTTCAACTTGGTTTTACAGTGCTCTTCTTTACCACCCAGGTCAAGCATACCAGCCGCTCTTAAACATTCGTTATATTCAAATAGCAAGTCGCTCTTTTTTTGCGCCATTTCGATTGATGCTGAAAGTTGCTTGACTTGTTGAGTCACATTTTTCAAGTCGATATTTGCAACTGCGACGCCAATGCCATCCACACTGGCTTTGGTCGCATCCATTTTTTGCAATGACTCCCGGTTTACTTTATTGACCTGCTCAGCAAACACTTGTGCAGCCTTGCCGGAATAACTTCTTAATTCATCGACATTCTGTTGCGTGATCACAGCCAGTTTTTCTTCATAATTTTTGAGTTCGCCTTGAACAAAGCTATTAATGCCATTTTTGAAGTTATCCAGAGAACTATCAATCTCCTGTTTGAATACTTGCATCTTCTTTTCTACCAATTGATTAACATCATCATCCAGACGCTTCACAATCGTGTCCGATATTTTCTCAAGGGGAGGACGAGATTCAATAATTTGTGTTCTTGCTTCATTCAACGTGGACTTAATTTCATCAGCCAGCATTTTTTGCTTGCTTTCCATTTGGTTGAGTGCATTTTTCTCATTCTCGGAAATGAGCCACGAGGTCAAAATAAGATCTTTCTTCTGCTCTTTGCCCAAACCTTGAATTAATTCATCCAGAATTTTGGCAGAAACTTCTTTATTCGCAATATCATTCATGTGGCCCAGATGCGCGGAATTCAATAATTGTTGCAGATTCCCGTGCAATTCATTGACGTTGGCATCTGCTCTGCCCATCGCCGTCGCTTGTCGATGCAGCTCGTAAGGCAAATAAACCAGCGTTAAAATCAAGCAAACAACATAAGCGGAAAATCGCCAATTCCTGACTTTCAGGAAAAGGCTAGCAACAAATAAAGCAATAATTAAAATGACAGAAGGCGCTAGAATTGATACCAAATCCAGCCAACTTCTTCCTGTCAGCGCATCCAAGGAAAGTATATTTAATACTTTAGCTATAAACTCATTCATCCATTACTCCCAATATGACCAAAAAGTGCATTAACGTAAAACAATCTTGTTTATTTCTTAATAAGGTTGTGCAAAATACTGATAATTTATCACGGTATAGTGAATCGATTGTATAAACTTTGTACTTGATAATCACGAGCGATGATTAAATCAGATTATTATCATCAATAAATTCATAGGATTAGAAAAGAAATTGCAAACCGCATATATCAGTCACCCCGATTGCCTCAAGCATGACATGGGAATATATCACCCAGAATGCCCGCAGCGACTGGTCGCCATTGAAAATGAACTAAAAGCCTCCGGTTTACTGTCAGTGCTGCAATGCTATGATGCGCCGTTAGCCAGTATAGAGCAGCTGGCGCGAGCGCATACTCAGAGTTATATTGAAAGTGTCCATCAAGCTGCACCGCGTACAGGATTGATTGCGCTTGATCCCGATACCACCATGAATCCGTTTACGCTGAATGCGGCATTACGCGCAGCCGGCGCTGTCGTGCTGGCAACCGAGTTGGTGCTGTCAGGCAAAGTCGATAATGCTTTTTGCGCTATTCGCCCTCCCGGTCATCATGCAGAATCCGACCGCGCCATGGGCTTCTGCGTGTTTAACAATATAGCGGTGGGCGTAGCACACGCCATCCATGCTTATCAGTTGCAGCGAGTGGCCATTTTGGATTTTGACGTGCACCACGGCAATGGCAGCGAAGAAATTTTTCGGGATAATCCACATGTCATGCTGTGCTCAACGTTCCAGCATCCTTTTTATCCTTATTGCGGTGCTGATAGCGGCAATCCCCGCATGATCAATGTACCCTTGCAACGCGGTTCTGATGGAACGGTTTTTCGCAAGGCCGTAACCAACGATTGGTTGCCTGCATTGGATACATTCAAGCCCGAAATGATTTTTGTATCGGCCGGATTCGATGCGCATAAGGATGATGACATGGCGCAATTACAATTTTGTGATGATGATTATGTCTGGATCACTGAACAAATCAAGGCGCTGGCTAATCAACATGCTGGTGGGCGGATTGTATCCGCGCTCGAGGGTGGGTATGAGTTAAAATCTTTGGGGCGCTGTGCGACTGCACATATCAAAGCGCTGAATACAAACTGAAAGCCTGTGTCACATTTGCGGGACTATCCCCTGCAATGCTTGGAACAGCAAGCGAAAGCTTTTCGGTGGCTTGTCAGCCGCTTTTTCCTTGTGTGCATTGCGGATTAATAAACGCAAATGTTGCAAGTCGGCCGTAGGATATTTTTGCGCAAATTCAGTCAATGCATTGTCATCGGTTAGCAGACGCTCACGCCAGCGTTCAAGTTGGTGCAGTCGGGCAGTTTGGTGCAGGGATGTTTTTTGCCAGGAATCCAGTTTTTCCTGAATTGGCAGCACATCAATCGTGCGCATCAATTTGCCAATATACTGCATTTGTCGGCGACGAGCGCCATGTTTATTCATGGGACGCGCAAGATGAATGGCATCCAGCAAAATTTCCGGCAAATCAAACTCGTTTAATTTCTTTGGATCAAGCTCCACCAGCTGCTCACCGATTTCTTGCAAAGCGTGCATGTCCTTCTTGCGCTTTGTTTTGCTCGGCGCATCATCCTGTTTGATATCGTATTCTGGGTTATTTTGCACGGTAACCTGTGTAATGCAGTGTCGAGAAGCTGCTATCATAGCGCTTTCGATGCATGTTATTCCATTCGATTTGTTTTTTGTGACTGAAAAACTGCTTTTTTAAATTCCAGATTAAATTTTCTGCCAACTAGTCTATGAATACTCTATCTGTTTCTAACTCTCGATTTTCTTACCCACTGAGCACACTGCAACAAATTGCCCGTGATATTTTGAAGCATGCCCAGCAGGGTGGTGCCACTGCTTGCGAAACCAACGTTTCCGATGGTTTTGGTCAAACAGTAACCGTGCGGCAAAGTGCTGTTGAAACGATCGAATATCATCGTGACAAAGGGTTGTCAGTGACCGTTTACATCGGACAAAAACGCGGGAATGCCAGCACTTCGGATTTTTCACCACAGGCCATCAGCGATACCGTTGCAGCTGCATTATCCATAGCGCGCTATACCGCTGATGATGACTGCGCCGGATTGGCGGATGCAGAGTTGCTAGCACAGGATTATCCTCAACTGGATTTGTACTACCCATGGGAGCTATCGGTTGAGGAGGTCATTGAATTAGCCAAGCAATGCGAACAGGCCGCTTATGCAGTCGATAAGCGCATTACTAACTCAGAAGGCGCCACAGTTTCCGTCAGTGAATCCCAATTTATCTACGCCAACAGCCTGGGATTTATGGGAGGGTATCCGCTGTCGCGCCACAGCATCAGTTGCGCCATGATTGCTGAGCAAGGCGATAGCAAACAACGCGATTATTGGTATAGCGTGGCACGCGATGCCGTCGATCTGGAAACCGCCGCAAGCATCGGACAGAAAGCCGGTGCACGCAGTGCTGCGCGCCTAGGTGCCAGAAAAATTCCAACCTGTGAAGCGCCGGTATTATTTGAAGCACCCATTGCATCCAGCTTGATCGGACATTTTGCTTCTGCCGTGAGTGGTGGCAATCTGTATCGCAAATCCTCTTTCTTGCTGGATAGTATCGGTCAGCAGGTTTTTGCACCGGATATTCAAATCCTCGAATTGCCGCATATACACAAAGGTCTTGCCAGTGGTGCATTTGATGATGATGGCGTCACTACTGTCGCACGCAAGGTGGTTGAGAATGGCATTGTGCAAGGCTATTTTTTGGGGAGTTATTCCGCACGCAAACTGGGCATGCGCACGACCGGAAACGCCGGTGGTACACATAATCTGATCATGCAAAATGCAGCACCTATGGATTTCAATGCATTGTTGAAGAAAATGGGCACAGGCCTTTTGGTAACCGAATTATTGGGACATGGCATCAACGCTGTCACCGGGGATTATTCGCGTGGCGCATCAGGTTATTGGGTAGAAAAGGGAGAAATTGCCTATCCAGTAGAAGAAATCACGATTGCGGGCAATTTGCAGAAAATGTTCCAAGGAATACAAGCAATTGGCAACGATATCATCGTGCACGGGTCCAAACAGTGCGGGTCTGTTTTAATAGATCGCATGACTATTGCCGGTGGTTAGTCATCTGATTTCATGGCTATTTTTATAATTACACATCGATAATCTTGAAATACCTTCGGGAATCATTCAGATGGATACTATTTCTTTTTCAGTATGAAAATAAATTCATCCGCACTTTCTGACATAGATAGCAATTCATTCCCGGTCTGCTCGGCAAAAACCTGAAAATCAATCACGGAGCCAGGATCAGTTGCGATAATTCTCAGTGTTTGTCCTCTGATCATTCCAGCGAGCGATTGTTTAGTTCGCAAAATGGGGAGGGGACAAACCAAACCGCGCGCATCCAGTTCTTTATCAATGTGCATTTTCTGACAGCGGAATTTTCTAAGACCTACTCTGTGTAATAAGCAAAAGCTTCAAGGGTATCGATATTGAAGAATGGATCATGCACATGCAATGTCATACTTCTTGCATGCTGACTAACCGTGGGTGCGAATCACCAAGCATTCCATTTTTTGCCGGGATAAGTTTTGACAAGCATTACGTGCCTGATTTTCCTGCAATCCCACTAGCCGTGCCCGATATAGCTTGCGCTTGCTGACTTCTACTTCGGTAATCACCACTGAGCCCGGTATCCAGCGGGTAGCCGCCTGAGCCTGAGCTTGCGCTCGATCATGCGCATGATAAGAGCCAATCTGAATTTCCCAATTTTTATTTTTCGGCAAAACCATTTTTTTTGTTTCAGCACGGGATTCGGCTTGAGCCATTTTTGTTGTCGCAGCAGGCTCCACAATTTTTTTCGGTAAGGAAGCCGGTGCACTGGCCTTTTGCACAACAGGGGACACACGGGCATTACGAACATTATCGGTATTGCTGGTCAATTGAGCGCTTGCAACACTTCCGTTAAAGCTACGATCCAGCAATTGCGCCATTTGTTGATCGCGCGCAGCGGCCGTCGATCCACCCATCACAACCGCAATTACGCGACGGTTACCGCGTTTTGCAGAGGTAGCAACATTGAATCCGGAGGCTCGAATAAAGCCGGTTTTAAGTCCATCCACACCATCAGTATTGCGCACCATCCGGTTATGACTATTATAAGTGGTTCCTTTGTAACTGAAAGATTGAGTCGAGAAGTAATGGTAGTGCTGAGGAAAGTCCTTCATCAGCCGCGTGGATAGTGTCACCAGATCCCGAGCGGTGGTTTTTTGTTCGTTATTGGGCAAACCGGAAGCATTGCGAAAAATCGTAGAGTGCATTCCCAACTTGCGGGCTTTATCCGTCATCATACGACCAAAATTGGCTTCGGTATTACCCAATGCTTCAGCAACTACTGCCGCCACATCATTGGCTGAACGGACAATTAACGCCGGAATCGCATCACGCACGCTGAGCATGTCACCAGCTTGAAGATTAATATTAGTCGCTGGCATGGAAGCGGCATGAGACGATACATGCATTTGAGTATCCAACGTTATTTTTCGCTGCCCTAACGCCTCAAACAACATGTAAAGCGTCATCATTTTGGTCAAAGAAGCGGGATAACGGCTGGCATCCGCGTGAGATTCGTGCAGCACTGCACCAGTATCGGCATCTACGACGATGGAGGCATGACGATTATTGGCCTGCGCTGGGTTTCCCAGAAAGATCGACAGCCATATCGCAAAAACAAAAAATCCTTTTTTCTTTGCACGTTTCAAAGCAGTCATTTTCCCGAATAATTCCATAATTAAAATAAAGCCTAATTTTTTAGAATACTACTATCTTTAAGGCCATTTTCATACAAATGTAATTTCTTATAAATAAGGAATAGAGGAATTAAATCACCTTAAATCTCATAAAATCAATTTGTAATTGATCAAATCTAAAAGATTATTGAACGTGAAACATGAAGTTTTAACTCTGTCATTACATAGGTATCGAATTTGCATCTTGGATTCATCTGGTCAGAATGCATGTATAGAAAATTATTCTGAGCCAAATAGGTAAGAACAAAAGCATAGCTACTTATTGTTCTTTGCAGCGCCCAAACAAGCCCCTTTAAAAAATCAGCAACACAGAACTGAACTTGTAGTGGTCTTTTTATGAATTAAAAATTGTGAGCAAGGAAGCGTCGATCAGCTCAATACGAAAATCATTAAAAATTAAGCCGATTCATTCTCTTCTGTTATTCTAGAAAATGAATCGGCTTCCTATAGCACAAAGTCACACGCCGTGAAAATACCGCGGCAAAATAATCACATCAGAAATTAAGAAATAAATTAACTCCCAGAATATGGATCATTTGATCTGCGCGCAGGTTATGTGGTCTATTGATATATTGATTCATATAGCCAATCTCAGTGGTAGCAAATTGGTTCCATTTGTAAGCCAATCCTACAAACCCTCTGTTTTGATCAAAACCATTTGTAATCCAGCCGGCATGCGGAGTTGTCATATTGATAAATAACTCATCTTGCACGACAAAGCTTAGATTAGGAGAGATAAAAGGCATGGGAACAGCCAGTTTTATTAACTGACGGAATCGATGTGCAACCGCATTGGGACCTGGGTCTGGAACCATATGATCAAAAAAGCGTTGCTCAAAACGACTACGCCAAGTTAAGCGGCCAAATGAGAAATTATCAGCCCATAAAGCTTGCTGCCAGATGCGATGCTCATCATACGGATGTGCGCCAGAAAGTGGCTGAGCTGTTGGAGCCCAAGCATAACCCAACCACACAGTCAATTTGTCCGTTACCGCATAACCCAAACCAGGACGGATCAGAGATTGAGTAAATTGGGAAGAATCATTCCCAAAACGCCCCTGTCCTTCAATCCAATATCTGAATTTTTTTAATTCTGGGTTATTAGGGTTTAGAGGAGCAAAACTACCTAGTGCTGTAATATTTCCCCATGTTTGGAAATCCTCATCAACTCTCTCTGCAACCGCAGCGTTGCTAATAAGCAATCCAAGTGTAGCCAGCAAAATAGAAATATTTATTTTTTTAAACATGCAATCTCCCTTCTAAAATTGAACTCTGTAAAATTGTTCGTTAATTCTGTATCTCAAATTAAGCAATTTATTTCGTACAACGATTCACATTTAATTCACATTGATATGAAGTTGTTAATAATTGCTCGCCACGTTTTCTTTCAAAATAACACGTCACTCTTTTACTAAAAGAATGATAGCGTTCATATTTCGCTGCCGCGCAGCGTAGCACAGCAAATGTCAAGAAAGTGTCAAGAAACGAACCAGTGAACTGAATAAAACAGCCAATTGCTATATTGAGTAAGCAAGTGAAAAAATGATGATCTGTCGGATGCCAAAAACCACCTCAAGATTAAGCATCATCCGAAGCTAATCCAGCCGGATTGATAAGTACTTTCAAACATTTGATTGACAAATTATTGTAACACTAGGTATGGTTGATCTTCTAAAGATGAGGTTGGATTAAAATATTATAAAAATAATTTATTAAGTAACTGAGTTTTAGACTGAGTTTAAAAGAATTTCTCGTATTTATTGAAGAATTAAAAAATTGGAGCTAGGAAATGAAGAAATTAAATTTTGCGTTAACGGCATCAGCACTATTGGTATTAGTCGGTTGTGGTGGCGGTAGAGACTATACGCCTCCTGCAGATGCCACCGGAGAAAAAATATTCAGCTCGGCTTGTACAGAATGCCACAAACCTCTCAGTGCTAATGTCGCAATGATACTGAGTGAAAACGTTGCCAACAAAGAAGCCATTATCAAGAAGTTTCAAGGAGGCAGTATGCGAATGCCCGCTTTCAAAAATATTCAAGGTGAATCGGCCGATCGCTTAGCCGATTATGTTTTAGCGAATAGCCAAGTCAAGTAATCTTACTTGGGGAATCTGAAATAAAATTCCCCAAGTAAGCAATCATTAACGGCGCACTGGATAAATTTTATGTTGCTGAGCAGTACGTCGATATTTATCAAAAACTCTGCAAATGCTAATAATGAGTAACTGCCCTTTCGGTGTCACAGTAATCTCATCATTATCTAAGGCAATTAAGCCTTCCTGTTCATATACTAAGAGTTCTGTTAATTCGGTAGCGAAGTAATATTTAAATTCAATTGGAAAGAAGGTTTCCATTGATTCGAACGAAAGTATCGATTGACAAATCAGAGCTTGCATCACTGAACGTCTTATTAAATCATCTGCACTCAATTCTATGCCGTGCATAATGGGAAGAATATTGTGCTCCAGTTTGTTATAGTATTGCAAAAAATCACAATGATTCTGATTTAACGTTGGACCAATGCTGCCAACTGCTGAAATACCCAATGCAATACGATAGCAATCAGGATAAATTGAATAGCCTTGCAAACTATAATGCAGCCTGCCCTGGCGCTGCGCAATGACTAATGAATCTTCACGCTTGGCAAAAAGATTCATGCCAATATGGGTGTAACCGGCATTGGTTAGCCGACTAATAGCCAGCAACATCATCGCAATAACAGTTTCAGTATCTGGCAAATCCTCTCGATTAAAATCGTATTGTGGTTTTAATTTTCCAAACAGACAAAGATAATTTAATAAATTAATTTGATTGGGATGAGTGGAAATAATTTTTTCCAAAGTATCTTCAAATGTCTCCATACTTTGTTTAGGTAATCCATAAGTCAATTCAATCTTAATCGATTTAAAACCAGCCTGTTGAGCACTACAAATAGTACTTAATGTAGCCTCTTCAGTTTGAATGCAGCAAATAGATTGCTGTACTTGATGCGCAAAATCCTGAACACCAATAATTGCGCAGTTAAAGCCCATTTCTTTTAGAGCAGCCATCGAATGATTATTTATTTGCCTAGAATCAATCTCTATACAAAAATCCCCCTCTTTTATTAAGTTAAAATTTTTCTGAATTTCATTCATCACACTACTTAATTGAGAGTGATTAAGAAATGTAGGTATCCCACCACCCAAATATAATTGCTCAACTCTAGGATCATCTTTAAATAATTGACCCTGAAGTCTTATTTCAAGTGCTAAATATTCAAGATATTTATTTATACTGTCATAATCGTCAGTAATAAACTGATTAGAAGGACAATAAAAGCAAGCCGAGCGACAAAAAGGAATATGCACATATAACGATAACGGTCGACGAGCATAGACAGTCCTGCGATGACCCAACCAAGCAGAATAGGTATGCGCATCAAACGCTTCAACAAAGAAATCTGTTCTCGGATAGAGACGATAATCGTTATGGTAATACTCAAAACGACGAATAAGATCCGAATTAATAGCCAGCAAGCCAGATGACAATTGTGAATACACTGAGATATCGCCTTTATTTGTGGAGACTGCGGTTAAAAGAATTTAAATTAATAAAATCGTGACATCATTCTCGTTATTCGACTGGCTTACACAATAGCAATGGCTAGCAATAGCTAAATTGAAAAAGAATGCCCACTTCCTCTAGCAATATGGGTAGAATTGTGGGCAAATCGAAAAAAATAGCTTTGATTCAGATCAATTAAACAGCGTTGAATTGAAATTTCTTGCATTTGGATAAAATTTTGTCTTTAGAAACTTCACCACATAATCATCTTGATATTTCGCACATTAAGTCAAGCTGCGCGACTTGCAGTTTGCGCGAATTGTGCTTGCCTGTTGGTCTCAATGAACAGGAAATTCAGATTCTAGGTGATGTGGTAAGTCATAAACGAAAGATTCAACGTGGTGGATATCTGCACCATACAGGCACGAAGTTTCAATCACTATTTGCTATTCGTAGTGGTTTTTTAAAAACTTGTGTGCTTGAAGAAGATGGACGGCAGCAAGTGACTGGATTTCATATGACTGGAGAATTACTAGGTTTAGATGCTATCAGCACAGAAATTCATACTTGTGATGCCATTGCGCTTGAAGATAGCGAAGTATGCGAAATTCCTTTTTTGAAACTGGAAGAGATTAGTCGCGTCATTCCCTCGTTAATGCGACATTTTCACAAAATAATGAGTCGTGAAATAGTTAGAGATCATGGCGTTATGCTATTGCTGGGCAGTATGAAAGCTGAAGAGCGATTAGCAAGTTTTCTACTGAATTTATCTCGTCGATTCCTAGCGCGTGGTTATTCCGAATGCGATTTTAATCTGCGCATGACCCGTGAAGAAATTGGCAGCTATCTTGGTCTTAAGCTAGAAACCGTCAGCCGCGCATTCTCTAAACTGCAAGAGGAAAATATTATTACTGTTGATAATAAGCACATACAAATAAATGATATCACTCGCTTAAGAATGAAAATGGGAAACACCTCTTGTGTTACTTAGTAATAATAGATGTCGTTTAGTATTGAGAATAATTCCGCTTTGCTCCCTTTTAAATTAAAATAGTTCTCCATATAAATATCTTAAACAATATTCAATTCCACATAGCATTCATGTTGGCTTGAGTAAGTATCGGAAAATGCTATAATATGAAAATAATTTGATTCCAATCTAATCGAAATTTAAATAGTTTTGTTTTAGGTTTTAGAATTAAATTAAATTCACACATTTGTTTCATAATAACTTAACTATTTGCATAGCAAATTGACTGAAACAAATGGAGGCTCAATCCTGAAGGAGAATTTATGGCAGTAACTATGCGGCAAATGCTAGAGGCGGGTGTTCATTTTGGTCACCAAACTCGCTTCTGGAATCCTAAAATGGCTCCGTACATCTTTGGCCATCGCAATAAAATCCACATTATTAATCTTGAAAATACCCTAATAATGTATGAAGAGGCGATGAAATATGTGCGGCAATTATCAGCAAACAAAGGGGTCATCTTATTTGTTGGTACCAAGCGGCAAGCACGTGATATTGTCCGCGAGGAGGCATCGCGCTGCGGATCACCCTATGTAGATCAGCGCTGGTTAGGCGGAATGCTGACCAACTTCAAAACTATCAAACAATCCATTAAGCGTTTACAAGATATGGAAGTGATGGTTCAAGACGGAACGCTTGGAAAATTAGTAAAAAAAGAAGCTCTTGATCTACAAAGAGAGTTAGATAAATTAAATAGTAGCTTGGGTGGCATCAAGGACATGAAAGGTCTTCCTGATGCATTATTTGTAATAGATGTAGGATATCAGAAAGGCGCTATTACAGAAGCCAGAAAATTGGGCATTCCAGTTATTGGTGTGGTCGATACCAATCATAATCCAGAGGGACTGCAATACATCATTCCAGGAAACGATGATTCAAGTCGCGCAATACGACTGTATGCTCGCGGTGTAGCTGATGCCATTCTGGAAGGACGTAATCAGGCTATTCAGGAAATTATTGAGATGAGTACTTCAGAAGCCGAATGAAATAATTCATTATTTTGATATTCACAACAAATTAGACTAGATGTAAATCGTTTACCCTGATTTATAAGACAGTTTGTCGATAAATTATTTAATGTTGGAAAAAAGTATTCAAATGAAATTACTAATCATCATTAAATAATTTCTCGCTTTATTATCAATAAATTGATTACGACAAACAGATTCCTAGCATAGTAAACGTTTACATCCCATTCTCAAACTAATTTTATCTGGAGTAAATATGGTAGACATTACCGCAGGTATGGTAAAAGAACTGCGCGAAATGACAGGACTTGGCATGATGGAATGCAAGAAAGCCTTAACGGAAACCAATGGTGATATGAAAGCAGCTGAAGATCTGCTGAGAATCAAAAGTGGCGCTAAAGCAAGTAAGGCAGCCGGGCGAATAGCAGCTGAAGGTGTTGTTGGTGCATATATTTCGACAGATAGTCAGCAGGGTGCATTGGTTGAAGTTAATTGCGAAACAGATTTTGTTGCCAAGAACGATGATTTTATAAACTTCGCCAAAAATCTGGCAGAACTCGTTGCCACAAAAAATTTAACAGATATCTCAGCATTAAGTGATGCATCACTACCCTGCGGTGAAACTGTAGAATCAACTCGCAAAGCCCTCATCATGAAGCTGGGTGAAAACATCAGTATTCGTCGGTGTGGACGTCATACCACACAAGGCCGATTGGCCTCTTATCTTCATGGCACTAAGATTGGTGTAATGGTAGATTATGCAGGAGGCGATGAAACACTCGGTAAAGATATAGCCATGCATATTGCCGCCAGCAAGCCCATGTGCGTCTCTAAAGAACAGGTTTCAGCAGATGTATTAGAACACGAACGTCAAATTTTCACTGCACAAGCAGCGGAAAGTGGTAAACCAGCAAATATCATCGAAAAAATGGTAGACGGACGAATCGCAAAATATCTAGCTGAAATAACACTGTTAGGACAGCCCTTCGTGAAAGATCCAGAGCAAACCGTCGAAAAACTTCTATCGAACAAATCTGCTAAGGTCAATGATTTCACTATGTTTATAGTGGGTGAAGGTATAGAAAAAAAATCAGAGAATTTTGCTGAAGAAGTAAAAGCACAGATGGAACAAGTAAAATAATACAACTACAAACGCTTTGACTTATTATCAATGACCACCACTGCCTATAAACGTATATTATTAAAACTATCCGGCGAAGCCCTGATGGGCGAAGATAGATATGGTATTAATCAGGCTGTAATGGGAAGAATTGTTGCTGAAATTGAAGAGATCAGCAAATTAGGTATCGAAATAGCCATAGTTGTAGGCGGAGGAAATATTTTCCGCGGCATGAAATCGGCTAATGACGGGCTCGAACGTGTTACAGCAGACTATATGGGGATGTTAGCTACTGTAATGAATGCACTAGCACTTCAAGACGCAATGAAACAAGTTGGATTGGTACCACGGATACAATCTGCTTTGCGTATTGAGCAAGTTGTTGAACCCTATATCCGTGGACGCGCAATACGCTATCTGAAAGACGGCAGAGTAGTCATTTTTGCAGCCGGAACTGGTAATCCTTTTTTCACGACAGACACAGCCGCTGCCCTGCGTGGCATGGAAATGAATGTGGACATCATGCTCAAAGCAACTAAGGTAGATGGTATTTACACCAGTGACCCTCAAATCAACCCAGATGCAACTCGTTTCCATAAGTTATCTTTTGATGAAGCGATTGCAAAGAATTTACAGGTCATGGATGCAACAGCATTAACCTTATGTCGCGATCAGAAATTACCATTGAATGTGTTTAGCATTTTCAAAGAAGGTGCTCTTAAACGCATAGTGACTGGAGAAGATGAAGGAACTTTAGTAACAGTTTAATCCAACAATAATATTTTGGAATCTCTTGAAACAAAGATGCAAAAGGGATAAAGGTTATGATTGCTGATGTAAAAAAATCTGCGGAACAAAAAATGCAGAAAAGCTTAGAAGCATTAAAAGTAGATTTAAGTAAAGTCAGAAGTGGGCGCGCCCACACCGGTTTTCTAGACCACGTCACTGTTGATTATTATGGTGCTCCAACACCCATTAACCAAGTAGCCAATATCAATTTGATTGATGCACGGACAATTGGCGTTATTCCTTGGGAAAAGAAGATGGCGAACGCAATTGAAAAAGCAATTCGTGAATCAGATTTAGGATTAAATCCGATGTCTGTTGGCGAAACAATTCGCGTACCGATGCCGGCACTTACCGAGGAGCGGCGGCGCGATCTGATTAAAGTAGTAAAACAGGAAGCTGAAGCAGTACGTATCGCAATGCGCAATATTCGTAGAGATGCAAACGCACAATTAAAAGAACTGCTAAAGACTAAAGAAATATCTGAAGATGATGAGCGTCGCGGTCAAGATGAAATTCAGAAGCTAACTGACCGTTACATCATTGAAATAGATAAAGTTATACAAGTTAAAGAAGCCGAGCTGATGGCTGTTTGATATGCCTCAAGGCCAGAGTTCAACACGCGAGATACCTGAAACAGGTTTAATACCCAAACATATCGCTATTATCATGGATGGTAATGGTCGATGGGCGCGGAAGCGCATGCTACCTCGCGTTGCTGGACATCAACAAGGCGTCGAAACTGTTCGCGGGGTTATAAAAGCTTGCATAGAACGAAATATCGAATTTTTGACTTTGTTTGCTTTTAGTAGTGAAAACTGGCGCCGCCCAGCTGACGAAATCTCCTTTCTGATGCAACTCTTTGTGGGCGCATTAGAACAAGAAATTAACAAGCTTCACGAAAATGGCATTCGCTTTAAAGTCATTGGAGATTTATCGAAGTTTGAACCCAAGATAATAGAATTCATTCATAAAGGCGAGCAATTAACTGCTAATAATACACGCCTGACATTTACCGTAGCCGCCAATTATGGAGGGCGCTGGGATATCATGCAGGCTATGCGCAAAATGATGGCGCAATCAACTGGCGAGTTACCGCTTAGTTTTGAAGAAGAAAATCTGACACAATATCTTTCAATGAATTATGCACCTGAACCCGATTTATTTATTCGTACAGGTGGAGAATGTCGAGTTAGTAATTTTCTATTATGGCAGCTTGCATATACTGAGCTGTATTTTACAAAAAAATTGTGGCCGGATTTTGATGAACATGAACTCGAGCTTGCCATTCAATCTTATCAACAAAGGGAACGTAGATTTGGTCGTACCAGTGAACAACTGCAAGTGGCGCTTTCAGCTAAAAGATAAAAAGATCAATTTAAATGCTTAAAGCTCGCATACTCACCGCAATTATCATTCTGCCTTTATTTCTCTCTGCACTATTCTATCTACAAGACATTTTTTGGGCCGCATTTTTACTGATACTGACTGTTGTCGGGGCACGTGAGTGGAGCAATCTGGCTCAATTCTCAGTTAAAAATACCATCATTTTCATGCTGCTAACAGGATTAGTTGGTGGAGAATTATTACTATTGTTAAGCGAATCAGTAAAAATTAATGCTTACTCATCGAACCTGATAAGTCTGTATATACTATCTTTTGCTTTTTGGATCATAGCTGCGCCACTATATCTAAAGCAGCTTTATACTGTTAAAAACCCATTACTTTGGATGTTAATTGGCTGGATACTATTGCTACCAACCTGTCTGGCTCTCTATCAGTTGCGCGCGATTAATCCATTACTCTTGTTGGGTTTCATGGCAACTATCTGGATTTCAGATACTGCGGCCTACTTTACCGGAAGAACATTCGGTAAACACAAGCTTGCCTATACAATCAGTCCGAATAAAACATGGGAAGGCGTCGCAGGCGCTTTAATTGCTGTAGTTCTATATGGCTTAGCTTGGAATTTTTGGCTGATTGAAGAATCGTTAATCATCACGTTAGTGCCTCTACTGATAATAATGGCCATTTTAGGTGTAATCGGAGATCTTTACGAATCACTGATAAAACGCCAGGCCGG
>Ga0073900_10000828_pt1 | contig 18417 bp, 18 predicted proteins | sample KloWWTmetKNB5Kit_FD_66666 | JGI IMG/M metagenome (GOLD analysis project Ga0073900, IMG submission 66666) | Active sludge microbial communities from Klosterneuburg, Austria, studying microevolution and ecology of nitrifiers - Klosterneuburg... | ecosystem: Engineered > WWTP > Aerobic digester >...
ATCCCTTCTATTCCCGATTCTCCGATCTTCTATGAATCTGACTGAACTCAAGAAAAAACCGATTGCCGAACTCGTCAAAATTGCCGAGGAAATGGGCCTGGAAAACATGGCTCGCAATCGCAAACAAGACGTTATCTTTGCCATTTTGAAGGGCCACGCTCGCAGCGGCGAAGATATTTTTGGCGATGGTGTGTTGGAAATTCTTTCTGACGGCTTTGGCTTTCTGCGCTCTGCTGAGGGTTCCTTCCTCGCGGGCCCAGATGACATTTATGTCAGCCCGTCGCAGATCCGCCGTTTTAACCTGCGTACTGGCGACACCATTGCCGGCACCATTCGTCCTCCTAAGGAAGGTGAGCGTTATTTTGCGCTGCTCAAGGTTAATCACATCAACTTTGATGCACCGGAAAACGCCAAGAACAAGATTCTGTTCGAAAACTTGACGCCGCTGTTTCCGACCGAGCGTTTGGTCATGGAGCTGGGCAACGGCTCGACGGAAGATTTGGCGGCTCGTGTGATTGATTTGATCGCACCGATTGGCAAGGGGCAGCGCTCGTTGCTAGTGGCCCCGCCAAAGGCCGGCAAAACCATGCTGCTGCAGAATATTGCCAACTCTATTGCGCGCAATAATCCAGAAGTTTTCCTGATCGTGCTGCTGATTGATGAACGGCCGGAAGAAGTGACGGAAATGCAGCGCACGGTGCGTGGCGAAGTAGTGGCTTCTACGTTTGATGAACCGCCAGCGCGCCATGTGCAAGTTGCTGAGATGGTTATCGAGAAGGCCAAGCGTCTGGTTGAGCACAAGAAGGATGTTGTCATTCTGCTTGATTCTATTACGCGTTTGGCCCGTGCCTACAACACTGTGATCCCTAGCTCTGGCAAGGTGCTGACCGGTGGTGTGGATGCGCATGCGCTTGAACGTCCAAAGCGTTTTTTTGGTGCGGCCCGTAATATCGAAGAAGGTGGCTCGCTCACCATTATCGCTACGGCACTCATCGAAACTGGTTCGAAGATGGACGAAGTGATCTTTGAAGAATTCAAAGGCACTGGTAATCAGGAAATCAACCTCGACCGTAAGATTGCGGAAAAGCGGGTGTTCCCTGCCTTCAATATCAAGAAGTCAGGTACGCGCCGTGAAGAGCGTCTGATCGGTGAAGATGAACTGAAGAAGGTCTGGATTCTGCGTAAGTTGTTGCATCCAATGGATGAAATCTCAGCAATCGAGTTCTTGCTCGATAAGATGAAAGAGTCCAAGACTAATGAAGAATTCTTCGAGATGATGAAACGCAAATAATTCCTTGTGTGAGTCATAAAAACCCGCCGAAAGGCGGGTTTTTTAATGGATGTTCATTTAGGGGGATTATTTGCTGTGTGCCGTGGTCGTCAGACGCGTGCTGCCACCTTACGCTCAAGCGTTTGCATTAACCGTTCAGCAATACCGTAGCCATACTGTGCATCAATCTCGCGAATGCAGGTGGGGCTGGTGACATTAATTTCGGTGATGTACTCGCCGATCACGTCTAGGCCAACAAAAATTAGACCACGTTTTTTTAATTCAGGCCCTACTTGCTGCGCCAGCCAGCGATCCTTAGGAGTGAGCAGACGAGGTTCGCCAATGCCCCCCGCCGCCAGATTACCGCGTACCTCATCACCTTGCGGGATGCGGGCGAGGGTGTAAGGGATGGGCTCGCCATCAATCATCAAAATACGTTTGTCACCGTCAGTGATCTCCGGGATATAGCGTTGTGCCATCGCCGGGTGGTTGCCGTTGCCGGTGAGTGTTTCCAGCACGGCGCCAATATTGGGGCCGCCCGCCGTTAGGCGAAAGATGCCACTGCCACCCATGCCATCGAGCGGCTTCACAATGGCGTCTTGCTGTTCGTGCACAAACGCACGCAGCTTTTTCATATCGCCAGATATCAGCGTTGGCACCATGCAATGCGGAAAAAGCGTGGCAAAGAATTTTTCGTTGCAGTCACGCAGCGACTGCGGCTTATTCACCACGACTACCCCGTCAGCCTCAGCTTTTTCCAGGATATAAGTGGTATAGATAAAATTCATGTCGAAAGGCGGATCCTTACGCATCAGGATCACGTCCATATCGGCCAGCTTACGTGTTTCTCGTCCGCCCTTTTCAAACCATTTTTCAGTGCTCTCAAAAACGTGTAACGGTGCCATATCGCCAAAGGCATCGCCGTCTCGCACAAACAGGTCGGGCTGTTCCATGTACCAGAGGTGATGCCCACTAGCAGCAGCAGCCCACAGCATCGCAATCGTTGAATCTTTTTTGATGTTGATGCGCTCGATGGGGTCCATTACCACAGCGATATTCAGGGACATGATGGTCTTCCGGTGAATGATGGGATCAGCTGATGCCGTACTGGGTGCGATAGTCACGGATGGCATCGAGATGCTCGCTATCAGTTTCCTCGAGATAGCGGATGATTTGCTCCAGCTTAACGATGGAGATCACTGGCATGCCGAAGTCACGCTCTACTTCCTGAATAGCGGATAACTCACCTTTCCCCTTTTCTTGCCGATCCAGCGCGACGATGACGCCGGTGGCTTTGGCGCGAGCTTGCTCAATCAGGGTCATGACTTCACGGATGGCAGTGCCGGCGGTAATCACATCATCAATAATCAAGACGCGTCCGGTGAGCGGACTGCCCACTAGGGAGCCGCCTTCGCCGTGATCCTTGGCTTCCTTGCGGTTAAAACACCAAGGGGTGTCGATATTGAAGTCATTGGCCAGTTGGACGGCAGTAGCTGCCGCCAACGGAATGCCTTTGTAGGCTGGCCCAAACAACACGTCGAACTCTACTCCCGAGGCACGAATAGCCTCGGCATAGAAGCGGCCTAGTTCGGCCAGCATCTTGCCGGTGTTAAACAAGCCAGCATTAAAGAAGTAGGGGCTTTGACGGCCAGACTTAAGAGTGAAGTTGCCGAAGCGAAGAACGCCGTGGCGGAGGGCGAAACCAATGAATTCGCGCTGATAGTCACGCATGGGAAAAGGCCGTGTGGTTGCAGGAGGTCATGCCCGGTATGATAGCCGTTCGCTTTTTTGCCTGCCATGAATTGTCCCGAGGTTCTGCTGATGCGTGTTATTTCCGCCAATCTTAACGGTATCCGCTCGGCGGCCAACAAGGGCTTCTTTGATTGGCTGGAAAGCAGCGGTGCTGATGTTGTTTGTATCCAAGAAACTAAGGCGCAGGAGCATCAGCTGGATTTACTGCACCGTCCCGAGGGATGGCATACCTATTTTTTTGATGCCCAAAAGCCGGGTTACAGTGGTACCGCTATCTATAGCCGCCAGCCGCCCGATGAGGTGAAAGCAGGCCTAGGCTTTGAGATTTGTGATACCCAAGGCCGCTGGATTGAGGCGCATTTTGGGCCGCTGACGATTGTGTCGCTGTATTTGCCCTCCGGGTCTGCCAATGACGAGGCCCAAGCGCGCAAGGATGTCTTTTTGGGGGAGCTGATGCCCCGCATGAGGCGTTGGCGCGAGGAAGGCCGCCAGATGATTGTTTGTGGTGACTGGAATATTGCGCACAAGGAAATCGATCTCAAGAACTGGAAGGGCAATCTGAAGAACTCCGGCTTTCTGCCGCATGAACGTGCATGGCTAACAACGTTATTTGATGAGCTGGGCTATGTTGATGCCTTTCGTGCCGTCAATCAGGAGGCCGAGCAGTACACATGGTGGTCAAATCGCGGGCAAGCGTATGCCAAGAATGTTGGGTGGCGCATTGATTACCACATCGTCTCGCCGGACCTGAAAGACAAGATTATTAGCACCAGCATCTATAAAGATCAGAAGTTCTCCGACCATGCCCCATTGATCCTGGATTACGCGCTCTAGCCTGTCTCATTGCTGGCTTTTTGGCGCTGTGGTAACGTAAATGACCGTTTTTTTATATTGAGAGCATTAAAAATGACGATTCGTATGCTTGCCATAATTACAGCGGTTTCATTGCTGGCTGCATGTAGCACCAAGATGCCTCCTAGCTTTGGTGAACAATTGGCTTCAAAAAGTGCAGCAACTGAAGCCATTGCAAAGAAATGGCAGGCTGCTGATGCAACGCGTGAGAAGGGTGCGCGTCTGATAGCGGATGGCAATAAGGATCTTGCCAAAGCACAGAAGAACATGAACAAGGCCAATGCGAATATTCAGAAGGGTCAAGAAATGGTGACGGCATCTGAAGTCGCCATGCGTGAGGCAGAAGATGCTATGCGCGCTGTTCGTGCTGCGCCCATCGAAATTCCTACTACTCCAATGACAATTCAGCCGACGTCAGCTGAATGAGTCGCGGCGCTCCTGATGCCACTACGGTTGCGCGCTGGCGGGAAGACGTTGTCTTCACCGAGAGCGTGCGCGGTTGTGAGTTTACTTTTCATACCACGTGGGGGATTTTCTCTCCACGTAGCGTAGATGATGGCTCGCGCCTGTTGCTGGATCATCTCGACATCAGTTCTGCAGATAACTGTTTGGATGTAGGCTGTGGTTATGGTGTGCTGGGCATGGCCATGGCAAAGCTTGCCCCGCAAGGCAGAACGGTGATGGTCGACAAGGACTTTGTGGCGGTGGATTACGCAAAAGCGAATTGCGAGCGCAATGGCCTGAGCAACACGGAAGTATTTCTGAGCAACGGATTTAACCAGATTCCGAAGGAATACAAGTTCGACCTGATTGTTTCGAATCTACCGGCCAAGGTGGGAAACGAGCAGCACTATCTCTATTTGTTTGATGCCTTTGAGCGCCTTAACCCAGGCGGCCGATTTGTTGTAGTCACCATCAATGGCTTGCGCGATTTTATTTCACGCACGTTCAAAGAAGTGTTTGGTAATTACGACAAGCTCAAGCAAGGCAAGACCTATACGGTAGCCCAAGCCATTAAGCAGTAACTACCTATACCGCCCTTGTGGGCGGCACTGCGAGTTGAAAAGGCCGCCTTCAGGCGGCTTTTTCACGTTCTACCAGTATGCCAGCAAACCATGTTGCCAAACGGCGTGGCATCAACCGGATAAAAAACGGCAAGGGCTTATTAAGCAATCCTGTGACGACCACTGATTGGCCTGCATTCAATGCCGCAATGGCGGAGCGTGTCACCGTCTCTGGTGAGTCCATCAATTTGGCCGCAAAAGTACCGTGATTGCCGGCAAGGGTATGGAACTCTGTGGCAGTTGCTCCTGGGCATACAGCACTGATGCGTAATCCGTTCTTGCGCTCTTCGGCAGCCAGTGCTTCGGTAAACATCAGTACATAAGCTTTACTGGCGCCGTATACGGCAAAGCGTGGGCAGGCTTGAAATGCGGCTACCGAAGAAATATTCATGATGCGTCCCTGTTGGCGCTGGCGCATGCCCGGCAGTACAGCATGGCTGAGCTCAGTGAGCGCAACCATGTTCAGCTGCATCATGCCCTGAATACGATCCAGCGGCATGTCGGCGAAGGGATCGTTGATGCCAAAACCAGCATTATTGATCAGGGTATCGACGGATAAACCTCGGGCAGTAATGGCGTTCATGAGGCTGCTGGCGCCGCCGGGCAGTTCCAGATCCTGGCAAATGATTTCAATGCGGATGCTGTGTGCTTTTGTGAGTTCCTCGGCCAGCGCGAGTAGCTTTTCTTCACGGCGAGCGACAAGCACTAGGGTCTGCTTTTCAGTGACTGCGAGTTGGCGAGCAAGCGCTTCACCAATACCACTTGAGGCGCCGGTGATCACGGTAGCAAGAGTCAGGGATGAGGACATGGTGACGGCTCTGCGTTAAATGCGATGTGCCGCACGGTAATCATTAGTTCGATGGCTGTCAAACTATTGGTTGGCTCTGCTAGTATGCGGTTGTCTGGAATTATCCGGGATGGAGCGACATGAATATTCTCTTGGTGGGTGCAGGTGCGGTAGGGCAGGTTTACGGACGGCATCTGGCGCGTGCGGGGCACAGCATCACCTTTTTTGTGAAGGAAAAGCATGTTGCTGCACTGGCCGAAGGGCTGCCTCTGCATCGATTGGGGCATCTGCGCACGCAACACGAAGTGTGGAGTGACTATGCCATCATCAGTGCCGTAGAAGAGGTGGCCGCAACTGCTTGGGATCAGGTGTGGCTGTGTATGCCATCGGATGCCTTGCGCTCAGCATTGTCGCAGCAAGTCATTGCGGCGGTCGGCGATGCAACGGTGATCTCGTTGCCGCCAGGCCCGGAAGACATGGCGCTGGTGCGGGCCCACTTACCATCGCAGGCCACGCTGGTGCAGGGCCTTATCACTTTTATTAGCTATCAGTCGCCCCTGCCGGGCCACGAAGGGCCGGAGGGGATCGCCTATTTCTTGTCGCCGTTAGCCCCAGGAATGTTCAGTGGGCCACATCAGGCTGTGCAGGGTGTAATTGCTGCTTTGCAGGCAGGTGGGATGGGGGCGCGAGAGGTCGCGGATTTGGAGGGGGCCAGCGCAGGTTCTGAGGCTGTCATGCAGCCCTTGATTGCAGCGCTGGAGCAGCATAACTGGAAGTTAACGGGCCTTAGCAGCAGCCCATTATTGGCATTGGGGCGGGAGGCAGGACGAGAGGCCCTGGATATTCTGGCGCAAGACCGCGGTGCCAAAGTCGCCCTGCAAAAAATGTTGCTCACGCCGCTGGCCAGCCGATTATTACTGCTGCTAGCACCCAAAGTTTTACCGTTGGCACTAGAGCCTTATCTTGAATACCACTTCACCAAAGTGGGCCAGCAGACCCGAGACATGATGGATAGCTATATCCGTTTAGGCGAGCGTCATGGCTTGCCGACGGAAAGTCTACGTCGCTTGCGCAGCGGGTTGGTCTGAGTACTTGTGTTGTGGGGTGAAGTCCCCATACTGAAGACATGACACTCGAAAATGCCAATTTTACCCATCAGTGCCTGATTGCCATGCCCGCCATGGACGATCCCCGCTTTGCCCAGTCACTGACCTACATCATCAAGCATGACGAAGAAGGTGCGGTGGGGTTGATCGTCAATCGTCCCCTGCCGTTGCATCTGGATCATCTGCTCAAGGAGCTGGAGTCCGCGCCTTCCGCTGCGCTGCAACTGCCCGGACCGCGGGTATTGTTTGGCGGGCCTGTCAGCACACAGATGGGCTTTGTTTTGCATCGTGAAGAGGGTCACTGGAACAGCACATTACCTGTGGCTGACGGCATTTATGTGACTAGCTCTCGCGATATTCTCGATGCGATTGCCCAGGGTCAGGGGCCGGATGAGTATCTGGTTGCGCTGGGGTACGCGGGCTGGGCACCGGGACAGTTGGAGGAAGAAATGGGGCAGAACGCATGGCTGACCTGCGATGCTGATGCTGATTTGCTTTTCAACTTACCTTTTGAGCAGCGTTGGCATGCAGGGATTCATAAGTTAGGAATTGACCCTGCATTTCTGGCCAGTGAAGCCGGTCATGCCTGATGGCAGCAGCGTACAATCAGCACAACTCTCTAACGATTCCAGCTTCCGATGACGGATCCTTCTTTTCAGCGAATTCTCGGGTTTGACTTTGGCACCAAGCGTATTGGCGTGGCCAGTGCTCAGGCCATTACGGGCACGGCGACGCCACTTGCTCCTATTCCGGCCAGAGACGGCATTCCTGACTGGGACAAGTTGGATGCACTGCTGCACGAATGGAAGCCAGAGGCGCTGGTGGTGGGGCTGCCCTTAAACATGGATGACACCGAGTCTGAGCTGTCTCGTTTGGCGCGCAAGTTTGCACGACGCATGGCTGCGCGCTTTCGGCTGCCAGTGTTTATGTGCGATGAGCGGCTGTCCAGTCACTCTGCCCGGGGCTTTTTGATGGAGTTGCAAGATCGTCGCAAAGGTAAGCTGCCATCGCTGGACTCAACCGCGGCGGTGTTTATTGCCGAAGCGTGGCTGGCGGACCCGCAGCGTATCTCACCTTAATATCGGGTGCATCATATCGGGTACATCGCCGTACCCGAGCAACTGGTTTACAATCGCTGTGCTCACTGAAGGACAGGCCCCATGCACCGCTCTTCCGCGCACGACGCCAGCCGCTTGCAGCTTAATGCTCAAGATCGCCTGCGCCATTTTCTGACCACTGAAGGTCTTTCCCGCGACCAGCTCACCGAGATTCTCGATACAGCCGAGAGCTTTATCGATCCGGTCACCGGCGCCATCGTCAACCGCCCATTATTGGCCGGCCAGACGGTGATGAACCTTTTTTTCGAGCCCAGTACACGTACCCGTACCACCTTCGAGGTGGCGGCCAAGCGCCTATCAGCCGATGTACTCAATATTGATATCTCCAAGTCCTCCACCAGCAAAGGCGAAACGCTGCGCGACATGCTGTGGAATCTGGAGGCAATGACGGCTGATATTTTTGTGGTACGTCACGGGGACTCCGGCGCGGCGCACTTTATCGCCAGCCAAGTTACGCCGAAGGTGGCCGTGATCAATGCCGGGGATGGGCGTCATGCTCACCCTACGCAGGCCATGCTGGACATGCTCACTATTCGGCGTCATGCAGGTGCATTTGAAAATCTCACCGTGGCCATCATCGGTGATATTCGCCACTCACGGGTGGCGCGCTCGGAAATTCATGCTCTGCAGACGCTCGGTGCGAAAGAAATTCGAGTGATTGCGCCACGTACGCTACTGCCCAAAGATTTCGACCAGCTGGGTGTGAATGTATTCGAGCGCATGGAGCAAGGCTTGGCAGATGTCGATGTGGCAATTGCCTTACGCGTGCAGAACGAGCGTATGGAATCGGCGCTGCTGCCATCCAGTGATGAGTTTTACGCACTCTATGGCCTGACCCGCGACAAACTGAAATACGCTAAGCCAGGTGTGCTGGTGATGCACCCGGGGCCGATCAATCGCGGCGTAGAAATTGAGTCGGCCGTGGCCGATGGGCCGCAATCACTGATCCTAAAGCAGGTTAACTACGGTATTGCGGTTCGCATGGCCGTCCTCAGTCTGGCCGTGCGCGGTCAGATCGAGCAACGCTGAATTTTTTGAGGAGCCCGCGATGGCGGTTCGTATCGACAATGTCCGACTGATCGACCCGGCAGCTGGCCATGATGCGGTTACCAGTGTGATTCTGGAAAATGGCCGCATGATGATCGGCGGCAGCGGTGTGGCTGCTGCGGAAATAATTGATGGTAGCGGCCTGTGGCTGACACCAGGGTTTGTTGATCTGTGCGCGCGCCTGCGCGAGCCAGGTGCCAAGATGCATGGCGGCGCTGCCAGCGAAACCCGAGCGGCCCGTGCCGGTGGTTTTTTGCATCTTGTAGTGCCGCCGGATACCCAACCGGTACTCGATTCGGGTGCGCTGGTCACGCAGCTATGCGAACGTGCCGATGCGGCGGGTTATGCCAAAGTGTATCCCGTTGGTGCGCTGACCAAGGGGCTGGAAGGCAAGGCATTGTCGAACATGAACCGGTTGCGCCTTGCGGGTGCGGTGGCGGTCGGTAATGCACGTGCTCCTTTTGCTAGCGTTGAAACGGCGCTGCACTGCTTAGAGTACGCGGCAACGCTGGGGCTGACGGTGTTTTTTTCACCCGAAGAGCCTAGCTTGGCCAAAGGCTGTGCGCATGATGGATTTACTGCGGCACGTATGGGCCTGCCAGGCATTCCCGATACAGCCGAAACCATTGCATTAGCCACGCAACTCTTGCTGGTTGAGCAGACCGGCGTTAAGGCACATTTTGGCCAGCTTTCTTGCAGAGGTTCGGTGGAGTTAATTCGGATTGCCAAGGAAAAAGGTATTCCGGTTACGGCAGATGTGGCCATGCATCATTTGCATCTAACCGATGCCGCTATCGACGGCTTCAATAGTTTTGCCCATGTACGACCACCACTGCGCAGCAATGAAGATCGTGCGGCGTTGCGTGAAGGTGTGAAGACGGGTGTGATTGATGCGATTTGTTCGGATCACCAACCACTGGATGCCAGCGCCAAGCTAGCGCCATTCCCGGCAACTGAGCCTGGCATGAGTACGTTGGAAACAGTATTACCGTTGGGCTTGCAGCTGGTGCGTGAGGGGGTGCTTAGCGAGAGCCAGCTCATTGCGGCGCTGACGTGCAAGCCGGGTGATGTGCTAGGAATAGAGCGCAATACCGGCTGGCTGCTGATTGATCCATTGGTGTCGTGGACAGTGAGTGGCGAAACCTTGCTGTCCACTGGCAAGAATACACCGTGGCTGGGTCAGACCCTGCAGGGCTTGGTACGGCGTGTATTTAACTAGTGTGAGGGTGTCTTAGCGCCGGACCGTACGACTGCTTGCCATGGTCTGGGTGCCAACCACAATCATGCGAAGCATGATGGCCAGTTCTTTTTTGACGGTTGCGCGCTGATCTTGTGGCAAGTCCATGGCGGTAGCACCGATAGCAAATACCAGTCGTGTCATGGCTTTGGCGGTTAAGGCGGGCTCGAAAAGCCCGGTCTGGTTGCTGCCTGCCAGCCGCACGAGATCAGCCTGCAGTTCGTCTTCAAAAAAACTCAGTTGCCGTTCGACGGCTTGCTTAAAAGCCTCCGACCCGGCCGTGCCTTCACGCAGAAGCATGTGCAGCAGTTTGTCGTCGGCATCCAGCTGTTCCATAAAGGCATCGACGGAGCTCTGCACCACGCTGCGCTCTGAGGTGGCCCGATGGCGCGCATCACCAATTATTTTGCGCAGCGAGCTGCCGGCCAGATCGATCAGGGCAATGGCCAGCTCGTCCATGTCACGGAAGTGGCGGTAGAAGCTGTTGGGGGCAACCCCTGCTTCACGGGCAACTTCGCGCAGGCTCAAGGTGGAGACGCTACGATTTGGGCCGATCAGGGAAAGTGCAGCAGTGATGATGTCCTCCCGCGAGATGCTGACCTTGCGGCCACGACCACGGCTTTCTTCCGATACAAGGGTTGGGCTGAGCACGGGGTCGGTCATGGTAGGCATCGGCAGGGCGCTGAAGTATTAGCAGCAATAACGATGATCATACCATCTTTTAGTTAATATACGACCGTATAGATATTTGTATATTAATTCGTATAATCCCGAATCCACTTACTTCGAGTCGGGCCCCGCCACGCTATGACAGCTCCTCTCTTGCAACGATTGACCCATACGCTGGTGAAGCCCTCTGTCTTTGATTTTTGGGCGGGCAGGCTCAATCCAGTCTGGTCATGGCACCGAACTCTAGCGCGAGTGGCCGAGCGCTATCCCGAGTCAGCCGATGCCGTGACCTTGGTACTGGCGCCGAATCGCCATTTCGTCGGCTTTGAGCCAGGCCAGCACATCAATATTACGGCTGACGTTAACGGTCGACGCGTCACACGCAGCTATAGCCTCACGGGGATACCGCGTCCGGATGGCAAAATATCCATCACTGTAAAGGAAGTGGCTGGCGGCACCTTGAGTCCGCATCTCTGTCGCAAAACCCAGGTCGGAGATGTACTGGAGCTGGGTACGGCATTTGGCGAGATGCTTCTGCCGCCTGCCAAGCAGGCACAAAAGCATCTTTTTTTGGCGGCAGGCAGCGGCATCACGCCATTGGTGGCGCTGATCCGTAGTCAGGCCGCCGCCGGCATGCCCGGCGACCTGACGCTGGTGTATTGGGCAAGCAAGCGCGAAGAGTTCTGCTTTGTTCGCGAGTTGCGCGAACTGGCGGAAAAGTATTCCTCGTTTCGTGTGCAGTTTGTGCTGACGCAACAGAGTGAGTGCTTGCCCGATGAAAAGACAGGCCGTATCAGCAGCGAATTACTGATGCGCTGCGTTCCTGATTTGGCAAGCCGCCATGTTGCATGCTGTGGGACTGATGGATTTGTGCAGGCCACCGCTAAGTTAGTGACAGATACCGCCCGATCATTTCAGGCAGAGAGTTTTTCGCCGCCGACTTTTGGCAGTGATGCGACAGGAACGGTGCAGGTGAGATTGGCCGTATCAGGCCGCACGTTTGAAGTGCCTGTAGGTGAGTCGCTGCTCAGCGCGTTGGAAGCACAGGGCGAGCAACCTGAATACGGTTGCCGTATGGGTATTTGCAATACCTGCGCCTGCGGCAAGGCAACTGGTACCACGCAGGACATGATCAATGGCGATATCAGCACCGAGCCCGTGCAAGCGCTGCGCCTGTGCATTAGCCGTGCGACGACAGATATCACCTTGGAGCTTTGAGGATTAATTATGAACGCATATTCACTTAATCGCCCGCTAACTGCTGCGGAGCTTCATCAGTTTGGTGCAGAGTTAGATGCCTTGCGCGCACGTACGATAGCCGACCTTGGTGAGAAGGATGCGCGTTACATCCGTCGCATTGTGAAGGCGGTGAATTACACGGAGATTTTAGGCCGTGCTTTACTCTTCTTTGGTATTTTCCCTCCTGCTTGGGTGCTGGGCACACTGCTGCTAGGGCTGTCGAAAATACTGGAGAATATGGAGTTGGGGCACAATGTCATGCACGGTCAGTATGACTGGATGCGTGATCCTACGCTGAACGGTAAAACGTATGAGTGGGATATTGTTGGAACGGCAGAAAACTGGCGTAAAACACATAATTTTAAGCATCATACCTACACTAATGTGCGGGGTATGGATGACGATATTGGTTATGGCTTATTGCGTATTTTCCCGGAGCAGCGCTGGAGGCCATTTTATCTGTTCCAGCCATTAATCGCCGTTATTTTCGCGTTGTTGTTTCAGTGGGGCGTGGCGATTCAAGATTTGGAGCTTGGCAAATACTTTAGTGGGAAGAAAAGCGGTGAGCAGCTTAAAAAAGAGTGGCAGCCGCTGCGCCGCAAGATTACGCGCCAATTGATAAAAGATTATGTAATTTTTCCGTTGCTGGCAGGCCCATTTTTTTTGCCGGTGATGCTTGGCAATCTTGTGGCCAATGTAATGCGCAGTGTCTGGACGTACTTGGTGATTTTCTGCGGCCACTTCACTGCAGATGTTGAGCTCTTTCCAAAGAGCGTGCTTGATAATGAGACACGTGCACACTGGTATCTTCGCCAAGTGCGCGGATCATCCAATATGCGAGGTAGTAAGTTATTTCACATCATGACCGGCAACCTCAGTCACCAGATTGAGCATCACCTTTTCCCCGATGTTCCTGCGCGACGCTATGCCGAGATGGCGCCTACCGTACAAGCGATCTGTTCGCGTTATGGCCAGAACTATAATACGGGCAGCATGGTTTCGCAGTTTTCACAGGTGGCATGGCGTATTTGTCGGCATGCTTTCCCCAGTCAGCCCAAGGCGGAGCCGGTGCTGATGACGCAAGAAGTCGCTTAGCGGTCGACGTTGTAAATGAAGTGAATCAGCTGTGTTCACTTTTTTATACGCGTATTAATATTTCTCGTACTTGTCTTCTGCTGCGGGGGCTGTTTTAGTGGCTAAGTTGCCACGAAGGACAGCTCCATATGCGTCTTTTTTTCGCCCTCTGGCTCGATTCTGATACCCAGCAGCTCTGGCGTGAGTCATTCGCAAGCTATGTTAAGCCTCTGGGTGGTCACCGGACACTTGCGGCTAATCTGCACCTTACGCTGGCGTTTTTGGGCAAGGTGCCGGGAACGCGCATCAACACCCTACTTCGTCTTGGCGATGACCTTCCTCACGACCCCTTCACCTTGCGCATGGATCGCATTGAGTCATGGAAAAAACCGAGCCTAGCGTGCTTGCGGCCCGCCGCGGTGCCTGAGGAGCTGACACGCTTGGTCGGCTGTCTTCACGCAGGGCTAGAGCGGGAAGGGTTTAATTTGGAGGCCCGATCCTTTAAGCCTCATGTCACGCTGGCGCGTAACATCATTATTCCTGCAGAAACCTTACCTGTCTGGCCTGTGGTTGAGTGGCCCGTTGCCATGCTTGCACTAGTAAGATCTGAGCCAGCACCGGAAGGGTCAATCTATAATGTGGTAGGGGAGTGGTCTTTATAGCGTTTGGTGCTGCTTGGTCGGATATTTCGCCCGCAAGGTGCCAGCGGCTGTTGTCGCTTGATGTACTTGCCTATATTGATGCTGTTTAGGCTATTGCTGGAGTTTTGAGGCGCATGGATCGTGTCATTCAAAGGCTGATCTGGCCAGTCCGTATTGTGCTGCTGGCGCTTGCCTATGGTGCTAGCGCCCATCTTGCCTATCTGGTCTCAAACACGGGAAACTTTGTGTCGGTAGTGTTTCCACCGGCTGGTATTGCATTGGCAGCCATACTTATCTGGGGTTGGCGTGTCAGCCCTGGGATTTTTATCGGGGCAACTTGCACCCAACTTATCCTTGGCCGAGAGGTCTTTCTGGTTGATGCTCCGCAACTGGTAGTCGCAGTGGTAATCGCAGCAGGAGCAACTCTGCAAGCACTGGCTGGGGGCCAGTTGTGCCGACGCCTCGCCGCCAAGCCAGTCGAGGGATGGAATGATTGGCATGAGCTGCGCATTGTTTTTCTGGGAGGGCCGTTGGCGTGCGTCATTTCAGCCGCCATCGGTAATGCAGTATTGGTGTGGGGCGGGGTGGAGCCGGCCAATGCCTTGCTCGTTAATTTTTTGGGATGGTGGGTTGGCGATACCATTGGCGTCGTGATTTTTACGCCACTGGTATTGCTGGTACTTCAGCCTCGCTTCTATGGCCGCGAAAATCGCAGCATCATGCTGATGATGTCTGTTCTGGCAATGCTCGGTGTGCTGCTGCTGTTCTACTACGCCTCCAGATATGAAAACTTTCGTATAGCGACAGCATTTCAGCAAGAGGCGCAGCATCACGTTGAGCAGCTTGAGCGCCGTGCTTCAATTGATGAAGAGGTGCTGCACTCCTTGCGCCGACTTTGGGGGTCCTCCGAGGCAGTTGAAAAGGAAGAGTTTGAGCGATTTGTATCCGATATTGTGATGGATAATCCAGATATATTGTCGCTCGCGTGGGTACCGGCAGGGAGCCAGAATGCGCAGATTGCTTATATAAGCTCAGGCAAATCGGTGCTGAGCGATGGCATGGCGCTGGACGAAATTCCCCGGTTCAGGGGCGTTCGTGATCGGGCGCGAAAAAACGATCATACGATTATCATGTCCTGTGCTGGTCAGGCGATAGGGCTGAAACCAGAGCATGCTGTGATGATGGTGCTACCGGTATATCGGCACGACAGCTTGGTAGGTGAGGCACGAGCGTTTGATGGTTTTGTTGTGGGTTTATTTGATTTGTCGGTGGGAGTGAAGGCGAGCCTGGGTTTGTCTGCAGGACATCTGCTGCCAATGACTATTCAGGAAGATGGTCGTTTTTTGCCATGCCTTGGTAGCCAGGTGGCCATCGACAAGCAGCCAATTAACTGGACCACCACGTTGTCGCGTGGTGGGCATGAGTGGCAGGTCGCCGTGAGCAGTCCTGAAGGCTTCAGGGTGCGCCATCGTTCCATACAAATGGTATTTCTGCTGGGTGGAGGATTGCTTCTACTGGGTCTTTTGCAGGCTTTGTTGCTGGCGATGCGCCGCAGCATGCGCTTACGCCTGAAAGCGGCAGATGCAGAGCGTGCGCGCGAACTGGCGGAGCAGACGGCCAAGACTAAAAGTAGCTTTCTGGCAACCATGAGTCACGAGATACGCACGCCCATGAACGGCGTTATTGGTATGACGCAGCTGCTCTCAGACACAAGCATGACCACGGAGCAGCAGCACTATGTCAGCACTATCAGGCAATCTTGTGAGGCACTGCTACGCATCATTAATGATATTTTGGATCATGCCAAGATAGAGGCTGGTAAGCTTGAAGTAGAGCATGTGCCGTTTTCTCTGCCTCAGTTACTGGATGAGTGTGCCTCCCTTTTTATGCCGCTATCAGCAGAAAGTGGCGTGCGCCTTATGATGGAAAAATCATCAGATCTACCGAATGGCGTGCTGGGCGATTCGGTTCGTCTTCGCCAAATATTGATCAACTTACTTTCCAATGCCTTCAAGTTTACGCGTAAGGGAAGTGTGGTCCTGCGCGTACGCGTTCACGAAGATAATGCCGATGCCACGGTAGTTTATTTTGAAGTGGAAGATACCGGTATCGGTATGGATAAACAGCAGCGTGAGCATCTCTTTAATGCATTTTCTCAGGGCGACTCTTCTATAACCCGTAAATATGGTGGAACGGGTCTTGGCTTGTCCATTTGTCGGCAGCTCGTAGAGTTGATGCATGGCCAGATTGGCGTCAGCAGCGAAACAGATAAAGGCTCGGTGTTTTGGTTTAGCTTGCCGCTGCATAAGACTGTGCATGAGGGCACATTGCCTTTCAGTGCAAGGCCGCAGCCCATACGGGATATTAGCGGCCTACGAGTGCTGGTCGCGGAAGATAATAAAGTTAATCAACAAGTTATTGGTGGGCTGCTAAAGAAATACGGATTGCATGCTGTGATGACAAAAGATGGGGTTGAGGCTTTGCAGCACCTGACGGCACACCATCAAGATTTTGATCTGGTGTTTATGGATTGTGAAATGCCAAATATGGATGGCTATGCTGCTACGACGCGATTGCGGCAATGGGAGGCGACAGAAGGAGTGTCACCCATTTTCATTTGCGGCGTTAGTGCTCATGTAATAAAAGAGTTTAAAGATCGCGCCTTGCAGGCGGGTATGGATGATTTTATTGTCAAGCCGCTGCATCGAGCAGACTTGTTGCGCATATTGCAAGATGTTGCTGGCCGCCATTAATCGGATCAATCCAAATGATATTTGGCGTGAGAGCTCGAAACTTTTATTGGGTACTAAGCAGTATGGCAACCGTATCAGCGATCTCAGCCCACTCAGCATCTTGCTCAATGGCTTCTTTCAAAAAACGGGCCTGTGATGGTGTCCAGAAGGTGGCATTGATTAGATGAACTCCAGGCGGCAGCTCGTGACTGCTGATGAAGTGGTCGATGCTGGCATTGTCGCTGGGAAGTCCAAGCTGGTCGAATAGTGTGGGCAGGTCGTGCGAGCAGATATTCATGAGATACCTCCAAACTGAGTACATTTACAGTTTAGACGGTCGTGGTAAAAGCGCGAGTAATGATCATAAAAAACCGCCGGATAAGTCGGCGGTTTTTTTAGGGGAGGCAGGCTAGTCTGCAGACTGCAGGGAGAGCCCACGCGTTGCTTGATCGAGATAACGTGAGTCCGACTCGGATCCCAGTTTGATCATCAAGCGCAAATCATTTGGCGCATCGGCATGTTTAAGTGCGTCTTCGTAGGTGATCTCGCCGGCGGTATACAGATCAAACAACGCTTGGTCAAACGTTTGCATGCCGATTTCGCGCGACTTCTTCATTATTTCCTTGAGCAGATGTATCTCGCCCTTGCGAATGGTGTCGGAAATAAGGGGTGTGTTTAGCAGCACTTCAATACAGGCGCGACGGGCTTTGCCATCAGGTGTCGGAATCAACTGCTGTGCCACGATGCCTTTCATATTCAAGGACAGATCCATGTACAGCTGGTGATGACGATCGGCCGGAAAAAAGTGAATGATACGGTCCAGTGCCTGGTTGGCATTATTGGCGTGGAGCGTTGCCAATACCAAGTGACCGGTTTCAGCAAATGCGATTGCAAAGTCCATCACTTCGCGGGTACGGATTTCACCAATCAGGATGACATCCGGAGCTTGCCGCAGCGTGTTCTTCAGCGCTACTTCAAAGCTCTCGGTATCAATTCCCACTTCGCGCTGCGAGACAATGCAGCCATTGTGTTGGTGGATAAACTCGATGGGGTCTTCGATAGTGATAATGTGGCCGCGTGAATTAGCATTGCGGTGGCCAATCATGGACGCGAGGGAAGTGGATTTGCCTGTGCCCGTGCCGCCAACAAAGACGATGATCCCGCGTTTGGTCATCGCGAGCTCTTTGAGAACCTCTGGCAGTTTTAGCTCATCCAGTTTGGGGATGTTGGTTTCGATGCGGCGCAGCACCATGCCAACCAAGTTGCGCTGGTAATAGGCGGAAACGCGGAAACGACCGATGCCACGAGCAGAAATGGCGAAGTTGCATTCCTTTGTTTCGGCAAATTCTTTGCGCTGCTGCTCGGTCATCACGCCGAGCACCACCTCACGGGTCATTTCTGGGCTGAGCGGGGTCTTGGTGATCGGCAGGATCTTTCCGTTCATCTTCACTGACGGAGGCACGCCGGCAGTGATGAACATATCCGAGCCGCCTTTTTGTACCATCAGCTTGAGTAGGTCCTCGAATTCCATGGTGTTGCCTCTGGCGTCAGGTGCCGTATTAAGTTCTGTCAGATAAATATAGTACGTAAACGGCCACGGGGCCGTTTACCGGCACGATTAGAAATTTTCCGGGATCTTGGCCTTCTCACGGGCAACAGCTGGTGTGACCAAGCCTTTTTGCACCAAATTCTTGAGGCACTGATCCAACGTCTGCATGCCCAGCCCGCCACCGGTCTGAATGGCAGAGTACATCTGCGCGACTTTATTTTCACGGATCAGGTTACGAATAGCCGGGGTGCCGATCATAATTTCGTGAGCAGCAATACGG
>Ga0073900_10000833_pt1 | contig 18253 bp, 23 predicted proteins | sample KloWWTmetKNB5Kit_FD_66666 | JGI IMG/M metagenome (GOLD analysis project Ga0073900, IMG submission 66666) | Active sludge microbial communities from Klosterneuburg, Austria, studying microevolution and ecology of nitrifiers - Klosterneuburg... | ecosystem: Engineered > WWTP > Aerobic digester >...
GCTATATTGAGCTGCACACAGTGCGATGAAGATGAATAAAATTCTCATAATTATTATTTTGAATTGATGTATTGAATTACGTTTTCATAAGTAGAAGTATCTTCTCTCTTGGCTGCCGCCTGATCTTTTGCTTTATTTACTTCGACCAGTGCCTTTTCCTTATTTCCGGCTGCCAGAAGATACATACCATAGTTTAGTCTATCTTGTGCCTTTCCACTTATGTCAGCCTGCTTTTCGTACAGTGCAAGTAATGGAGCCTGAAGACTTTTGTCTGAAGAATATTTTGTCTTCAGTATAAAGATTACACTACTGAGATCAATTTTATTTTTCGTATTGGCGATCTCGGCAAACTTATTTGCATTGGTGAGCAACTGGGCCACATTCTTCTTACTATCGGCCATCTTGAAGTCAGCAAGCGTGCTGATGTAATCTGCTTCAGCTTTATTCAGATTTTTGCCGGCGTATGTTTTTATTTGGGTCAGTAGATCGTTACTTTGAAATTCGATAGCACGGTCGATGGTATTTACCAGTACCGCTTTTTCTTTTGCATCTATTTCCTCGGGAGAATAATATTGGTTCAGTGATTTTAGATTTTTTTGAAATAATTCGAAGGCTTTCGAGTCCAGTGTATTTGAAGCTTCATATATGATCATCTGATCCGGCTGTGAGTCAAAATTTTTCTTTTCCTTGAAGTACTGATTGGCTACTTTGGACGAAGATTTTCCCGCGTCATTCAGCGCTTTGATGTATTTATAAACCAACTCCGGTGAGTGGTCACCGGCGTCAAACTGAGCACCATATACCGGGCTAAGGTCATTTTTCTTTGCAGCTATCTGACCCTCGGCGATGAGTCCGGCGGGATCAGTACCACCGACTTTGCGATGCATTAATTTCCCTGCTCCATCTATGAATAACAGAGTGGGATAAGCAGAGATGCCATATTCTTTTGCTATGGAAGGGCCTTCACCTTTTTCCATATCAAACTTTACATTTATAAAGCTTTTATTGAAAAAATTGCCCACTTCTTCCTGAGTAAATACTTGCGATGACAATCTCTTACATGGTCCACACCAGGTAGTGAAGCAATCCATAAAGATCAGGCGGCCGGTTTTCTTTGATTCAGCTTTAGCTTCGTCGAAAGTGCCGTGAAAAAATTCAATCCCCTGTGTATGGGCATTGAGTGAGAAAAGCATGAAAAGGAAAACTATGAATGATTTCATTTTGATTTATTATTTTTTTCAAATTCTTTAATTAATTCTTCATCTGACTTATCCATGATAGAGGCGAGCATTTTTACCTGCCCTGCCAATTTATGGTCAGGATACATCTTTAAAAACTTCTGATAATATCGCTTCGCATTCTGCGGATCCCGTAGGTCATTGTCAAATGAAAATGCCTGCTGAAAAAGTGCTTCAGGTGCGTACCGGGACTCCGGATAATAAGCGACTACGAGGCCCCAGGTCCCGATGGCCTTGGTCACCTCATTGTGTGCCTTTAATAATGCGCCGGAGCGAAAGAGAATACTACTACTGAGGGTATCTCCGGGCGTGGCCTCAGCTATCTGCTGTGCATCTTTCCAGATGCGTATGGCCTCGATCTTTTCTGTGGCATCTACATCTTTACCCATTGCGGAGTCCACATATACCTTGAGCTGGTCCCGCATAGACAGCGCTACCTGATGTCGTGCATCTTCCGGCGACTCTCGCTTGCAGGACATTAAAACCATTAAAATAAAAGTATAGTAATAGAATTTCAAAGGCATCTTATTTTGCTTGATGAAACAAAAATAAGCTAAATATTGATGTGCCGTATTTTAGTCCTTGTTGACAAAGGCTTTCAACTGCTCTTCGAGCTCTAGTTCATCACCTGCAGCATAGCCCGAGTGATTCCAGATGACAGCACCATCACCATTCAATAGGAATGTATGAGGTACGGTAACTACATTGAGTGAATTGTGCAGTGACTTATCTGCGTCACTTAGGATGGTATATTTCCATCCTTTTTGTTCCACCATCGGCTTTACCTTGGTCATACTGCGCGCATCATCGATACTGATAGCGAGTATCTGCACCCCGTATTGCTTTTGCCAGTCTTCGTATAGTTCTGCCATAGCATCAAGCTCTCGCTTGCACGGAGAGCACCAGGTGGCCCAAAATGAAATAATTGTGGGACGACCGGTTTTGATATAATCCCGTATAGAGACAGTCTGGCCCTCGAGGGTCTTAACTTTGATATCGCCGATTTTGCTCTGACTAAAGGCGGGTGTAGCTATGGCTGAAGCCAGGAAAAAAAGAAGAAGGATATAAATTCGCATAGAATTAAGGTTGAGATTTTTTAACTTGACAAAAGAACGAAAATAATCTACCATAAATTAAACGAGTCACAAATTTAACTATAGATTAACGGACGTGAAAACAGGCGTAGATACCTTATTGAGTTCCATTCAGAAAAATCACAAGAAATATTAGCTTTGTGTAACTAACCTTTATACCAGATGCGAATTGCAATCTTACTAATGATATCAGCTCTGACAGCGCCCTTGATAGCTCAGAATGACAATACAGGCCGGATCTCTGGCTCGTTCTCCTCCAATGTGAATTTCTTCATGAAGGATACCGCCATCCATGCTTCAGGTACACCTCAATATGAATACCAGCTGTATAGTGCAGATACCTGGCTTAATGTGCAGTATAACCGAAATAATTTTGAAGCCGGAGTAAGACTGGACGCATTTAACAACAGCTATCTGTTCAATCCAAACGGAGGCTCATACACTGCCATCGGTATCGGAAACTGGTTTGTCTCACAGCAGATCAAGAATCTGAATATAAAGGGTGGATACATTTACGACCAGATCGGCTCAGGTATCATCTACCGCGCATATGAAGAGCGTCCACTAGCTATAGACAATGCTTTGCTGGGTGTAAGACTCGCCTACGACATCTCTCCCGACTGGCACATCAAGGCCTTCACCGGAAAGCAAAAAGTACAGTTTGACTCATACAAAGAGCTCATAAAGGGCATCAGTCTGGAGGGATTTATCACTAAGAAGGAAGCTGCTGAAGGCACCAACTGGAGTCTCGCTCCAGGCATTGGCATGGTAGCACGGACGCTGGACAACGAGACCGTAGAGAAAGTCAATAATGTTCTAAAATACTACACCGGTGCAGACACCATAAGCTCATACAAGCACAATACATATGCCTTTTCACTCTACAATACACTATCTGTAGGACCGATAAGCTGGTACGTAGAGGGTGCCTATAAGACGCCGGACATCATGTACTCGCCGCTACAACTGAATGCTGCGGGCAATGCCTACGGGCTCTACGTGCATAAAGCAGGTACTGTACTATATACCAGTGTCAGCTATGCAAAGAAAGGTTTGGGAATCACTCTGGAAGGAAAAAGAACTGAAAATTTCTCTTTCAAAACTGACCCTTCACTGCTGCTCAATCGGGGTCTGATCAATTACATTCCCTCAATGTCGAGAATCAATACCTATCGCCTCACCTCCAGATATAACCCCGCTACCCAATTCATGGGAGAGTTGGCCGGTCAACTGGAGTTGCGCTATAGGCTGAGTGATCAATGGAGCTTCCTGGGCAATTATTCACTCGTAAATGACCTGGAGAGTACCCCACTCTATCGTGAACTTTATGTAGAAGGCACTGTGAAACCAAATAAAAAGGACCAACTGATCTTTGGGCTTCAGCGACAAGTTTATAACCAGATCGTATATGAAGGTAAGGTGAATGTACCGGATGTGAAGACAGTAACACCTTTCATAGAGTATCAGCACAAGTTTGACCGTCGCAAGGCATTGCGGGCAGAAGCCTCTATGATGCTCACCGATCAGGATTATGGCAGCTGGGCCTTTGCACTGCTTGAATATACCATCGCACCACACTGGGGATTTGTGATCTCTGACATGTATAATTATGATCACAATCCGGAAAAGACGAGCAAAGGCCTTAATTATCCGGCTGTTTCTGTCTTTTACAACAGTGGACCAAATCGGTTTTCACTCGGCTACGTCAAGCAGGTAGAAGGTATCGTCTGTACGGGTGGTATCTGCCGGTATGAACCCGCCTTTAGTGGGGTGAAAGCGACCATAAACACCAATTTTTAAAGAAAAATCGAAAGAAAAATGAAAAAATATATTCCAGTACTCCTATTTATTTTTAGCCTTCTCTCCGGTTGTAAAGAGGAAGAAATTATCGTACCTAAAGTACAAACTATACAATCCGAACGGATAGTCCTCATCGAAGATTTTACAGGCGTGAAATGCCCTAACTGTCCCAATGCAGCACGTCAGATCGCACAGCTCGAAGATCTGTATCCAGGCAGAGTGGTCGCAGTGGCTTATCACACCAATTTTCTGGGAGATCCCATCACCAAACCAGGATTTATAAGTAAATACGATTTTCGCACACCGAGCGGCAATCAACTCGAGGAGATCATGGGATTCTATCTCGGTAAGCCCGCAGTGACCCTCAATAGAAAAAAGTACAATCCGCAAGATGAGTTTCTTTTGGGTCAGACCGACGTTCTGGCCAATATCGAGACTGAGATACAGTCCAAACCGGTAGCACTCATCTCCATCACCAATACCTTCAATGAAGGCGATAGAAAGTTGAAATCGGTGATCACTATCACACCTCGTCAAAGTTTTGACGGCGCCATCAGATTGCATGCGTTGGTGACCGAGTCCGATATTATCGATCCACAAGAAGACAATACAGATTACAAGAAAGATTATGTACACAATCATGTCTTCCGTCAGATGCTGTCCGACCTTAATGGAGATGCATTGGCCACCTCTCTGCAAGTAGGAACACCACTCACCAAAACATACGAATTTATACTACCCACAGAAGCAGGTTGGTGGGTAGCAAAGAATTGTAGTGTAGTTGCTTTTATCTCTGATTACAATCAGAAGCCTGAGATCAATGGTCAGCAACTGAACGTGGGCTATGTACTGCAAGCCGTACAAGCCAAAATCAAGTAAGTAAAAAATGAATCAGACGATGATTATCTCATCTTAGGTCGGCGCTGCTTGGTGCCACCACGGTTGGCGGCCATCATGCGCTGGTTCATAGTTACACCTGAACGTTGCTTGAGTGCTTGTTCAAACTGTTTCATCTGATCCTTGATAGCCTGCTCTGTGATCTTAAGACCCTTTGTCTTTTCAAAAAACTGCTGTGCCTCCCGAACGTTATTTTTTAGCGCAGCCACATTGGCCTGTTGCAGGTAGATCATGGCGCGTTCATTGTCTGAGGTATATTTGGTATTTTCACTCACTTTAAAATAATGTTGAGCTTCATCATAATCCTTACCCTGCATAGCTATAGCTCCCTTCAGCATATAATAAGCCGATTTAGCCGGGCCGAAGAGTATCTTTGGAAAGAAGGTGAGCGCCAGCCTCTTTTTAGCTGATTCAAAATCTTGCACCTGCAGGAACATAGTAGCTGACTGCACGGTACCGGTAATAATATATCCGACTATCAATACCAACGCACCTAAATAAAAAATGAAAGCGTACCAAAAGCCATTGAAGTAATTAAGAATACCCCCCAGGATTATCAACCCTGCAATAAGGGCAAAGCGCAGATATATATTGATCGAATACATAGATTTTAAAATTTAGGCTGCAAAGGTAGGTAAATTAACTATTTCGGGAAATAGACTTGTTACATTAGCCGGGTGAGAAAATAATTGGAGTCATTTTTCAATAGAAATATTATTGCACTATTTTATTTCATCCGCTAACTTACCTTTATAGCAATAATTTAAATTGATCCATGCGAATTTCACCGATAGCTATTCTACTTATTCTCTTATTTACAGGATTTTCATCCTGTGGTCCTCAGCCAAAAGAGAAAAATGATACATCTTCTGACCTTGCTAAGGATTCAATAACAGCTAAAACATCCGACACCCCGAACTCGCCGAAAGATAATCGGCAGATAGCCTCTGCAGCTGAGATCATGAATCGACCGGAAGTGCCGGTGCTGTGTTACCACCGGGTGCGACAGAGCCGTCCGAACGATACCTATTCGGTAAATGAAGCAGCTTTCAAAGCACAAATGCAGATGCTGTCTGATAGTGGCTATCACACCATCTCACCCGATCAATTGTATAATTATCTCGCCTTCGGTGATACACTTCCCGGGAAACCGGTCTTACTCACCTTTGATGACAACCGGATCGAGCATTTTGACATATGTGCACCCGTGCTGGAGAGTCATGGCCAGAAAGGTACCTTTTTCATAATGACTATTACCATGGGTAAGAAAAACTACATGAGCCGCGAGCAGATCAAAGCGCTATCAGATCGAGGTCACACCATCGGTTGCCATTCATGGGATCACCACGATGCCCGAAAATACACTACTGAAGACTGGCAAAAGCAATCTGTAGAGCCACAGCAGAAGCTGGAAGAGATCATCGGCAAGCCGGTGGAGTACTGGGCTTATCCCTTTGGCTCGAACAATCATGGTGCAGCAGCCGAACTGGCAAAATACTATAAACTTTCCTTCATACTAGCTGATAAGCGCGATCCGGAGTTACCTCTCCAGATGGTTCGAAGACTTATGGTGCCTTATAACTGGACGGCAGAACGTATGCTGCGTGGAATGAAAGCAACATTTAAACATTAAAATTTCATAAAATTTCTGAATACTTTTGAAAACTAACACAAAGGTGTATCTTTGCCGAACTTTTTTGAAAAACGGGAGCATAGCTCAGCTGGTTCAGAGCATCTCGCTTACACCGAGAGGGTCAGGGGTTCGAATCCCTTTGCTCCCACCCATAATTATCAAAGGTCTCCACAAAATGGAGGCCTTTTTCTTTTGGAATAAGTTGGGCTGATGGATAACAAATGATCCGAAACCACCCACTATTTTGTCGTTTCATTTCCTCATTATTGGCTTGATCGAGAAGCCTATTAAGAGTCTCACGAGGTAATAATCCATTTAATTTAAAGTAAAATATATTCATTATTATCGATCGTTATAAGTAATATATTTATTACCTCTATACCCATGAAATACAATGAACTTTTTAAGTTGCTCAAAACTGACGGTTGGTATGAGATGAGACAAAAGGAAACCACGTAGTATCCAGCACCCTACAAAACATGAACAACTTACTGTCCCCTATCATTCAGGCAAAGAAGTCAAAAAAGGTTTATTGACTAAAATACCAAAACAGGCAAACATTAAAACGACAAAACGATGAAAAAGCCAAAAACAAAAATAACAGTTACTAAAGAAGATACCGGCTTTAGTGCCCAAACTATGGTAGGTAGGTATTTTATTGCAACGGAAGCCAAAACGTTTGTCGAACTTAAATCTAGTATTTTGGAGGCAGTAAATCTGTCATTTGAAGAGAAAGGCTTTAAATATACTATTGATGAAATACAGTTTGAATATGACCTAGAAAGTTTCTTTACCCTTTATAAAGTCATCAATGCGAAAGCGCTTTCTGAGCGCATAGGAATGAACCAAAGTCTTTTAGCTCAATATATCAAAGGAATCAAAAAACCATCTGCGCTTCAGACAAAACGTATTCTACAAGGTGTTCAGCAAATAGGTCGTGAGCTCGTAGAAGTTCAGTTTTTACTTTAAAATATATTTAAGTTTTCATTGATTTTGTTTTTGCTGTGTTGTTGCAAGGCGAACAGTTACAAATTCCCTCTCTGAACCATACTAGGTGTCCTCACCAAGCATCTAAAGCTTGGAATGCAAAATCAATCCGATCGCTTTAATTCGTACCATAGAAAGACAATTGGTAAAATAAATATATGATGTACCTGTTGCATTCAAAAACACGTCATAGTTATCATCGGATTAAAATGGCATTACAAAATGTAGAGTGACTACGGCACTTATTAGCAACAGAATATTGACTAGTATTAATTTTGTTTATTGTTGTCTTTAATGTCAGCTTTTACGAGATAGAATAATTATCAATACCAATTATAATCATTTAAAATATAATCGTAATTTTAGGTTTGTATGATTAATGCAGAAGAATTTAAAGACATGGCTTTAGCCTTTCCCGGCACAGGCCAGAAACCTCATTTTGACCGGGTGGGTTTTCATATAATAGGAAAGCAGATGTTTGCCACTTATCTGCCTACAGATAATACGGCCAATATTTTTCTGACTCCGGAAGAACAAGGCATCTTCTGTAAAATGGATTCAGCACATATTTTCCCGGTGCCAAATAAATGGGGAGAAAAAGGTGCTACGACATTTGTGCTAGATAGTGTTGATAGAGATTTTGTAAATGAAGCACTTTTGTCAGCATATGAGAGCAATAAGCATTAGTCACTGTACAATCCCATCATATATGTTTTTAATTCGTAATTCCTAATTGATATTTCATAGTTACCCCTTAATTAATCACTTATCATTTATCACTTATCACTCATAATTTATCACTTATCATTCATAATTTATCACTTATCACTTATAATTTATCACTTATCACTCATAATTTATCACTCATCATTCATCATTCAAGAACACTCCTTCTGTTAATTGTCTAAAAGTTCGAATATATATCAAAGCCTGTTCCAGTGGCAATTTGAATAATTTCTTACCTAATCGGGCGTAGGCACTTTCATACTCCACCAACTGAGCTAAGGCAGTTAACTGACTGAGTGGAATACTGCATGCCAAATTGAGAATTACTTTCTCACGGGTGTTTTTATCTTTTTCCCTGCTCACCAAATACTCGATAAGTTCTTCAGCAATGGCGCTGCTAAATAAGAAGGATCGGTGCACCAATAAATTATAAATTAAATGCCTTACTCCAGGCTTACACGGAGATTCCAAAGGCTCGTTATACAAATATAAATTTCCCTTATTCTGAACTGAATAGAGATATTCGGACAATGTATCCAGCTGATAAATCTCGGCACCTGTGGAATATAAGTGGCTTAATAATTGATTGCCCCGGGAACTATCTCCTGATTGGAAGCACAGTATCAGGAATAGATTTATGACCTCAGTCGGATTGCTTTCGGCTTTTATAATATCTATAGTTTCATCTATGTCAGGTGGATCACCTTCCAAAAATCGCAGAATCAAAGCGGCCATCTTTTTTCGCTTGCCTTTGAGCAGCGGTGCAGCTAAGCGAAAAAAAGGAAGATCTGATTTTCGTGGATGAATACTTATGATCTCAAAGAGCAAATTTCGGATATCTGTTTCTTTCTCTGCCCACTCTTGAAGCATATTTTCCAATGCAATGTCGGGCTTAATCTGGCGCAATGCTGTAAAATAAACCGGATTAGTTCGTCCGTCTGCGCTTACTGGACTTAGAGACTGCGACCACCATGCCCAACGTACATCCTTATCTGCCATCCAGTGAGCGCGCTTCCGCAGGAGGAGGGTTAGAGCAGACTGAAGTTTCTTCCACTCCCCTGGATTATTCATTACCTCCGCGATGAGATATGGATGAAATAGTTTACCTACCCGTAGATGGACAAAGGTCAAATAAGGACGTAAATATTGTTGTACCTTTTTATCCGCCGCAATAAAGGCAATTGCGATTTCATCCGCCGAATACGGATATTTCTCTTCAGACGCAGGAGGTGGCAAAGCGGCCTCACTTTTCTCTATCCCGGCATAAGTGTACAAGCTATCGAGCATGTAGAATCGTGCCAGGAGCGGAGTTTCCTCCGACAAAGGCCATTCATCATGGACCGGCAGAGATGCACCCTGACTACCATGCAACAGAAAATGCAGTAAATCAGTGCGTTTTGTTTCCAGACTCAGATAGTAAGGATATCCTTTTCTTTGGCCTCTGCATATTTGAGTGCCTTATCAGAATGCTCATCAGTAAGCTTCTGAACTTCATCCTCTTTTCTTTTTCCCATATCCTCAGCAAGACCGTCTTTGACCATTTTCTTGATGGCCTCCATACTATCACGGCGGACATTGCGAATACTGATCTTAGCTTCTTCAGCTAGATGCTTAGCTTGCTTGACCAGGTCCTTACGTCGGTCCTCAGTCATGGGCGGGATGGTCAGGCGAATCACTTCACCGTCATTCATGGGTGTGATACCGAGATTCGCCTCGAAGAGGGCATTTTCGATAACCTTCAGCATTGGTTTTTCCCACGGCTGAATTACGATGGTCTTTGCATCTGACGCGGATACATTGGCCACTTGGCTGAGTAGCGTGGGCGTACCATAATATTCGACTTTAATTTCCTGTACGAGGCCGGGAGAAGCTTTGCCGGTGCGAACTTTGGACAGCTCATGATTGAGATGTTCAAGTGCCTGCTCCATCTGAGAGGTGGCCTTGTCAATGATCTTATTTACTTCTTCAAGTGTCATATTTTTTTTAATATTTATTGCTCAGTATTAAGGCCAAAGATAGTCACTGTAACGAATGTTACCTTGATTTGTTGGAAAAAGGTTTCTCAATTTGACTTCAACATGGTTTTCTACTTATTTTCTCCAAGATAGTATGACCTAACTTTGTACATACCACTCATAATCCTTAATTTAGTTAGTAGAGTATAACCCACACTTTCCATAAATTCCGGAAACTTAAAATAAATAATTCTTTATAGAATTTTGAGTGACACCCTTGTCAACCCTAGTAAATCAGCTCCGATGCGACGTGCAGCAGCACTGCTGAGGTCCACCAGATATCCTGTATGCTTTGCCATACGGTCATTGATAGTTACGATTATAGATTTATTAGTTTTGATGTTGGTGACCTCTACTTTAGTGCCCATGGGCAGCCAGGGATGAGCGGCTGATATTTTTTCAGGCTTATAAACAGCACCCGAATAAGTCTTCCTGCCTGCATATTTTTTGTTATAAACACTTGCTGTCCCAACATGTGTCTGGGCAAAAGACACAAATGAAATAAAGAGAAAGTTGATGATGAAAATAAACCTCAAATAGTAAAAAATTTCCGCAAAGTTAACCCCATGGCGGCTAAAAACCAAACTTTAAAGTGTAAAGGGCTGGTAATTAACTATTTATTTAGGAAATTAGTAGTGGAATATCCATCTACAAAAGGAAGTGAAACTACGGCCCCGCCTGCCTCACACACGATATCGGCTCCCACGATGCTATCTGGTTCATAATCTCCGCCTTTAGTCAGAATATCCGGTAAAAGTAGCGTTATCAGCTCTAAAGGAGTATCCTCAGAAAACCAGGTAATCAGGTCTACATCCTGTAGCGCAGATAGCACTATTGCTCTGTCCTGCAGCGTATTCACCGGTCTGGTCGGACCCTTGAGCCTGCTCACTGAGCTGTCATCATTGAGTGCGATGACCAGTCGGTCACCCAGACGGCGAGATTCATGTAAATAAGATACGTGGCCTGCATGAAGCAAATCAAAGCAGCCATTGGTGAACACAACTTCAAGACCGGCATCTTGCCAGTTTTGAATGATGCGATTGGCCTCTTCCGGTTCCTTTATTTTATTAGGGTACATGGTCACATGATCTCTATCTCATCGATAGAAATGGCTTTTTTATTGGTCATGGGAAGAATAATAAGTGACAATATACCAAATACAATGGTGGTCAGTATCTGTATATCGAAGAAAATAATATTGGCAAACGAGAAGGCATCATCGCCTCGGACATTATAGATGGCGAGAGCCGCCACCACCAGTGCATGATAAGTACCCATTCCACCAGGTGAAGGAATAAGAATACCAAAGCTACCGAAGACAAATACTGTCAGAGCCGGCACTATTCCTAGAGAGGCAGTAGGTGCAAAGGATAAAAATGCAAAATAGGTCATGCCATAGTAGCAAACCCATATCAGTATGCTATATATAGTAAATAAAACCGGTCTTTTGACGCGCTTGATGACCCGGATACCCTCATAGAAGCCCAGAATAAAGGCTTTAATGCGGAAATACAACATTGACCGCCTTATGGGTTTATTGAAGATAATCAAAAGCAAAACAAATAAGACCATACCCACCAGAAATCCCTGAAAGATCCAGCCCTTCATAAAAGCCTGCACATTGAAGTCTCGCATATTAGATGTCAGATAGCCATATATGGCATCATACTCCAGCGCAAGTGCCAATAATATCACCAATGCCATAGAGATCAGGTCGATAATCCGGTCCAATGCGATGGTACCGATGACCTTATCCAATTTGATCCTTTCGTATCGTGCAAGTGCCGCTCCACGCACTACCTCACCTGCGCGAGAGAGGCCAAGATTAGCGAAATAGCCCAGCATGATGGTCCAGAAGGCATTACCAAAGCGAATTTTGTAACCCATAGGTTCGAAGATCATCTGCCACCGAAGTGCCCGGATGATATTGCTCACCTGGAAACAGACGATGACGATAAATAACCAGAAAATACTGGTCGATCTGAAGTCAGAGATTAACTTACCGATAAGGCTACACTGGTCTGCAGGTACCCCATCGAGTGCGCACTGAGCCTGGAAAGCTTTATTTTGAGAGGTAAAGACCCACCAAAGAATGGCACTTCCTATTGCCAGAAACAATAAAAATTTGAAAATATTAAGCCAAGTTTCTGACTTACGAAAACTCAACTCAGACGGTTGTTTTGGTCAGGAAATATAGCTGTGGGCTTAAATGTCTTTATTTCATCCGGAGTCATGAACGCATACGACATGATGATAATGATGTCTCCCACCTCGCATTTGCGCGCAGCAGCGCCATTCAGACAGATACCACCACCGCCCCGCTCGCCGGGAATGACGTATGTCTCGATGCGCTCACCATTATTATTATTGACGATCTGCACTTTCTCTCCTTCATAGAGATTGGCCGCCTCCATGAGGTCCTGATCGATGGTGATACTGCCGACATAGTTAAGATTGGCCTCGGTGACTACAGCGCGGTGTATCTTGGATTTAAATACTTCTATAAACATTTCAGTGCAAATTTAAACAAACTATTGTTTTAAGCAATTTCTATCTATCTAAGTTCCGAACTGTTAAAGTATTCATAAGACGGATGGCATGCATTAAACCTTATCTGCTTAGTAGTCTCTATGTATATAAATTAATCAATTAAATCCTAAAAAATGAAATTAGTCCAATTTATTAAGCAGCACTCACTCGCCATCGCAGTAGTGTTTTTTTCTCTTTTATCACAATCTGTATTTGCTCAAAGCTCAGTGCGGGCTGATCGACCTGCACAGTCACAGCAAAACCAAATGACACCTGAAGCGCGTGCTAAAAAGCGTACAGATGCTATGAAGACGCAGTTGACTCTGACTGATGACCAATACCGTAAAGTATATGATCTGAACCTACAGCAAATCAAACAACAAGAAACCATGAGAGCCAATCATGACAAGAACAGAAAGCAAGTAGTAGATCAATATCAAAAGGATCTGCAGAATACACTGAGCGCCGACCAATATAGTAAATTACAAAAAAATATGGAGAAGCGTAAAGAAATGCGAAAGGATCGAAAAGGTCAGCAAAACGGTAATGTAAAACCGGGCTCACCAGTGAGATAGTAATATCTGAGGATGTACCAGGGTCGGAAGTAATGATTTATTTCCGGCCTTTTTTATTTACAGAACTCACTATATAGTTACTCATAATTCAGAAATACTTGCCCATGTCTGTATTGTTGGTTACTACCTTGCAGATCACGGACTATCAAATCTCCTCCGGAATTTACGCCTACGATAAATACATCTGATCGGGCTCCGGAAGCTGACGACACAGTAACTCTTTCATCTTTACGAAATAAATGCAAATTGAAATCATTAAGTATTTCAGAAAAGCGGCCGGATCGGACACGCAGATATTCGCATTCCAGCTTTTCAAAAAGAGCAACAGTCACTGCATCCAGCTCAAATACCTTTCCAGTCACCAAATTAAGAGAGGTTGCCTGCGGTAGGTGGTCCGGAAATCTACTTTGATTTACATTAAGCCCTATACCAACTATGGTCTGCTCAATCCCATTACCCTTCAATACATTATTAAGTAGCACTCCGGCAATTTTCTTGCTATCTACCATAATATCATTTGGCCACTTTATCTTTACCTCTTGAGAGGAAAGTTCTGCAAACAGCGATCTAACTGACAGCGCAATTGCCATATTGAGATAAAATTGATCTCCGATGGCAAGACTATGGGGATAAAAGACCACACTGACAGCAATGGCCTCATTTGGGTCAGTATGCCATTTATTGCCTCTTTGTCCGATCCCTGAATGCTGATTATATGACAAAATAGCAGTTCCTTCGATCGGCTTTGTATTTGCACAGCGCTCCATTAAATAAGTCTGTGTGGAGTCAATGTCTTCGATCCGGATACAAACTTTTCCCGTAAAAAGTGTGTTTGACTTAAGATACAATGGCTTTAAAAATATAATTTGAACAATAAAAACGTTAAAGATATAGAAACAAATCTCGCAACATCTGGACAAAGTCCGATAACGCTTACAGAAGAAAATTTGGCCGATCTGATCGTCGATGCGATCAGAGATATAAAAGGACAACATATTATAAAGATTGATCTGCGCGAAATAGATGATTCGCCTGCAGATTATTTTATTATTTGTGAAGGTGAATCGACAGTAAAAATCAATGCCATATCGCATAATATTGCCCGCCGCGTAAAAGAAGAAGCGGGTATGAAACCGGGTCACTTGGAAGGAGGCCCGGGTGCCAAGTGGATATTAGTTGATTATTTCTCGATTCTGGTACATATATTTTATCCGGAGACAAGAGCATTCTATGACTTAGAAGGTCTCTGGGCAGATGGAGAGGTGACCGAATATTCGGATCTTTAATCATTTAAGAAATACAACAATGGACAATCCCAACTCAGATAAAAATCAAAATCCTGCGCCGAATAACCGGCCTAAACCGCCGAAAATAAATTCGTATTGGATTTATGCCGCAGTGATCATGCTATTGATGCTCGCTCAGCTATGGTACTGGAGCGGCTCACAGGGAGCAGAGATCGGCTTCAATGACCTCAAGACTATGATTACCGCAGGTGATGTCAGCCGGGTGGTAGTGGTGAATGAAAAAGTAGGTGAGATCTATCTTAAGAAAGAGAGCCTGACTAAATATCCTCAGGCGACCAGAAATACATTTTCTGATCAACAGCCAAACTTTACTATGCAGACGGGTCCTTCACAAAACTTCGTCGAAAAGATGGATGCGCTCAATTCTACTTTAGCTGACAATCAGAAGGTAGAAGTACTCTTTGAAACCAAAGGTAATTTTGTGGGTACACTGATGGGTTATGCCTTTATGATCTTTATCTTCATCGCACTATATATGTTTATCATGCGCCGTGTAGGCGGTGGTGGCGGTGGTGCTGCAGGTCAGATCTTCAATATCGGTAAGTCAAAAGCGACCCTCTTCGAGAAAAACTCAAAAGTGGACATTACTTTCGCAGATGTCGCGGGATTAGATGAAGCCAAAGAAGAAATTATGGAAATCGTCGATTTCCTGAAGAATCCAAAAAAATATACCTCTCTGGGAGGCAAGATACCCAAGGGTGTGCTACTCATAGGCCCTCCGGGCACCGGTAAGACCCTGCTGGCTAAAGCAGTGGCAGGAGAGGCGGGTGTTCCATTCTTTTCTATCTCAGGAAGTGATTTCGTGGAAATGTTTGTCGGTGTGGGAGCCTCACGTGTACGTGATCTATTCAAGCAGGCACGCGAGAAAGCACCCTGTATTGTATTCATAGATGAGATAGATGCCATAGGTCGTGCCAGAGGAAAAAGTAATTTTCAAGGAGGAAATGATGAGCGCGAGAATACGCTGAATCAGCTCCTGGTAGAGATGGATGGATTTAGTACGGACAAAGGCGTAATCCTCATGGCAGCAACAAACCGAGCTGATGTACTGGATACTGCACTAATGCGACCAGGTCGCTTCGACCGTCAGATAGGTATCGATAGGCCAGACCTAAATGGTCGTATCCAAATCTTCAACGTCCACCTACGTGGCATCAAGACTAATCCTGATGTTAAGTCAGTCACACTCGCAGAGATGACGCCGGGGTTTGCAGGTGCAGACATCGCCAATGTTTGTAATGAAGCTGCCCTCATCGCCGCCCGCCGAGATAAGACTTCGGTGGATCTGGACGATTTCAACTATGCACTCGACAGAGTGATCGGTGGTCTTGAGAAAAAGAACTCATTGATCACACCTGAAGAAAAGAAAATCATTTCCTATCACGAGGCCGGACATGCCGTATGTGGCTGGTTTCTCGAACACGCTATGCCACTCGTCAAGGTGACTATTGTACCGCGCGGAATAGGCACGCTTGGTTATGCACAGTATCTGCCCAAGGAAGAATATATCACTCGTACGGAGCAGCTACTGGACCGTATTTGTATGACTTTCGGCGGTCGTGCAGCGGAGCAGATAGTCTTCGGCAAGATTTCCACCGGAGCGCAGAGTGACCTGGATCAGGTGACCAAGCTGGCATATAGTATGGTGACGGTGTATGGAATGAATCGCAATGTTGGTAATGTATCCTTCTATAATATGGGCAAGGATTCCTTTCAAAAGCCATTCTCTGAGCAGACATCATCTATGATTGATGAAGAAGTGCGCATCCTACTCGATCAGCAATATCAACGTTCAGTAGCGTTACTTACTGAGAAGAGGGAAGAGCTGGAAGTACTCGCTCACCGCTTACTGGAGAAAGAAGTGATGCATAAGTCAGACGTAGAAGCACTCATCGGCCCGAGGCCATGGAATGTGCCCGACCCGTTGGCTTTTCCAAATGAAGAGATAGCACACGACACAACAGAGTTGGATAAGAGCGCGATATAACTTTATAAAAAAAGGATTGGGCGTGGCCTTGCACATTGCAGGTTCACGCCTAATTTTATTTTCACTCACCGCTGACCCATACTCTTTTTTAGAATCACCTTTATTCTTTGGTGGACAATCGTGGTAATACCGCTGGGATAAAGTAAGTAAGTATGCTCACAGTCATGGGCCATTAAAATCGGTTATTCTTTGACTAATTTAGTCATATAAGTTTCTCCCTCTTTCGTAATAACTTTAACTATGTAAACTCCACTATCCATCCCATCTAGTTCAATGCTGCCCATCTCAGTCTTTGGGTACTTTATCTGACCATACAAATTAAATATTGTCGCTGACTTTACATGAATATTGCTGTCATAATAGGCAGTATTTTTAACCGGATTTGGAAATACATTGAATAATTTGTGATTTATCATATCCGTATTCTTCAAGAATATATTGCACTCATTAAATGGACCTTCACAATAGTCATATAGTTCGTTTAAATTATTAGGCTCGTAAAATAAACCATGCTTTTCAAAACCAATACTTTCAACTAAATTTACTTGGCCAATAGGTGGTAAGCCAATGTAGGACGTGAATCCGGTAGTATGAAATACCTTTCGGAGCGTACCAAAGGACTGAATAGAAGATATGCTGTCAATCCTTCCAAAATCTTGCTCAAATCCTATCGCACTTCTTTTACAACTATCTAATTCATCACCAACCTTGAGTGAAAAATCAAATAATACATACTCATCTTCTCCACAATAGGTACCCGAAATACTTTTAAAGTACACCTTTTTCTCAGTAATATCATCTCGAATAAATCCTATAATGTATTTGCCTATTATTCGAAACGGTTGATCAAAAACAAAACAGGGGCGTTGACCCGGGGGACAGGGATGTGTTCCACTTAGATCTCGGTGATATACGATTTTATATGTCGTATTATTTATTATTGTATCACCCTCGAAATGTATTAAATACCCCGATGACACATTGGGCTTATCATTAGACCAGAATTGCTGATAAATCCAAAATTTATTCTCAGCGACCATTGGGACGTACTGGCTAATGGCCTTATGAGCCAAAGTAAACATCATAAATAAGATAAGATAAATTTTTGCTTTCATTTTTGAATTATTATAGCCCAATTTTGAAGAAGCTTTCTCATTCCGTTAGAAACTTTTAGCACCGATTACCAATTTTTAAACCTATTCATCACGCCACTTTCAGTCTATACAAATGCGCCTGGAACCCTATAAATAATCGGCTGATATTTGCCACTCACCTGTTCAAACATGTCGTATCTTCTTCTCGTTCAGCCGGTAAAGATAGTAATATAGACATTTCGAGGATAATGGGAGGGGGGGGGTAATTTGGATGGGTGTGGAGTGTAAGGGGAGTAAGTGGGTTGATGGGGTTAAAAAATTGGACGATAAGGTTAGACGATCTGCGTAGCTACGATGAAGGAGTGATTCCA
>Ga0073900_10000839_pt1 | contig 18119 bp, 15 predicted proteins | sample KloWWTmetKNB5Kit_FD_66666 | JGI IMG/M metagenome (GOLD analysis project Ga0073900, IMG submission 66666) | Active sludge microbial communities from Klosterneuburg, Austria, studying microevolution and ecology of nitrifiers - Klosterneuburg... | ecosystem: Engineered > WWTP > Aerobic digester >...
TGGTACAACCCGCTGCACTGGTTACAGTGACTGTATAAATACCGGCGTTAACGGATTGAATAGAATTTAAGACCGGGCTCTGCATATTAGAGGTAAAAAAATTGGGGCCGCTCCAATTATAGGATGTTCCTCCTGAGGAGAATAAACTCAAATTCTGGCCGGCACAAATTGGATTGGGGCTGGCAGATGCTGTAGCATTAGGCAACGCATTTACTACTACATTCACATTTGCTATATCAGTACACCCACCTGCATTTGAAACTGTAACAGTATAAACACCTCCCTGATTTAACTGCATATTATTTATAATCGGACTCTGCAAATTTGAAATAAATCCCGCAGGACCACTCCAACTATATGTCGTCCCACCGGTAGCGTTTAGAGTCAATGTTCTACCCACACATATTGGGTTGGGATTACCTGATGCACCAGCAATGGGAATTGGGAAAACTGTAATATTCAAACTAGTAGTAGCAATACAGCCTTCAGAATTAGTAACCGTTAAATAATAAATGCCCGAGTTAATAGCGCTGACGTTAGCTATCTCAGGATTTGAACCGGCAAATTTATAACTATTTGGTCCTGTCCAGGAATATACTTGACCAGGTGGACTTGAAGATAAAACCAAATAACTCCCTTCACACAAGGGTACTGGTACGTAAGTAATTACCGGTGTAAAGCCACCGGCACAACAGGCAGTTACACATACTGCATTGTTGACACTATTGCGAATGACTGCACCAGGCTGTGGACCAAATCCCTGTGTAAAATCAATTCCCACAGTGTTCCAACAATAGCTCATCATCGTGCCACCACCGGCCGGACTACCGGGCAACGGACAGCCGCCCTCTACATATCCCGCACAACCATCAATGGCCGTGCTATTGCCATTCCAAACACAGGCATGAGTATGCCTGGAACCAAATAAGTGCCCAAACTCATGCGCTGAAATATACACATTGAATGCAAAGTTGGGGTAGGTTCCTACTCCCCCACCGGACAAGCCGATGATGCACATACTGTTGTTTCTAGTGGCATTACACAAGCCACTGAACCCTGCGGCGACTCCACCCATATTTATCTGCGTAACCAAACCGGCCAAATCACCGGTAAAAGTAGCACCTCGTCCGGCTTGGAAAAAAGCCAACGTCTCGTCTCGGTCATCTACCATTGGGTCAGACGGATCAGGATAGGGACTGACTGAGGTCCATACCTCTAGGTGATGCAATAATACTTTGATTGATTCATTCATGTATATTGCGTGATAGGCATTAAAAAGTGTCAAGTTAAATATGATGGTATTTTGGAGACTGTTCCCTTGATATTGATAGACATTGTAATTGCTCTCCCACCAGATTTGGGTACATTTTGCCTCACGTGTCTGCAGAGGTTCTTCCAGTTGATACTTAGAATATGGGATGGGATTGTTATCGTACACGCCACATCCCGGACTATCTTCCCCTCGAATATCGCTCGTCTTGTATGAGATCATCTCTTCAGATTGAGGCGTTCTTAAAGAAGTAAAATTGATAGAACTTTCTATCTTGTCTAAAATAACACCTTCAATATTATCTTTGAAAAAGCTAAAGGCACAAACTACCTTTTTACCATTTATTGTCCCATGGCCAGAATAATGGACTCCTAGATCAATGCCGGCATTGGCCTCACCTTTATCATTAAGACCAATTACAAAATCTTCAGAAAGAATGTTATTCCTCTCAAGCGAGATCGTGATAAATTCATCGGAAGAATTTAGAAAACTGAATTCCAAATTTTTAGGTGACTGAGCAGCTATCTGAGCCAGTGCTGTCTTATTGATCTTTAGTTCATTGTAATGGGTGAAAGGCGAATTTTTCAAAGAAGCGCTCGCCACGCTTTTTACAAAACTAAATGGGCTCGGGATTTGAGCTACTTCACTTTTGACCTTATCGGTCTGAATAGTTGTATTCTGGCTTTGTGCACCAAGTGTCCCGGCAGGCCCAAATAGGAACAAAGAGAACCAAATTAAACAATAGTAAATAGTCTGTTTCATAATAAAGATTTTAATTAAATGATATTAGAAAATTGTTATTTGATGTGACGTTTTTCACATAAATAATTAAAAAAGTGATGAGAATATTAGATTATAAATAAAACTAGAATTAACGTGAATATTTTAACATATTCAGTCTACCATAATTAAAATTTGAAAATACATTGGCTTTTTGTATTTCGTTTTGATCTCTAACGACGATAACAATGGGATTTGAAAAATAAAGGGTAAATATAATCATTGGAGTTTATTCAACAATATAACTTTTGTTATACGTCAAAGCCAATTTATAAAATAGATGTCGCGTATTAGCCCCAAATAATTGTGAATATCACCTCAACTATTGGAGTTATGGTCTGTTCAAATGGAAAAATACAATATGAACTGGCAGACTTATTATGAAATGTTCAATAGCATCCTGGAAGAACCCACAGGTACTTATCTCGACCCGGAGTTTCTTCATTACACTAAAATGAATCTCGCGCGTACCACTCGTTGGTTGAAGAATTTCAATCCCTCACCCGAGTCAATACAAGCTTTAGAAGAGATCAGTTCACCTCAACATTGGGAATTGATCACAGAACAGTGGTGTGGAGATGCCGCTCATAGCACACCGGTAATCTATAAATTATCTACCTTAAATCCATTGATAAAACTGAATATTCAGCTTAGGGATCAGGGTTCTGAGATAGATAGTTATCTTACAAGTGGCAGCAAATCGATTCCTATTCTAATCGTACGCGATGAAGACGGTAAGGATTTATACACCTGGGGTCCCCGTCCTGTTGCAGCACAGGATGACTTTCTAAAGATGAGAGCCTCAGAAAGCGATATGACAATAGTAAAAGAAGCATTGCAGAAATGGTATAATCAGGATAAGGGTCAATCCACTCAGTCAGAACTTGTTGCACTAATAAAAGAGCACAATAATATATTAATATGACGCTCTATATCATTCACGCTTCTGTCCGACAAGGAAGAAAGGGCTTTGGTATTAGTGAGTGGATGACGCACTCAGCAACAGATTACAGTGATTTTAAAGTAAAGTTGATCGATCTACGTGAAGTGAATCTTCCTATGATGGATGAACCTAATCATCCTGTACTGAAGCTGTATATACATCAGCATACATTGGAGTGGAGTAAATTAATAGAGCAAGCAGATGCATTTATATTTGTCTCTGCAGAGTATGATTTTGGCTACCCTGGCGTACTTCGTAATGCAATTGAATATTTATATCATGAATGGAATTACAAACCTGCAGGTATCGTCTCCTATGGCGGTGTCAGTGGGGGCACCCGAGCCTTTAATGCTCTGCGGAATGATCTAAGTGCAGTAAAAATGTTCCCATTGATGACCGCAGTGCATATACCATTTTTCTCAAAGCAATTAGATTCCAATGATCGTTTCATCCCTAACGATCAAAATACAGAGGCTGCAAAAAAATTATTTAATGATTTGATTTTCTATCACAATAATGTAAAGTCATTTAGAGACAAAAACATTAATAAATAACTAAAAAATGATTAATACAAACAGACTTTCTACCAAAGTAGAAAAAGCACTAAATGCTCAGTTGAATAAAGAAGCGCATGCAGCACAAATTTTCTTATCCTACGGCGCATGGTGTGCTACAAACAATTATGCCGGTACCGGAAATTTTCTATTTCGACATTCAGCCGAAGAAAGAAACCACATGCAGAAAATAGTAGATTACATTCTTCAGCGTGGAGGAACTCCGGATATCCAAGCTATTCCTGCACCTCCCCCATCTCCCATAGGTATTCATGATTGCTTTGAAAAAGTATTTCAGCATGAAGTGGAAAACACAGAATCAATCTACCGAGTATTCGAATTATGCCAGGAAGAAAAAGACTGGGCTTCAGCCAACTTTATGGATTGGTTCGTAAAAGAGCAAATAGAAGAAGAAGCGCTGGCATTGGCCTTGCTTGATAAGCTAGAGTTGGCCGGAGGTAAATCTGCAGGCAAATTCGAATTGTTCACTCTTGATCAATCACTTGAAAAAGATTCTGGTGAAGTGAAATCTGCACAACAATCCACTACAACAGATCCTGCATAAAATACCAAGAGTTATTGAAAGTTTTCGCTCAGATTTAAATTTTGCTTTGTGTATAGATTTTGGTAGTAACCGCTTTGCATCATTAATTCCTCATGTGTGCCAGATTCAATGATGTGGCCTTGCCCCAATACGATTATTTCATCGTATTGCATATTAGTATTTATGCGCTGAGTAATATTAATTAGCGTGATATCGCGTCCGACAGAATTGAGATAATTGCTTATACGGGCATCTGTGTCTGCATCAACAGCAGAGAGCGCATTATCCAATAATAATATTTTGGGCTGACTGATTAAAGCGCGAGCTATAGAAATCCTTTGCTTCTGGCCACCTGACAGGGTTACTCCGCGCTCCCCCACCAGGGTCTGATAGTTATCAGGCATCTGCATTATCTCTTCATGTATAGCAGCAAAGGAGGCAAATTCTTTTAATCTTTGAGAATTCACTTTACTTCTGGCGCCAAAGGAAATATTATTTGCAATTGTGTCTGAAAATAAAAATGAGTCCTGCGGCACATATCCGATTTGTGCTCGCCAGTCATTCAGGTCAAAATCATTAATATTGACCTGATCCAATAATATTTCGCCGGTCTGAGGTCGAAAGAACTGCATTAATAGATAAGCTATGGTACTCTTACCTGATCCTGTCTCACCTATAATGGCAATTTTTGAACCAATCTTTATCTTCGCAGTAAATTGCTTTAATGCATGGATACAGGTGTCGGGATAAACAAAATCTACCCTATCAAATATTAAATTACTTGTATGTTCAGGTATGGGCTTATTTCCATGTACAAATGAGGGTTCAGTATGCAAGATATCATTGATGCGTGTCTGAGACACAGCGGCCTGTTGTATTAGAGAGGCAGTCCATCCTAGAGAAGTTATGGGCCAGGTCAATAATATAATATAGATAAAAAATTCGGCGATATTTCCCGGAGTTACAACTCCCTCAGCCACTTGTCTACCACCCACCCAAAGATTGACCACAGTCGAAATGCCGATAACGATGATCATCAATGGAAAAAATATGGCATCTACCCGGGCACGCTTTAGATACTTATGCGAATAATCAGTAGTCTCAGTTTTATACAAATCCTGCATTCTGTCTTCCTGAGCATAAGATTTCACAAGACGGATGCCGGAAATAATCTCCAGAGAAAGTGTGCTTAATTTTGACAATTGGGTCTGAATTACTTTAGTCCGCTGATTGATTATTTCACTTACCTTAAATATACTGTAAGATAAAAATGGCAATGGCAAAAGGGTATAAATAGCAAGACGGGTATTTACCTGAAACATGGCATATATCACTAGCACAAACAAGGTAACCAGATTCATATTGTACAATATCGCCGGGCCAAGGTATGATCTGACATGAGAGACATCTTCAGTGAGTCTGGCCATATTATCACCCGTAGAATGACGGGTGTAATAGACTCGATCCAGCTTTTGAAGATGGCCATATAATTCCTTGCGCATGTCGTACTCAACAAGTCGCGACATCACGATGATAGTCTGTCTCATGAAAAACATGAAAACTCCCATGATCAGCGCCTGAATGATGATGATAACACCAAACCAGACCAGATTACTCATGATATAGTCACGCAATAATGGCGCTGACTCACTTCCTTTCACCATGTCATAGACCGGAAGCATGTCCAGTGACATATCCATCGCTCGCCTGATATACTGCGGCTGCAATACCCTAAAATAATTAGAAATGGCGATAAATAAGAATCCACCGATGAGATACCATTTATACTTGAAATAGTATTTATTGAGCGCCGTTAGACTACTTAAGGATTTGAACATGACCGGCAAAGATAAATGTAAAGCTGCAGAATCGACCCATTTCTTGTAATACGTTCTGCTCTTTTAAAATAAAAAAAAAACTTATAACCCTTTGTCGCAAAATATTATTCTTCGAAACTTGAGTAAAATGCTGTATATTTTAACTAAATTTGGCATGCTATTTGATAGTTAAAATAAAAAACCGTTTGTACCATGATGGATCGGATTATAACATTAGATGAGTTTATCATTCACAATCAGCAGGAGTATGACTCTGCTACCGGCGAACTCACCGGCTTACTCAGAGACATAGGCGTAGCGGCTAAAATCGTCAATAGAGAAGTCAACAAAGCCGGCCTAGTTAATATCCTTGGTGTAGAAGGCAGTGAGAACCTACATGGTGATTTGGTTCAGAAACTCGATATTTTTGCCAATGAAAAAATGGTCGATTGTCTTAAAAATAGTGGTGAGTGTTGTGGGATCGCATCTGAAGAATTTGAAGACATACTGCCGTTCAAATCAGTAGCGAACAAGGCTGCAAAATATATAGTGCTCTTTGATCCATTAGATGGTTCTTCTAATATTGATGTTAATGTGTCTGTCGGTACGATCTTTAGCATTTACAAGAGAATAAGCCCCATGGATGAGGTCTGCCAATTGAGTGATTTTTTACAAAAAGGAACCGAGCAGGTAGCTGCCGGATATGTTCTGTACGGTACCTCCACTATACTTGTATATACTACGGGAAAAGGGGTGAATGGCTTCACCTTGGATCCCTCCATCGGAGAATTCTGTTTATCACATCGTGATATAAAGATTCCAGATTCCGGTCTTTTCTACTCGGTAAACCAAGGGTATTATCTGAAATTTGACTTGGAAATGAGAAGATATATCGATCACTGCTCGGACAACAACCTGGGCCTTCGATACATAGGCTCTATGGTCTCGGATGTGCACCGCATACTCCTTCAAGGTGGAATTTTTCTATATCCAAATACCAGAAAATATCCACTTGGGAAGTTGAGACTACAGTATGAGTGTAATCCAATGTCATATATCGTAGAGCAAGCCGGTGGAAAAGCACTGAATACCGCTATGAAACGCATCCTGGAGGTTGATCCCAAGGAGATTCACCAGCGCAGTACCATCGCCCTCGGTTCACCGCTGATGGTGGATGAGATGAAAAAATTTGTAGAGAAATACAGTCCGCCGATTTAATAATATATCAAGCGTAACTCAATTATTTGGGGCTAATCTTATAATGGTTCTGGTCCCTAGTGCGGTCATCAGACTTTTTCATAAAATGCTCAAATAATTTTTGAGACTCGGATTCGGAGATATCAGGTGCAAATGAATACTTTCCAATAAGTTGACGTTGTCGAAAGGCCTCAAACAAGATGACTGCTGCAGCTACGCTTACATTGAGGCTTTCAGCCATACCTACCTGTGGAATGCTGATAAAGCCGTCACACTGTATCATAGCTTCGGGAGTAAGTCCTGACATTTCATTCCCCAGTATAATACAAATATTGCACGTCCAGTCCACCTCATAGATTTCTTTTGTATCAGAACTGATCATGGCACCGTATATAGTCTCATGATGATTACGCACCGCCTTTATACATTCCTCCCAATCTCGGTAATAAGAGGTCTCCACCCATTTGCGGGTGCCCATTGATGATCGCTTGCCAAGAATAATTTCTTCCTTTAGGCCGGAATCTAAGGTATTAACAATATAGATTTTTCGAACGCCTACGCTATCGCAAGTGCGCATTATTGCACCAATATTGTGAGTATCAGAGATATTCTCAAGAATAACACCCAAAGTAGGCTGAGTATATTTCGCTGCTCTTCTGAATTTATCTACCCGGGCAGGGTTCATTTTCCTTTCTTTTTGGCCGGAATAATAATGGCTTTTGTGTTTAAAAATTCGATCATTCCCTCGGCACTCATCTCACGTCCATGTCCGGACGCCTTTACACCTCCGAAGGGGACACGAGGGTCACTGCTGAGTTGCTGATTGATAGCCACTGAACCCACTTCCAGCCTTGCTGCAACTTCATGTGCTTTTTTAATATTCTCACTCCAGACAGAAGCCCCTAATCCAAATCTCGTATCATTGGCCAGTTGTATAGCATGCGCCGTATTATCCGCGACAATCAGAGTGGCTACCGGTCCGAATAATTCCTCTTTATATGCCGGGCTCTTTTCAGAAACCTGATGTAAGATCTGAGGATGGTAACACGCAGAGACCTCATCATCGATGCCCCCCTTCAACAAGAATTTTCCTCCCATGCGAATGGTTTTGGCAACTTGTTGAGCTAGTTGACGACCCAGATCAGCCCTGGCCAGGACTGAAAGTTCACTATCTTCTTCCATAGGAGGGCCAATCTTATAACTACTCACAGCATCGACAAACAACTCAGTAAATGTTTGGATAACCCGGTGGTCCACAATAAAGCGCTTGGCAGCAATACAGGTCTGACCATTATTATTCAGCCTCGCGCGTGCTGCGACAGTTGCAGCCAACGGAACATCAGCGCCTTTCAAGACTACAAAAGCATCACTACCTCCCAATTCCATCACACATTTTTTCAAGTACTTGCCGGCCTTCATACTCACTTCAATGCCCGCTCTTTCACTTCCGGTTACACTTACCCCACTGACAGAACTGTGCTTCATTACAGTATCTACCGACTCATGATCGATAAAGAATGACTGAAACACCATTAAATCACCAAAAGCCACCTGAAAAATTTCATCCAGCATGGTGGCCGTAAGCCCTGTATTTTTAGCTTGTTTTACCACAACTACATTGCCACCTGCTATGATAGGGATCGTAAAACGCAATACCTGCCATACCGGATAATTCCAGGGCATAACTCCCAGAATAATCCCCTGAGGGAAATAAGCTACTTTAGCATATTTCTTCTTATCCAGTTTTATTTTTCTACCCTTGAGTATCTCTTCTGTGTGATCAATATAGTACTGGCACAATACAATAGATTTCCGCACTTCTGCACGGCTCTGAGTGATGGGTTTGCCTGTCTCCAGCGTAATTGTCTGTGCTAATGTGTCTAGTCTCTGCTCCAATACAACGGCCAGAGATCTTAAATATCGCAATCTGGTATTGACTTCCATATTACTCCATACTTCATAACTTTTAGCTGAAAGACGAAGGGCATTCTGAACTGTCCTTTGACTCCAAGTCTTAAAAGTAGCCAGTTGCTCACCAGTGTATGGATTGATTGAAATATAACTAGTAGATAGGGACAAATTTACCTCCTTCGAATTTTTTAAGTGTAATGTAATTATTAGAATAATACTGTATCGGGTTATTCATTTCCCGGTTCCCAATCGATTGATAATAAGGTGCGATATTATAATATCCAAAATATTTACCACTGATCACTGAGGGATCAAAAGCTTTTCCCATACTTAGAGAGGTTCCAACCTTTGTGAGCATCGTCATTACATCTGCGCCGTAATAGGCCTCATCAGATGGAATTTGATTATATCTTTCAAAGTAACTACTCCTGAACATTTTCACTAGTGGACTCTCGTCATCAATGTAATTAGCTACGGGGATAATCAGATTGATAGCTTCGTATAAATTAAAATCTACTTGATCAAACTCTGTCCATTGTGGCATCCCCACAACAGTAAGTCCTTTACCTTTATGCTGTGATTTCAATTCATTAATTGTCTTCAATATATATGCCTTGTCCTCCCAATTGGGCACTACTACAACTATGCTTTGATAATTATTAATTTCATTCTGCCAGGTTCCTTTTTCAGGTTGATCTAAAGTGAAAGATTTAAACTTTTGATTTTTTGAATTTAATTCATTTATAAAAAATTCCTTCGTAGTATAGTCCTTGCTTTCTTCGGATTGATGTAAAATGAATACCACATCCGGCTTCATATTATCTGCTACATAATCGCTGATCATATTGCAATAAGATCTCAGTGAAGGTTTTAACTGTACAAAATAAGGTTGGCGAGAGGCAATCTCATCTGTAGTGTTCCAGGTAGAAATAAATGGAATGTGTCTCTTTAAGGCAACATCGGAAATCGCTTTAACCTGACTTGTGATAAACCCACCCACCAGAATATCAGCGTTCTTGAGTTCATTGATAGATTCTAAAGCATTTGGATCATTTTCCTGACCTATGTTCACTATTTTGATATCAATATTGGGCAGACCCTTGGTAGAATTGACAGCAGATTGTTGCATTCCATTGACAAAATCGGCAAAGCGAGAAGCTTGATATTTACCATCTAAAGGAAGCAATACAGCTATTTCAATGGTCTTCTTAATTACCGGCGTCACTCCGCCGGGAATATCACCTTTATCTGGATTTATCTTAGGATCTACAGTAGCAGTAGCAGATGCAGCGGTATCAGAGGCACTAATGACCTCCTGACTGGGCTTCTTAGGTGTCGTATGACCTTGATTACTCTTAGGTTGAGTAATAGGCCTGACAGTATTACAGGACATAAAGATCACCATAATCAAAAGAGAGAATGAATAATGCGATTTTTTCATATTATCTCTTTTTATAATTCGGCGTATCTGAGTAAGTTTGCCCTATTTGTATTAATTCCATAATTAAGCCAAGATCTAACTGACCATGTTATAAAGGTATTAAAACAATTAATATCCTATTGGTTCATAAGTCCTCCGGTAAAAATGTGACTATAGGAGTAAAGAACCCCTCTCTCGGTCATTCAATGATTATTTTGCATCTTTGCAGATCATGGCCGAACAGAATTTTATAGATCACGTCAGGATTTGCTGTCGTAGCGGTAAAGGAGGTGCTGGCTCTCAACACTTCCACCGGGATAAGACTACACTTAAGGGTGGTCCGGATGGCGGTGACGGTGGTCGTGGAGGAAACATCATACTTCGTGGTAATCGCAATACCTGGACTCTAATAGCACTCAAATATCGCAAGCACGTGATCGCAGAAGAGGGGCAGGGTGGCTCTTCAAATAACCGTACCGGCCGTAGCGGGAAAGATATTATACTCGATGTACCCCTAGGTACTGTAGTCAGAGATGTAGAAACAGACAAAGTTGAATTTGAAATCACTACTGACGGCGAGACTCGTATCCTGACCCAAGGGGGCAGAGGAGGACTTGGTAATTCTAATTTTGCTACTGCCACCAGACAAACTCCCCGCTTTGCACAGCCCGGTGAACCCGGTCGTGAAGAATGGAAGATATTAGAACTCAAATTGCTGGCTGATGTGGGTCTGGTTGGATTCCCCAATGCAGGTAAGTCAACATTACTCTCTGCTATATCAGCCGCAAAACCAGAGATTGCAGATTACCCATTTACCACATTAGTTCCCAATCTGGGCATAGTAAGCTATCACGACAACCAATCCTTCGTAATGGCAGATATTCCGGGGATTATCGAAAATGCACATGCGGGAAAAGGCCTGGGACTGAGATTTCTTAGGCACATCGAACGAAATTCACTTTTACTGTTCATGGTGCCTGCAGACACTGAGAATATAAAAGGAGAGTTCAATATTTTAGTCAATGAATTAAAATTGTACAATCCGGAACTGATGGATAAACCCCGCTTACTGGCTATCACCAAAAGCGACCTCATAGATGATGAATTAAAGAAAATGCTCAGTGTGGACCTGCCTAAAGAAGTAAAGCATGTTTTTATTTCGGCTGTAAGTGGACAGGGAATTTCAGTTCTGAAGGATCTCATTTGGTCTTCCTTAAATGACACCGAATATGGATCCGGCCAAACAGATTAAATCTCTTTTTAGAAAGACTTTTCAATTAAATCCGGAGAGAATGAACCTGCTCCCTGCCTCTGGTAGTAACCGAGTAAATGCCCGTATTCATTTCTATGGACAGACATATATAGGTACATACGGGATTGATGTGGCAGAGAATGAAACATTTATCTATCTGGACGATCACTTTCGCGCGGTAAGCTTGCCCGTACCGCGTATTCTTGCCATCTCAAGGGATAGAAAGTGTTATATACAGTCTGACAGTGGTCTCGATGATTTATTTCATCGACTGATCAGTATTGACCCGGCCGGTAGTCAGAGGCAAATGCTAATCACTCTATTGGAAAAAGCGCTTCAGACATTGATAGAATTTCAGATAAGGGGTGAGACGAACCTGGATTATTCGAAGTGTTATCCCACTCCATCCTTTGGTAAGAATGAAGCACTTGCTGATTTGAAATATTTTGAAGCGTATTTTTTGATCCCTGCTGAAATAGCCTTTGATCAGGTGAAGCTGGATGAAGATTTCAAAGCAGTAGCCGTTGCCGTGGACAGCTCGATTTTCCTTTCATTCATGCATCGTGATTACCAGTCTAGAAACATTATTCTTAATGATGGTGCAATGACCGTCATCGATTTTCAGGGAGGACGTAAGGGACCGGGTCTCTATGACTGTATCTCACTGGTGTATCAGTCCAGATTATCCCTGCCCAAAGAGATAAAAGATCACTTGGTAGCCTATTATTGTGATAGGATAAATGAATACTTTAGGGGAGCTCCACTAAACTTTAGTTCAGAGATTCCACTCATACGCTTGCTACGATTATTGCAGGTTTTAGGTGCTTATGGGCGGAGAGGAATACTCGAACAAAAACCGCACTTCATTCATAGTCTGGAACCTGCGATCGACAATCTGGCTGAATTACTAGATGAATATCCCGACTTTTTTCAAAGACACCCTTATCTTGGGAAAATATTACATAAAATAACGGCACAAAAACAAAATATACTATGCAAGTTGAAAAACTGACAGTGCATATTAATAGTTTCTCGTACAAATATTCTCCTCTCCCGATCGATGAAGATCACGGACTTGGATTTGTCTTTGACCTCAGAGGAATCGAGAATCCGGGTCGTATAGAAAAGTTTAAGCGTCAAAGTGGCCTTGATTCAGATGTAATAAATTATCTCACCGAGAAGTCCAGAATCAATGAATACCTGGACCATACCAGGGCTTTGGCAGACATCACTCTTGAAACATTTCTAAGCCGGGGATTTACCACCCTCAATATAAACTTTGGTTGCACAGGCGGTCAACACCGTTCAGTATATGCAGCTGTACAAATGGGAGAGTATATCAGTAACAATTATCCGGTTCGGGTGATAGTATCTCACCTAAATAAGAACAACTGGTTTTCATAAAATCATTAGTGATAATAGAGTAAATCCTAACCTGTTCCATCACCGCCAGGCCGAGTTTATTTTTGCAATGAACCTAGACTTGCAGTCTCTGACACCCTGCCGGCACTACTAAAGTATTTGCTATAGTAGGATTCCTCCAGCGAGGATATCATCACACCCCGTCGCAAGGTGGCATGAGCAAAGTAACCGTTACTTAGATAGACACCTACATGAGAGACCCTGGTACTTCCTATTTTAAAAAAAACTAAATCTCCTTCCTTAAGATCTCTTTTATCAACAGCTTCAGACTGAGCTGCCATATCAGCCGATGTACCTCTAAAATTAAGGTGATAGATATTGTCCATTACCAATGAGGTAAAGCCACTACAATCCACGCCTGACTTCGAGCGGCCACCCATCTGATGCGGTGTGCCCAGCCAATCATTTACATAGGCAATCAATCGGGAATTATTGGCAAGTCCATTTGCTCTTAAATAAGTATATTGACCTGAGGAGGATTCAGTGGTTCTACTTTTTGTGGTTTCAGTAGCTATGCGAGCATTGTCTGCTCTCTTAGGTATCGAACGATAGGTAGAGTTACTATTTCCTCCTCTCTTGTGAGTGGAGTGTTGGGCTACTCTTGTTCTATTGCTGCAACTGGAAAGAAATAAGACTGCCAAGGAAAGAACCAATATACGCTGAATCATAGAGTCAAAATATAATACATTAGATGCAAATGTAATATGTTTTGATCAGAATAACAGCATTTAAGAAATTATTAACTTTCGTAATATGTACTTAAGGTTCAATCCTTTTTATTCAGGTTCTCCGGTTCAAGTTGGAGTGCATTTTTTAGGCCTGCAAGGAGCGTCTTCCACCACAAGTTAAAGACAGAGCGGGTCTGGACTCTCTGAAAGTTCATATCAGCACTAATCTCATGTGGGGTTTTTATCTTATCCTCCAGCACTTTTCGAAGGATAAAAGTCTTTACCCACGATCTTTTATTGGCATTCTTAGACTTATAGACATCTACTGCAAGGCTATCTACACTCATACTCATACTACCCTGAGAACCCACATCATTATATTTCATCCGAAGTTCGAGATGATTAAGCCTTCCGGAAGTAAACTCCATTAAGGTGCCACTCTTCAAAATACTATTAATCTTAGATAGATCAAAAGTATCGACAGTGGCATTCAGTGCATATGAGTCACGCGCTTCCGATGGTATATCGAAGTTCATACGAATGTCACCACTTCCCATTATCCGCGCACGGACAAAGAAGGGAATCCGCGATCGAGAAGGGGTATTTTTCACCTTGTATGCCCTTACTGTATCAATATTGAAATAGACCAGGCCCGGAGCCCTATCAGCTTTCATTCGCTCTTCATATTCGGCGTAGCTATCCAGGATCTGTAAGGTATCGAAAGAAAATTTGAATGGTATACTGTCAAATATCTCAGCCGGCAACATTGATTTTTGAGTCTTCATATACGGTTGAGACTTGTCACGATAAGACTGGAAAAAGAAATTCAAGCTCAGGCTAGACCCTTTGAAAGCCATGGGTGTAGAAAGATCGAGGTTGAATTTTTTAATATCAATATTACTGACTGAGGCATTGATTCTATCCAGTTCCTGACCTCTATTTCGAGAGAAGTCTTGTTTGGATTCTTCAGGACTCATAATTATACTATCGCATAACAGTCGCTGTGTGGAATAATGGTAACTAACCTGCGGAATTCTCAAAGAGTAGGAAGCTTGAAGAAAATCCATGGTATAATTTCTGGTATTTATCTCCTTAAACTCAACCTTGAAGCGATCAGTATTCAATCCGGTGAGGTGAAAGTCAGTCATACTGGCACGACCCAGATAGGTATTCACTTTAATACTTTTGTCTTGATTCCTTCTAATCCATTGTGCATCTGTGATTTTGAGTTCTTTAAAATGAACTTCGGCTAATTTTTGCTCCAACTTTTCAGATCTGAGTTCTTGCTGGATATTGTCTACGACTATTGTATTGATAATCGGATGCTCCAAAACAAAATCAGAGGCGAATAACTTCTTCTCTTTGAGCAACTTACCTACTCTTAACCCTCTAAGTTCCAACTTTTCAATACTACCGTATTTGCTGGAATCAGAGTACTCTCTTACATCATATTGCACTCCATACAGCGCAATACGTCCTGAAAAGAAGTTAAAATCAAAATGGTCGTAAGTAATATCAATACCTGATTTTGAAAAATTCTCAATTTTCTCACTCAGGAACTTACTTATTGCCCCCTTGAGAAGTAGCTGTGGCAACAGATATATAACCATTGCCAGGCCCATAAAAATTAAAAAACGGATTAAAAGCTTTCTTCTATTGAGCATAAAATATTAAAAAATAAAAATTAATAACAATTGATAAAACCAAATTCAGCGAAAAGCGTTAATTAAGATAAATCATTCCCATCCTCCTTCGTTAAGTATTCCTTTTAATCCACATAATATATATAATTGTGCGGATTTGTATATACTTTTAAAACCAAAGTGATATTTTTCTGAATTGGCTGAAGTTTTTCAAGGAATTATAGAAATAACTAGTTAATTTGCTCAAGAACGGAAATCAAATTCACTTCAGAAACGAATTCATATGTATGATATTATCCTCTGTTTCATCTCCTCTTTTTTGGTTACCTATTTTGCTATACCATCAATAATTACAATTGCAAAAGTCAAGAAACTGGTAGATATTCCGGATGATAGAAGATCACATACTACGGCTACACCTTCTCTTGGAGGGATAGGCATCTTTGCAGGCCTACTTTTTTCTATTATATTATGGACTCCGTTTACACTGATAGGAGACCTTCAATACGTACTGGGTGCAACCATAATCGTATTTCTGATTGGAGCAAAAGATGATATAATACCTACTCCCGCGTATAAAAAGTTAATTGGTCAATTGTTTGCAGCCATTATTCTGGTGTTCAAGGCCAATGTGAAGATTACTTCATTATACGGAATATTTGGAGTGTATGAATTGCCGGATTGGGTTGCTGTGGTGATGTCGCTATTCATTATTTTAGTAATTATAAATTCATTTAACCTGATAGATGGTATTGACGGTTTGGCAGGAAGTATAGGTACACTGATAGCAGTTACCCTGGGATCATGGTTCTGGATGGTGGATCGTGTAGAACTGAGTCTTGTGGCATTTGCCTTATCTGGTGCGCTGATTGCATTCCTGAAGTTTAATTTCACACCTGCCAGAATCTTTATGGGGGATACGGGTTCGCTACTTATTGGATTGATCGCCGCTGTTTTAGTTTTCAAATTTATCGAATTTCATCGTGAGGCACCTGCCTCAATATACGCTTTCCAGTCTGCACCTGCCATAGCTATTGCGCTTTTGATTTATCCTTTATTTGACACCTTACGTGCCTTTACTCTTCGTATCATGGAGGGAAAATCTCCTTTTCATCCGGACAAAAGGCACATACATCACATGCTACTCAACCTGGGACTGACGCACATGCAGTCCACACTAATTTTAGTTCTCTTCAGCGGATTTGTGATATTTGTAGCATTCTCGATGCAAAATATCGGTTCCTTTAACCTCATTCTAGTAATACTCGGAATTTCAATTTTATTCTCTACAGTCATCAAGGTGCTCAATAATCAACGGGTAAAGAATAATAGTCGTGGAGTAAGAGCACATGCCTAAAATTAATAGTTAGGCTTACCGGTATAATTTTCGCAAGTCAATAACAGTAGTTCTGCTTTGATATTTGCCTCCACCTCTAAAGACTGAATGAATTCCTTTAAGCGCTCTGTAGTTACCTGATTATTTCCACGTGTCAATTCTTTCAGTACTTCGTAAGCTCCTGCGAAGTGTTCTCTGCGTAAGATAGTTTGTATGGCTTCAGCCAGCACCATGGGATTAGCGCGTAGATCAGTGGCAATCTTGTCTTTATTTGCTTCCAGCTTGCTCCATCCTTTCATTATTGATTTCAGAGAAATTAAGATATGACCATAGGGCACACCTATATTTCTAAGCACTGTACTGTCAGTAAGGTCGCGCTGCAAGCGGCTTATCGGCAGTTTGGCAGCGAGGTGCTCCAGTAGTGCATTAGCTACTCCAAGATTGCCTTCTGCATTTTCAAAATCAATGGGATTTACCTTATGAGGCATGGCGGAGGAGCCTATCTCACCGGCCTTAGGTATCTGCCTGAAATAATCCATACTGATATAGGTCCAGATATCTCTACATAGATCTATCAGTATATTATCAATTCTGATCAGGCAATGAAAATGGGCTGCCAGCATATCATAGTGTTCTATCTGAGTGGTATTCGATTGTCGCTGCAATCCAAGTTGATTTAAAAACTTAGCCGCAAATTCATGCCAGTCGATCTCAGGAAAGGCTGCAAAGTGAGCATTCATATTGCCCACTGCACCTCCAAATTTACCTTGCCAGGGAATGGCGACCAGTAGCTCCATCTGCGCTTTGATACGCTCTTCGAACACTTTGATCTCCTTACCTAGCAGTGTGGGCGAGGCAGCCTGACCATGGGTTCGTGATAGCATAGAAACTGTTTTATAGCGATCAGCTTCTGACTTTAATAAATCTCTTAAATTTTTCAGAGCAGGAATAAGTACTACATTGCATGCGTCCTTAATCATCAGAGGGAAAGCAGTATTGTTGATATCCTGAGAAGTCAGGCCGAAGTGCACCCATTCAGCTATGGCGCTATGACTGGACTCCACTAGCCGCGTCTTTATGAAGTATTCTACAGCCTTTACATCGTGATTGGTCACTTGTTCTTTAGCCTTAATCCACTCAGCATCCTGCTCACTGAAATTATCAACCAATGATTCTGTTAAATTGGCCGGCAGGTCAAATGAGTAAGGTGTAGTACTCAGTATTCCCTGAAGCGATAAGAGATAGGCTACTTCCACTTTTACTCTGTACTTTATTAGAGCATATTCTGAGAAAAATGCTCTCAGTTCTAGTGTCTTGGTTCGGTACCTTCCATCCAACGGACTGAGGCTCTGAATTTCATTT
>Ga0073900_10000842_pt1 | contig 18090 bp, 23 predicted proteins | sample KloWWTmetKNB5Kit_FD_66666 | JGI IMG/M metagenome (GOLD analysis project Ga0073900, IMG submission 66666) | Active sludge microbial communities from Klosterneuburg, Austria, studying microevolution and ecology of nitrifiers - Klosterneuburg... | ecosystem: Engineered > WWTP > Aerobic digester >...
TTTACTTATTTCATTCCCCGCAATGCCGGTGGTGAAATATGGTATATGTATAATGAAGTGTGGGACCTGCTGGTCATGATGTTTCTGGGCATGGCCCTGTACCTCTGGGGATTTTTCTCCAATCGATTGCGAACCTCCACTTATGTGATGTGGTTGCTTATTGGCTATGGCATTGGTGTACCCATTGCCTGGGCCATATTCGACAAAGGCTTCATGAGTTTTGGCAGCATGGGCCTGTATGCCGATAGCTGGAGTTCATCGCATATGGTATTTGCAGAGTTTCGCCGTATCCTCATTACGATCGGGCATGCGAGTTTGGTCATGCTCATATTCCGCAGTGGCATCATTCCGTGGCTGATGAGGGCACTGGCCAATGTGGGACAGATGGCTTTTACCAATTACCTGATGCAATCTATTCTCTGTACATTATTCTTCTATGGTTATGGATTAGGGTATTACAACAAACTAAAATTTCACCAGCTCTATTATGTGGTATTTGCGGTATGGATATTCCAGCTTATTTTTTCAAGTATCTGGTTACGGTACTTCCGCTTTGGCCCGTTTGAATGGTTGTGGCGTTCACTGACCTATTGGAAAAAACAACCGATGAAATTATAATTAATGGTTGCTGCAAACTGACACGAATGAACACTGATTGAGTGTAATGCAGTCATCAGTTGTCAAACTTATTAATGTCTGCAGGAAGGAAATCATAAGGTGTTTCTTTACACTATCAACAGCAAAACAAAAAGGCTGTTTCAAAAACACCAATCATTGTCATATTGAGCAAAGTCGAAATATGACAATGACTGGTAAACAAATTTGTACGCATTTCGATAAACTCAATGTGACAAATTTGTTTGTTTTTTGAAACAGCCTCTCCGAATTATATACTATTCATTACATCCTGTTGCTTACAGCAATTACTTGGCAGGGGTGGTGGTCACATTCATATCCCTGACGCAAACATATTTTCCGTCACGTTTTTGAAAGAATGACATATAATATCCTTTCTCCACTTCTGCACCTGCAGGATTAATAGTGGTCCAGGAACCAATTTCTGTAGCTGAATTGCCTTCTGCAAAAAGGTCCACTACTTTATAGACACTGGTGTTACCGGTGGTGTCGCTGGCCAGGCGCTTGGCAATTTTTTCTTTGATAGCGGCAGCTCCCGAAAGAGGCGCTTCATTCCGGCTATAACTAACGGCATCCTGGCTGTAATAGGCCACTACTCCATCAGCATCTTTGGCTTTTTCTGCAGCAGCATAGGCATCTTCCAGGGCCTGGATCTCGACTTTTAGTTTATCCATGTCAATAGGTTTGGCTTCTTCTGCTGGTGTAGTACAGGCAGAAAAAAACAAGGCAGAAAGTCCGGACAGTGCTACGATTAGAAACTTACTTTTCATAAAAAAAAATTTTGGTTGGTTAAGAGATATGGTAAGGTAGTCTTTTTCTTAACCATGGCCGGAATGTTGTTTCCGGCAGGGCTTTTATTATACACAGGTCTGTATAGGGAAGAACAGAGAGTTTACTGTTGCCGGGGATGGCATAAAGTGAAAAGAAATCATTAAAACAATAACGCAAGTTCGCCTCTGCTCCTTACCGAAAAAATTGACAGCAGTCATTCTCCGCTATGAACATCCTCATTGTTTTCAGCCCTTTGGAAAGTTATATTTGAAGAGAAGGAAAATAATTAATCACTCATAAAATAACGGGTATGAAAAACACTTCAAAGATCCTCATTGCGCTGGGAGCCGGATTAGCTATCGGTGGTCTCATGGGTGTATTATTTGCACCAGATAAAGGAGAGAACACCCGTCATAAAATTGCGGAAAACGGTAAAAAATTAAAAGATCAGTTTACCCGCAAAGTAAAACTGGGCAAAAACAAAATGGAAGAACAAATGGCCCGGATCAATGGCGAGCTCGACGAAGTAATCTGACAGATATTGTAACTTTAAGACATGTCAGAAGAGTTTAACAAAGTAGAGTCGATGATCGAACAGCTCAAAGCGTATGCTAATACCAGGGTATCGCAGGTAAAGTTATCCATGGCGGAAAAAGTGTCAAAGCTAGCCGCTGAAATGATAGCTATGCTGATGGCGGCCCTGGTATTCTTTTTATTCCTGGTAATACTCAGCATCGCAGCCGCCATCTTCATCGGGCAATGGCTGGAGAATATGTGGCTGGGGTTTGTGATTGTAGCCGGGGTTATACTGGTGGTGGGGTTGATCTTATGGTTGTCCAGAGACCGCCTGCTGCGCATACCCATTATGAACAAACTGATAGAAGCCTTATTTGAACCGGAAGAAGACGATGAAAAAAATTAAACATATAAAAGATATACAGGAAGAAAAGATGCGGCTCCGCATACAACAGCTGGAGCAGGAAAAAAACCTGCAGCAAAACTGGAACGAGACCAAGCTGGAATTGCGCCCCGGTACCTTGCTGCGCAACCAGATGGCAGCCTCTTCCACGGGCAAAGAAGGTGAGAACACTTTATTTACTGGGCTGGTAAGTCTCGGGGCTGGTTACCTTACCCGACGCTTCACCGGGCTGGCAGGACAAAAGATCGAAAACACCGTGCAGATGGGTATTGAAAAACTGGCTAACCGCATGCAGGCTGTCCTGAAGAAAAAAAGAAAACGAAAAAAATAATTACACCATTAAACCAGATTGCCCCTGTTCCGGTATGAGACCCGGCAGGGGCTTTCCTTTTTCGCAGATCGCCAACCGGTACTCAGCCGTATCAATCCTAAAGCGTCTCTCTTTTGTTATCGTCCCAGCCGGTGAACCAGCCCGGCACTGATCCGGTAATTATGCTGTGTGGCCTCATAGAAAAAAGTGGGAGCATAGTCTGCCTGCAGTAAACGAACAGCCCAGGAGCGGTTCAGTTGCAGGTCAACCGCAGCGCCGATATTGAAATGCAAAGAAGTAGCATCATCTTTCAGGGTGTTACCACCAAAGCTTGTTTTTTGAGTGTAGCGGGACACCCCGAATAAAGCATGGGTGGAAATACTGATCCCTTTCTCCGTTGTTGGCGGGTCGGTCACCCGGTACGTAATGCCGCCGGTGATATGCATCAGCCCCGATGTTTGTTTATAACTGTTATCCTTATCTGAATGCAGGTAATAACCACCTTCGATAGTAACGCCAAGCGAAGTGCCGATCTGTTTGGTATAGCCCACACTTCCACCAATGCTGCCGAATTTGGTGTTCTTATCACCAAAATGATAATAGCCGGGGATGATGTATACTTCATCCGGCGGACGGGTAAATGTTTTATCAGAAGCACAGCATTCCGGCGGGCAGTTGTTCAGCCCGGCTCCTTTCAGCACATCCATAATATTATCACAGGACAGTGGTGTATAAATATTCGCCATCAGGTCATGCTCATGCCCGGCGCAGGGAGTGCTGCAGCGGGTATGCGAGGCAGATGGGGCGCAGCAATACCCGTTGGGGTCTGGTGGCGGATCACATACCAGTTCTGTTCTGGCAGAATCGGTAACGGGGTCGTATAGCCGGGAACAATATTTATCAGGCAGGCCGCAGAAATGCAGCACTTCATGACAATAGACACCGGGGGGCTGGTTCCTGCGCCAGGTGCCGCTGGAAGCGCCATTGTTCGGTGTGCCGAGATAGGCATTCGAGGGCAGGCCGTCATCATCTATCATCTGCACATAATGAAAACCGGCGGTTTCGTCTTCTTTCAGGCTGCTGTATTTTTTTACCACCACGGTTATTTTTGTTTTGCATCCTTTCAGGCTGTCGCCGGGGCAGGGAATAAAACATTCCTTACCATAACAATCCTCCAGGGCACTTTTCACCATGGTCACATCATCATCGGTGCCTTCAATGGCTACCTGAATGATCATATTCACCTGGCAGGGATTATTTTCATCCCGTTCGATGGTGGTGCCAAAGCGGCGGGTGCCGGTGCAACTTTGCAGCAGCATAAAAAAGACAGCGATGCTGGTAATATAATAAAAGCGGTTCATCGTGGCCTGGGGGGTACAAACTGTCCATAGTTGATCCGGATCTGCCGCGGGGCCAGCATAGTATTCAGAAGGGTAATGAATTGATTAATGGCCGGCACATCGGTATTTTTCAGTTGCACATAGTGTTGCTGTCCGGCATGGTTCATCGAAATATAGATTCCGGCGCCATCGGCAGCGCCGCCATCATAGTTATGTTGTAAAGAAAAGAAACCTGTTGCAACGGCCTGGCGGAACAGGGAGTCCAGTTGCCCCGGCAGCAGTGCAAAAGAAGAGGAATCTTTTACCGGCCCGTTCACGGTGCCCAGGCGGTAGCGGCAGTTACCGTTTGCGTCCACCAGCAGTTCCTGTTGCTGTCCATAGGAAGCCCTGGACCCTGCATTGATAAACAGTACGGTCTGGCAAACAGCCGCCATCGAAAAAAAGAAGCCGGCACATACCGCGGCAATTATTTTTTTGTTCATTCACCAATTGTTTATTGGTACAAAAAAACAGGGCGGAAACAAAGTGGTTTGCGTAGGGAAGATGCGTGGAAGAAATGAAGATCCTGTCTGTGTATAATTCCTGTTGTTGAAAGTTAGGACGATATTTTTGGACGGGCAAAAAATTTTATGGGATTGTTATCGGCCGGTAATTCTGTTCAGCTTTGCTTATTTTGTGCTATAAAGCCCGGAATATTGAGTCTTAAAAAAACCTTGTCTGAACGAGACATCTGCACCAAATACATCACACCTGCATTGGTTAAAGCGGTGTGGGATATTGAGTCGCAGATACTCGACAAATGTTTCTTTAACTAAAGGCAAAATATACTTTCGGAGTAAATTAACTGCATGGGGAAAAGAATCAAATCCGATTCCATTTCCCTTAATTTCTGAACACAACGTGTATTAGTCAAAGAAGAGAAATTTATATAAATAGGAAATGATTGGAGGAATGAGTGCAGCGAAGCCAGATGCAGGCTGGGCAACTGCTGCAGGCGGTTTTAAAAGAGGCTTTTACTGGTGAGGGTAAAGAGTATGAGATAAATGATGTGGTGACAATGTCGGCGGAGGGGTAAGTTTTTAATTGATAATCAACGATATATAATTTTTAACCCGATAAACTTGGAAATTTAACATTCCAAACCTATGTTTGTCTTAACTTATAAGTTAACTTGATTGTCCAAATACTTTATCTTGAACAACTTCAATTTTCAAAGGTCTCGTACTACACTGTGCAGGTGGAAGGGAGACCCCTATCCGAATTCCGTGACTTCCAAACCAGGATGCAACATAATGAGAAAGACAAAAAGCAAGTTGCAGAAATAAACAGATTTATTGAAAATATTGGTAAAAAGCATGGTGCACAAGATCGTTTTTTTAAAAGAGAAGGTTTTGCAGAAAGATTGCCTCCGGCAACCTATCGTTTTCTTGATAGTGATGGTGAAACAGACTTTGGGCTGCGGCTTTACTGTGTCAGGATAAGTGAGGAAGTAGTCATTCTTTTAAATGGAGATAGAAAAACAGCACAAAGCATAAAAGATTGCCTTAATTGTAAACCGCATTTTGATTTTGCAAATAAAATATCAGATGCGATTTATGAAGCAAAAACCAAAGATAGAATTGAAATTGACGGGTTTGATATTTTAATGGACGATGATTTTGTATTAAATATTTAAGAACAACGTGTATGAAAAAGAAAGTACTTAAGGCTGAGGCCATTCCTGAATTTGAGGAATCAATTTCCTCAATGTCTGATGACAGCAAAATCTTTGTTGATAAATCATTGGAGATTGCCGATTTTATTTACTGGATCATGGAACAAAAGGGCATGAAGCAAAAAGACCTAGCTGATAAAATGGGTAAAAGTGAAGCTGAGATTAGTAAGTTTCTGGCAGGTATGCACAATTATACCTTGCGCTCTATAGCAAAGATAGAGTCTGCTTTAGGCGCTACAGTAATATGCACCCCAAGAACTGTTAGAGTAAGTTTCCCTGAAGAAAGTGTACACAGTTCGGAGTATCATATAGTTGAAAAAAGGCAAGAAGGTCATGTTCCGGTTATTCATTATGATACTAAAGTGATTTCTATATATAGTAAAGAACAAAATCATCCTGAACCAATAGCAATATGAATCCTGAAAGAAAAGTCGATGCTGAAAAAATTCATCTCCTCAATATTAAAACCCTAAGTGGTAATATTGATGGGGCAACTGACGCTGATATTAATGCCGTAGTAGGACATCAATTCAATTTTGAATTGCGTACTGGTCTAAATCCCGACGATAATATTATTGGACTTCAGTTAGTAGTGGGCATTGAAGCTAGAGACAAGACAGATAAACCCCTTAATGTAAAAGGATCTTATACTCATGAAATTGTTTTTAAGGTTGAAAACCTGATTGATTTTCTTGAAAAAGTTGAAACGGATGATAAACCAAAATATAACATTGATGGTGGATTGGGAAGTACATTAGTTAGCATAGCTTATTCTACAATCAGGGGTATAATATTTACAAGAACCCAAGGTACTTCATTGGGTGCTGTAATTCTTCCTGTTATTGATCCAAAGAAATTAATGGGGATACAAGTATAAAATGCCTCGCAAAAATCTTCTTTTTCTTCAAGAAGCCATTGTGGTTGCACTCATTAACCAGCCTTCTCGCACAGCCAGTTTTGAGGAAATCGCAAATTTTATTGAGCAAAGAGGATTGTTTTCTGTGAGAAAAGGAAATATCTCATTAGCTAAACAGTTAATGCTTCGTTCAACACTGTCAAAGGGAAAGTACAAGCATTTATTTGATGAGATAGGCGCAGGATATATCCGGTTACGGGATTCTTATGCTGACTTTGGTATAATGCTTTCCAATAGTCTTGATAATATTCTTGACAGTCACTGTAAACTGTATAAATCAAATCCTGAAACTATAAGAGTGAAGGATTTAAAAATGAATGGTTTCAGGGAAGTTTCACTGTCAGCCAGCGATATAATTTGTATAGCCACCAGGGAAAAATCAGGTGAAAAGAAATATATCTATGTTCTGGAAAGGGATATTATAGGGCAATCTGCAATCGGCGTTTATACCATTAATAAAAACCTAAATGATTTGAAGGATCTTTTTGATCCGCTGAGCCATTACCTGGCAATGTTATCTGATAGTGTAATAATAAATGTCGCCTTTTACCAACTATCTGGAAAAAAGGAATTGCAACCCATTCTTCCCTTTTCAGAAATAAAAGAGTTGTCGCCATTTAAATTTTCTGCCAGCAAAGCTGCAAAAGAGTATTACCGGATCTTCTTAAAAGTACAGGAAGCATACCAGCATCGCATTTCGTTCGAAAAATCTATACTTGACTGGAAAAAGCAGCATTCCCATTAACTGAAAGCTAGTTTTGGTTTCTAAATTATTTATTATGAAAGCGAAATCAATGATGACAACCAGAGATGCGGGCCGTATCCAGTCTGCTGCCGGAAAAAATCAATTTTCAAAAACCTTTAAAACCGGTTTCTATCAAAGAGCACAATCTGTTGCAGCAAAAGGTAATGGGGGCTTGCCCAGCACAACAGGCAGACCTTCAGGTGGTGGTAGAGATAATAACCCGCCGAAGAAGTGAAAAAAGCCGGCATTGCCGGCTTTTTTTCTATACCCTGGTTTGTATTTCCACGAACCAGGGCGAAGAGTATAAAAAGTAAAAAGCTTTTCAATTAATTTTTTCCAGTAATATTTATAGTAAATCCGGGTTTCACTTCAAAGCTGGTTCCTGGTTGCAGGTTAAGACTTCTGCAGGTAGCTGTAGTTGAGTTAACTTCCGGGTATCTTACACTTCCGGCATTAACATACACATCTGTATTAGCATCAGGTATTGTATTACAGCTCCAGTTAGCCGGGTTTTCCCACGCATTATCAGTAGTGCCGGTCCAGGTGGATACAAATTTTAATGTGTACATTGGTCCGTAGAATGTGGTGGCGCCATTGGTGACCCGGCAACGGAATTTATACCCGTACCAGGAAGTGGGGGCATTGCTCAATTCTAATGTATCTGTATTGGCGCCGGTATATACCGCATTATTCAATATATCGTTAAAGCCGGTACCGTTATCTAACTGCCACTGGTAGTCAGTTCCACCGCCCGCTATAATGCCAGCTGTAAATTGCCGGCCAGAAGAAAGACAGGAAGGAGTGGAAGCAGGTTGTTTGGTGAAGTCAGTACTAATAATACTGCTCCATTGTCCTTTATCATCTTTAAAAGCTTGTGAAAGAACATGCGGACCATTGGATAGACTATCTACACTGGTATTCAGTGTCCAGTTCAGGTTTTGCACACCGGTAATGGTGATCGTTTGCGGGTTTTGCCAGTTAGAATCAAACCAGTAAACGTATTGAGCCAGGTTGTTGATGCCGGTAATACTGTTCTGGTCTTTATAAAAGAAACTGCTGGTGACGCTGCTCCATGTTTTACCATCAGGCCGGAAACGGAAGTGGAGGGTGTGCAGGCCATTACTTACACCAATGGTGATGATACTGTCGAGCAGGATAAAATTACTGGTATACGTATTACTGATGGTTGACCTGCCCGTATAGTTATTGTCGAGCCAGTATTCATACTCTGTATTACCAAAAGGCGATACACCTGTTTTGTAGAATAAAGAAGACACTATACTGCTCCAGTGCTTGCCCTCTGGTTTAAAACGAATGTGAAGGGTGTGCAGGCCATTGGGGAGAGTGTCTAAATTGGTGGTGTCTAAAAGTAAAAAGTTAATAGAATTTTGAGTGTAGATTGTTTCTTTTAAGAAGTATTCATTGTCAAACCAATACTCGTATTTGGATGAGCCTGGTGGAAAGGCTGTATTAAGTTTGATAATCGGACTGCTTACAATACTACTCCATCTGTTCGTACTATCCTTAAAATGAATATGGAAGTAATGTAGCCCGGGGGATAGGGAAGACGTTGCAAACAAGCCTTGCAGATTAAATGTATTTCCTGTAGTTAAGTTATTTGCTATGGATTGCGAAAAGCTATTGTCAAACCAGTATCTATATGTGAATTGTGAAACCGTATTAGAACCGGATACAATTAATTGAGCTGTAGCAAAATTATTATCATTGTCACACTCCGCAACATTCCCCTCTCCGTCTGCAGCAAAAAAGACAAAGTAAGTTCCTGGCGGTGTCGAATTAGGAATTGTAATAGATTGGTTTAGTAAAATTGTCTGGGATAATGGAGAGAGTTCCTGATTGACAAAAAATTGATCAAGATAAATATCACCGTTTAAACCTGGAGTTAGTATAGGATCTGGTGAAAGATGAATGTTGACGTAATTTGCTTGTGCAGCTAAAGCTCCTGAATTATTCTCGGCAAAACTGGCGATAAGACTCCCACCTGCTAAAATTATATTTTGTGATAGTATAGGACTTATTATTGTTAATTCAGGCAGCGGGGGAATCAGAGCTAAGTTGCCTTGTCTTACTAGTGTTTCTCTTGATTCAAAACTCATTGACGCATGCATTCTTTCTTTTTGACCATTTGTAAATAACGTAAAGCAAGAAGTATAGCTCATGTAATTCTTTTCAGTATTGCTACTGAAGGGAGCGCTTGTGCAAGGATTTGTCTCTGTTCTACAGGAAAAACTTTGAGAATTAGGATCAGTGTCACACACCCTATCACCAAAAAGTGAGCAAAATAAATTAATTGGACAATTTGAACTGGTGGAGCCCTGAAAAGTGTGATATAGGTTTAAGGCATGCCCTAACTCATGTGGTAGAGTTTTTAAACCTGGGAGCATTTGCGTTGCAAGCAGAACTGTCCCGTCTATACTTGAAGAGGCACCCGGAAAATGAGCAAAACCCGCAATAAAAGGGTTTGCACTCGTACCATCTTCACCATCAATCTTATTTACAATCCAAATATTATAATAGTCATTTGTATTCCATCTTGCTAAATTTTTTAATGTTAATTCAGGGCAACCGTTTATGTTATCAGCATTGATGCCATTTGAAATATAACCCGGTAGTGAAGATGCATCAATTCTTACAATGCCATCTGTACATACAGAACTCGGGCTTCTTTTTGCTAATTCGAACTGTATTTCAATATTTCCGACTCCCTCTATACCGGGATAGCTACCGTTATAAACCTGGTTTAAATAATCTATGGTTGAAAGAATCTGCTGTTTACTTGGGTTGTAAATTGTCCCTTCTACACCTCCGGTATGCATTACATGAATAACAATTGGTATAACATAAACGCCAGATTCGTTTAGTGTGCGATTATAGTATTTTATCTGGCGAGACTGCAATAATTTGCTTATTCTTTCATCGTTTTTTTCGATAGTTCTTGCATATTCTGAATCGTTTTTGAGCAGTTTGTTATGTAAAATGTCGAAGCCGCATTTTGCTTGTGAAATCCCTTTTTGATATAGGCTTAACATCAAAGTCAGGAACAAAAGAATATTTAGAATTCTTAGCATTTACTAATTGCTTGTCCTCACTTTAAACTGCACAGGTAATTGCCCGTTACTATTTGTTTGTGTTGAAACTTGTTTGAAATAAATATGTGGGTTACTTGGAACAGCGCCTTCCCTATAAGGACTATTTCCACCGTATATCCCAATTTCTGTACCGTCGCTACCAGCCGATAAATAAGGACTATTTGGTTTTAAATGATAATTATATTGATAGTCGAAAGAGCTGGCATTCGGTGAGTTTACAAATAATGTGTCGGCTTGGGATGAGGAGTAATTGTTATTACCTGCCGCTACAGGATTTATACAATAGTTACTTGAGTTTCCAACAAGCGGATAACAATTGTTTTCAGCGAACCAATCAATATTAAATAGTCCCCGAAAAATACAATTAATAAAGCTACTGTTAGCAACTTTTAAATAAAACCAACCCGAATTCGATCCAAGGAAAATGCTATTATTGAAACTGGAAAACTGTAACGAGGAAACTGATTGCAGGATACTGTTCTTTACAAATAAATTAGCAGAGGATACACAAGATGACGAATTATATACTCTTCCGGTAATATAAGAAATGGCTGAACCATCAATGAAATGGTCATTTGTACCACCTAAATATAATGCTGATGCCCTTATACGGATAAATGATGAATTACTGGCGGCTGCATTCATAATCACAAGACTATTGGCAATCTCTATACCTTCAAGGGTGCATTTTTTTTCAATTAAGAATTGACCGGTAAAAAGAGATTTTCCGGTGTATTGTGTGGAGTCAGGGTAATGTCCGGCGCCGATAATCGTAAGTTTTTTGGTAATGGTTTTATCACCACTTATTACCGTGCCGGGCAAATAGATATAATCATCATCCATGGCTTTATTGTATGCACTGTCAAAAGTCGGGCATATATAAGTGGTGCCATTTGGTCTCACCACAGCAAACTGTGGTGTCTGTGCTTTCAGATTAATGGCTGCCAGTAGAAAAAAGGTAGCGAGAATATATTTACTTCCCATAGCCGGTAATTTTAGTATTCTAAATATACAAAAACGCCATAATATGTCCTTAATTGAGAGTTTGTTTTTTCGCTACAGTTGGTCTTTCCGAATCTTTAAACAGCCTTTGCTGGTGTTCTTGCATTGCTGCTTTGTCTATTCACAACACCAACAACGGCGTAAATTGTGCTGAGTTAACTACTCAGCACAATTATGAAGTTTCTGCCGCTCATTCATTATTCACTTCTTCAATCAAAAATAATTTCTCCCCGGCAGGCACTTTCCAATTCACGGATACACCAGCGCAAAAACCGATGAGGGCTGTACCCAACGGAGATAGCACCGATATTTTCTTTTCTTTCCAATTGGCCTGGTCGGGAGTTACAATCATTATTTCCAGCAGGGCATTCGTAGCTATGTCCCTCACTTTTAACCGGCTGCCCAGCCGCACCATTCCGGGAGGCAACTGATTTTCATCCATCAGCCGGGCTCTTTTTAGCTCCTGTTGCAGTGCATTGGCTGATTGACGGTCTGCAGCATTGTGCACATGCTCCTTGCGCAGGTGATACAATATAATAGAATGGTCTTGCCTGCTAAGCAAGACCGGTTGCTTTGTTATTTGCATTTTTTATTTTTTAAGAAGTAATAAAGTGTCAGCAGGAGTTTTTCCCGCCGGTATTTTTTTCTTTTTGGATTGATATATAGCTATCGCCAATAAAGGCAGTGTTATCCAGAGTGCTTTATACCAGTCTGTATTTTTTACAAGTGCCGTTTCAAGTAGTATGGCATTTATCAGCAGCAGTACTACTGCATACATTCCGTTTAAAGAAACATTATTAGTGTGCATGATAGTTAATTGAATAAAGTAAAGTAATAGGTTCACCAGGCACGGTAAACCGGTTAACACTGCTCCGTTAAATACTACAGGTTATTGTAAATGGTATGCAATACTAAATGCATACAGCATTAACCTGCATACGATACCGCAGCAGACAAACATCCTTCCCGGTCTTTATCAGGAGGCCGGGGTTAGCTGCTTAAAGTCTTTGAAACTGGAAAAATAAAAAAGATGATTACAGAAAGGCATGAACTCTGTAAAGGAACAGGTATAAGAATCCGTGAGGTCGGTGATGACCGCCCCGGGAAACAAAAGCGTTGTATATTTTGAAAACCTGTTCATGAAATTTAAAATTAAGCAATTTTATTGACCGGTAGATTGATTGATGTATTTTTTAACATACACTACTGGTTGTGAGATAACGGTAGTGAACTTGCCAACATAACTCTATTAACCACGGTGTAAACGGTATGCATTCCCGTTTCTTGTACGAGCAAAAAAAGAGAGAGAAACTAGCGCCTACACATATTGGATCGTCTTTTAAAATGAGTACATTAGTAAAATGATTTTTATGCGATATGCTGCTTTACTGACGGCCTTGCTGGTACTGTTGCAAAAAACGGGTGCCCAGCAACCTGCTGCTGATAAATGGAAAACTGTCAATGCTTTCAGCATGGGCGACAATAAAAGCAAGTATACTGACCAGTTGCTGTTTTGGAGTAAAACAGGTGATGGTAATAATGCTTATATCTATAAAACCACCGGCTATAAATCACAAATGAACCTGGAGGTATTTGGCTGGCGATACACGTCTGTTTATTTGATTTTTAATTTGCAGGATGAACTTACCGGTATGCAATTCATTACAGTATACAAACCCAATGATTATGTTGCCGATAAGGATTATTATGCCCAGCAGGAAAAACTAATTGCTTCTCTTGGCCCATACACAAAAAAGGAGAACTCCTATACAGATGGTGTTTCATCCAATGGTGTTACCTGGTCGGGTAATGAAGTGAGTATTTCTTTTGTCAAAAAAACCGGCGGAAAGAACGGGGGTCTTGCCATCGAACTGATTTTTTTAAAAAAGTAATAAGATAAGTACGGGTTCCTTTATTCCTGTTGCTGCTATTCACGCCACTGTAGGTGAAAAGATAATTACCAACCACATGCATTTGATTATTTCAACAGCTTAAATGCAATTGCATCCAGCCTTTCCTTCGCTTCATTCCAGCTGGGCACTTGCTCCGCTTCCCATTCCAGCGTTTTATACTGCTTCGATAATTTAGCTATTTGCTGCATGGCTTCTTTGTGCGGGCCTGTATTGCGGTACTGCTGCATGGAAGACTTATCCTTCCAGGCCGTAAGCGTATAGCCGATGCGCCAGCCATTATTTCCTACCCATACATGCAGGCAGCCTGCTGCCTGCTTAGCCTGCTTTGTTGAACGGATGGAATGCCGCACAAAGGGAATGAATTTCCAACCATTCCTGACATGTAATTCGGTGGCTACAATAAGCATAGACAATAATTGGTACAGGAAAAATACAAAGATTTTAAAATTTAGATTCTCATCAGTAACCCATTTATGTAATAACAATCCCCCTCCCGTTGTTTATCTCCCCGCTTTTAAATAGCTTCCGTATTATTTACCGCTAATACTTTTACCATGTACCGGTCCTCCTGTTTTTCATTTATTATCACCGCTTTCTTCTTACTGGTCTTATCCCTGCACAGTGCCGGGCAGGCCGACAAAGCCGAAGCCGCCATCCGGGACATCATGCAGCAATCCAAAGTGGTGGGACTTTCTGTAGCCGTGGTGAAAAAAGGCAAGCTCATTTATACGCATTCCTTCGGGTTAAAAGATATTGATAGCAATACTCCATTAACAAATGATTGCCTGTTCCGCATCGCTTCTATCTCCAAATCTTTTACGGCCACTTCCATTATGCAACTGGCCGAAGCAAAAAAATTGTCCCTGGACGATGATATCAGTGACCTGGTCGGCTTCAGCATACGAAACCCAAAATTTCCCAATACAGTGATCACCCTGCGCATGGTATTAGCACACCGGTCTTCTATCAATGACAGCCAGGGTTATTTCACCCTCGATGCGATCAACCCGGCTAAAAACCCCAACTGGGCCAACTGTTATAATGCATACGAACCGGGTACCGGCTACCAGTACTGCAACCTGAATTATAATATGGCGGGCACCATCATTGAAAAAATAACAGGCGAACGTTTTGACCAGTATGTCAAACATCATATCCTCGATCGGCTCGGTTTGTACGGCGGCTATTGTGTGGACTCATTGGACGCTTCCCGCTTTGCGACCATTTATGAATACGATGATTCAGTAAAAAGTTTCAAAGCTTCACCCAATGCATATGCACCCCGCCGCGAAGAGATTGCTAAATATGTTATGGGTTACAGTACTCCCATTTTTTCACCCACCGGCGGTATGAAGATCTCCGCTACGGACCTGGCCAGGTATATGACCATGCACATGAACAGGGGTAAGGCCAATGGCAAAAGAATTATAAAAAAGAATAGTGCCATCAGTATGCAAACAGCCTTATCAGAGAAAGAAGGGTATGGACTGGCTATCTCCACCACTGCTAAACTGATTGCCGGTAAAACCCTGAAAGGACATACCGGTTCTGCTTACGGCTTGTACAGCGCTATGTTTTTTCACCCGGAAGAAAAGTTCGGTATTGTTGTCATCAGCAATGGCTGTCATTCCGGGTATACCGATGGTTTTAATACCGTGATACGGAAAACAGTGAATGCATTGTATGAACAGTTGATTGTAAAATAGTATTGCTGAAATTGATGGCCGGACTCTTCAGCTGCCTTCCTCTATTTCGTCATTCAAATGCCCCAGATCCCAGCCACAATAACCAATAAATAATTTGATTGCTGCTTCAGTGATCAAACCGGTGCTGCCTTTTTCATTATCCTCGATAACAACGAGAATGGCTTTTTCAAAATCAGTGTCGTTTAAGGCCGGGGTGCTTTGGAGAAATTGACCAGTATAATTCATTATGCTGTTCCAGGTTTGGATACCAGAGTTACTAAGCTGCCGGAGGATTGTTTTTAAAACAAGTAAACCGGGAGCTGTAATCAGCTATTTTTATTTACATTCATAAAAAGAACAGTATGGCCAGGATCATTCTACTATTGCTGGGTATTGGTTTCACCCAATATCTTTCCGCCCAGGAACCAACCTTTGCCCGTTTCATCAAAGTAAATGCAGCCGATAGCCAGCTCCGCATCAAAGAAACTGTAAAGAGCCAGTTGCTGAAAGAGATCGGGACAAAGAAAAAACAAACAGCAGGCAGTATGATGCGGCTGGTACTAACGGGAACAGGTAAAGAGAGTATCCTTACGGGCCGCTGGTTAGCAGCCCGGCAAAGTAAGGATCTGTACGTCATAGAACTTTCAGCAGTAGTCAGTAAGTACATTGGGGAAACAGAAAAGAACCTGGCCCGGCTCTTCGATAGAGCAGAGGGAATGAACTGTATCTTACTATTTGACGAAGCCGATGCACTCTTCGGGCAGCGGACAGACAGTAATGAAGACACGGAGAAGGAAGCAGCCCTCCCTTATTTCCTGGAGCGGATGAGCAAATACAAAGGTATCATCCTGATCAGCTGCAGCGGTACTGATTGCCTGGCCACCCTTGGCAAGCATAAGTTTACGGGGATAAAAGAGTAGGGAGATAAAATTATCTTATAAATCAGCCTGCATCCGGTTTTTCCCGGCAAAAACAAGCTGCCCAAAATAAATTCCCCATTATCAAAATCACTTTTCTATATTTGTTTTTTGCATCAGGCCATTTACCGGCCAATTTTAATTTCAGCCTCGTTAGTTTTTGTTTTTGCCTCAGCCTCTAAAGTTCATTGATTTACGTTAGTGCCAGGGATTCGTCTCTGCCAACTACGGGTTTAGTATTTGCCTTTTTAACTTAACTGTATTAAAACCAGCATTTATGAAACTATCAGAATTTATTGTGTTGACCCAGGAAAAAAAGAGATTCACCGTTTTACAAGAGGGGGTGCCTATTGCCCAACGGGAGTTGGTGGATTACATGTTATTCCTTTTCCATCTGCCCGGTTTTTACGTAGAAACCTGGTGCAGCAAGGAAACAAAAGATATCCGTGAATATAAAGTGTTTCACAACCCGGCTCATTTAACGCCCTACCTGGAAGCTATTCCGATTGACCATTTATTGAAGAAATGATTGATGGGTTCCTGTTATTCTTTATGTGCTCAGCATTGTTCATTTTATCATTAACCATATTCCGGAGCCTGTAATCAGAAAAAGATACTGGACCGGGAGCCGGAAGGGCATTGCCTTGTGGTAACCTTTCCTTACCGGGATTTTTGTGGCATACTCATATAGCGTAAAAGATTACCGGGGGTTAAAAAATCATATGCTGAAAAAACACCTGTCATAAAAAAAGCTAAGCAAGTGGTTTACCTTTCAATAGGTGAATCGCTGGTATAGCGAAACCACTATTGTATATGACCGGGTATGAACGAATAGCTCACAGGGAACTGATCGCCTGGCAAAAGAAAATGCTGCGCAGGCCCTCGCTTGCCAATAAGCTGTCCAAAAAACTACAAACCAAGATAAATACCTGGATCCCGGAAAAAGTACATAAGGTGATAACCGTTACCCTTAAGCAAATGATACGGGGTGTTTTGTTTGGTGCCAAACATACCAGTGCTGATACGCTGGTCAATGCCAGCCTGGAAGTACGGGAAGAAGCAGTCTTTAAAAAAATAGACTGGTACCGGAAAACAGCAATGGTGGAAGGGGGGATCACGGGGGCAGGGGGCATACTATTGGGCCTCGCTGATTTTCCCCTCCTGCTCGGGATAAAATTAAAATTGCTGTTTGATATTGCTGTACTATACGGCATGGATGTGCATGATTACCGCGAAAGAGTGTACCTGCTGCATATTTTTGAACTGGCTTTCTCCAGTGATGAACATCGTAAAAAAATTTACCTGGGTATGATCGATTGGGAAGAGAAACGAAAAAGCTTGCCGAAAGATATCAATGAGTTTGACTGGCGAAACTTCCAGCAGGAATACCGGGATTATATTGACCTGGCAAAAATGGCACAGCTGGTACCTGTTATAGGCGCACCTGTTGGAGTGCTGGTGAATCACCGCCTGCTCAAAAAACTGGGCACTACCGCTATGAATGCTTACCGGATGAGATGGGAAGCCTTTGCGGGTGCAAAGAAATAAATACAGCAGGTACTTTCGGCCTTTTATAGTTTAACTTTCCGTCAGTCAGTTCATGAATATGTAGCTTTACCGGATGAGAAAAGTATTATTATCTCTTTTTATCTTTTTTACTTTCCAGCTTCTTGCACAGGAAAAAAAACCATATAAAGTAATTGCTTATTACACCGGTAAGGGAAGCACTATTCAGCAATACCCCGTTCATACCCTCACTCATATCATTTATAGTTTTTTGAAGCTGCAGCAGGATACCCTCACTTTTCATAATGATGAGCAGCGGCAAACGGTACAGCAACTCGTACAATTAAAAAAGCAATACCCGCAGTTAAAGATCATGGTGTCCATCGGTGGCTGGGGTGGCTGTGCACCCTGTTCAGAATTGTTCCGTTCGGCCACACACCGGGAAACATTTGCGAAAACAACGGTGGCTTTATTTAAAGAGTATGCTATTGATGGCCTCGACCTGGATTGGGAATACCCGGCAATAGAAGGATATCCCGGTCATACCTATGCTTTGCATGATAAAGAGAATTTTACAGCACTGGTAAAAAAATTAAGAGAAGAAAT
>Ga0073900_10000845_pt1 | contig 18046 bp, 13 predicted proteins | sample KloWWTmetKNB5Kit_FD_66666 | JGI IMG/M metagenome (GOLD analysis project Ga0073900, IMG submission 66666) | Active sludge microbial communities from Klosterneuburg, Austria, studying microevolution and ecology of nitrifiers - Klosterneuburg... | ecosystem: Engineered > WWTP > Aerobic digester >...
TAGCTAAGGATATGAGAGATATAGTCAAGAAGACTATGGCGAAAGATAACGATAAGTTTAATCACAAGGATGCAATAGAGGCTATGAACTTCGTACTGGATAACAGTATTAAAGCTCCAGCAGTTCTTGGAGCTCCACAAGATGCCCCATTAGTTGAAGGTCGTAAAGTTACCACTATTGGTCAGACCACTATACATTCTGCTGATGGTGAAATAGTGAACTTATTACAAAAACAACCTGATAAGACAGAGCGAGCCACTGTGTTATCAGAACAAGAAATTAGAAAGACCGAGAATGATCTCGGTATCCCTGTCGGTGGATATGTTATGTCTGATTCCCCTGCTCATTTAGTTGAACCAGAAAAACTATTCCCTGACGAGAAGACTGATGGACAATCCTAATGCGATTGTAAGACCTTTAAGAAAAGCTGTCCCTCCCGACAAGCCCTGGCTTACTACGCTACTCCCTAAGTGGCAAAACAATAATGAGAGATATTCTGGATTTCTCGTATTTGCTTTTGAGATGTTTGGGTATTCTTCTGGACAAGAAGAGAAGTTACTCAAAAGAGAATTGGGAGTAGCAGGCTGGGTTATTGATGCTATCCAGAACATTCTACGTTTTAAAGCTGGTATGTATAAGATGGATAGATGCCATGCTATTTGTACTTACCGAGATGGTTCAAAGACTACTTGGATGCAAATCCTAATACTTTACTTTATATTAGTTGGTGAATATGGAATCTATTGGGAAGACCAACTATTACCTGCCGTTAAATACATCCGATACAGAGGTAAAACATTTGATGAAGCGGAAAAGAAAACCGATACTGTAAAGCTATATCTTAGCAGTCAAGCTATCTTAGACATCTTTGGCAATGTTAAACCTACTGCTAAACAAATCAAGTATGAAGGACTACGTGATAATATCAAGATATTACTGTTACCGAATGGTACTATCCTCCAACCACTTGGATTAAATCAAGGTGCAAGAGGCGCAAACGTAAGAGGACACAGACCTGACTTTGATATAGCGGATGATGTTGAGAATAAAGAGAATACAAAGACTGCTGCTGCACGTGAGTATAACTGGGATGAGATAATGGCAGAACAGTTTGGTGGACTTGCAGAGGATGGTCTATTTGTAATGATATTTAATTACGTACACAGCTTAGGAGTTGGTCCGACTGTCGTTAAATTATCTAAGCAAAAAGAGACAGCTTGGCACGTGATGGTAAGAACATTATCAAGAATAGTAGTAAGAGAAGTAAATGGAATTGTAACAGAGACGGAAGAGTCTGACTGGCCTCAGAGATTTCCTATGGCTTACGTTAGAAAATTAGAGCAGTTCTTTAAATTCAAACCAGATAAGTTTAAGCTATTTAGAAAAGAATATTATAACGAGATACTATCAGATGATGATTATGAGTTAAAGTTCTTTGATGGCAGTTACGAGAGGAAAGAAGGACATAACTGGGTGTTAGTGAAGCAAACTGATGGACAATTTAAGCGTATTAACTGTAGGATAGGAGTATCCGCAGATCCCGCAATATCGGAAGATAAGAAGTCCTCAGATGGTGCTGTCTCTGTAACTGCTTTTTGTTCTGACAATCAACGAAGAGTACTTGATATGAATATTAGGAAGTTCGATAATAATGATAGATTCTATGATGATACTAAGAGACCAGCCATATTAGCACTTACTCCCGAAGAGTTATCTAATGTAAGGAAACGTGGAATGGTGCAAGAGATAGTTAGGTATATAGTCTGGTACAATGCTGACTTCTATGTGATAGAGAATGCTGGTCAGCAGTTAGCTTGGTGGAATGATGTGAAGGCTATATTGAAACAACTTGGTAGAGTATTGCCAGGAACTCCATACCATCCTAAAGACGAAAAGGTATATAAACTTAAGACAGGTCTAATGAATAGATTCTCTGCTGGCATGTACGAGATTCGTTCTGATATTCCTTATAAGACAAGACTTAAACACGCTATTGAAGTGTTTCCAGAGGAACTTGACATCTTTGATGCTTTACATAATTGTGAGCAAATAGGTACTATCCCAAAGGCACTTAATTATTCAGAAGCTATGGGCGTAACCTTTAGAGAAGATGAGCTAAAGGATACACGAGATAGCAAAGTAGCTCCAGCCCTAACCGATCCAATGAAGTATAAAGATAGTGTAGAGACTTATCTACTAATAGGATAAGCCCTTTTTAGTAATTAAACGGAGAAAGTAACCTTGACATTTTTAATTTTTGTGGCTAAGTTTGTAATATGAAGATACAACAATACAGCGAAGCAGAAGTAAAGGAGAATTTAGAGCTTCTTAACGAGTACGCCTCCAAAAGTGAGAAGTGGAGACGAAACAGTTTCCTCATGGAAGGTGCACGTTACGGGCAACATTATTCTCAAGACGAGTACGAGCAGATGCTTATGATGCGTGTTGCTCCTCTCAGTATCTCGGTATCTACCGCTATCTGTGATAGTGCCGAAGCTTTATTCTTACAGAATAAACCAGCTCCCAAAGTATCCCCTCTTATATTCCCATTCGATAAACAGCGTCAACAATACTCTAATGATGTTGCACAACTCTTTGAGTTCTTAATAACTAAAGATTTCCAGACATCATTCGGTGCATTACAGTTAGACAGAATATTGAAAGACCAATCAAATGTTGGTAGAGGTGTAGGACAAGTTATACCTGTGTTTGAGAACGGTGAGTTCTTTACACAGTTTAATAGACTGCCTTGGCGATACTACTTCCCTGATCCATCTTCAACAGGTGAATTTTACGAAGATTCTGAATCCCAATTATATGCTTTCCCAATGTCACAGAAAGCTGCATATAGATATTTAAAGAAAGATATGCCTGATTTGACTTGGGCTCAGTTCGAAGATAACTTCATAAAAGGTAATTGCACAGATAAGATGAATCTGTTTTATACAGATGACAAATATTTACTTGGTGGGACTAAAGGTAATCTTCTGTTCGTACAAAGGATGACCTTAGAGGAAGAAACAATATTCAAGATAATACCAAAAACAGTAATCCCACAAGCAGAAGCTGATGCCTATAATTTTCCTGCATTTAGATATAAAACAGTACTTGAAGTAACGGAAGAAATGGAATCTGCTGCAAGTAAAGGTCTGATAGAGATTAGAGAAGAACGTGGTATTATGCTTGCACATCATACAAGCGTAGGTAATATGGGGAGGAAGACCGTCTTCCCATTAAAGAATTATACTACTGTACCACTTGTATATGACTCAAGAGATAATGCATTCCCTTATGGTAGAATGTGGTACATCTATTCACCTCAAAGAGCAGTCAACAAGTACTTCATATCGACATTATTGAATATGTCTTTACTAAACTCTACAAGAATCCTTGCAGAGGAAGACTCAATTATCAATGAGGATCAGTGGATTAGGTCATCTTCAATGCCAGGAGCTATCTTAAAATACAGATTACCAAGTCCTGGCTTCTCTAAAGCCCCAGAAATTGTAAGACCAACACCTTTTGACAACACAGGATTGCTACTTCCTAAGTTTTTAGTGTACATTATGGAGTATGTATCAGGTATGTTTGGTATTATGCAGGGTGATGCGTCAAAAGCACCTGATGTTTTCTCTACAGTAGCCTCATTACAGGCAGCTGGTGGTGCTAAAATCAAAAGAAGACAAGGTGATATTGATGTATTCTTATCTAAAGTAGGTAAAGTCCAAGCAGAGATGTACCAGAACTATGCACCTCCACAAGGATTTGGCTCTACTATCACAAAAGAAGGTAAGTCAGAATACAGATTGTTTAACGAGATAAAACTTCAGAAGGATGTAGACGCAAATGGCGAAACATCCTATCGAGCTGCTATCGATCCTGCTACAGATTTGTCATCAGGAATTAAAGAAGTAGTTTACACGTCACAATCCTCAGCGGGTTATGAAACAGCAACGCAAGCATTAGCATTAACAACACTGGCGACTCAGTTATCAACCCCAGAATTGATACCTGACATCTTGAGATTATATAACTTTCCAGGAGTTGGTGATAGTATTGCGAAGATAGAGGCACGCAATGACTTATCCTCACAAAATGCACAGCTACAAAATGCATTAAAGAATGTTGAGGGTAAGAGTCAGATGTATCAGAATCAAATATTTCAACTTGTGCGTAATTTAGAGCAGGTTAGGGCTAAAGGGAAGGCAGACACTATATTAAGTGAATTAAATAACATAATTGCCAAAGTAAACGAAGGAATGTCAAATGCCTGAACCTAATATGCCTGATCCTGAACAGCTAATGACTGAGCTTGAACCTCAGGGTGGACTTAAAAATATGCTTGAACAGATGCTTCCCCCAATAGAGGATGATAAGAAAAAAGATGATCCTCCTCCAGTGGAAGAAGAAAAGAAAGATGACGATCCTCCCCAAGTAACCTCCAAGTTAGAGGAGATGAAACCTGAGGATTTAGTGCTTGAAGTTAAAAAGCATCAAACGCTTACTAATGAAATTGATAAGAAATATAAAGACCTTGAATTAAAGCATAAAGAGTTGGAGACAAAACAAGGTACGATCACAGATGAGAAGTTAAATGCCTTCCTATCTGAGTTTCGTACCAATCCAACTAAAGCTTACGAGAAACATCAGAAAGATTTGAATCTACCTGATATATCTTTATTCAAAGGTCTTGTCAACTCTCCTAATGATAATGTACTTAAGTTAAAACATTATCAAGAGACAGAGTTGAAACCTTTAATTGAGAAAACTTTTAAGTTTGATAGCGGTACTTTTAAGTTTGATGCTGATGAAGCAGAAGATCCAACAACAGCATCTGCAATGTGGAGAAAACATAGCAGAGCTAAAGAGCAGGAACTTGACAATGAACTCGCCAGTGCTATTTCTCTACAGAGTGAACAGCAGAAAAAGGCAACTGAAGGTCGTGAAGAGGATAAGAAATGGATAGCTGATACCTTATATGGTGGTGACTTGAGTAAAGCTGATGAAGCTATAAAAGAGTTAAACTCATTACCAGAAAAAATATTAAAAGGTGAAGCTCCTCCGACAGCACATCCTTTCAGACTTCGTACTTTTGTACTTGGTGTTAATCATGAGAAACTTCAAAAAGAAGCTGTTGATAAAGCAGTAGCAGAAACCGAAGAGAAGATTGTCAAAGCGTATGCTCAACAAGGTCTCTACTTAAAAGGCGAATTGCCTGAAGACTTAAAGTCTATTAAAAAATCACAATCTTTCAAAGCGGGCGAAAAGCAGGCGTACACAGGTAATCCAGCAGAAGACGCAATGATAAAGACATTAAATAATTAAGGAGTTAATAAATGGCTAATGGTGAAGGTTCAGTAATTCTGGGGATGTACGATATCCAGAATATCCAGCCTCGTCTTCGTACCTATGCACAAGACAGAGACTACTTCCGTTATTGGGCTCTTAGACAAATCAATACAATATCCTTGTTGAAGATCTTGTCCGAGAAGCTTGGTACAGTTCCAGCTCGTGATATTAGAGATTGGAAATTCATGTATCCTGAGTTCGATGAACTTGAATATCAGTTCAGTCCCCTTGAAGCATCAAGTGTAACTAATGCTGATAATACTCAGATTGATGTTACTAATGATATTGGTGCTATTCTTAATACTTCTCATCGCTTGTTAGTTGACACTATCTTCGTAAAAGATACTGTTACTGCTCATACCCATATGTCAACCTCAAGAGATATTGCAAACGGCATTATCATGAATGAGATTGCAAGGGTAGTAAATGTTGGTGCTCCTGATTCAGGTGGCTCTGGTAGAACATTGGTTACACTTCGTAGAGCTCACCCTGCTGACTCTTACACTGGTACTGCACCTGCTATTGCAGCTACCGCTGTTCTTACTATTGTAAACGTAGCAGTTAAAACAAACTCTTATCCACAGCCTCCTGTTACTAAAAACAGCAAGAAACTGGAAAACCTAATCCAGATTACCAGACACTCATATGGTCTTGGTGAAATGCTTGTTCAAGGTGATGGTATTGATACATTCTTGGCAAAAGGAACTGATGCTCACTTGAATATCAGCTACACTATTGCCGAGACATGGTTAATGAAGGTTATTGAACGTGCAGTTCTTGCAGGTCGTAAATCTGAGAAAACTGTTGGTGGAGATCTTGAGTACGAAACTGGTGGTATCTTAGAGTTCATACTTGCTGATACAGATCACGTAATTGACTTAGGTGGTCAGTTACCAACTGTTGAAAGAATGAACCACTGGATTCGACATATGGCTGATATATCTGGAGTTAAAGAACTTTGGATGTTTATGGGTACTATCGCTGCTGAAGGTCTTGCTAACCAGTACGACAAACGTACTATCTGGCAGACTAACGGTCAGTTATCACTTCATTATCAGATGAAGATCATAACACTTGAAGGTGTTGGTCGTGACGTGACTGTTCATTTAGTTACTGCTCCATTATTCAACGAGTTGGGAATGGCTAACGAAGCTTTAGTTCTTAACTTATCAGAATACAACTGGAATGAGAAGAGCAAATATGGTTCATTCCAGATTGCTTACAAAGTTCCTTTTGCTGATATGCCTAAGAATCCTGACGGTTACAAAAAGGACGATGGTTACATGGGTAAATGGCGTGAGTTATACGGTGCTTGGGGATTAGTAAGACGTCTTCAAGAGACACATTTCAGAATCGTTGGATTCCCAACTCCTAACTATTAAGTTGGGAGTTCTTTTAATTAACTTATTATTAAATAATTAAGAAAGAATAGAATGCAAAATCAAAATCTATTTCCTTTGAATAACTCATTACTTGATCCTGTCATAAAAGGCGGGATTCCTCTTGCATTCGAGTTACATGAAAATGTAAACTTTGGTGCAAACTCTTCTGGAGTTAAGACAAAGGAACTTGTATCAGCATTTGGTACAGGTAAAGGTCAGGTTCTTGGTGTTATTCCTCTAAAAACAAGAGAAGCTGCGAATGCTGCACTTGTTTATTTAGTTGCTGCTTCATCTACCGCAGGTCAAGTTTTGTTAACTCAGAACTCAACCAATGCAAGTTCATCAGTTGATGTAACTAATAGCTTCCTCCTAATAGGAAGAATTTTTCCATCAGCAGTAGAATAAGGAGGTCTTAAATGGCTGACGCAACCGTAAAAACTGGCCCATTGTATCAATCACCAGAACTCATAGCTGATTTCGCAGAAGCTGTTTCTCCATTCTTCGTGAATGGAGGAATCATTTCTCAAGAATTTGCTAAGAGTAAAAGTAATGATCCATTAGAAGCCGATCCAGAGAATCTAATTGTTGAGATACAGGGTGCTAAAAGTATTACATTTGCTGAATTTCAGACAGCAACTGGAGTGAAGATAGCACATGCCATTACTGATATGTCAGGAACTACAGGTAAAATCTTAACAGTTTCTCGTGGCTCTGAAGAACTCATTCGTTGTTTAATCTTATATAGAGTATAACGAATGACATTCGGAGATTTCATACTTAGAGTAAGACGGAGATCGCAAGATCTCCGTACCTCTAATGGTCAGTTAATTACTGCACCTACGGGGAATGGGATTAGATGGGGAGCTGCCGACATTGCTGATGCATGTAACAATGCATTAGATGAGGCTTCAAGACTTTTATCAGTATATGATAAGTCACCAATTATGAGACAACTTACCGAAAACAATCTAATCGTATTTGATAACTTAACTTTCTCGTCAAAGATATGTACTTTGGATAACGAGATACTTGCTGTTATCGGATTAGAGAAGGTAGGTTCTAACCAAGAATATATATACGTAGAGCCAACAAGACTACAGACTTACTCATCTTCAGAGTTATCAAACGTAGCTGAATCTTATTGGTTTACAGTAATTAGAAACTTAGGCACACTTAGAAAAGAATGCAGAATAACAAGTACCGAAACATCATTAAGAGCTACAATGTTATTAGATACTCCAGAATTTGAAGTATCTACAACTGACTTAGCTAAAGAATTACCTTATCAAGGTATTGATGATTTCTTAGAATGTATTGCTGAAAAGAAATTGCGTACTTGGGAAGGTTACCATGAAAGAGTAAATGCACTTATGGCTGAGATACAAGTGTATCTTGGAGTAGGAGAAAAGAAATGAGTAGATTAAATTATAAGGATATACTTACTCGTGTAGCTAACAGGTCTGGAATAGTACAGCCTACTAATTACCAGAGACAAAGTATATTACTTCATATTTATGATGAGCTTATTAAAGTACACGCTACTACTGAAGATAAAAGAATTATCACTACAAGACAAGCTATCTTTGATGGATTGCCTTTAGGTAATACTCCAACAGCTACGATATATCCTTCTTTAGGATTAGGATATGCTGGCATTGGTGCAGGATTTTATAAGTACAGATTCACATATAAAAATGCACTTCAAGGAGAGAGTTCCCCAGTTGATACAGAAACAGTAGAATTAGTTACTCCAGCTGATGAGCGTCTTTGGTTACAGCAGATTCCAAAAAGACCTCACGGAGTTAATTCAGTAGAAGTATATAGGACTAAAGCTAATGGCTCTGTGTTTTACTTACATACATCTTTAACTATAGATGCAACTGCAATGTATGATACCAAAGCAGATGCTGACCTTGTTGTTGAATATGTAACTCCAGTTAAGTATGCGAATGAATCTTCCATCTCTCTTCCTGAAGATTATTTTGTATTGCGACAGACAACATTTTACAATACTGAAGGAGTCGTTGTTTACTCTAAGGAAGCTCCAACAGAAGAAGAATTTAACAGATATAAGCCTTCTCCTATTCAAGAAAATTCAGCATCCTTCAGAACTGTTGTTGACGGTTCAGTTCCTTTCACCTCAAAACTCACTGAAGAGAATATCAGATATGATGGTGCTGTACTATTTACTCTACTGGATACAGTACCGCCTACCTTTGATTTTAAAGTGAGATTTGCTGGATATGTTGAATGGATGTATATATCTATACCTGATATTACATTTGCAGATATGACGCAGAATCCTGAGATGGCTTATGCTTTCTATGATTTACTTGTAACTGGTTCAACTATAAGGGTTAATAAAGTACGATTAACTTCAGGCGAATTGAATGAAGCACAGGTTGCTGCATTAACTTTAGTAATGAGATTAGATGTATCTGACTATGGTAAGTTGTTAAAGACTTATTCAGGATATATAAAGCGTACAGTTGATGTCCATGCAGTACGTGGATTTGATTTTCTTAATGATGTATCAAGAGATATTGGCGGATGAAAGAATTGATATATAATAATTTGCAAAGATGGATACCACCCAGCGATGTGGATGGTGTTGACCTGAAGCCAGAGATAGCTTCAACTGCAAGGAATATTATATTCCAGAATGGATTCTTTAAAAATGCAGTTGATACTGTAAATAAAGTGCTGCCATCAAACATACAGGCTGTAATTGATTTAAATTATCAGTTAATAGGTTATACTAACTTTAATCATTCCACACAAGGATTTCACGAGATATATATACTGTTTAGTTATTCTGAATATAGACTTTATATCTGTTTGGATAATGAACATTTGATAATAGGAGAAGATACTTCTATTGTATGTATAACAACTCCAAATCATATTAACTTCAGTTTAGTGAATGACCAGTTAAAAATAAACCTAAACTGTAAAGGGGTGCTATTAGAAGAAGAAGTTTTATTAAACTTATCTTTAGTGTGGCTGGATGAAGTTGCTTATATCCCATTGACCAGTGGAAATAATATCCAGTTTGTTGGTGTTGGGCAGAATGATTTATCAGTAGAGGGCAATGATACAAGTGGTAGTTCTCATGTATATACAGTTGAAATTATAACGACCTTCGCTTCTCCAGATACACTTAAATGGAAGATAGATAATGGTGCATGGAGTATCTTCCCATTCAGATGTTCCACAACTCTTGTGCAATTAACAAATGGAGTATTTATAAAGTTTGGTGCAGTAGATGGGCATACTGTTGGTGATCAATGGTTGATTACCTCCAACGTAGAATCTGGTAAGGTTAGAGCTGAAGGTTGGTATTTAGCTCCAAGATGGTTAGGATGGCAACTAACTGATAACATATCTATATATAATCAACTTAGTATTGTATCAGATATTACAGAAGATTTTGAAGATAGTACTTATATAAGTGGGTTTATAAAAGGAAACGATTGGGCAAGAAGTGCTACGAGTAACTTTGATACAGGCTTGTATGCTTTAAAAGCTGATTCAGCTATAAATCCAGGAAGACTCGGAGTTAATAAGTTTACTAATTTGCGTAATCTAAAGAAGATAGTAATAGAGCAAAGACTTGAAGGAGACTGTAATTATACTGTTCGATTGGTTAGAAAAGATGGAACTCAAAAAGTTCTTTTGCAGGTTAATAGACTTCCTGGAGAGTCAAGTAGTCCAGAAACAATAGAAATTGAAGTTGATGAATTAGCATTAGAGACTTTTGAAATATGGGTTTCTGGAGAAGTTAAACGATATGAAACAAATGTTGAATGGAATTCTACCATAGAGTTTAATACGATACAGTTAATTGCTTCCGAATCAATGGTGATTGCAAAGTATTTTGATTCTCAGAGAGCTTTTTTAACGTCAGGTAATGCTTCTAATGAAAAGTTTGGTATATCTTTATATGGTAGTACTGAGATGTTACAGTTAAGATTAGATGAAACTTTTATTGACTGGCGAGTAACTGACTATGAATTATATGTAAAGAATGTGAATGGATTGTATACTTTACGCAGTGTCGTTTCCATAAATGAGAATGATTGGACAGAGAATGCGGGGATCTTAACTGGAATATTAGTTTTTAAAGATGAAGATGATGCTGTTGAAACTCTTAACTTTAACTATGGATTAGGTGAAGGCGTTAGGGTAGATACTCAGCATCCTATATATAATGAAGCATCTTTTAATAATAGAGTATATGCTGTTAATGGTGGATATAGAATACTTCAAACTCATATTGCAGGAAATGGTAGAATACAACCTGACTCTTTCCCTTACAGCGAGGATGACTTTTTAGGATTTATTGAAGAAGCTAAATCATCTTTAATACAAAGTTTATTTATCATTAACAATAACTTTCTAATGATATATATGACTAATGGATATAGTCTTTATCAGATTAACTCAAGCCCTTATACTGGCAGATTACAAAAAGAACTTCGTATGTTAGCGAGTTCCTTTACTGGATTTAACCCTAAGTCTTTAACAAGAATGATAAATGCTACATCTCCAACAATAGGAGCTTATTGGGTTACTAATGAAGGTATATGGTATCATGATGGAAGTTTAGGTTCAGTACCAATTAACTTGATAACAGATACGCATAGAAATTATTGGAAGACTGTAGAAAAAACTAACTTTGGATTTTATGACTATCAAGATAATGAATATTGGTATGCTACTAAAGTATATAATGAGTCTAATGATGACCACGAAGGAAGAGAATTTACTGAGTTCATTATATATGAAATCAACTTTAAGACATTTAGATTTGTTAGACTTGAGAAAGCTTACTATGAACTTGCAGGTTATATAGATGGTAAGCCATTATTAAGAACCAATACTGCAATAGGTACTTTAAATAAGTCTAATAATAAAAGTCTTAATGGTCTTATTGAGACTCATTGGAATGACTTGGGTAATGAATATTACAACAAGATAGCACAAGCAATATCAATACAGTTAAAACAATCCTATGCTGATGGTGTTATATACCTTAAAGCTCAATTTGATGACCAGACGATAGTATATTCTTTTGAAGTATCAACTAATGAAAAAGAGATTATTAGGATGTTCCCTGAATCAGTTAGATTTAAGTCAGTTAAGTTATCGGTATTATTGTATAACTTAAATCTATCTGAAATATCAGCCTCATCCTTTAAGTTAGTATATACCGAAGATGGTATTGGTAGATTTGGTGAGTTCTTTGATCATCAGGTAATAGTTGAAGGCGGTGGATATGGTAAAGCTTATGGTAGATATTATGGTGGAAGTAATCCAGCGGGAGCTGGCGGAGGCTTTGGAACTCAGTATGGTAAACATTATGGAAATTAAAATATAAAGGAATACAAAATGAAACAGTTGCTTATACTCTTCTTTTTACTTACGGTTGTAAGTATTGCACAAACAATAGATGCACCTATTGGGTACACATCTTTTCTTAACTTAAAGCAGTATGCTTACGAAGCAAATCCAGGCGCAGATAGTTTAAATCATAACAATACTTTGATTGATAATTTTGCAAAGGCTATGGATGATACTGTTGATGATATTAAAGCTGACGTATATACAGTTATCAACTATACTGGTGGCGGTATCATAAATGGTACAGTTACTTGGGATGACATATCTATTTCGGGCAAAAGCAATATAGTACAAATGTCTGGCACACAAAGTAGTATAGCTGGTGCTAAAGGATTTACAGATAATATGACTACAGAAAATATAGAGCCAGCTACCAACATTGCTTACAATCTTGGGAGTATATCTAAGCAGTGGTATCGTGGCTACTTCAATTCATTAAGAACACGAACACTTATCATTATAAATCCTGTAGATACAAGTCAGAATTCCGAGATTAGTTTTGATGGTAGTAAAATTACTTTAGATAATGACGTATCTTTCCCTGATACCACAAAGAAGATAGGAGATTCAGACAATCAGTTAAACGCTATCTGGACAGATTCTGTTAAATCACCAAATGATATTATCCTAAATGCCAATCATATAATTATGCAGGGTTTATTTGGCATAGGTGGTGGCGAAGTTTCTTCTCATACTATCGGAGTGACAGATAGTGTAACTATTATACCAACTTCATCATTTGTATATCTGAATACAACAGCTACCACAAGTGTAAGTTATGTAAGTCCTTCTGCAATAACTCCAGGACTTATTTATATTATAACAACTGATGGCTCGGACAGTGTGACCTTATTAGATAACGCTGGCAATCTTAGTCTGAATGGTAACTTTGTTATGGACACAGCAAGTGACGTTATTGTCCTAATGAAGTCGGGAACTGTTGCAGGAGGATTAGTGGAGTTATTTAGGAGTAATAACGAATAATGAGACAGATGCATCATCCTGCACCATATAAAATCCACGTAAGGGATTTAGATATAGAAGCTTCTATTGATAGAATGCGTGGAAGTGTATTAACCGAAGTAACTGAAGCACAGTTTGCAGATGATAGCATCTTAATGATAGATACTGATAAGAAAGTAAATGTAAAAATAAATAACACTTTATATGGATTAGCTGTAGAAGATAATGAAATTAAATTTAAGGAGATTAAATAGTGGGAACAGAATACCCAATGACTCAAGTAACGCAACCTCCTAAGCCTGAGATGGGTGGCGGTGGATTTGATATAATGTCAATATTATCTTCTATTGGCGGATTTATGTCAGGTGGAGGTGGTAGTCTTGTAGGTGGATTACTTAGTGCTTTTACTGGTTTAGGTGAGAGTTCTAAAGAAACAGAATTAAATGCTATCCTTGATAAGATGTATGCTAATGAAGATTTTATAAAGAGTACGCCTTTCACTAAGGATGAGTTATTTAACTCTATATATCCAAAGATAAAACAGTTAAATACTGGAGCTGCAGATGTTGCTGCTGGTAGACTTGGTAGTGCATTAGGTGAGTCTGGAGCTAATATGGGTGGTGGTCAGAACTTTGTTGACAACTACTTACAACAGTTAGCACCTGTTATTGCACAAGGTCAGTTTGCAGGTGCTGAAGCATTACAAGGTTTAGTTGCAATGTATGGTCAGATGGATAGTGATGCTAAACAAAGATTATTACAGATGTTTGGATTAGAGGTACAGACTGCTAACCAGTTACCATCTATGACAGATTTCCAAGCTTTCGTTACTAACTTTCTGCAAGGCGGTAATATCACAAGTACCTTACAAGGTAATATGGGTATGGCTGATTATTTTAAGAATAAACAGTATCCAAACCAAAAGGTGTAAAAAATGCCATATAAAGATTTTACAGAAGAATTAACGAGATTACAGAACGCCAATATAGGTGCTGGGTTTATTATGCAGGCTCAAGCAGATGCAATGAAACGCCAAGACCAAGCCACTATCAATACGATGGCTTTATTTAATCAATCAAAGAATAATTTAGATAATGACCTTCGTACTACTGATGAGCAACTAAAAGAAATGCAAGAGTCTGATGCATTTAAAGACGGTACTGAATCTATTGATAAGATGGCATCTAATTATGAAGCAATGCTTAATACATCTTTATTAAGACAGCAAAAGATAACAGATGTATATCAAAAGACTATTAGGGATTTGGCTGGGATTGGTAGTCAAGAATCTCAACAGATGGCTGAAGTAATAGGTAACCAACTCCCATTACAATTAGAACAAGAAAAGAATAGAATGCTTGTTCCAATGGAAAGATTGAGATATAATGAGGTTATGCTTGGTATCAAAAGAAATAAACTTGATATAAAGAAGAGTGAGATAGAGGTTGGGGAACTATTAAAGAATATTGATGTCACCGAAAAGGTTGGCGAGATTATGGCTAATCCAGATATGGGTTGGTCTCAACTTTCTACCTCACTTAGTTATGATGAAAAGAATGGCGTGTTTACTTTCGCAGAAGAAAAAGATAAGTTCTTTAGAGAAGTATATATGAAGTTAGAGGGAAGTCCTGTGAGAAATGATGTATTAAAAGTATTAGACTCTGTCATCGAATCAAAGATAAGAGGCTTTAAACGAGATGCCCCACAGTACAATAGGAATGCTTCTGGATTAGAACAATTACAAAATGATGAATTAACTTTAATGGGAAGGTATGAGTGGCTACAGAATACTTCTCGATTTATGCATAATCTTGAAAACAGTCCAGAGCCAAGCATTGTTCGCCTTAGAAACGATTATAGAACACTCGCTTTAGATAAACTTAAAAGCATTGGGGTTGATCCTTTAAGTAAAGAAGGTGCTGAGTATATGAAGTTTGGCTCACAGAAAGAGATAGTGGATAAACTTAATAATGATGAAAATGTAGATTACGATATTATAAACGAAGGAGTCTCACGTTCAGCAAAGGATGCTTTAGTAGAGTTTCATGATATTAAATATGATTCTTCAAGTAAGAGCTATTATCCTTTAATATATAAACAATTTAAGAGAGAGACTCATGCGGGCAAAGATGTTGTTATCAATCCAATGCCTGTATTAAGCGAAGCTCAGAAAAAAGATTTAATAACTTCAGGTAAGTTGAAGGACTCTGAGGTTCGTTATGTTAATGGTAAAATATATGGAAGATACAAACCAAAGATTAAAAGTGTGCTCAGTCCTAATGCAGAATTAAATATAGATTTTTCTTCATTAGTTTCATTTGAGTCTGGTGATTGGTATGATCCTTATAATGATGAAGCTCTGAAATATTTTACCGCAACTTCCGAGGATAAGAAAATAGCTGATGATAGACGTAAAGCTAAACTTGAACAACTATATAATATGGAGAATCCTACTTCAAAGCAAGCTCCACTTAATCAACCATTTATGCAGAAAACAGCACCATAGTTATGGGAAAACAATATAAACTTCCAAAAGATGACCGTCAGATATATGCTGATTTAGGGATGTATGAACAACTTCCTGTATGGCAGAGTACACCCAATGTCGAGTATGATGCAGAATTAACGAAGCATATAAATGATAATCGTTATTCAGTTGCAGAAGATAGAATAGGTAGGATGAAGGAAAACTTCATGTCACCACTTGAAGAACAAGGGGGATATGATTATTACCAGAAACCTGTACTTGATGAAGATAATGTAACTCGATGGTATAACTTTGCAAAAGATAAAGCTGGTAACGAAAGGAAATTAAGTCTTGTAGATGGTATGGATTCTGTTAAGTTGGATGACTTAACTAATGATCCAAAGAATAACCCTTATTATATTAAGGTTATTAGAGAGAAACTGTTTGGGAAGATGTTGGATGACATTGATCCTACTACTGGAGAGTTCAAGACAGGTACATCCAAAGGTTTCTTTGAAACAGCTTTAATGAATACTATGACTGCACAGTTAGGAGTGCTTGGTGCAAAGACTTTTGGTGATAGTAATATTGCCAGATATGGTACTATGGATGCAGTTATAAATAAACTTGAATTTACTGAAGATGGTGATGTAACTTACGATGGTACGAAGTTAGGTCTTGGCGGTGAGATGTCACCTATAACAGATTGGTTTAATCGTAAGACAACTTATAAGTCATCAGGCTTCTTGGATAGTTTTATTAACACTGCTATTACTTTTGCAATAGATGCTCCACTATTTTATGTAGCTGGACATGGTGCATCAGCCATAATGGGCAGTATGGGTAAAGCATTATCTGGACCAAACTTAATGTCAGCCAGTTCGATGCCGTTTAAGTTTGCTCAGAATGTAGGACAAAATGCTATAATGCTTGGGATGATGGGCGTGCCAGGAATGGTCAATCATACCATAGATGGCGGTGCAGATGCACTACTTGAAGATATACAACATAATGCCACCTTTGCTTTAATGGCAGGTTCATTTTCTACTCTTGGTGAAGGTCTATCCTTAGGCGTTTCCAAGTTGATGCAGAGAGCTAAGCCTTTATCAGTTTCTAATGTATCCGCTTTTCTTAAACAGAATCCACGTATTCAACAGAATTTATTTGGTGGTTTTACTTCGGGTATGTTAGGCTATGCAACTGGTGGAGATAATATGCAGGATAGACTTGCAACAGGTTTAGCCTTTGCCTCTATGCATTTTGCCAATCCACAAGGTTGGAAGAATTATGTTAAGGGCGAGAAGAAGATGGTGATGGTAGAGAAGGATACTTTTAAGGAAGTTGAATCTCTATTAAAGACTGGCGTGCCATTAGAAGAAGCTTTAAAGATAGCTGGTGTCAGAGAACCTAAATATTACTTACGAGAGGATAATCAACTTCATGAAATACAATCAGATGTATTCTCTAATAAAGGTGAAGTGCAGAAGGTTGGATCTGAACCTATATCTGTATCGAAAGAGAATGCTGGTAATTATAATTATATTACTGAAGCAATGCCATTTGCCAAAAAGACTTTACGTCAAGCATTACAACAGGATCAAATTGAGCTTATCAGACAGAAGATATTAAATGAAGGTTTCAAGGATATAAAGAATCCTTACAATAAGTCAACTCAAGATGAACAATATCAGAACTTTGAACATAATAAGAACTTAGCTTCAGCTCAATTAGCTTCTATACTTTATGCTGAAAAGTTATATAAACAGATTAAACAAAATGGTTTACCTGAAGATATTAACTTATCTAATATTATTACCAAGTCTGCTGAAGGTCTTAATATGCCTCGTAAATTATACGAGAAGTTTATTATAGATAACTTTCCAGGATATGCTCGTGATCCAAAAGCTTGGAAAGAATTAAAGTGGCTTCCAGAGGAATATCGTAAATCTTTTGAATCAGCTTTATTTGCTACAGAAAAAGCATTCAAACGTCAGGCTAATCAAAAGATGATAGAGGAATTAAATAATCGTCAACTTAGATTAGATGAAGTAGGTCTTGGTGGATTTGAAACTGGAATGGTATCTGAGTTCCAATATGGTAAAGCTTTAGATATTATAAACGAAGCAAAGAATATATCATCCATTTATGACGCTATTGAAAAAGCTGGTTATAGTGGGAAAGTATTTGATGATTTACGTGGCAAGATAAAAGCTGAACAAACATCCAAATTAGATGTAGAGAAACTTGCTGGTAAAACTGGTGAGGAAAAGCTTAATAAAGATTTAGACACTGAAGCTGGTTTAGCAATGATAGAGAAAGAATTTGGTAGCCGTAAACTTGCTGAAAGTTTAACGCCTGAAGAAATATCTAATATTGGTAAGACTGGTGCGATTGAACCTAAGACTCGTGAAGCATTACAACAGCTTAGTGAAGAATCTTGGAAGAGTGGTATGCCAGAAGAGTTAAGACCAACTGAGGAAAA
>Ga0073900_10000846_pt1 | contig 18033 bp, 14 predicted proteins | sample KloWWTmetKNB5Kit_FD_66666 | JGI IMG/M metagenome (GOLD analysis project Ga0073900, IMG submission 66666) | Active sludge microbial communities from Klosterneuburg, Austria, studying microevolution and ecology of nitrifiers - Klosterneuburg... | ecosystem: Engineered > WWTP > Aerobic digester >...
TGTATTCTGCTCGCGCATCTGCCTTTCGCATTTTTTATCCTCCCGTCTTGCCTTTTCAGGAGGATTTTCATTTGAGGCAGCGTATCTCTTTTCAGGAGGATTTTCTTTGAGGTCACTCGGCTTCTTGCATACTGCCTGTTCGGATGTAGAATGCCCCAGTTGATTGGGTCGCGGGGTTGTCCTGCGTCCCGCTTTCTCAGGAGGAAAGAAAACATGAAACCCACATTTAGATGGATGAGCGCTCTTGCCGCAACCGGGTTGCTGCTGGCCGCCTGCACCGGCGCCGCCGCCCCAACCGTTGCCCCAACTGCCGCCCCAAAGCCAACCGATGCGCCAAAACCCGCCGCGACGCAAGTGCCGCCCACGCCCGTGCTGCCCCGCATTGAGGATGTGAAGCGCGACGCCAGCAAGCCGCTTGGTTCGCCAGAGAATCCCATCATCATGGCGCTGGCCCCATCCAGCACCAGCCAGGAATTGCTGGTGACGGGCGACGCCATCGCCAAAGAGATGAACACCTACACCGGCTTGACGATCAAGACGATTGTGCCCACCAGCTACGCTGCGTTGATTGAGGCGATGGGCGCGGGCAACGCGCAAATCGGCTGGCTGGCCCCGCTGCAATACATTCTTGCCAAGCAGAAGGGTTATGCGGATGTGGCGATGGCCACCCTGCGCATCAACGCCAAAGACAAGCAGTTGCACGACCATTACGGCATGCAATATCTGGCCAACAAGACCAGCGGCTTTAAGCAGTTCTTTGATGACGCCGCCAGCAAGTCTACCGCCGACGCCGCCACCGCGCTCAAGCAGTTTGATGGCAAGATCGTGTGCCTGACCGACCCGCTTTCTGCGTCTGGCTATGTCTTCCCGATGGGTGTGCTGGCCAAGGCGGGCGTGAAGCCCAGCAAAGTTGTGGAGACCAAGGCGCACCCCACCACCGCGCGAACGCTGTATGCGGGCGGCCAGTGCGATTTTGGCGCAACCTACATTGACGTGCGCAACGAGGATGCCAAGCTGATGCAGGACCTGCCCGATGTGATGGACAAGGTGCAGGTGATTTGGCGCAGCGACGAGTTCATCCCCAATGACAATGTGAGCCTTGCCACCAAGATGGATGCGGCCACAAAAGCCAAGCTGGTGGATGGCTTTAAGAAGCTGGCAGAGAGCGAGACCGGCAAGAAGTCCCTCAAAGCGGTGTATAGCATTGATGGCCTTAAGACGGTGGATGACACGTTCTATGATGAGCTTCGCTCCATCCTCGCCGCCGGCGGGATTGATGTGAGCCAATTGGTGAAGTAGTAGGTTCAGAAGTCGGACTTCTGCGCCCAACGAGTTGGGGCGAAGTCCGACTTCTTTTCTTTTCATGCTGCGCGTAGAAAACCTGGTTAAAACCTACCCCAACGGAACGCAAGCCTTGCGCGGCGTGAGCTTTAGCGTGGAGCCGGGCGAATTTTTAGTCATCATTGGGTTGTCTGGGTCGGGCAAAAGCACACTTTTGCGCTGCATCAACCGCCTGATTGAACCCACCTCTGGCTCCATTTTTTTTGACGGCAAAGACGTGACCCAGGCCAGCGGCGAAGAGTTGCGCCACTACCGCCGCCACATCGGCATGGTGTTCCAGCAGTTCAACCTGGTTAAGCGCAGCAGCGTGATGACCAATGTGTTGAGCGGGCGGTTGGGCTACAACGGCACACTCAGCACCACGCTGGGCATTTGGAGCGCAGAGGACAAAGCGAGAGCCATCAAAGCGCTGGACAGGGTGGGGCTGGTGAACAAGGCCGACGCCCGCGCGGATGCGCTCTCTGGCGGGCAGCAGCAGCGCGTGGCGATTGCCCGCGCCCTCATGCAAGAGCCAAAATTGCTCATGGCCGATGAACCCGTGGCCAGCCTTGACCCCGTGCTCAGCCACAGCATTTTGGGCTATTTGGAACAACTAAATAAAAATGATAATGTGACCGTGTTGTGCAGTTTGCACTTTTTGGATTTGGTGCACCGCTATGCCACACGGGTAATTGCGCTGAAAGATGGGCAAAAAGTATTTGAAGGTCTGCCCAATGAAATTGACCGCGCGAAGTTCAAAGAAATTTATGGCGAAGAAGCGCAGGATGTGAGCGCGACGAGGGTATAAAGCTCAGCGTCCGGAGCGTTTGTAACAAAACATGACCTACGCCATTCTCTCCGCCATCCTCCCCGGGCTGGGGCAATTTGTGCAGGGCAAACAAGCCCGCGGGCTGGCGATATTGCTGGCGTTTGCCACCGCCATGATTTTTACGGTGTGGTGGGGTCAGCTGGTGTGGTTTGTGTTCCCGGCCATCATCTGGGCGTGGAACATTGCGGATGCCATCAAACCGCGCAAAGAGAGCCTGCCGTTTTTGGCGTGGCTGGTGATGGCGCTGGGGATTGGCGCGGCGGCCACCGAATTTGATTTGGGCGCATTGGCGCGCAACGCCGAGCGGGGGGCCATTATTTTGCGCCCCATGCTTCAGCCAGATTTGTTTATACCCGGCACGCTCACCCCGTCGTTTAACGGGCGGTTTGTATTTGAGGGCATTGCGCAGACGCTGGGCATGGCGCTGCTGGCCACGACCATCGGCGGCATCCTCGCCATTCCATTTGCATTTTTGGCCGCGCGAAATTTGATGAGCGTGAACGCCATCACCCGCGCCATTTATTTTGCGGCGCGAACGTTTCTGAACCTGGCGCGCAGCATTGAATCGCTGATTCTGGCGATTATTTTTGTAAAAGTGGTGGGGCTGGGCACGTTCGCCGGGTTTATTGCCCTCACCATTCACACCACCGCCGCGCTGGGCAAATTGTTCAGCGAAATTATTGAGGCGATTGACCCCGGCCCGATGGAGGCGATTAGCGCGACCGGCGCGACCTGGCTGCAAATGGTGCGTTATGCCGTCATCCCGCAGATTGTGCCGCAATTCACCGCGCTCACCATTTACCGCTGGGATATCAACACCCGCACCAGCACCATCATTGGTTTGGTGGGCGGCGGCGGCATCGGGTTCTTCCTCAATCAATGGATTCGCAACGGCGACTACCGCGCGGTGAGCGCGTCTTTCATCGCCATCGCGGTGGTGGTCATGGTGATGGATTTTGTGAGCGCCAGAATCCGCGCGAGGCTGAATTAACACATGATTGGAATTACACAAAGTTGGCATTTTGGGTTTGCCCACCCCTTCTCCCGCCCATCCTTCGACTGCGCCTGCTCGTTCCTCGCAGTCGCGCTCAGGATGAGCGGGGGAGGAGGGCATACGGTGCGATTTCCGCATTCCCCTCCGTTCGTCCTGAGCGCGAGCGGAGTGAGCAGTCGAAGGACGGGAGAGGTTGGGGGTGGGCATTTTGCGTAACTCCAGATTTAATATGAAACTAACAAGCCGGGTTACAACCAAAGGCCAGATAACCATTCCTCAGGAAGTGCGGGAAAAATTTGGCTTTTTGCCGCATACGCAAGTGGAATTTGTTGTTACCCCATACGGGGCACGGATTGTTCGCGCAAAAAATGACAACCCACGGGGAAAGCAAATTGTGGCAAGCATGCGAACAAGCCGCCGAAAATTGCATCGCACAACCGATGAAATCATGGCTCTGACGCGAAGCGAAACCGAGTAAAACTTGAAGTAACAAAACGAGCATGAAATTATTGCGCTGGCTCATCATTGGCGTGGTTGCGGTGTTGGCATACACATACGCCATCCGCGTGACCGACCCGGATTTGGGGCGGTTGATCACGTCTTTGCCAAAAGCGGAGGATGTGGTTGGGGCGTTGCTCACGCCCGATGTGATTGTGCGAGCCTCAACGACCTACACGCTGGGTGTGCCCGTCGCCATCCCGTGCGGGAGCGCGCCCGCCGCGCCCGCCGCGACCCCATCCAACGGAAACGCCAGCATTACGGTTGAACCCGCCTGCGCGGATGTGGGCGCACCGCTGATTTTGACCGGCCAAAATGTGGGCGCAAACGCCGAGGTGGCGGTGAAGTGGGGCTTGCCAAACGGCAACCCTTTGCCCATGCAAGTGCTCAAGGCGGATGGCAACGGCAATTTTAGATACGAGACCACCGCGCGGCCGCTCACCGCATCCAAAGATGGCGTGCCAGCGGTGCTAAACGCGGCCATCAGCGTGCCATCCAACGCATGGCTGCTTTCACCAACGGTCAAGCTGGTGATGGATCAGTTGTTCATCACCATTTTTATCGCGTTGCTTTCAACCGTGATTGCCTCGGTTATCGCCGCGCCAATCAGCTTTTTTGCCGCGCGAAATTTGACGCACGGCGCGGTGGGCAGCGTGATTTACACCATCACGCGCGGGGTGTTCAACATTTTGCGCTCGTTTGAGCCGCTGGTAATCGCCACTGTATTCGCGCTGATCGTGGGATTTGGCAAGCCGTTCGCGGGCGTGCTGGGCCTCATCATTGGCACGGTGGCCTCGCTGGGCAAAATGTTCTCCGAGGCGGTGGAGGACATTGACATGGGCGCGGTGGAGGCGATCACCGCGACCGGGGCGAACCGCGTGCAAACGGTGGCGCAGGCGGTTGTGCCGCAGGTGGTGCCAAACTGGCTGGCCTACATTTTGTATCACTGGGATATTAACGTGCGCATCAGCACCATCATTGGGTTTGTGGGCGCGGGCGGCATTGGCGAGTATTTGCAAAAACAAATTGACACGCTTTCGTATCACCAGGCGGGCACGGCCCTGCTCTCCATCATTTTGGTGGTGTGGTCGCTGGATTTTCTCAGCGCGCAGGTGAGGAAGAGGTTGATTTAGACAACGTCAATTTTGGATGAGTTTGTAGTGCGCTCAGAAGTCGGGCTTCTTGCCAAAACCTTAGCAGCCCGACTTCTTAACCGTCCCCAATCACGCACGATTGAGGTGAGATTCAGGCGAGCGTATTCCACGCAAAAAGCCAAATTAAAACCCCGCCAAAAATGGCGTAGCTCACCCATGGAAGAATGCCGGCGAGAACGATGCCAATCAAATATAGCCCATTTGCAATGACGTAAACAGGCAAAACCTGGTGCACCATGCCAGAGGTGATTGCAGTGTGGCATAGCTCGGGATGTTTGTATAAATAAAAGGTGACCACAAACCCGGTCAGATTAGCGCCAATTAAATTGACGCCATAGGCAACGATGGGGATTGGCTGAAGGGGATATTTGCCCAATAATGAAGTGGGAAAAGGCATGGTGCTGACAAACAAAAGCCAAATCAGCGTAATTAAAATGAGTGTCCCATCAACCTGTTTGATGTTGCGGGATATGCTGTGATTTGCAACCCAATACAACCCCACCACAAAAAAGCTCAGGACGTAGTTTGCAATTTGCGGGGTCAGCTTTATCAGCGCCGCGCCTAAAGATTCATAGGCCACATCTGGAATTTTGATGTCCAGGATGAGCAAAGTGATGACGATGGCGAACACGCCATCTGTAAAAGCTTCCAGTCGTTGTTTGTTCATGCCCCCAAGAATAACGCGGGTTGCTCAATCTTTTTCTAAAATCCAAACCCCATCGTTTTGCACGCATTCAACACGGCTTCTGTTATCCTCTCGGCTATGAACCGCCTCTCGCAGGTTGCCCGCGCAGAAGACATCTTCCCGCCATATCGCGGCACACCCATCGGCTTGCTGCTGGAATATCACAATCTTGGCCGTGTCTTGGATGCATACACGTCTGCACAGTTGCTCATTGGCATGTGCATGGACAACCGCAAACATTTGCGCATACCCGATAACTTCAGCTACATCATCCGGTCTGGCGGGGCCAATTTGAGATACAGCGAATTCAAGGTGTCATACGCTATCGCGGTGGGCGGGGTCAGGCACATCGCGCTCATCGGCCACACCCATTGCGGCATGGTCAACCTAGTGGCGCGGCGCGAGGCGTTTATCAACGGCCTCATCGCCAACGCGGGATGGGAGCGCGAGCGGGCCGAGGAGCATTTTGCCAACTTTGCGCCCATGTTTGAGATTGACAACGAGGTGGATTTTGTGCTGAGCGAGGCCGCGCGTTTGCGCCTGCGCTACCCCGGCGTGCGGGTCGCGCCCATGATTTACAAAGTGGAAGACAATTTGCTGTATCTGGCCAAGGAAAACTAAGGCGGCGATGGGAAATCTATCATCGCCGCCTCAAATGAATACCGATTGAAATCTACCTCAACATAGGTTTCATCGTCAAAATGGCGCAAACCCAAAAGCAACGGCAGATGCTTTAAGGATTTTGCCTTATATGCAAAAGAGTATGCGATTTTGAGATGAAAAACGATTACATCGCAATGTAAGTTTTCACCCAGCTCAATTCCTGCGCCCAGCGCAAAAACTCATTGTGTGTGGATGGGCTGGCTGGCGCATGCGCTCGCTCGCGCAGAATGCGTTTTGTGGTGGTGAGGTGTACCCGCGCGTTATCCAAAGAAATCTTGCACAACACGCCCGCTTGTTTAATGCTCCCCTCGGCCTGCGGGCTGAGCCACGCCAGAAAAACCTGTGTTTGTTTCCATGTGAGGTGCGCCCGCAAACCGGCCAATCCGTCGGCGGTGAGCCAGCCGCTGGTCAGCCACTGCTCAAACAGCGGGCGCAGGGCGGGTTTGCATTCGGCCAGCAAGCTGGCGGGGTCGCACGCGCCCCCGCGCTGATGCGCCAACACGCGCTGGGCGCACTCGCGCGTTTGCGCGTCTGGGCTGCCCAGCAATTTTACAAATGGCTCCATGCGCTCGCGCACAAACGGATGTTTTGCCAGCGTTTCGGCCACATCGCCCAGAATATTTTGGGCAATGGCAAACGCCCACAACTCAGCCGCCACGCGTGGCGAGAGCAAATGAAGATACACGGTTTCCTCGCCTGCCAGATAGTTCAGCGTGTCATGCAGATATTGCCCCGCGCGTGTCTCATACTTTTGCAAAAGATGCGCGAATGCCAGCCATGCGTTGACACACGCCAGCTCATATCTCAAATCCATGCTGGTCAGGGTCGCGCGTATGCGCATCAGCTCTGCCTCTGCCAGTGTGAGTTCATGGCGCGTCGGTTTGTCCATCAACCAAGACGCGACCCGAAAGACGATATAGGCGGTGGCGTTTGCGGGTGAATGGGCATCGCGTCGGCTGGGAAATTCCTGCCAGATTTTGTCTGCCAGCGCCCGGAAGTTTTGCACGTCGCGGGCGCCGCGCGAGGCTTGCAACAAACCAAAGTAAGGCTCTGTCCAAAATGACCACACCGATGCTGACTCGTATTCCTGCAGCATTCTGCCAAAGCGTTCCGCGCCGTCATCATCGCCCGTCATGCGGCAATAATCCATGTGGCGGCGCAGCATAAACTCGCGCAGGTTATACGGTTTGTCCGCAGGCAAAGCGCGTTGCAAAAGCGCGTCTACTTCGCCCAGCAGCGGGCGCGTCTCGCGCCAGTGACCCGCATCAATCAAAAACCAAAGCAGTTGATAGGTGTTCCATGCCAGAGAAAGCGGCCCCATCCGTTTGAGCTGGCTTGTGGCAACAAGGTCTCTGGCGCTGGCGATGGCCTGCTTGTTGCGGCCAGATGTGTTGTAGCCCCAGTTTTTGTAGCGCCATGCCCGCAAATACGATTGTGTCGCGCCCGCGTCTTGCAAAATATCCATCGCGCGTTGAATATCAATCAGGGCCGCCTGATGTTTTTCCACCCCGCGATACATGTTGCCGCGCACCAGCCAGAACTGCGCCTGCAAGCGGATGGGCAGCCGGGCCAGCTCTTCATCGGTCATCTCCGGCATTTCGGCCTGCGCTTCAAACATGCGCTCTTCGGAGGTGAGCTGCATCACCCGTTCTATGCTGGCCCACACAAAACTCTTTTCGTCTCCGCGCTGGCGGGCGATGTGTTGCGCTTTTTGCAAAAGCTCCAAAAATCCCTCTTGCATGGTCATGTAGCCGTGGCTTGCCTTCGCGATCAGCAGCATCGGCTCGCCCTCCACCCACTCCACCGGCAAGGCATCCAGATGACGCTGCAAGGCCAGCGCGTCCGATTCATCCAGCCATTCCCAAATTTGCGCCTCTACCAGAGCGCACGCCGCCGGGCAATGCCCGCCCGCCGCAAAATGGGCCAGCGCCTCTTGGGTAAAGCCCCGCGCGGCGTAAATGTGGCCCGCCCGCAGGCGCAATTCGCTCACATCCTGCGGGGTGGCGGTGTCTTGCAGGGCCTGCAAAAGTGTTTCACGGATCAAGTCGTGGGCGTGCCGCCATGTCCCATCTGCATGATGAATGAGCAAAACCGAATTGCGAAATGAACCCAGCACCGCCGCGCTGTCATTACGGCCCAGCAGGGCATCGCAATCTTGCGCGTTAAAGGTGTGAAGGAGCGCCGAAGCGCGCAAAAGGCGTTGCGTATCGGGCGTTTCTTTGTGCAGCGCGTGCAACACCTGATGCGCCGCGGCTTTGGACGAGAGCGACTGCCCCGGCGCGATCCCATCTTGTTCAAAAGTTTGTATTTGCGCCGAGGCCCCATCTGCCAAATTTAGCCCAGCCAAACAGCACGAAAGCGGATGCCCCTGATATTGCTCCACCAGCAAGTGCAAGGTTTGTTTTTGAGGAGAAATGCCGTGCCGCAACAAGGCTTTTTGGGCATCGGCAGGGCTAAAGCGCAACTGCGATTCATCTACCCGCGTGACGGCCAGACCCGGCGCGTTAATTTGGCGGCGGCTGGTGAACAGAAGAAGCGATGACGCCGGCAAGGCGCGGGCAAATACGCGCAAAATCTGGTTCAGGCTGGGGTCGTTTAACAAAAGGTGCGCGTCGTCAATTACAAAACACACCGGGGCTTGCGCGTTTTGCAGGCAGGCCTCCAGCGCCATGCCCAGCGCGGCATCCACCGCCATCCCGCCGGTTCGGGTCAGCTCGGTAAATCGTTCGCTTTGGGTTTGTGGCGTTTGGGTGTTCTTTTTTTCGATGGAATCAACCGCGCAAATCAGGTTCAGCGCAAGGGCGTAGGCGTCGGACGAGTCCCATCCCGCCACACCCAGCCAAAATTTCAGCCCGTCAAAATCGTTAAACAGGTCAAACGCCGCGCGGGTCTTGCCGTATCCTCCGGGGGCTTCAAAACAAATAACGGTTGGGCGCGGGGCGTCACTGGGCAAAAAATCGGCCAAGTGAAACCGGGCCACGTGCCCGCCCGAATGAAAAAAATGCAGCGGCGGCGCATAGTCCTGAATGCGTTTGTGCAGGTGCGATGAAGACAGCGAATCCGCAAATTGCTTGGTCATGATGCCGCCATAACCAGGTAGCTTTGCGCATTCCTTTCCCTTGTACGCCCGTTACCCGAGAGGGGTGATTTTACTCAATTCAGTAAACGCGTGTGGTTTACAGCATCACTCTGCGGAAGGCTTCGCGGTATTCCACGCGGCCATCGGCCAAAAGGCGAAACGTGTTGGCCCGCATTCGCGCCTCTATGCCAGAGGGGTCTTTGACCTGCGAAACATGCTGGCGGATGGCCGCCGCTTTGGTCTCGATCTCTGCGCTCACCTCCACCCAGAAATTTGGCGCGGTTGGCCCGGCAAAGTAAATTTCTTTTGGGTAGTGCATCTCAAACCCCGCGCCCAAAAGTTCGGGGAAGTACAAGCGGTTGTTTGAGGCCGGAAAGATCGCATCGCACACGGCCATGCCAATCATGCGGTGATCGTTGTGGTTTATCCCCCGCGAGCCGTGATGCAGCGTTTGCGGGTCGGTGGTGACGACAATATCCGGCTTGCTGCGCCGAATTTCGCGGGCAATATCGCGGCGCAGGAGCAGGTCGTTCGCCAGCTCGCCGTCAATGTAATCCCAAAAGGCGATATCGGTCACGCCCAGCGCGGCGGCAGCCTCGCGCTGCTCAATGACCCGCATGGCTTTGAGTTTTTGCGGCGTCATGTCTGGCGCGTCGCTGCCTTTATCGCCGCCGGTCACGATGACATAGCGCACGGTGTGCCCGCGCTTTACCCAGTGCGCAATGCTCGCGCCAGCAAAAAACTCCGGGTCGTCTGGGTGCGCCACAATAACAAGTATGTTCATGAAAATTCGAAATGCAGAATGCGGAATTCAGAAAATGGAATTCAAAATGCAAAAATTAATTCTGAATTCTGAATTCCGGCTTCCGCGCTTACTTCCGTCTTAGCAGCGGTTTGCGCGGCGGGCGGTTTGTGTTTTGGGCAGATGGCGCATCATTCGGGCGCGAATCGCCATCACCCGCGGGAGGGCGCTCATTGCGAGACTCGCCGCGCGGTTCGTTGCGGCGCGGCGGGGGCGGTGGCCTTTGCGGGCGTCCCTGATCGCGCGAGTCGCGCGAGTCGCGCGAAGGGCGCTGATCGCGTGAATCGCGGCGCGGCTCATCGCGGCGCTGTCCCCCGCGCGAGGGGCGTTCGCGTTCCCGGTCTTGCTGGCGGCGTTCCATTTGCCGCGATGATTCTGCCCCGCGGCTGTGTTGCTCTTCTGGGCGCGGCTGTTCGCCGCTGGGCGCGGCCCCATCCGCCTTTTTCTTGCCGCAATCGCAGTTGCCGCCCTCGTGTTTGTCGCATGTGCCAGAGGCGGCCTTTTCTTGCAATTTGCGATATTCTTCCAGCGGCACAAGCTGCTCGCGGTGAAATTGCTCAATCCGGGTGGTCTCGGCCTCGCCAATTTTTACCACCACGCTGTCTTGCATTGGCAAAACTTCAATCACCTTGGCCTCGCCAATGGGCGTGCCAATCATGGCCTTCAGCTTTGGCAAATGCCGCCGCGCTTCCACGTATTGCTCAAATTCAAAAATCAAACAGCAGCGCAGCCGCCCGCACATGCCGGTAATGTCGTTCGGGTTCAGGCTCAGGTTTTGCTCTTTGGCGTGTTTGATGGAGATCGGGCTGAAATCGGTCAGGAACCGTGAGCAGCAGCGCTCCTCAATTCCGCACGCGCCCAACCCCCCAATAATCTTCGCCACCTCGCGCGGGCTGATCTGGCGAAACTCGACCCGCGCCCGATACAACCGGCCCATCACGTTGCGCAACTCGGCCACTTCCACCCGCTCTTCTTCATCGGATGAATACAAAAAGGTCAGGGTTTGGCCGTCAAAGCTGTATTCCGCCCGCACAATTTTGATGGGCAGTTTCAGGTCGGCGTTCTCCGCGCGGCAGGCGATCATCGCCTCAAGCTCGCGGTTTTCGTAGTAATGGCGCATGGCCATGTCGCGCCCAGTCGCCAGCCGATCAATGCGTTTGTAGCCCGCGTTTTTGTCTTTGGGCGGGTTGGTCGTGGCCACCTGCGCCATTTGTCGCCCGCGGGCCGTATCCACAATCACCCAGTTGCCAACCTTGACTTCGGGGAAGCCCTCGGCAGAATAGTGATACACCTTGCCCGCGCGTTGAAAACGCACCCCTGCAAACAATTGGGGTGGTTCGCCAGATGGCGCAGCGGCGGGCGCACCCGTCCACTCTGGCATGTCAAACATAGACGTTTCTTTTACTGGCGTCTCAACCAGAATAGGTTCGCTCATAAGCGACGCAGTATATCGTGTTGGAGAGGGCGCGGCAATACCAGGGCGCATTTACTAAAAGAGCGTTGGGTTTGAATAAAAACAATCCAATAAAAACGTATCAGTTACTTTTGCCCTATTCGCACATCCACCGCAATCGCCGCGTCGTTAATGGCCTTGCCCTGCGCGTCAAACGCGGGCATCCGCGCCCCATCACTTGGGCGATACAACCCAAACTTGAGCGTGTATGCGCCGGGCGGGAGCGCGGGCGGCAGGTCAATCGTATACACATCCCCCGCGATGAGATCGCCCTTGCGCCACCAGCGCGTGCTCAACCGCGGGGGCGCATCGCCCTGCGCCACTTTTTCACCCTGCGCGTTAAACACATGCACAAACGTGGTGTATGGCTCGGCCAGGTCGCCTGTCACCAGCCAGTCCACGCTCAGCCGCAGCATTGGCCCATCTTGAACGGCGTTTGCCCCCGCCAGTTGCGCTTTCTCAAAATATCCTTTTGATGGATCTGCCCTGGGCGCGGCGCGCGCGCCGACCAGCCCCGCCACCAGATATTTTTGCCGCCCGGTGGGTTTGCCCGCCGCATCAAAGGTTTGCAAAAATTGTTTGGTCTCAAAATCCCACGCGCTCACATCCAGCCAAAGATTGCTGGCCTGGGTATAAGTTGGCAGCATGGGGATGGCATACCGATCCGCGATGATCTCGCCCGCCCGCCACTGGCTGGTGGGCAGCATCCCACCGCCGGGGTAGGTGTCTCGCAGGGCAAGTTCCGTCCCATCCTGGCTAAACACGCGCAGCCCCAAACTCAGGTTTTGGGTGATGGGTTTTCCGGCCTGCCAAAACAGCGTCACCACCAGCGGGTCGCCGGGTTGCGCGCGCTGCTGGTCTGCGGCCACGCGGTAGCCCATCCAGCGGATGCCCTCGCCAAAGCGCAGCTCTGTTTTTACCAAATCGGCGGGCAGTTGCGCCTCGGTCAGCCCGCGCGGTGGCCGGGCATACGCGGGCACGATGAACACGAGCGGCGCAAGCGCGGCCAGCAGCGCAAATTGCCCAATATGCGCCAGCGCAAAACGCGGCTGATAAATGATGCCGCCAATGCGATGCCGGACTTCCTTGAGAGGCCCAATGTTTGAGTTAAGCAGGCTGGAGACGACAAACGCCACGCCAATAGCCATGAACCCAGAGATCACCCCAATGCTGGGGAACATCAGCCGCCCCTGGCTGGCGTAGGTCAGCATTGTCCAGCGGATGAGCGAGGCGAGGTTGAGCGCCAGCGCCGCCGCGCACATCAGCCAAACAAGATTCACCGCGGAGACGCGGAGATTCCGAGAAATAAGAGATAAGAAATAAGAAAAATTCGGCGCAAGTTTATTTCTTGTTTCTTCATTTTTTATTTCCCTTCCCTTTGCTTCTCTGCGTCTCTGCGGTGAAAAGAAATAAATCGCAGCGCCAACAAACCCCAGCGCGGCAAACAGATCCAAAAAGGTGTAAATCCACCAGGTCATGGGGATGTTGACCCCGCCAAACAACCCCCAATACGCTTGCCGGAAGCCGGTCCACTCGCCCAGCGCATCCAAAATGGTGATGGGTGGGTCGCGCAGGCCGTCAATCACCGCCTGCGTCCATGTGCCGGTGAAATCCTGATAAACCCGTTGGTTGCGAACATACCACCATCCTGCAATCAGCAAAATGGGCAAGCCCACCGCAACCGCCAGCGCAAACATCTGGCGGATGGATTTTCCGCGCGCCAGGGCGGCCATCAGCAAAAACAGCGGGATGACCGCCGCCAGCCCCAGCGCCGAGGCTTTGGTCAGCGCGGCGAGGCCGATCACGACCCCAATGAGCGCGGCTTGTTTTGGCGCTGGCCCGCCGTTTTGGTTGATGGCTTTTGCGGCCAGCCACAACCCCAGCGAGGACAACATCACCACCAGCGTGTCGTTGTTCACCGAGGCCGAGATATACAAAAACATGGGCGTGAACGCCGCCAGCGCCGCCGCCAAAACCGGCGCCATCTTGAGCGCGGAATTTATAGCGCCCGGAGCGCTTATGACCAACTCTCGCGTTAAGCCATACACGCACAACACGGTCACCGCGCCCATCAGCACACCCATCAGCCGCATGAGCAGCACGGCCAGCGTTGTTTTTTGCCAGGGCGGGGCCAGCTCGCCCTCGCGGTGGATGAGCATGTTCCAGTTGTCGGTGGCATCGGCAAAACCCAGCCGCGAGTGCGGGTTGAACTGGGCCAGCTCGCGAAAGTCATCTATGCCGGTGAGCTGGGCAATGGGCGTCATCAGCGCGTAATACAGCGGCGGCTGGCTGCCATCTTGCTGGTAAAAACCGGGGTTGGATGGGTCTTGCACGATCAGGCCCCGGCCCTGCGCCAAATGTTCAATGTAGGCAAAGTGGCGCACCTCGTCCGAGACCTCGAACAGCGGCGAAGCAAAGGCATACCCAATTCCCATCAATACAAAGGCCGCCACGATAATGAAAAGTGAGCGGCGCAATGCGGGAGATTCTTTTTCCGACATGAAACTACAACTATAATCCAGCATTGGCGGCGGCCTTTTATTTTTATCTGGGCTAAACGCCACTTTTTTTATCTGGCAATTATTCAAAACACAGGAGAAGTAATATTTTATGGTGCGAATAGTGACTGATTCCCCCGGCGGCCTCACATTGGAACAAGCCGCTGCCTACGATATTGTCGGCGTGGTGCCATCGTATGTGATTTTTGGCGATCACTCGTGGCTGGAGCATCAAACCATCACCCCGGCAGAGTTTCATGAGAAATTGAAGACTGACCCGCATTTTCCCACCACCTCTGCGCCATCCATTGGCGATTACATTCAGGTGTATGAGAAATATCCTAGCGATCAAATCTTGTCCATTCATCTTTCGCGCCACCTGAGCGCGGGTGTGGTTGCAGCCCAGCAGGCCGCGCAGGCGCTGTCTCATCAAGACATTACGGTGGTGGACACCCAAAACGTGAGCGCTGGCGAGACGCTGCTGGTGATGGAAGCGGTGCGGCTGGCCAAAGAGGGCAAGACCGCGCAGGAAATTAAAACTGCAATTGAAGCGTTGATTCCGCGCGCCAAACTGCTGGTGGTGTTTGACACGCTGGAAAACCTCAAGCGCGGCGGGCGCATTACCGCGGCGGCGGCGTTGTTTGGCGGGTTGCTGCAGACCAAACCCATCTTCACGGTGAAAGAGGGCAAGCTGGAGCCAATTGAGCGTGTGCGCACAACGGCCAAGGCTCAGGCGCGGGTGAAGGAGATGGCGCTGGCCACGCTCAAGACTTCATCGGACAAACGCTATATTTTGATGCACGCTGCCGCGCACGAGGCCGCCGCAAAATTTGCCGCCGAGCTAACCGCCGAGCTGGGTGTGCCCCCCATGGTTTTGATTGAGGTGGGCGCGTCTGTGGCTGCGCATTCCGGCCCCGGCGCGTTGGGCATCGCTTTCTTTAATTAATCATTACGAATTGCGAATTACGAATTGAATCCTCGTAATTCGTAGTTCGTAATTCGTAATTGGCTTGGAAACTCTCCTACGCCTCATCCGCGATTACAACCTCGTTTTATACGCGGTGTGTCTAATCGCGTTTGCGTATTTCGCCATCACCGCGCTGAGCGCCATGCGCGACCTGCGCCGCGCCACGTTTAAGCTGGAGCGGCAAACGGTGGCGGGGCGGGCCACCGGCTCATGGCTCAGGGCGGTGCTGTGCATTTTGGCGGCGTTTGGGGTAAATGTGGCCTCTGGGATGGCGCCCGCGGCGCCCGCCAGCGCCACATCGCCGGGCATACAACCCACGCGGCCCGCGTCGGTTGTTATTTTGCCAACCTCTGTGCCCACCGCCAACCTGAGCAATACGCTGTCCAGCCGGCTTACGGTCACGGCCACGTTGATGGCGGGCAAAACGGTCTCGGTCACGACGACGCTCACGGGCACGGTTGCGCCGGGGACGCTCACGCCGCGCCCAATGCAGACAGCCGCGCCCGCGACCACGACACCCATCCCCACGCCCACCAGCGCGCCCGTGGCCGCGCCCGCGCAAGGCTGCGGGCCAGATGCGCAAATCACCGACCCGCAATCGGGCGGGGTGGTGCGCGGCAAATACGTGGTGCGCGGCACGGCGGTGGTGGAAAATGGCGGGTATTACAAATTGGAAGTGTTGGTCCCAGGGGCGCAGCAATGGTCGTTTATCAACCGCGGCGAGCAAAGCGTGCAAAACAATGTGTTGCTGCAAGGGTTCGACTTCAACGGCCTGCAACCCGGCGCATATCAGTTTCGCCTGGTGGTTGTGAAGCAAAGCGCGGTGGTCGGCGCCTCGTGCCAAATTCAAATTGTGGTGAATTGAGGCGGGCGCAAACGCAGGGCTGCTTTCTTGCGCGATAATTACCCTCATGATTATTCGCGCCTCCGATCTGGCCGATATAAACAATATTGTTGCGCTGGATGCCGGGTATTCCACCGAATCGGTGTGGCAGCTCGCAACCAAAGAAGCCGCCAGCGAGATGAGCGCCGCGCTCAAGCTCGCGCCGTTGCCGCGCCTGATGAAGATTGCGCCGGTTCTGGAGGGCGACGCGCTTCGCCGCGTCATCAGCCGGTGTGATTTTGTGTGGGTGATGCAGGGCGATGCCCCGCGTGATATTTTGGGGTATTTGGGAATGGCGGCGGTGCCATGGCAAAACGCGGGATGGATTTCTTGTCTGGCGGTGGCGCCATCTCACCGGCGGCAGGGGGTTGCCACGCGGTTGCTGGGCGCGGCGCGGGCGCGGGCCAAAGCCGAAAACCTGGCCAGCGTGGTGATGGATGTGCAGACCAAAAATTACCCGGCCACAAAACTGTGCCAGCGCAACGGCTTTAAGCTGGCAGGATATTTGGATAACTTTTACCCAACGCGGGATATTGCGTTGTTATATCAATTAAAAATTTGAAATTAGAAATGAAGAATGGCGATCTCCTCATTTTTGGTTTTCAATTTTTTAGTTTTTAATTGAATCTTGAGCGATCTTATTCTGGGCGGCGTGATGCTGCTCAATCGCATTGTCGTGACCGGCGTGTTAATCACCGCATTCGCGCTGGTGATTTATCTTGGGTTGTACAACCGGTATAGCCGCATCGCCCGCACATTTTCCACCGTGTTGCTGTGCGTGATGGCGGCCTATTTTTTTGATCTGCTGGCCCAGCTTAGCCACGGAAGCCCGTGGTTGTGGCTGCGGTTGCAATGGCTGGGCATCGCCTTTATCCCGGCGGCCTCGCTGGATTTGTCGGACGCGCTGCTCCGCGCCACCGGCGAGACTTCGCCCACGCGCCGCACGGCGGTGCTTTTGGGGTATGCGGCGGGTCTGGCGGTGTTTTTGCTGGTCATGTTCACCGATTTTGTCGCCACGCCGGGAATTTCTGAGGAACGCCTGCCGCATCTAAAGCCCGGTTTGTTGTATTTGCCGTTTACGTTTAGCTATTTTGCCTCGGTGTTGTGGTCAACGTATAACGTGGTCGAGGCCCGCCGCCGTTCGCTCACCACCACCAGCAAACGCCGTATGACGTATTTCATGATCTCGTTTGCGGCCCCGGCGCTGGCCATGTTCCCGTATCTTTTGCCATCCGGCTGGCCCGATGCCCTCCCGGACCTCATCCCCTGGCTGGCGATTTTGCTGGCGAACATGGGCGTGGGCGCGGCGGCCACCGGCATGGGCTACCCGGTGGCCTATTTTGGCGCGTCCTCGCCAGACCGCATTGTCAAGCGCAGGTTAATCAAATACTTGTTGAGGGGGCCGCTGCTGGCCGCGATTGTCATCACCGCGCTGGCGCTGAGCACGCGCGTGGAACGCTGGCTGGGCATAGATGGCCCGGTGCTGGGGTTTATCCTCGCCGCCAGCATCATTCTCTCCGCCCAGCTTTTTATCGTCACCTTGCAGCCTATGCTTGATCGGTTTATCGCGGGTGATGACGCGGACGAAGTGCGAGACCTTCAACATTTTAGCGAGCGGCTGATGACCACCAGCGACCTGACCCAATATCTGGAAAATATTTTGGCCGCGTTGTGTGACTTGCTGCGCGCCCGCACCGCGTTTGTCTCGGTGCTGCGCGAAGATGAAGCCAGCAAACCCACGCACGTGGTGACGATTGGCAGCACGGATATGGAGCAAATCGCGCTGGCCCCAGAGGTGATCCGGCGTGTGCCGCTGCCAGAGTCTGCGCCCGTGATCGTCCCATCGCATGCAGATGGCGTTATGCTGGAGAACGGGCACGCCGAGAATGGAAACAGCATTGGCAATGGCCCCATCGCCCAATGGCTTGGCCTGAGCCAGGAGAACATACCGCCGTTTGACCCCGGCAAGCTGGTGTATTGGAATGGCTACTGGCTTATTCCGCTGCGCGAGCAGGGGGATGGAGCCGGGCGCGGGGTGATTCGGGGCGTGATTGGTTTGCTGGCGCGCGGTTCCGAGCCAGACTTGACCAGCGAGGAGCGCAAAGGCCTGGCTGTTTTGGTAGATCAGGCCGAGCGCGCCATTAGCGATTCCATCAAACAACAACTGGCATTTGCGGCGCTGGAGCGGATTATGCCCGGCGCCGAGGA